>Ga0364867_10080_pt1 | contig 64298 bp, 62 predicted proteins | sample ExccelAu500001D4_3_FD_206915 | JGI IMG/M metagenome (GOLD analysis project Ga0364867, IMG submission 206915) | Enriched cells from Trout Bog Lake Hypolimnion, Wisconsin, USA - BchlTB.Aug13.5000.01.D4 | ecosystem: Environmental > Aquatic > Freshwater > Lake > Hypolimnion/Profundal zone | place... | reverse complement strand
CGTAGGGCAGAGTACCAAGACCTTAGGTTGTGCGCGACCTGGTGCGGGTGCTGAGCCATTTGGGTTATCTTCAATCAGTTGATGAATTAAAGGTAATAAAAAGGCGGCGGTTTTGCCGCTACCAGTTTGGCTGCTGACCAATAAATCACCACCAGCCAATGCCGCAGGTACAACCTGAGCTTGAACTTCGGTGGCTTGGGTATAACCCAATTCAGCAACGTTTTTGAGAAGTGAGGCAGCTAAGCCAAAAGACTGAAATGAATTTCCAGTCTGCTTTGAGTCTTGAGACTCGTGATTAGTTTCTTTAGAAAAAGTCATGCTATTACCCATCCCTTTTAAGGAATGTCTCCGTATGTACACTCTTTGTTTTTTGTGAGTGTGATGGTCAAAGGCATCGACCATCAGACAAGCGGCAGCGTTGTTGTGTTTATGACTTCTAAACTAATCGCTGAAATATAGCTGGGGGGCGATGAATCAAATTGCTTTGAAAAAGCCTCCCATTATGACATTTGTAAGGGGGCAATACAAGGGTTTTCCCCAAATTAATTATGATGTAGGTATGCATTGGCTCTTAGCGCCCTCGAATTTTGGAGTAATTGATTTCCCGGCTTACTTGCTGGGAGTAATTTTTACAATCCTGTTTCCAGGTCCAAACTCTCTCTACATCCTAACTATTACCTCTCAAAGAGGGTGGCGTGCGGGGGTATGGGCATCCCTCGGAATTTTCATGGGAGATGCCATTTTGATGATTGGTGTTGCAGTGGGTGCGGCAACACTACTAAATTCTTCCCCAATGATTTTTAATCTTGTTCGAACGCTGGGCGCAGGGTATCTCGCATGGATGGGATACAACCTGATTCGGAGTGGTTTACGGTGCCACAACAGATCTGAGTCAACAGTTAATGCGCTTGAGAGGTCGAATTACTTCAGTAGCCTGCATCCCACTTTAGCGGCCTTAACTTTATCCCTGACCAACCCTAAAGCAATCTTTTTCTTTATCTCTTTTTTTGCGCAATTCATTGATCCTGGGTACGCTCATCCAGTACATCCATTTTTATATTTAGCTATTGTTTTACAGTTGGTGAGCATGTCATATTTGGCAAGTCTCATTTTTGCCGGGAAATTCTTTTTGAATTTCTTCCAAAAAGAACCGCGTTATGCTGCTCTTTTTTGGATATTCGTTGGGCTATTACTTATCGGCTTTGCAGGCAGAATATTGTTATAGGGCTTATTTTTTTAATATTTCATCTTAACCAGCGCAATAGACGTTCTACCTTTTTGCCATAAGGTGGCCGAATAAGCTTAGTTCCGCTAAAAATCTTTGAACCCAAAATGCCGCGCACCTCTAAAACAGATTTGCGATGACTAAAGGTTTCATAGCCTGACTTACCGTGATAATTGCCCATTCCGCTTGCGCCGATCCCGCCAAAAGGTAAGCTTTCTACGGCCACCTGTAGCAGGGTGTCATTAATGGCAACGCCGCCAGAATGGGTTTCGTTTAAAACGCGTTGCATATTTATTTTATTTTTTCCAAACCAATACAGTGCGAGAGGGTTTGGCCTGCTATTGATAAAGTGGATGGCGGCAGAGACATCACTCACTGCAATGATAGGCAAAATAGGGCCGAAGATTTCTTCCTGCATGATGAGTGCGTCTTCAGGGACGTCGACTAAGGCAACGGGTGTAAAGCTGCTGGATTGGCTGTTGCCAGTATTTAACAGGGGAATGACCTGGGCACCACGATTGACAGCATCTCTTACCAAATGATGCCAGCGTATAAATTGCTCTTCATCAATAGGCCCCGTCAATTCTTCGGGACTATTAAATTGGGTATGAGCTGCTAGCTGGAGTTCCTTGACTAGAGCATCGCGATTGCTATGCTGAACCAAAACATAGTCTGGGGCAATGCAGGTTTGTCCACTATTGAGTAGCTTGCCGTAAATAATGCTGTCCGCCACATCTTTGAGATTGGCAGATAAATCAACAATCGCAGGGGACTTTCCGCCAAGCTCAAGGGTTATTGGAATTAAATGATCTGCGGCAGAGCGCATTACTTTTTTCCCAACGCTTTCCGATCCGGTAAAAAAGAGGTGGTCAAAAGGCAGCTCTGCAAAAGATTGCGCTACTTCTACGCCGCCAGTAGTGACGCAAAATTCACTGGGGTGAAAGTATTCTTGAATGAGTGCCGCTAAAAATCCTGAGGTACGCGAGCTTCTTTCGGAGGGTTTAAGCCAAACACGGTTTCCAGCAGCAAGGGCCGCGATCGCTGGTGCAAGGGCGAGTTGGATGGGGTAGTTCCAAGGGCTCATGATACCCACCACACCAATGGATTGAGTTTGAGTCCAAGCATGGGAAGCGCCCATAAAAAATGGAGTTTCAACTAGCGTGGGCTTCATCCATTCCTTAAGATACTTGCGAGTGTATTTACAGGCCTGGTACACCATTTGAAATTCAGCCAGCCGGCTTTCAATAGGATGGCGTACCCCAAAATCCGCTATCAATACCTTGCAAATCTTTTCTTCATTAGCAGAAATCATCTGCTCAATACGCCCTATTCGCTCGAGACGAAGCTCTAGACTAGGGTTGGGTTCTGCGGCATAAGCTGCCTTAATTTCATCTAATTGGAGCGTAAAACGATTCATGGATATTGGACGTAAAGGTGACAAGCAAGGGATTGAATAAGGCATTAGGATAAAGCCATGAACAAAATTGACCATAAAAATGAGGCTTTTTTGGAGCGCGCCACCCTTGGCGGGGGATGTTTTTGGTGTTTAGAGGCTGTGTACCAGCAAATTCAGGGTGTTAAAGCGGTGGTGTCTGGCTATGGTGGCGGGGCAAGACCTAATCCGAGCTATGAATCTGTATGTACTGGAGTCAGTGGGCATGCGGAAATTGTGGATGTGTATTTTGATCCCAAGATCGTCTCTTATCGCGATTTATTGGAAATATTTTTTGTAATTCATGACCCCACAACCTTGAACTATCAAGGCAATGATCGTGGTACGCAATACCGTTCAGTAATATTTACACATGGTGAGATACAAGCTGGTGAAGCGCATGAGGTAGTTGAGGAGTTAGAGAAGTCGGGAATTTACTCGGGCCCGATTGTGACGCAGATTGAATCGGCGCCCCCGATTTACCCCGCAGAAGACTACCACCAGGATTATTTCCGCCAACATCCGAGTCAAGGCTATTGCATGGCGGTAGTAGCGCCTAAGTTAGCTAAATTTAGGGCGAAATTTAAATCACTGATTGCAGCAGATTTTGCTTAAGTAAGCTCAGGGCGCTAGGCGAGCTATACGCCAGGCACTGTTTTCCAGTTGATAGTGGATGCGGTCATGCAGACGCGATGGGCGACCTTGCCAAAATTCGATTTCTGTTGGATGTAGGCGATATCCACCCCAATGCTCTGGGCGTGGAGGAGTTTCTCCAAATTCGCTTTTAAATTTTTCCTCAGACTGTTCCAAAAATTCTCGATCGGGAATTTCTGCGCTTTGAGGTGAAGCCCACGCTCCAATTCGGGAGGCAGCAGGGCGAGAATGAAAATATTCATCACTTTCGGAGGCTGAGACACGCTCCACTAAGCCTTTAATGCGGACCTGACGCTCCAACTCATGCCAGTGAAAGAGTAGGGCGGCTTGGGGCCTGATCGCCAATTCCCTCCCTTTTTGACTTCCATAGTTTGTAAAAAAGGTAAATCCATTTTGATCCGCGCCTTTTAGTAAGACAATACGAGCTGATGGATTGCCTGCTACATCTGCTGTGGCTAAAGTCATTGAATTGGGTTCGGGACATTCAGCTTGAATGGCTTGATCAAACCAAACCTGAAATAAGGCTAGCGGATTGCTAGGAACTTCAGTTTCCGTTAGCTGGCCAAAGGTGTAGTTTTTACGAAGTTGTGCGATGGAGTCCATTTGTTCAGTATAAAGAGAAGTTATGGCAGAAGATAAAATAGAAATTAGCCCAGAAGACGGCGTGCAAGATCGTCGTTTTGGGGGCGTAGAAAGGCTCTATGGACCAGAGCTGCATAAACGTTTTCAAAATGCGATAGTGGTAGTGGCTGGCTTAGGCGGTGTTGGTTCTTGGGCGGCCGAAGCGCTTGCGCGTACAGGTATTGGGCACCTAGTTTTAGTGGACTTTGATCATATTGCCAAGAGCAATACCAATCGTCAATTGCATGCCTTGGAAGGTGAGTACGGCAAAGCCAAGGTGCAGGCCATGAGCGAGCGAATGCGTCTTATTAATCCAGATATTGAGCTCACTTCTTGGGATGCGTTTTTAGAGCCAGACAACTTAGACGAAATTATTCCTGTGGCTGCTTTGGTATTGGATGCGACAGATTCAGTCCAAACCAAGGTTGCTTTAGCGGCTTGGGCTGTCAAAAATAATCGTGCTTTGGTAATGTGTGGAGCTGCTGGTGGTAAGTCTGACCCCACTTCAGTCCGTTGCGATGATCTCTCTAGAACTGAACAAGACGCTCTTCTTGCGAAGGTGCGTGTAGGTCTGCGCACCGATTATGGTTTTTCAAGGGATCTGAAAAAACGCATGGGTGTGCGGGCAATTTATTCACATGAGCCTCGTGCTGGTACCGCTAGTGGCGGGCTTGCTTGCTCTGGGTATGGCTCTACGGTAATGGTGACTGCTGCTTGTGGTTTAGCGGCCGCTGCAGAGATTTTAAATCTCATCGCCACACTCAAATAAAAGCGATTTTCGCGCTTAACTTAAATCAGACACCAGAGAGGCTAATGTCTCTGGAGCGAGACTTTTGACCTGCATGGGATATTCCTTGTGATCACAGCCTACCATCATCTGAGCGCCAGCCTTTAAAGCTTTTTTCATACCTTCCGATAAATCAAAACACATAAAATGTACTGCTGAGATTTTTTCTTGTGCGGAGCATTCGAGATCCTCATCTGCGAGCGCATATAGCCGTGGCTGTCCTTCTGCTTCGATAAATATCTGGCGCTCAATTCCTGCTAACTTGACTAATGCTAGCTTACGATCAGCTTCGTTGGGATATTCCACCATCATCGTCGCTTTGAAATTAGAGCCATCAGGAACTAAAGGGTTATAGGCATTTAACTCATTTTGAATGGATTCTTCCGTGGAGACTCCCTCCACCCGTAACATTTCTTGAATTTGGTAGCGCATTAAAAACTCACTCTCAAAGATCATGGTGAGATGATCGCCCAGATGAACGGTGCGCAAGCGATGCTCAGCAGTAGCTTTTTCGCGAAAAGCAGGCCGCTCCTTGTTATAAGTCTCAAGACTTAAGAGGCTTTCACTGGTAATTTTCCCCATAGCGCTGTATTCCTAATAGTTCTTTTGATTAAAAACGGAATCAAATGCCGTAAGCTTTAGTAAACATGGTTAGTGGATAGACTATTTTTGATTTTGCAAATCTAGAGAGTTGCAAAGCGAAGTCTCTAAACTACCCTCAGGCGTTGTCATGTCTGCCCTTCATTATCTTAATAATATTAATTCCCGTCATTACGGGGATAGTGTATGGCGTAGGAGTCAGATAGCAAAATTGCATTGATTAACATTATTAATAATAAAAACCTAACTAACTGAATTTATGGACCTTTCCGCTTTAACGCTCTCTGCTGGGGTAGTCGCCCTCGCAGAAATGGGTGACAAGACCCAGTTGCTCTCCTTAATGCTGGCTGCTCGCTATCCCAAGCAAGCCGTGGCTATTATTGCCGGCATATTTATTGCCACAATCGCAAATCATGCTTGCGCTGCCTTTTTGGGTCAGTGGCTGACAACTTTGATGAGTGCCGAGATTCTGAAATGGGTCTTAAGCGTCAGTTTTTTGAGTATCGGATTGTGGCTCTTGGTGCCAGATCATATCGAGGATGGGGCTGACTCTAAGGTAGCTGATCGCGCCTCTCGGGTGTTCCTGCTGACGGTGGGTATGTTCTTCCTAGCTGAGATGGGGGATAAGACTCAAATTGCCACCATTGCCTTGGGCGCGCGCTATGCCGATGTTGTATCAGTCACAATTGGCACTACTTTGGGAATGATGTTGGCTAATGTGCCAGCGGTTTGGGTTGGGCAGAAATTTACTAGACGCATGCCGATTAAATGGGTGCATGCCGTTGCAGCTGCAACTTTTATTTCCATTGGGATTGCCACCTTAATTTGGGGTTGAGTCCAAAGCACTTAACCTCTTCAAGCGCAAGGAGCTCGGGGGACTTAAAATCAGTACATGAAAACCGATCTCCCACAAAGCTTTCGCAGGCTTGAATACCGCGCTCCGATTTATACCTTTGGTCAGGTTGAGCTTGACATTGCTTTAGACCCCGCTAGAACGATAGTCAAAAGTCGTTTGGAGGTGTTGCCTGGTAATAGCCATCAGGCTGGCGCACCACTAATTTTGCAAGGTCATGAATTGGAATTTGTGAGTCTGCGAGTTAATGGGCAGGCACATCGTCAGTTTGAGTTAACTCCAGAGTTACTGACGATCCACTCAATTCCTGATGGTGGTCAAACTCCCTTTATTGTTGAAATTATTTGCGTGTGCACGCCTAATAAAAATACCTCTCTCATGGGGTTATATGTTTCAAATGGGAACTACTTTACCCAGTGTGAAGCAGAAGGGTTTCGAAAGATTACTTACTTCTTAGATAGACCTGATGTGATGGCGCGCTATCGCGTCACCTTGCGGGCGCGGGAGGAGGAGTGCCCCATCCTACTATCAAATGGAAATTTAGTTTGCACTGAAAAATTGCCTAATGGTTGGCACTTGGCTACCTGGGAAGACCCCTTTCCAAAGCCATCCTATTTGTTTGCATTAGTTGCTGGAAAATTGGAATGTATTGAAGAAACAATTACTACCAGCAGTGGCGCAAAAAAGTTGTTGCAAATTTGGGTCGAGCCGCACGATCTTAAGAAAACTCGTCATGCGATGGACTCCTTAATTGCTTCAATTCATTGGGATGAAAGGCGCTATGGCCTTGAATTGGATCTTGATCGATTCATGATTGTTGCGGTGGGTGATTTTAATATGGGGGCGATGGAAAATAAAGGCCTTAATGTCTTTAATACTAAATATGTACTGGCTCAGCCAGAGACGGCAACTGATGCTGACTTTGCCAACATTGAAAGCGTAGTTGCGCATGAGTATTTCCATAACTGGACTGGTAACCGCGTCACTTGTCGTGATTGGTTTCAACTTTCATTAAAAGAAGGTTTAACCGTTTTTCGTGATCAAGAATTCTCAGCTGATCAAATGGGTAGCGAATCAGGTAGGGCTGTAAAACGCATTGAGGATGTGCGCCTATTGCGCCAGTTGCAATTTCCAGAAGATGCCGGTCCTATGGCGCATCCCATCCGCCCAGATGAATACCAGGAGATCAACAACTTTTATACCGTCACCGTCTATGAAAAGGGTGCTGAGGTGGTACGTATGTACCAAACCCTATTAGGCATAGATGGCTTTCGCAAAGGAATGGACCTGTACTTTAAGCGTCATGATGGTCAAGCAGTTACCTGCGATGATTTCTTGGCTGCAATGGCTGATGCCAATGTGCGCGATCTTACGCAATTCGGGAATTGGTATAGTCAAGCTGGCACACCTCAAGTGCAAGTGCAAGAGCACTACGACGCGGACAGAAAGCAGTTTCAACTCACATTAACTCAAAGCTGCACTGCAAGTACTGGACAGTTGGATAAGAAGGCATTTCATATTCCGCTGAAGATGCGTTTACTGACCAGCGCTGGAGACCAGCCAGAACATTTACTTGAGCTGACAGAAGAACAGCAATCGTGGACGTTCGATAACGTTTCCGAGCGGCCTGTGCTGTCACTTAATCGGGGATTCTCAGCGCCTATCAATTTAGATTTTGTGCAGAGAGAAGCAGATTTAATAGCCTTATTTTCAGATGATGACGATGCTTTTAATCGTTGGGAGGCTGGTCAAAAGTTAGCCATGCAAATGATTCTAAAAAATCGCTTGCCTGATAAATCTCTGATCAATGCTTACCGTCAGATTTTAATAGACCAACATTTAGATCCCGCATTTAAAGAGTTGGCATTAACGCTCCCAGCGGAGACCTATTTATATGAGCAGTGCACTAGCGTAGATCCACAACAAATTTATAGTCAACGCAGGGCATTTCGCCATGCTATCGCCAGTGAACTCAGGTTAGAGTGGGCGGCCCTGTATCAACAAATGCAAACTGCTGAACCCTTTAATGCAGATGCTCTTAGTGCCGGTAAACGTGCTCTTAAAAATCTAGCGCTTAGTATGTTGCTTGAAGCAGACCCTCTGATTTGGTCGCCAATGGCAGTAAATCAATACCAAACCGCTGACAATATGACTGACCGTTATGCCGCTTTGGCGGGATTGGTGATTCATGGATCAGTTTCAGCATGCGTTTGTTTGGAAGATTTCTATACCCGCTTTGCTGATGATGCTTTGGTGATTGATAAATGGTTTGCTTTGCAATCTAGTCGTCCACCTGTTAAAGGTGCTATATCTACCTTAGAAAATGCAAAGCGATTACTTGGGCATGACGCATTTAAGATGAATAACCCAAACCGAGTTCGTAGCGTCATTCATGCATTTTGTATGAATAATCCCGCTAGCTTTCATCAGCCCGATGGCAGTGGTTATGCATTCTGGGTTGATTCTGTCCTCGCGCTAGATCCAGTAAACCCGCAAGTTGCTGCTCGTTTAGCCAGAGCTTTGGATCGCTGGCGCAATTTTGCGCAGCCCCACCAAAGCCAGATGCATGCTGCATTACAGCAAGTAGCAAGCTGTCAGACGCTTTCGGCAGATGTGAAAGAGGTGGTAACTAAGGCCTTGGGAAATTAATCTTTTTCAGAACAAGGCAAAATAGACCTTATAGAGCAACATACCCATTACGGAGAAACCCCTTTTGACCACCCAAAGTAACTTCAACACCAATTTCAAACAATATTTAGAAACTGCCATAGTAAAGGGCGCAAGCATCCCTAGTGGCTTGCAAGAGCTACTTTTGGCGGTTGCCAATACTTGCGCTACCTTGAGTCATGAAGTGGCACAGGGCGCCTTAATTGGTTTGTTGGGTTCTGCTGGTACGGGCAACGTGCAGGGTGAAGTTCAGCAAAAACTCGATGTCATTGCTAATGATTTATTAATTGAAGGAGTGCAGGAGTGTAGGTCCCTCGCTGGTTTGGCTTCTGAGGAGATGGAATTACCTATGGCGGTTCAGGGTACTGGCGATTACTTGCTCTTGTTCGACCCCCTTGATGGCTCTTCTAACATTGACGTCAATGTCTCGATTGGCACGATTTTTTCTGTACTGAAAAAGCAGGATCCATCCACTCCATTACAAACTTCAGACTTTTTACTAACGGGACGCCATCAAGTGGCCGCTGGTTATGTGGTCTACGGCCCTCAGACAACTATGGCATTGACCTTGGGTGACGGTGTTGCAATGTTTACTCTCAATAAGGTAAGTGGTGAATTCGTATTAGTTAAGCATGCTGTTGAGATTGCTCATTCCTCAAAAGAGTTTGCTATTAATATGTCAAATATGCGCCATTGGGCTGAGCCGGTTCGTCGCTATGTGGACGAGTGCCTTGCTGGTGTGAGCGGTAAGCGGGATAAAGATTTTAATATGCGCTGGATTGCTTCAATGGTGGCAGATGTCCATCGCGTATTGACTCGTGGCGGTATCTTTATGTACCCCTGGGATCAACGTGAGCCCCACAAACCTGGCAAGTTGCGCTTAATGTATGAAGCCAACCCCATGAGCTTCTTGGTGGAGCAGGCCGGTGGTGTTTCTACTAATGGGGACCAGCTAATCATGGATTTGATCCCTACGGATTTACATGAGCGTGTCTCTGTGATGCTAGGTTCTAGAGAAGAGATAGAGCGCTTGCAGCGCTATCATTCAGAGGCTTAGCGGGCTACGGAACTAAAACACTTGTCTTTGAAACAAAAATACCCAATCAATGATTGGGTATTTTGCGATCAGGGATGTGTTTCAAGCTCCCAATTGAGTCTGCACCTTTTCCTTTAGGTAGGCAAGCGATTCTTCCACTTGGTCAATCAGGATTAGGCAAATATCCCCAGGGGCTAAATCATTCAAGGCGGTATCAATTGCAAGAAATTCACCAGTGATCTCTTTTACTTGATGGGCCTTGGTGGCGCCAACCAAACCTTCTTGCAGAAGTTTTAAGACCTCACCATCTTCGCGACCTCGTTGACATTGATCTTGATACAAAATCACATTATCAAAAGTATTTCCTAAGATACGTGTGAGATCTCGGATATCTTCATCACGGCGATCGCCCGCACCGCTAATCACCACATGACTCTTCTTGGGCTTCATAGCTTCAATGGCGCTAGCAAGAGCACGCATGGCATCGGGGTTATGCCCGTAATCTGCAATGACGGTAGCGCCTTTATATTCGAAGCGATTAAATCGGCCCGGCACCGCATTGGTAGAGCTCTCAAAAGAATGCAGGCCGCGCGCAATTTTTTCTGCATCAAGGCCTAGCGCCCAAGCGGCACCAATAGAGGCCATCACATTTTCAATCTGAAAGCCAAGAACCCCATTCTGGGTGAGTGGAATTTCACTCACAGGGAAGCGATACAGTACGCGAGCTCCTTTGGAGGCAACAATATAAGCACCATCAAAGTAGATTACTTTTTTATTTTTTGCGCGGTGTGCGGCAATTACTGGATGATGTTGGTTCTGGGCGAAGAAAATCACCCGACCCGTGCACACATCACCCATCTTAACCACCATTGGATCTGCCGCGTTGAGCACTGCTGCTCCAGTAGGGGCCACATTCTGGACAATGACGCGTTTTAAGATCGCCAAATCCTCAACGCTAGTAATGTAGTTCAGACCTAAGTGGTCGCCTTCACCAATATTAGTAACAACGGCGACTTCACATCGATCAAAGCCCAAGCCTTCGCGCAACATACCACCGCGAGCGGTTTCTAAAACCGCTGCATCTGTATCGGGATGCATTAGGACATTGCGGGCACTCTTAGGACCACTGCAATCTCCAGAGTCTATGAGTCGATGATTAATATATACGCCATCAGTAGTGGTCATTCCCACGCGCAGACCGGTCTCGTTGATGAGGTGAGAAATTAATCGCACAGTAGTGGTTTTACCGTTAGTTCCAGTAACAGCAACCACTGGAATCCGACCGTCTTCACCGGGTGGGTACATCATGTTAATAATGTCCTCACCTACAGGGCGGCTTTTGCCGTAGGAAGGTTTTAGATGCATACGCAGCCCAGGTGCGGCGTTGACTTCAACAATGCCGCCGCCCTGCTTTTCTAGGGGTTTATAGATCGCCTCACACAGGATATCTACGCCAGCAATATCTAAGCCAATCATTTGCGCTGCGGCAACGGCACTCGCTGCGACATCAGGATGCACATCATCAGTAACATCGGTGGCAGTTCCACCAGTACTTAGGTTGGCGTTATTGCGCAATAGTACGCGTTCACCTGTTTTAGGAATGTATTGCGGGGAGAGTTGGGAGCTTGCTAAATGGGCTAACGCAATGTCGTCAAAGCGAATTTTGGTTAAGGCAGTAGCATGTCCATCGCCACGTAATGGGTTCTTGTTTTCGAGCTCTACTAACTGGGCAATCGTATGTGTGCCATCGCCTACTACTTGAGCAGGTTCACGACGAGCCGCTGCTGAAAGGCGGTTGCCAACAACAAGCAGGCGGTAATCAGCGCCGGGCAGATAGCGTTCCACAATAGTTTCACGACCAAATGCTTGGGTAACGATAAAGCCAGCGCGCACCTCCGCTTCAGTTTGAATATTGGCTACGACACCCTTACCCTGGTTTCCATCTTTGGGTTTAAGAACAATTGGACCGCCAATTTTTTGAGTGGCACGCCAGGCATCATCAGCAGTGGTGACCACTTCACCAATCGGAACTGAAACCCCTGCAGCTGACAACAAATTCTTAGTGAGTTCTTTATCCTGTGCAATCGCTTCGGCAATGGCGCTGGTATTGCTAGTCTCGGCAGCTTGAATGCGCTTTTGTTTGCTACCCCAGCCAAACTGCACCATGCTACCCTCAGTCATGCGGCGAAAAGGGATATTGCGTTGAACTGCTGCATCGACAATCGAGCTGGTGCTGGGACCCAAACGAACATCCTCATACAGGGCTTCTAATTCGGAGAGGGCGGCAGCCAGGTCGAATGGAGCATCATTTAAGGTTGCCTGAATCAGCGCAAAGGCAAAATCAAACGCCATGCGCCCAACAACTTCCTCAGAGTATTCCGCTACGACCTGATAAACGCCAGGCTCAACGGTTTGCACTGTGCGACTAAAGGTGACGGGGCAACCTGCTTGAGACTGAAGACCAAGCGCCGCGTGCTCTAAAGCATGGGCTAAAGAGAGTACTTCATTATGACCACCACGACGCATGCTTCCCAGCTGAGGAAAACGTTCACGAATCTTGGTCTCAAATTGCGGAATGGAATCAATAGAGCGTTCATTATCATCGCAAGAAACAATCGCTTCTAAGGCAGTGTGGCGGCTCCATAAATTAGGGCCGCGCAGCATACGAATTCGGGTGATTTCCAATTAAGCCCCTGCTGGAACGCTGGAATCAGAAACAAAAGTTTCTGCGCCAGCTTCAATAACGTTGAATGGAATGTCTAGAGCCCAAGCGGCCCCAATAGCTGCACCTAAGTTCATGGATTTCCATGGGGTGCTTGAATCTGATTCTGAGTGACGTGGCACGGGAATACTTTTTTGATCTTGATTGCCCAGTTTTAGCGTAATTTGTTGCTTGCCAACTAAGACTACGCGACCACGATTTTTGAGGTGGGTTTGGACAACCTCAGATGAAGAGTCTTGTGTAAAGTAAATAACCTCACCATCACAAAGTTCGGCCATTTGTGCCACCATTGGATCATCCGCATTAAGTACGGCAACCCCTTGAGGTAGTACTACGTCAACCTGTGTCCTCACCACACTAAATATCTGTTCTTCATCAAAAATAGCATATTGAGGAAAGTTTGCGCTGGAATCGACATTCAATACAACTCCTACTTGGCAGCGATCGTAAGCCAAGCCTTCAATGAGCATTGATAAATTATTATTTTCAATAACCGCGGCTTGAACTGCGCGATTCAGTAATGTACGACGGGCATTTTCCCAATTGGCTGCATTGCTTTTCTGAATAGCGCGGTGGCCAAAAAATAAGCCCTTACTACATGAAAGGCCAACATAAAGATTGGTCAGGCGCAAAAAATGCGCAATCATTTCTGCTACAGGTGTTTTACCGCGAGCACCTGCAACGCCCACTACAGGAATGCGGTACTCAACACCGGGCGGGAAAAGGTGGTTAGCAATTTCTTTGCCTACGGGCTGAGGCTTGCCACTGGCAGGTTTTAAATGCATTAATAAACCAGGGCCAGCATTTACTTCAACAATTGCTGCATTTTGCGATTCGAGGGGTTTGCTAATATCTTGTGCAACCAAGTCGACGCCTGCAATCTCTAAGCCAACAACACGGGCCGCTAATGCTACTTGGCTGGCCACTTCGGGATGTACTAAATCAGTAACATCAAAGGCGACATTTCCATTGCTTTGAATGAGTACTTTTTGATCGACAAGAGGGATGCTTTCGCCTACCAGTTTTTGACGTGCTAATTCCAGTTCCACTGCGGAGTCAATGCGCACAGGGTTGAGTGGGTGTTCTTCGGCTGTACCACGACGGGGATCGGAATTAATTTGAATTCGTATGAGATCAAGCACAGTATGCTGCCCATCACCAGTAATCCAAACCGTTTCTCCTTTGGCAGCAGCAACTACTTTATTGCCAACAACCAATAGGCGATGCTCATCCCCAATAATATGACGCTCTACCAATACTTCGCTACCTTCATTAATGGCAACAGCATAGGCTGCTTCAATTTCTGTCTGGGTATGCAGGTTGATAAAAACACCGCGACCATGATTGCCATCGATTGGCTTGACTACGACTGGTAGGCCAATGTCTTGAGCGGCCTCCCAAGCATCATCAGCGCTGGTGACTGTTCTGCCTTTAGGAGTAGGTACCCCAGCACTAGCTAATAAACTCTTTGTGAGATCCTTATCGCGTGAGATCGTCTCAGCAATCGCGCTAGTCTGATCCGTCTCTGCTGTCCAAATGCGACGTTGATTCGCGCCATAACCCAGTTGGACTAAATTACCTTCCGATAAACGAATAGATGGTATGCCGCGTTCTTCAGCGGCATTGACGATGCAGGCCGTGCTTGGTCCTAGCAAGAGGTCGTCTGCAAGCTCGCGCAGATTTTCAATGATAGTGTCGACTTCGGTAGCAGAATTTTGAGTATCTTGAGCAAGCGCAAGGTAAAGATCTTTAGCGTACTTGAGGGCAGTCAGAGTTACCTCTTCATTAATAGCGCTCACCATCACTTTGTAAACACTGCGTCGGTCGCCATCACGAGCTTTACCAAAACCACCGGGAATACCAGCTAAATTTTGTAGTTCTAAAGTTAAGTGCTCCAGGATATGGGCAGGCCAGGTACCTTCTTCGACGCGCTTAAGAAAGCCACCAGCTTCGCCATAGCTACAACGATGCTCTTGCAGGCTGGGGAGAGCCTTGACAAGGCGATCATAAAATCCGGGAATCAGGTTGGAAGGATAGTCTTCCAAGTCACCAATATCAATCCAAACCTCAAGGACTGGGTGGTAAGTCCACATATTGGGGCCGCGTAGATGCTTGACACTCAAGATCTCAATGGTTTTATCTAGTAATTGGGGCATGTGTGGAATGGCGATAATCAGCGCCACTATGGGCGGGGACGTCTCAGACTGTCTCTCTGTTTCTAGTAATTATTGGAAATCCACAAAATTAGCAAAAATGCGTAAAAAAGCCTACTTCGCTAATTCAACGGTTTTGAGTACACCTAAGTTGACATAGATAGTAAATCTAAAATAGCTTAGCTCCACTATACTTTTAGAGTCAATGAAGCCAGAAATTTCCCATTCCACTCCTGCAATCCCAAGCAATTGGTTTGGCATAGTACAGGCATTCCAGCCGCCTATTAAAGGTCTTGATGCCATACTGGCGTGGGCTGAGTTAGATTTAGATGGAGTAATGCGTTTTGAAAAAAGCCTGCTTTGCCTGACTTCTGAGGGCTTATTTTGGACTGATGGTGAGCGTGTAGAAATTTGGCCTATGAGTCTTGAGGCCCATCTTTTGCATGGTGATCATGCCGGTGTGGGGCATCTCAAGCTAGAAACTTCAGCAAGTTTAATGCGAATTTGGTATTTTACCTTGGGCATAAATCCTCAGGTTTTACGCTTGCAGACTGCCTTTAAGCAATTGGCCAGCGGCGATCAGTCCAGTATGGCACTCGATACTGTTACCCAATACGATAAGCAGGTCTGCCCGGTATGTCTGAGTCCAAAACCAGCCAATTCAGATGCGTGCCCTACTTGCGATCCAGAGAATGACCAGCCTCCCTCAACTTGGACCTTATTTAAGTTATGGCGCTTTGCTCGACCTTATAAGAAAGAGCTTTTACTGGGATTTGTTCTGACCTTGCTGTCCACTGGCGCTACTTTAATTCCACCTTATCTCACGATGCCTTTGATGGATCATGTGTTAATTCCTTATGAACGTGGCAATCCAATTGATTTTCAACTAGCCAGCACCTATTTGCTGGCTTTATTTGCTGCTTCAATTGTGGCTTGGGGTTTGGGTTGGTGGAAGACTTACCTGCTGGCATTGGTGAGTGAACGAATTGGCGCTGACCTACGCAACACCACGTTTGAGCATCTCCTCAAGCTTTCCTTGGAATACTTTGGCGGCAAAAGAACTGGTGATCTCATTGCCCGAATTGGTGCGGAGACTGATCGGATTTGCGTATTTTTATCGCTGTATGCATTGGACTTTGCCACTGATGTCTTGATGATTCTAATGACTGCCATTATTTTGGCATCGATCGATCCATTGCTTGCTTTAGTAACGCTAGCACCATTGCCGTTTATTGTGTGGATGATTCATGTAGTGCGCGACAAACTGCGTTTTGGTTTTGAAAAGATTGATCGCATCTGGTCTGAAGTAACCAACATTTTGGCCGATACCATACCTGGTATACGGGTGGTTAAAGCCTTTGCGCAAGAAGAGCGTGAACTTAAACGATTTGTGGATTCAAATAAACATAATTTACAAATTAACGATCGGGTAAATCGTATCTGGGGGTTATTTTCCCCTACGGTGACCTTACTAACCGAAACGGGCCTTTTGGTTGTTTGGGGCTTTGGCATTTGGCAAGTTGCACATCGCCATATCACCGTAGGTGTACTTATCGCCTTCTTGGCTTACATCGGCCGTTTTTATATTCGCCTGGATTCGATGAGTCGGATTGTTTCGCATACCCAAAAAGCAGCAGCAGGTGCCAAACGTATTTTTGATATTTTGGATCACGTTTCCAGTGTTCCTGAGCCCATTAACCCACTTCCTTTGGGGGAGGTAAAGGGTCGCATCTCTTTAAATGGGGTGGGTTTCCGTTACGGTAACCGCGCTGTATCTAAAGGAATTGATTTGGATATCGCCCCTGGAGAAATGATTGGTTTAGTGGGGCATAGTGGCTCGGGAAAGAGCACCTTAGTGAACTTAATTTGCCGATTTTATGACGTTAGCTCTGGCTCTATTGCTTTAGATGGTCGTGATATTCGGAGCATTGGCATTGCGGATTACCGAAAGCGCATCGGTTTAGTTTTGCAGGAACCTTTTTTGTTTTTTGGCACGATTGCTGAGAATATTGCCTACGGAAAACCTGACGCTACTCGTGATGAAATTATTGAAGCAGCTCGCGCCGCCCACGCCCATGAATTTATTTTGCGTTTACCACTGGGTTATGACTCTTTAGTAGGTGAGCGAGGCCAATCTTTATCGGGTGGTGAGCGTCAACGAATCTCTATTGCTAGAGCGCTACTTATTAACCCAAGCATTTTGATTCTGGACGAGGCCACTTCTTCAGTAGACACTACGACTGAGAAGGAGATTCAGCGTGCTTTGGATAACTTGGTTAAAGGTCGAACGACTATTGCTATTGCACATCGACTCTCTACCTTAAGAAAAGCAGATCGCTTGGTAGTGCTTGATAAAGGTGAGATTGTGGAGATTGGTTCGCACGATGAATTGATGGCGGTACAGGGTGCTTATTACACGCTCTATCAAGCCCAGCTTCGCCACGCTGCCGAACTAGTTGAGGGTGGCGCCATAGGTGAGAGCATGGATGAGCAAGAAGAAGATCGCCTGCAGGTGGCCGCCAAAGTAACGGGAGAAGGCGTATGAGTGACTTCAATGAAGATCAAGTGAAGTCTTATCAAAAGCCACATCAATTAGAGCGAGATGCATTGGGGCGCTTGGTATTAATTGATGCGAAAGGAAGTCGGCACATTGGCATTTACCCAGTTAGGGCGTTTCCAATAACTGCGCCTGGTAATGGCATTTCTTTAATGGATCAGTCAGGTAAAGAGCTTTGCTGGTTTGCTGATATGGGCGCTATACCCGAGGCCGAACTAGCATTGCTCGAAGAAGAAATGGCCTCGCGTGAATTCATGCCAGTGATTCAAAAAATTACTAAGGTGTCTACGTTCGCAACCCCTAGTATTTGGGATATCGAGACCGACCGAGGTTCAACCCGTATTCGCCTAAAGGGGGAAGAGGACATTCGGCGCATCTTTGGCAATACCCTCTTAATTGCCGATTCTAATGGTCTGCAATTCTTAATTAAGGATTCCACTCAGTTAGATAAAGTCAGTAAAAAATTGCTCGATCGTTTCCGTTAGAATAAGTAAAAATATATAAACTTTAAGCAAGTTTCACACCGCCGCTTTAGCTCAGTTGGTAGAGCAGTTCATTCGTAATGAAAAGGTCGCCAGTTCGATTCCGGCAAGCGGCACCACAATATACTTTTTAATTCTGATATAGAAGAAAAACCCAGTAATTACATGGGGTTAAGAGTTAACTGTACCGATATTTCCCGGCTTATCTGGTATTAAAAGAACCGTATTAACGCACAATTAACGCACAATTAACGCACCGATTAACGCAACTAATCTTTGCGCATTTTTTTGCGTGTTACATTGGCTCATGGCATATATAAAGAAAACTGCCACAGGATATAGAGCGCAAACCACAATTAATGGGCAACGAAAATCTAAATCGTTCTCATCGAAGCGAGAAGCACAGGAATGGGCATCGCAAGAAGAAGCGGATGTTCGCGAAAATTTAGCGAAATCTCCAGCCAGCAAGTTCACGCTCAAACAAGCACTTGAAAAATATAGAGACGAAATCGCCCAGCGTAATTCGGGCGAAAGGTGGGAGCGAATAAGAATTAATGCCTTTTTGGAGCATCCAGACTGGCTACCATTGCATAAAAATATAGGCGACGTATCGACCGAGGACTTTAGCAAATTTCGCGACGAGAGGGCTAAGACAGTCAAGCCTGGCACAGTTTTACGTGAATTTGGAATTCTGTCATCGGTTATGGAGACAGCGAGGAGAGAGTGGAAATGGATAAAAGAGAATCCAATTCGAGATGTTAAAAAACCCTCTGAGCCGGCCGGAAGGACACGACTAATTACCCGTCCCGAAATTAAATTAATGCTAAGAGGTTTTGGCTACAAACCTCAATCTAGGACATCATCATTAACTCAATCAATAGCAGTATGTTTTTTGTTAGCTTTGCGGGCAGGAATGCGCGCTGGGGACTTAACGGGACTTAAATGGGCAAATGTTCACCCACGTTTTGTAAGGGTCGAGATAGATAAAGTAGGTAGAAGAAAGGGAATAGGGCGGGACGTCCCGCTATCACTCAAAGCAGTTCGAGTGCTAGAAAAAATGCGGGGATTTGATATTGAATCTGTTTTTGGCTTAACCACGCAAACTCTAGACGCAAGATTTAGAACTGTAAGGGGCAGAGCAGGGCTGGATATTCGTCATAGTGACGGAACACTTGACAAAGAAAAGACATTTACATTTCATGACAGCAGACATACAGCAGCGACATGGATAGGTCTATCTGCAAAGTTGTCAGTAATGCAGATGTGTTCGATGTTCGGCTGGACAGACCCAAAAATGGCAATGCGATATTTCAATCCTGGGGCGGGCGATATTGCCACTTTATTAGACTAAGAGCTGCAAAAGCCCCAAAAAAAAGAAGTTAAAGCATTACTGAATAGAAGCGCCAGACCTGAGGTATGAATCGATTTCTTCGCCCGTAATCAGGCCGTCCGTAGCGTGGATTTTGCGCTCGGTAATGCGCTTAGACAGCGTCTTAGGGTCGATACCGAGGCATCTAGCGGCTTCTGTATAGTTGTATCTTACGAAGCGCCTAAACGCCATTTCTGCGCCTATTTTTGCTGCATCAGTAAGCATTTTTGAAAGTTCGATTTCAGTAATATTTATCATTTTTGGCTTCCGCAGTATCGTTATAAGTAATTTGCTTAATGTAGTTATTAGAGCCCAAGGCTCGACAAAGTGATCTGCAGATTAAGCTTCATAAAGTGAACATAAGCCGTTTTATGAATCTTAATCTGCATTTATCTTGTCCGTTCGGGTGATTTCTGCGGGGCCTTCACATTTTCCTGGGTCTTTTCCTTCGAGATTTCCTTGGCCGCTCTGATCTCTTTCAAAACTGAGTCGACATTTTGCTTAATCATTGCCTCAGCTACTTTTTCGCCGTCCACTTTTAGAGAGGGCGCAGCCCACGTTTTTTCTTGATTTGGGGCAGTTGGGTCTTTTAGCGCTGGTGCGTGATTTTGACGAACAGTCGGCGCCTGAACTTCCTTTACGCCCGCTTGCGGCGCATTTGAGGGAGCAGAAGATCGTGCGGCAACATCTCTAGCCGACTCAGCAGCGGCCCTAATCGTTGGCTCAGCCTTTGCAGGCTCTTTGCTCTCATGAGCTTTAACGCCCGATTCAGGACGTTGTGGCTGCTCTCGATTTTGTGTCGGCTGCGCACGATTGTCGAAGTCCTTTTTAGTTTCGGCGGCAGGGCGCATTTTCGGCTCGGATTTAGCCTCGCGCTGACCGTCTTTTTGTTGAGCCGGTTTTTCACGGGGTTGCTGCTGCTGCGGCGTTGAGCTAGCATCTTTAATGCCTTGAATAACACCTTGGGCGATCGCTGCGAGGCCTCCACCGATGCCTTTAGCGGTTCCAACCGCTAAGTCAACGGGAGCTTTAGCGATGTCCTTAACGCCCTGAATCGCAAAATCTACAGTGCCCGTAATAGCTTTCTCAAGTGCGCCTACGGCTGCATTGCCCAGCTCACTCATCCAGTCACCGGATTTACTGGAGCCCTCTTTGAAAAATCGAGTTTCATCACCTGGAAGCTTGGCCTGCTCCGGGAGGTGGGCCTGCTTAACACCGTTTATGAAGTCTGGCATTTTATTTCTTTCACTTTTAAAAGCAGGGCGTAATTACCGAGCTGTCCATACATATGTACAACGACGCTAATCCGGTTGAAAGTCCCAACTAACAGCTAACTTTTGTCGGGGTTGCCGTGGCTTTTGAATACGCTCAGATTTTGGTAAGATTTTTTCCCAGTCCAAGAGTGCAACGTGAGGCATTATTTGTGACTGAATGCCAGCTGACTCTAGGCGCATTAATGCGTCGAAATTACAGGGAGAATTCAATTTACCGTTTGAATCGTATCGCGAGTTAATATTTTGATGCTGATAAATAAAGTGCGATTCAGCGAAATCTAGCTCAACCGAGGTCGGTGTATTTGAGAAAAATAAAATAGATACGCTACACCAAGATTCTGTGAAATCTGCTGCGCAGTGTTTGTAAAGTCGATCAAAGACATCTTTCGATTGCCCGATTCTAATAAACTTGCCCTCTTCATCGAAGAGAAAATATATGCCTGCGCAATATTGATAACGCTTACTCAATTCGTTTGCCTCAAAGCGAGTAATGCCGGTTAATCGCGCTGCGTAAATTTCACGTTTAGTGAAATCACTTAAGCCAGCCTTCTCGCGCGAAGATATAAAAGTCTTGCCAAGTTTTATATAGCTCTGATCTCGCTCAAATTTTGCAATTTTCGCCTCCTGCCTGCGATTCAAAACAGACACTCTTGAGTCGTTGGTTCGGAGGCCAAAAGTAGCTCCTTGGCTATGCGTCTATTGAGGACGCTCAGACACTGAACTTGTAGGTTGCCTCCATGTTTAGCCATTATCTCGTTTCCGTTCAGCGACCCTTCCAGGGTCTCCAATAGCTGTCTAGCGCGATCCGGCAACTCAGCAATCTCAGCTTCAATTCTCAGCTTTTCAAGGAAAACATCCTCTGCGGAATCACCGAATTCAGGGACGAATTCAAAGTCCTTTTTTGCGCAGGGGAATATGTGACTCCCTTTTTGAGGTCCGTTTGTGTTTGTATTTTTTGGGCTATGTGCTGTTGAAATATAGGCAATTGATCCTATTTCGATCGTTGACCGGTCTTCAGCCGTTAGAGAGGTTACGCACCCCCATTTAGAGCCTCGACCCAACCCGCACGACTTAGTTAAGTCGGTCACCTTTTGCAGAAGCTTCTTTTCGAAAAAAGAGTCAGTCACTACAACTAATGGATCAAACTCAGTAAGCAATAACCAGGCCTCGCTTTGAACTTCTGTAATTTCGAGACTTTTAATCTTAGCAAGTTTAGATATGATTTTGCTAAATTTAGTTAAGATGTTTACTTCTGTAAAACTGGCTTCTGTATGCATTTTTGGCTTCCGGTAATTGGTTAATTTGTTTCCTTGAGTTATTGTAGTACAGATACTAATGTTAGGTCAACATTTATTTATAATTTTTTAAAAATCTGCGACTACCGAAACTCTGTTCGATGTGGAGGCTGATGTAAATCTTCCGCTGGCACCGAGGTGGTCGAAGTGGATACTCTTATGAACATCTGATTTATGATCGGGTGTAATTTGCTCAAGAGCCTGCGGAATTTGCAATTGTTTATCTTCCAAATCTTGGCGAGCTTTAGTTACTTTCGCCCTAGCTTTAGCTTCGGCATCAGCTAATTTTTTGGCAGCTTTTTTATCTTCTTTAGCTTGCTTTTCCGCGATCTTTTGAGCTTCTTTATCAGCTCTTTTTGTTGCTGCAGCTTCAGAAACTGGAACCATTACATCGATTTCCTCACCGGCCGCGTCGACAAAAAAGCCGGCGGAAATTAATGCTGCAATGCCTGACTCGATATCAGCAGCTGAAAAACCGCGAAATCGGAATGACAACTGTTCTGACGATGCGTCAAAGACACCGCTATAACTCTCAGCAGCCAGGGCCCACATGGGAATTAATAGTGCCTTCGCCTCAATCGGTAATGAGCAATACAGCAAATCATCCAAAATTTCTTTGCCATAAAGCTTAATCCATGGGGCCTTTCGGTATTTATAATTTTGCATCTCCCTCCAATTTTTTGGCTTTAATCGGGTTTGCGGGAGGGTGGAGCTGGAGGTTGTTTGTATGTTCATTTAAGAATATTATCAGATTTTCAACATATTAATAATATTTATTTTAATTAAAGTAAATAAAAAAGTCATACTGTTATTGACTTGCACGCATTAGGTGTATAAAAAAGTAAAGTATTATGGTTGCTTATAGGATGTACTTAAAATCTGTCTTGTGTTTCAATCAACAATCAAAATTAACGTATGAGGTATTTAAAAATGGCTGCAGCGATATATACCAATGAGGTTTCTGCAAAAAAGAAGATCCTCGAAATCAGGCAAAAAAATCCTAATGCGACTGCTGCTGCAATTGGTCGCGAGCTCGACTTATCAAAACAACGCGTGGGTCAAATAATCAAAGAATTGGGCTTGCCGACAAGAGTTGTTTTTGAGCACACAGCGGGCGTTGATTGTCTGGGTCGCGCAGGAAAAGAGCTGTTTGCGACCAATTTAGTGGCGGCGGACCTAAAAATTAAAGGCTTAAATGTTTTTGTTTCGGCAGATATTCAGTCCGATTGTGGTTTTGACATGATCGCACTCGCAAAAGATGGCAGCGTTACAAAGATTAGAATTTCAGTTGAAGTTGCCGCGGGCAGGCAGCGTAAATTTTTTAATAAAAAGGGATTTAATGTTTTGGCTCAGGTAGCTTTAACAGGCTCTATCAAGTACTCTCCGCCCATTAAGCTTTAAAACTGATAGCGCTTGAGGGCGGACAAGCAATAGCAGTGGATCCTAAATGCGTGCTAGCACGTTGCTAGCGGTAAACGAATGAATATGATCTCTAAAATGAGTGCTAGCACGTTGCTAGCGCGTTGCTAGACCAGAGTAGAGCAGAGCAGAGCAAAGAATAGTTAATAAGACTCGATAGCTAAAAGCCCCAAATCAAAAAGAAGTACGCCTTCGGCGACATCTCGCGTGAATATCTGAATATGAGTGCTAGCACGCTGCTAGCGTCGTTTTATACGACCAATAACGCGAAATGAGTGCTAGCAGCGTGCTAGCGTAGTTTTATACGACCAGCAGCGCGAAATGAGTGCCAGAAAACAATTAAAACTACAGCAAGCAATAAAACTACTCAATCTGAAACTTGCGGCGTACCGTGTGCACGCATTACCAGTAACGCCAACGCAGTCAGCATCAGTTAAAGCCAAAGGGGAGGTTTCAATCCCCTTTTTTGCCTTGGGTAAGTCTGCGTCACCAATCGAAGAAAGCGTAATCACGCATATATCAAAGTAACCACTTTTACTGGAGCTTTGATATGAACCTCAAATTGATACCACTCTGCATTGCCGCAGTCTTTACGCTTAGCGCCTGCGACAAGCTAGGATCGTTCGGTTTTAGCCTAGACAAAACAGAGTCAACGGGTAGCGACCAGTCAAAAAGTATCAGCAAAGACCGATCAATCGGAGTTTCAGACTCAAACCAGTTTTCGGTCAAAATGCCTGCGGCGGCTCTCATCAGCGAAGCAATGCACGATTTTTTAGTGCAGCAGCAAATAAAGCCCCCGTTTCGAAAACTATTCATATCTTCAGCGTCACAAACTTTGGAAGGCAAGCTGCCCGCGTCAGTTGCCAACCGCGCTTACGTTGCAACTGCTCTAGCTATCGCAGCTAGTTTTGAGCCGCAAGTAGCCTGGCCATCTTACACAGACGACCGCACTTATATGATCCGCACAGCAGCGATGACAGATTATGTTAACCAAATCGGTACAGAAATCGTCTCAAAACTAAGCTCGCAATCATTGCAAAACCCTGGTCATGCTAAAGCCAAAATTATTTTAGAACTTGGAAAGATCGAGGCCGCTGCTTTAGAAAGTATTTACGCGCAAGCTCTATTAACAGCCAAATCCTCACAGATAACGCAAAATCTCGCGGGCTCTAGTGCTCCGGTCGAGTTCAAGATTGGCGACAGCGTAATCACTGCAGGTCAAAACGGTTTTTCTATTTCAAAGAACGGCCTAACGTGGTTCGGTGGCGGCGCACTCAGCGGAAAAAGTTACGACATCAGCATGTCCTCAAGTTTGTCTACATCGCTTAATCAGCGGCTCGACTTGAACTCTAAAGAATCTTCAAGTTCATCAGAGTCAGCAAAAATTTCAGCAGACATTAAACATTAATAGCGCAGGTGTGCGCATAACCATAGGAAACATTTAACTTAAACGAAAGAATCAAAATGCACTCAAATAAACATACTACACATGCAGCGTATCTAGCCGTTGCGATCACAGCATTTATGACGGTTATCGCTATCTGCATCTCAATTTTCGACCCGGCGCAAGTTAAGGCGGATGGACTCGCTTTTTATTTGCCTGAGATTGCAACAGTTGCCGCATCTACAGCTCCAGCTGTTGCAGCACCAGAATTACTCAGCTACTTAACCAATAAATAAGAAAGAACAAAATGGACACAATTATCATCAAAAAACTCGCGCTATATGTATCAATCGCCGGCCTTGGATTTTTGGCCGCCACCGCATTAATTCCTGGCGCACATGCAGCTTCGAATTTGTCAGTCGGAGACAGTATCGAGGCAGGCTTAAAGCAACAGTGCCAGACTACATTTCGAAGCGGCGATACCCAGTTCATCGGGACGGATTGTGATTATTATTCGTTGATTGCGATTAACACACGGCGAAAATTAGCGGTTGTGATTGATCCCTCAGCGGACGCAATTGAGGGCTTTAAGCTGCTATCCAAAGTTTCAAGCGGAACGGGCTTAAAAACAAATTTCGACGAAAAAACAAAAATCTTAGCGATCGACGCTAGCAACGTTGATGAAGCAGCGCTTAGCAAAGTATATAAAGATGCTTGGATAGACATTCAAGCCGAAAAATCTAAAAGCAAAGATGAATTAAGCGTTGAGCAAAGTTCATCAGTTGACCAAAGGTCTTCGCAATCTTCGTTTGAGCGAATTCAAGCTGGCATTAACAGTTTTCAAGCGTCAATTCATAAAGCGATCGATGGGGCAAGGGCAAGCATTTCAAATATCTTCAAAAGTGAATCGATCAAAGGAGATGGTAAAGCTGAAGCAGTAGCTGCCAGTGAAGCAGCTAACGCATCAATTTCAGCAATAAATCTAGCAATGCTCGGCGGAGATTTACAAAACGCGGCAGTTTTAACAGCGGTTGCAGAGGCAGCTTTAATAGCGTCTGCAACCGCAGCTGAAGAAGGAGCGCGTCAATGAACTTTTTTTGGCTAGCGATACCGCTCTTAATTGGCGGGGGGTTATGTTTTATTTTTCTGGAAATGAAGTTGGTAGGCATGTTGTTGAGCGGGGCAGCAGCCTTGTTCTTAGTTTTGCAGTTCTACGGCGACTTCACTGCGACAAAAAATTCAAACAGATCTAATAGCGCTGCTTCTGAAGCTCAGTTTGAAAGCGAATGGGCCGGAGCTAGAGGTGCCTCAACTGAGAAGGTGTCAGCTCTTGAGCTCGAGGCTAAGCGATTAAAAGAACTTGCTGCAATGACAGAAGAAGAACGAATAAAAGTTCAAGAATCTAATGCCGTTGCACGTGCTCCGCTTGTTAACGCTTTAAACAAGCAAGTAAACGATGCAACAGCAGACAGTAACGAACCAATCGTAATTAAGAAATAGCCTCACCATACATATTAAATATAGAAAAGGAACAAAAATATGAAAACAGTTAAACCCAGAAACACGCCAGCCATGAAGTTAGCGATTGCACTGGCCCGTCAAGCCGCCTTTAATCAAAAGGTTGCTGATCTCAAGCGTGCAGTAACAGAAGCAGCGGAAGCGGACATTCGCAGTTTGCAAATCAAAATTGGCAAGCTCGCAGAAGAGTTTGGGATCTTGACTTTGTCAGACTCAGTTCTGCGCAAGGCCTTTGGGGAGATTGCTAAATCAAATGGGGCTAAACCCCAGCCAGCGATTCCAGCAGTTGAAGTTATGGCGCCAGCCCCACCAGAGCCTGTTAAACCGGCGGAACCAGTTTATGTAGCACCAGCAGCAGTAGCACCAGTCGTTCCACCAAAAGTCGAAGAGAAAAAAGGAGGCATGTTCAGTCGATAAATAGATTAGCCACCTCTTCATTGAGGTGGCAATTTTTTGAACACAGAAAACTAACTATGAAAACAAAAAACCACGCAACCGCGCTCAAAAAATTGCCAAATCCTGGATTTAAACCTGGAACTGCTCGCAAGCAATTGCAAGAGATCTTCCCAGACATGGAGCTCCTTTTTTATAAAACCGCGTTGGATAAACCCCCGATCTTAAATAAGGCTGAAATGGTTTTATCTCAAGCGACAGAGTTACGCAAGCGCGCCGACCGGATTGATGCCGCTCGGCACGGGGTCGCTAGTTCTGACCCCCGCATCAGAGAAATTCGCCGGTTTAAATCGACGTACCGCTTAACTTCAAACAACCTAGTCGAGCTATTAGCGTTGCAGGGCTTCGAGATTTCTCGCACATCTCTCTCTGCATATTTGCAAGGAAACGTTAAGGGCACCGACGTTCGCCTGGGATTCTCAGCAGTCGGTCGCATAGTCGAGGTTGACCACGTAACCGATCTTTATTCTGAATTTAAGAAGCTAGAAGCTCGATATTCCCCAGTTTTCAAGAAATTACTGAGTACCGATATGCGATCGCTAATGCAGTCTTGGTATCTAAAGCTCGATATTGTTTCTGGATCAAAAGAGCGCCAACTCGCAAAGATTATCGGGGTGGACTTCACTTCACTTTTTAAGTGGTACCAGAAAAATGAATTTCCCATGTCGATTAAGACATTGTTATCAATAACTGAAAAGATTCAGAAGCACTTAGCGTCACAAAGCACATTAACCACAAGAAGCATTTAACTAAATACAGAAAGCATTAAATGAAAAAGACTTTACTAGCAATTGCTGCGGTTGGACTCACACTAAGCTCGGGCATTACTCTAGCAGCCTCGCCGACCGCGAATGATTTGCAAGAAATTAAAGAATTCTGTAGTCAAGGTCTGCCCACGTCTGAGTGTTATCAAGTTACGTCAAAGCTTGAAGCACTTGTTTGCGCGGTCGGTAGCACATACCCCGCCAGTGATTGTAAATTAGCTCGTTATGTAAAAAATACACTTGAAGGTCAGATTTCTAAAAAAACTACTTGGGCTAAACAAAACGGCTTTCTTGTTGGAGTTCAGTGATGAAAAAGCTACTTATCTCAGCAATGATCGCGGCCTGCCTGATTACAACGATGGCGCAAGCACAGACTTATAACGCAACAGGCAGTGAGCGCCAAGCCGCTAGCAATGATATGGGGATGTATCAGTTAACTTTGGAGGCATTTAGGAAGAGCAACTACTACTTAAATGCTTATTCTAGACAGTCAGATAGCGTTCGATTTGCGGTCGACAAAGTGATCTTGGCGAATGGTTTACCGGCCTTAGTTGGCCCAACAGGTCAAATCGTTCAATATGAAGTCGAACAAGGCGGATGGTTCAGAATGAACGAGGGCATGAAGATTTTGGTTGGTCATTTAGGTAAAGAAGGCGCGGGAGAGATGGCGGGGTATCAAATGACTTATGCGGTTAGCCCGGAATCATACGGTGCTAGGATTGATTTTAGTAAACCCATTAGAAGTACGTCTGATGTCGCATTAGAGGAATTCAACGAGGTCTCGAATTGGCAACGGGCTATTTATTTAACTTTTGCTGATATTGCGCAAAAGTCATTTTCGAATATACGTATGCAAAAAATGAACAGGCAGGCATCCGTCAACTATCTTACAAATCAATTCAATTTACATTTTGCAGATGAGCTTTCGGCTAATTTCAAGAAGTATGATCAAATTGTCATGAATTCTCAAATGCCAGGCATTCCTGCAAAAAATTCTCCCTTGTACTGTCTGGATAGAGAGGCAATTGTTAGGTGCGGGGGTCGGAATATGGGGTTTTCGACGACACCAAACACTAATGTTGTTCTTCGCGGTTTTAATGAGTGGTCTGCTATTTTCCCTGACGGCTTAGTAATTAAAAATAGCTACGGGACGACTGATGTTTCAAAGAATGGCAGACCTTGGTTTTCTGAGTCTGGTATTAAAGGCGAAAAGCTTTCGATTGCCGGGTCTAGCGACAAAGGCTCATCAACAAGTCAAAAGCGCGGGGAGCAATAATGAAAAAGATATTTAATGCTCTAGCGCTATCCACTATCTGTATTTCAGGAGTTGGCGCAGCCCAGTCTCGGTACCAGCCCCCTGAAAATTCACCATGCGCTTATGCGGCTCAGCAAGTAACCCGCGCAATTGTTGAAGCAGATCAAAGGCATATCCGCCCCGAGCAATCTGAAACTTGGCAGCAGCTTAAAAGCGAGCCGGGCTTAAACGGAATTAATTTGTCGGGGCTATTGCGCGAAGGTATGGATATAAAAATGAATATTGCAAATCCAACCGAACGAGATATTTTTGGCGGTATTGAAATTGCATGTAAGCGGTACTGAGATGGACTGGCTACTGGTTACTTTAGTTTTGATCGGAAATACGATTGAGAGTTTATTGCGACATGTAAATTAATACGAGTTAAAACCCGCTTACAAGAAATCAAATGCGTTTATGTAAGCGGGTAGCATCTTTACTGAGTTCTGCGCATTAGTTAAGAGCGTTCAATCGTTATTATTTAAGACAGACATTACGCACGTCTGCTTCGCAGCCTTGGAAATCTCCCGTGAAGCGTCTAGCCCAACAGCTAAAGGCCTCTCATGTCGTAATACAGCGTAATACGCGTGATAAAGTTTTCCTCAATCTCGTAATACGTTTGTAATACGGCTTTTTAATCCCCAATGAAATCAATGGTCTAGCTCGTATTACTTTGTATTACGCAAAACGATAAAAATGTAAGTTTTACCGTTTAAATTGAACATTTAGCGTCACCCTCCCCATAGATAGGTAAGCAACATATTTATCAATTTTGAGGAGCAAGACGTGGCAAAACCAAATATCAGTATTCGATTAGATGACTGGATTACCAAGGAGCTGAGCGAGTTATCTGTTGCGCGAGGAATTGCTCCTAGCGCATTAATTCGTGAATTTGTTATCTCTGGCCTTGATAAGCAAAATGCACTAGTAGAGCATTTTGATGATGAATCCGACAAAGTCGACAAACAATTAAAGCTCATTACTGATACCGTTTTAGGAACTCTTTACTACATGGTGGCTTATCGAGATCTCGCCGCCGAATCAAATCCATCCCCAGAAAAGACAAAAGAGATCATTGAGTCTGGAACAAACATTGCACAAAAACTATTAGAAAGCAGAGCTTAAATCATGTTCACAAACTTGAACCACTCGTCACTAGAGGACTCCTTTACATCATGCCTTGAGGACTTAACGAATGGGATTTATCAAGAGCAGCGCCTCACTTTGCGCGAGCCAAGTCGCAATCATCTGATCATTTTCAGGTTTTTTTATAGCAAATCAATTGAGGACTTCTCAATTGTTGACGTTATTAAGTCAAGCGTTGGCAATGACATTCTATTCGCAGATTTCATTAAGCAGGCCTCTGGAGAGTGGAAAAATTCCAATGGCGACCTAAGACCCCGCTTCATTGACTTCTTCCCAAATCTTGAAAATTACATCTTAGTTGCTGATGAAGTCGGAGACCTAATTGAGGTAACTGGGGCTACTCATGCTTGATATTAAGAATGCAAACATGATTGCTGGCACCGCATTGGAGACAATGAGGACTAAGGGTAAGTTCATTGCCCGTGGCTGGATGTATGCTGGCGCCGCGGGATTAACTCCTTTAGTTCTCTTAACCTTTATTTGGTTAATTCTTGTATCCCCTATGACATTTTCGGTGGTCTCGAACCACTACGTCAGTTCTGATGCGCCGATCACTTGGCGGGTAAAAGATTCCGCAGGGAAGCCTCACCGCATCCAGGTTCAAGATGTTAACGGCGCAACCCAGACCAAACTTACAAGCGACGAATACTCAGAAGCTATTAGTAGCTTTGTATCCGAAAACTACTGGATCAATCCCGTGTGGACCATCAACGCAATCTTATTTCTTGCACTGGGGCTGTTCTGGCCTATTACCTCTAGAGCGCACAAACTCTTCTTCGCTCTCGGTCAAAAGACAATAACGAATAAACGATTGAAGGGAGCTTTGGACGTTGTTACCGCCGCAGAACTTGATAAACAAGTACGAGAAGATGGCGGTGGAGACTGGACAATTTGTGACGTAGCGTTCCCTAATAATGCATTCAAATACGGCACAGGTATCTCAGGTCAGCAGCGCTCAGGCAAGTCGTTAGTCATGCACGATTTGATTAAACAAGCTTCAAGTAAGAATGTCCGCCTATTTATTCATGACCCACAAGCAGAATTCTACGAGGCTAATTTCCGCCCAGGAATCGACTGTTTTTTTAACCCAGCAATGGTAGGAAGTATCCCGTGGTCAATTTTCCTAGAGTTATTGACTGAAAACGATGCACGCGAACTAGCGCAGGCTGCTATTCCGGTAACTGCAAACGCTGGAGCAAATGCGTTCTTTGATGATGCTGCCCGATCATTACTCAGTGCCTTAATTATTTCACTTGCAAAGCGCGGCGTCACAGATTCAAGCGAATTAGCTAGAGCGTTTTTCAGCGCTACACATGAAGAACTGGTGGAATATGTTAAGGGAACTAATGCAGCATTCTTAGTGTCAGATAACGCGAAAGGTATGACTGATTCGATTAAAGCCTCGGCCGGTATCTATCTAAATGGCATTTTAAGCATCGAGCCTGGCACATGGACTCTACGAGATTTCTTAGCGCAGCCTGAGGGGAACCTTTACATTTTGGGTGACGATTCTGAGTTATCACCCGTGAAACGGATGCTTGTAATGGCCTTAACTGCAACCATTTCTAAAGCTGGAATCAAGACTCACGAGCCTAAATATCTATTCCTTTTAGATGAGTACCAGCTACTGGGTGATTGCAAGGTAGACAAAATGCTCTCCGCATTGGCCAAATTTGGGGTAGCAGTTGTGGTTGGTATGCAAAACGAATCCCAGCTCGCAAACGTAATGGGTGAGAGTAGGGCAGCAGCAACCTTAAGCCTTTTTGGTAACTACCTACAGCTCAAAATTAACGGCAAAGATGCTCAAGACAAAGCGTCGGGTCGTTTTGGAATGCAGCTACAAGAAGTTGTATCTACATCCCAGCAGCTATCAGTAACCGAGGCTCGAGACTCAATCGGAATCAGCAAGGCGCAACAAGATAAGCCAATCATTATGGGTACTGAGTTCGGCATGTTGCCGCCTTTAACTGGCTACTTGAAACTCTCTGGCGATGCAAGAACTTATCCGGCCGCAAAAGTCGACTACATGTCGTGGCTAAAGAAAGACTCAGAAGGCCATTCGTTTGCTGATGAACTTCAATTTCAGGTTGCGGAACTTCCAGCAGCAGATTCACGGTTTGACATCGTGCGTCAAGTTGGTGACGATTACAAGCGCAATCTGGCAATTAATATTTTGGGTCAACAGATTGTTAGATTGGAATTGCGCCAAAGTAATCTAACGCAGGCTAAAGCTATCGATGCGATTAAAGCTCAAATTTTCCGCAAGAAAGAAGCAATGCAGGAGTTAATCGACGGTGGCGAAATCATCGAGTCTGAGCAAGATGATGAAATAGAGATTGAGCCTGAAACTCTGCAAATAAATGAAAACAAAACTTCAGAGCCGGAGTGGGGGGTTATCTAAATCAATTAAAGGTTCGCGTTGCATATAACTACGTAAAGAAAATTAACCAATACCGGAAGCCAATTAAAATGCAAACAAATAATCTAAAACGTAACAAATTCAGTATCGTTGCCGCCGCTCTTTTAGTGGGTCTTGCTTCAGGTGCTAATGCACAAGTCGTAGACGCATCTTCAACGGCAACCGGCGCGGGCTCGGTAGCCCTGGGCCTTTCAACTGCAACTGGAGTTGGTGCGGTAGCAGTCGGGGGTGCAATCGCAACTGGTGCTCAGGCTGTAGCGATCGGCAATGCAAACGCGGTCGGCGTGGGAGCATTAGCAGAAGGAAATTTAGCTAGCGCTGGTGGTGCTGGAGCAGTTGCCCAAGGAAGCTCGGCATCAGCCGGCGGTGTAAATGCAATAGCAATTGGTATGCTCTCAAACGCGGCATCAGCGGGAGGCATTGCCATTGGTATAAATTCATCCGTCGCAGCAATTGCGGTGGATAGCATTGCAATTGGTAATGCAGCAACGATCACCGCTTCCGGCATTAATTCTGTCGCTCTGGGTGCAGGCTCAGTAGCCAATACTGCAAATACAGTTTCAGTCGGTAGCGCTGCTGTACAGAGAACAATTTCAAATGTAGCAGCCGGTGTTAATTTGAATGATGCAGCAACTGTCGGGCAAATGGATACACTGTTCGGTCAAATTGCCTCAGGCAATGCTGGTCTTACAGTGGGAGCAAATACCGGAGCAACTTCTACAGCAATCGGCTCTGGATCACGATCACTGGGAATTTCTTCTATCGCCGAAGGTACAAATGCAGTAGCTACTTCAGATGGTTCAGTTGCTCTAGGCGCAGGAACTTCAGTTGCTGGCGTCAATTCAGTAGCAATTGGTGCAAATTCGACGGCTACTCAAGCTAACTCAGTCAGCTTTGGCTCTGTTGGCAATGAAAGAACCTTGACGAATGTGGCCGCAGGTGTGAATAACACTGATGCAGTCAATTTAGGGCAAATGAATACGGCATTAACTCCAATTAATACTGCGATTACAGCAAATGCAGCGGCAATTGCAGCGGATGTTGTTAAGACAACTGCTAATACTGCTTCAATAGCTACTGCATCGAATACCGCAAGCTCTGCTTTGAGTACTGCCGCAGCGGCTTCGATTGCTGTGTCAAAAGCGTTTACAAATGCGGCGACGGGCACAAGTTCATTCGCCGATGGGGCCTCTAGCGCTGCGGGTAATTCTGCCGCCGCATTTACTGGTTCTATGGCATCTGGAAATGGTGCAATAGCGATGGACGGTTCGATAGCATCGGGAACAAATTCAGTGGCGCTCGCTCAAGCAAACGCTAGCACCGCTAATTCAGTTTCAATCGGAAATCTATCGCAAGTATTCGGCATATCCGGTCTCGCGCTCGGATCACAGGCAAATGTTTCGTCAGGAGCTACTAATGGAATTGCGGTTGGTACATCTTCAAATAGCTCGGGAATAAACTCAATCGCAATCGGTGACCTAGCAAATAGCGCCACTGCTGCCGTGGGCGGCATTACTATCGGTCGATCAGCATCAAGTGCAGGAGCTCAAGATGTCGCAATCGGTGACGCAGCAAAAGCTACTGGACAGGGCGCAACTGCTTTAGGTCAGAATGCATATGCTAACGGAGCAAGCTCTGTTGCAGTCGGCACGGGTGCATCCGCTTACTCTACAGGTATTGCGGTAGGCGGCTACTCAAATGCAAGTGGTGATGGTATCGCCCTTGGTAACTCCGCTACAGCTGCCGGCTTGAATGGCAATGCAATCGGCTTCATGGCTTCCGCTAGCGGAGCTGATGCACTGGCACTTGGTAACGTAGCTACTGCATCAGCCTCTAAGTCATTCGCAGAAGGTTATTCGGCAAGCGCCGCTGGCGTAAGCTCTATCGCAATAGGAACAACAGCCACAGTAGGTCAGGCAGCTGCTGCCAACGCTATAGCAATCGGCACATCAGCAAGCAGTGCCGCAACGAATTCAACCGCAATTGGTGATTTGGCAACCGTCGCATCTACAGCGGCCGGAAGTATTGCAATCGGCCGTACAGCATCAGTTACCGCTGGGACTGGTCAATCAATTGCAATCGGTGATGCAGCTTCAGTTTCTGGACAAGGCGGAACAGCTATCGGTCAAAATGCAATAGCAGGTGCATCCGCCTTTGCTGGCGGTAACGGCGCATCAGCTTCTGGCACCAATTCACTTGCCTTGGGCGTGAATGCAACTTCCACCGGAGGTTTAGGTGCTGCTATTGGATATGGATCTAACGTTGCCGGTGGCAATGGTGTTGCAATCGGCTCTAGTTCGTCCGTCACAGCAGCAGGAGCAAATGGGACGGCGGTCGGTACGGCAGCATTCGTGTCCGCGGCGCACGGTTTAGCATTGGGCTGGGCAGCTCAAGCAACAGCCTCAGACGCAATCGCAGAAGGTACTAGTGCAAGCGCAACTGGAGCGTCTAGTAGTGCAATCGGCTTTGGCGCGCAATCTACAGCGCTTCAAGCAAACGCTTTTGGTTTCAATGCGATCGCTAGCGGACAGAATTCTTTTGCAGAGGGCTCTGGCGCAACGTCAGCAGCAACTAGCGGTATTGCAATCGGTACATCAGCTTCCGTAGCAGCTGCCGCAACTAGCGGTATTGCAATCGGTACATCGGCAGTAAATAGCGGAGCGCAATCCATCGCAATTGGCTTGTCAGCAAACACATCTCTAGCGGCAACATATGCAGAGGCCATCGGCAATGGTGCAAGCGTATTAGCGCCACAGGGTATTGCTTTAGGAAGAAATGCCCTTGTTGAAACAAATGCGTTATATGGTGTTGCAATCGGTGCTAGTGCAGATGTATCGGGAAATAACTCAGTAGCAATTGGTGCGGGCTCAACAGCAACAGGGGCTAACCAGTTCTCAGTAGGTAACACAGTGGTAACGAGAACTATTACAAACGTTACTGCTGGTGTAAATGCTACAGACGCAGTAAACATGTCTCAGCTCACAGCTCTGACATCGACAGTAACAGCAAATGCGGCTACTGCTGCTGCGGCATCAAGTGCGACGAACACAGCTCTAGCAACAACAAACACAAATTTAGCTACAACGACGGCGACTGCAAATACAGCCCTTGCAACCGCAAATACAGCTTTAACAACCGCTAACAGTGCCGCTGGAGGTGCCGCTGGTCTGGCTGCTTTGACAACAACTGTTTCTGGATTAACTACTGGTCTCGCTGCAACTAATGCAACTCTGGCCACCACCAATTCGACTGTTGCGGGTAATGGAACTGCTTCTGCTTCAGGCCTTGCAGCCTTAACTACAACTGCTAATACAGCATTGGCTGCTACGGTAGTGAATGCGGCAAATATTGCTTCAAACACAGCATCCTTAGCTACAACAACCGCAACTGCTAACGCCGCAAGCACTGGTGTAACCGCAGCTAACGCAGCAATTGCCGGAAATACCGCTTCAATAACAGCGAACGCAACTACTGCTGCCACTGCATTAACTGCGCTGAGTGGCACGGTTGCAACCAATACAGCTACAAACGCAGCTGGTATCGCTGCACTTACTACTTCGACTGCCGCAGGACTAGCCGCAACAAATGCAACTTTAGCAAGCAATGCTGCTGCCATTACTGCTAACACTGCCGGACTTGCTACCGTAACTTCTAATTTAGCTTCAACGACAGCCGTTGCAAACTCAGCGCTGGCAAACGCAACTGCTGGGGCTGGTATCACTGCACTTGCAGCTCAAGTTGCTACAAACACAGCAAATATCACAGCTAACACATCAGCCATTGCGTCTGCTGCCGACACTTTAAGCAAAACAACCGATACAGCAAACAATGCTTTAGCTTCAACAAAAACAAACGCGGGCAATATCGCTACTAACACAGTATCAATTGCTAGCGTGACGAGCACTGCAAACACGGCACTTGCTGCGACAGTAACCAATGCAACTGCAATCGGTGGCCTCGCAACAGGTCTGGCCGCGACTACAACCGCTGCAAATGACGCGCTTACAGCTTCTGCTGCAAACGCGGGAAATATTTCTGCTAATACCGCGGGATTAACAGCAAATACAGCCGCTTTAAACGCTGCAACAACAACGGCTAATACAGCATTGACTGCTTCAACCGCTAATACTTCTGGACTTGCAACTACCAACGCAACACTTACGACAGTAAAAACAACTGCTGATTCTGCCCTGGCAACCGGTAATACAAATACAGCAAGCATTGGGACTTTTGCTGGCAATATTGCTGCCGCCACTGCTACCGCTAATTCTGCGCTGGGTGCAACTGTTGTAAACGCTGGGAAGATTGCAGACCTTAGTAATGCTAATACCGCTAATGCAGCCACAATAACTGGCTTAACTTCCGGATTGGCTACTACTAACTCTAATGTTGCAGCGAATACAACTGCGATTAACGAGAATGCAGGCAATACAGCAACAATCGGCACAGCAATCGCAGGAGTTACTTCTATAGCGAATGCTGCTTTAGTTAATGCGCAAACAAATACTGCCACGCTTACTGCAACTAATACTGCTCTAACTGCTACAACAGCGACTGCAAACAATGCACTTGCCGCTACTCAGACTAATGCGCAAGCAATCGCTGCAAACGGTACCGCAACCGGCATCAATGCAACCAACATTGCATCGAACACCTCCGCCATCGGGACTCTAAATACTAATTTAGGCGCAATTGGAATCACTGCAAATACTGCATTAGCTGCCACTGCAACCAATGCTTCCGGTATCGCTACTAACGTATCGAACATTGCGGCTCTTACAACCGGTTTAGCAAGTACAACATCCACCGCTAACTCCGCTCTTGGCGCTACTGTCGTTAATGCAGCAGGAATCGCAGCAAACACCACAGCAATTGCATCGGGTGTAGCCGGTCAGGCTTCTGCGATCGCAGCGGCAACCGCCGGTAATGCTGCAGATATTGCTGCATTGTCTACTGCTACTCAAGCGAATACAGCAGCAATTGGAGTGACAAACGGTGTGCTGGCAACTACGACTGCTACTGCTAACGCCGCTTTATTAGCAACACAAACAAACGCAACGGGATTAGCTGCAACAAATGGCACACTTGCATCAACTACTACTACTGCTGCAAATGCTCTAGCTGGCGTTCAAACACTCGTAACCGGTCTTGCGACTACTAATGGCTCGCTTGCTACCACTACTACAACTGCTAATACAGCGCTCTCAGCTGCCCGTGCCAACACTTCGGCGATTGCAGTTACTAGCGGCACATTAACAGCCACTACAAATACTGCTAATGCTGCTTTTGGTGCAAGCCAGGCAAATGCTGCCGCAATTACTGCAAGCGGTCTATTAAGCACTGCTGCAAACGGCGTTATTACCGATGCATTAACCTCTACAACAGCAAAAGCGGATTCAGCTCTAGCGGCCACCGTTGTTAATGCTGGAAGTATTACTGCTTTAACTGGCTCGCTGGCTGCCACATCATCAACTGCTAATACCGCTCTTACCGCAGCTCAAACCAATGCAACCGCTATCGCTGGGTCTACAACGCAAATCGCAGGCAACACTGCTGCGATTGGTGTGAATGCTGGCAATATTGCTGCAAATGGTTACGCGATCACTGGCTTAACAACAGGCTTAGCGACTACTAATGCAAACGTAGCCATTAATGTCTCAAATATCGCCGGCAATACCTCGGCAATTACTAGCGTTTCAGGGGTGGCGAATACAGCACTAACGGCAACTCAAACAAATGCTGGAAATATTGCGGCTAATACTGCTGCTATCGGCACTGTGTCGAGCGTTGCAAACACTGCATTAGCAGGAACAATTGTTAATGTGGCCGCTATCGGAAACACTAATACTGCTCTTGCTAATTTCAGCTCGACGACAACTGCCGGTATCGCCGTGATTGAGGCTAATAATGCAGCCAATACCGCATCTATCGCTTCTGGGGTCGGTGGATCAGGTACAGGTGGCGGAGCTAGTCAGGTTCAGCTCGATATAACAACGAAAGTGGCTAATAATTCGGTTCAATACGATGCGACTCATTCAACAGCAATGATTGTAGGTAACTTAAATGTATCTGGAGCGATCGTTGGTTCGAATAGCGTAGTTTCAATCGGTCAAAACGCAATTCAGATCGTATCTGGATCTACATCGAATGGTGGATTTGACAGGATTACCACTGATGCTCAAGCCCCTGGTGGAGTTGACCTTCACCTTGGCGGACCAACAATTACTAGTGCAGGAGTTCAATCACCTACGCCAGTTGTTAATGTGCAAGTTGACGGAAATTTAGTTGCAAATAAAGGTATCACGGTTGCCGCCGGTCAAGTTATTGATGCGGGTAACAACAAAATTACCAATGTTGCGACTGGCGTAAATAACACTGATGCGGCAAACGTAGGGCAAGTAGCATCTGCTCAAGCTAATGCTGCGATTGCATCAAATAACTACACAAACGCTGCCATTGCCCCTGTTCAGAAGCAGTTAACTGGTGTTCAAAATCAGGTTAATAACCTCTCAAATCAAGTTGGCTCGAATAACCAGACCGCGTTAAAAGGTATTTCTGGCTCAACAGCGATTGCCATGATGCCTCCTGTTGCTCCAGGTAAGACTTTTAGCGTAGGCGTTGGAATGGGTAACTTCCAGGGTGTATCTTCACTCGCCATTGGGGTTACTGCAGTGGTTTACGAGAATATTACTTTCCGCGCAGCAGCTACCAACAACATGACTGTAGGGGCAGGAGCTGGCTGGAGTTTCTAAGCCATAACGTTTCAAAGCATGGGGCTTGTGTCGCAAGGTAAAGAAGGTTTACCGAGCATATAGACGCAAGCCCTATAACTTTTGAAAGCACACAATGATTCGATGCACTCCGATTACCTCAGGCAGTGGCGCGGCAAAATATTTCTTTGACTACGCGAACGAAGCGTCAAACGGGGAATGGGGCGGTAGGGCTTCTGAAATAATGGGTTTAGATGGTTCCATGGCTACCCGCGAAGACTTCATCAATATTTTAGATGGCAAATTAACGAATCAGCAGACTGGTCAATTTCAAGATTTAGGCATTAATTCGAAAGAGCGCCGTTCAGGCTACGACATGACGTTCTCCGCGCCTAAGAGCGCAAGCATAGCGGCTCTCGTTTATGGCGATACGCGAATCTCTGATGCATATCGTGAATCCGTTAAAACTGCATTAGGGCAGATGGAAGATTTAGGCGCTCAATATCGCCAGCGTGATGGCGGGCAGCCAGTAACCCACGCCTCTAATTCATTGGCTTATGCAATGTTCGAGCATGAAACTTCACGCGACGGTGACCCGCAACTCCACATTCATGCTGTTATTGCTTCGATTACTGTAGACGCACAGGGTAAATTTCACTCGCTTACGAATGATGAACTGATTCAGCACAAGGCCTATTTAAAAATTGGAGAAATGCAGCAACATGACTTCGCTCGCCGTTGTTCTGATTTGGGATACACGGTAATTAAAGACGCTAAAGGTAATTTTGAATTAGCCGAAGTATCAGCCAAAACCATTGCTTCAATGTCCAAACGCGCAGAAGGAATCAAAGAGCATTTAAAAAGTAGAGGCATTAATCCAGACAAAGCAACTTTTGAACAAAAAAGAGCCGCTTCACTTAGCACCCGCCAAGACAAAGTCGAAACAAGCCGTGAAGAAAATGTAGCTCGCTGGAAAACTGAAGCTGGCGATATTACTTTTGCTAAAGAGGCTGCGGCAGTTGAAAAAGCTATGACCACCGAGAAGGAAAAGACATTTATTTCTCAAGAAAAAATGGATAGAGCATTAGGGCAAGCAATCTCTCACTTATCAGCAACGGAGAGTAGTTTTAGGGAAATTGATTTAATTAAAGAGGCAGGCAGATTTAGTGGGCACACGGCCACTAACGCTCAAATTACCGCTGCTATTGCAGACATGAAGACCGACGGCAATATCGTTCAGCATGAAGGTGCCAGTCGATTCATCACTACGCGTGAGCTTCAGCAGGAAGAGCAAAAAATGCTTGCAAACGCGATTTCTACCATTGGTAAATTCGCCCCTATCGTCAAGGGTTCCGATAAAGCCGAGGAGCTAATAAAGAGGGCGGATGAAGCCCAACTTGAAAAATTTGGGTTTGCCTTATCCGCAGAGCAGAAGTCGGAAATCTTAGGTGTTTTGACATCTAGAGACGGTATAACGCTAGTTCAAGGTTCAGCCGGAACGGGAAAAACATCCGCGCTTAAAGTCATCAACGAAATTGCTCAATCGCAGGGTTACAGGGTTATTGGCGCTGCGGTCAGCTCTAAGGCGACTAACGAAATCATATCGGCAGGCGTCATTGATTCAAAGAATGTGGCTAAATTTTTAGCCGACTTAAGTTCGATTCCACGCGATTTGCAGAGAAAAATCGATCTTGCAGAGTCCAAGAAAACCACCATGAGCGTAAGTGTTGATGCAAGCTTTAGGACTGGAGGTTTGGGCCTTTTTGCAGACAAGTATGTGGTTAATCTTAAAGACATGACTGTGTATCGATCAAACAATACAGGTGGTATCGGAGCACCTCTTAAGACTGCACTTTACTTTGTAGAGGCTGTGGCAAATAAAGTCGGCTACCAAAGCCTTAAAACAATGGCAAAGGCAGGCACCTTGAGTGGGAAAGCTAGTCACCTAATCATGACAACCTCCGTAAAAGTGGCGGCAGCAATTATCCAGCCGGGAAGAGATAGTTTTAGACCAGTTTTAGGGGGCGGTATTGAGCATGCGAGTGCAGTTGCTTCAGCGCTAGCAAAAGTTTCGATTGAAAAGGCGGCTAACTTAATTGAAATAAGTAAGCTTAAAACTCAGCTAGATAACTTTAATAAAACAGGGAACGTTGAGGGCAAAAAACAAATGATGGTGCTTGATGAAGCCTCGATGGTAGGAACAAAGGAAGTAGCCAAGATTATTGACTACTGTATTAAAACTGAAACAAAACTCATTAAACAGGGAGACTCAAAGCAATTGGGCTCCGTCAGTGGTGGCCGAGCATTCGACCAATTAAAGCAAACAGAGCTTGTAACGCATAAATTAGTTGAGGCAGTTCGATTTAAGACTGAACAGACTAAATTGATTAATGACTCTCTTAGTAGGTATCAGTATGACCAAGCGATTGAGAAATGCAATATTAAAGAAGTCGGCTTAAAGAAGGATGATGCGAATTACTCTAAAGAGGCTAATAACTCCTTTTTATATGCAGAAACAGCAAAACAGTATTTAAAAGAGGTAGAAACGAAGGCCAAGGGCGGAGGTAACGCTTCCGTGGGCATCGTCGTTGCTTCAAACGCAGACCGTGTTGGCTGCAATAAGGCGGTTCGACTTGAGCTTAAAGATGCTGGAAAAATTGGCGATAAGGACATCAAATTCGAGCATCGAGAGTCAACGAAGCTGACTGATGAAGAAAAGAAGAATGTTTACATTTTGAGAGATAAGGGTGTAACGCACTTACAGGCCAATCAAAATATCACTCTTAAAGCCTCTGGAGTGATTGACATTCAAAAAGGCGAAGAAATGAAGATTGTTGGCTGGAATGCAGATAAAAATGAAATGACTGTAATGAGTGAAAAGGGGGTGAAGGCGGTGATAAATCCTATGAACGTGAAGGGATTTGACCCCATGGACAGCAAACAGTCCCGCGACTTCTCACATAAAGACCTAGTAGATGTAAGGGCGATTATCGGCAGCGAGTATCAAATGAAGGATGGCAAGCCAATACTTGATGAAAAGACGGGGGACAAGGTTAAGAATCCTGATTACTTGTCCAACGGCGCAAGCGGCAAGATTGAGTCTATTAGCGCGAAGGGCGCAGAGATTAAGTTTGATGATGGCAGGACAATCAAAGTATCTGCTGAAAATATGGCAAAGGTTGACCATGCGTACGCTAGAACAGCGCATGGAAATCAAGGCAGAACAGTAGATAAGGCGATTATTGCTATTAGTGAGGCTAGCGCTAGACTAGTTAACAGAGAATCAGCATACGTAGCTCTTACAAGGGCTAAAGAGTCGGTAACCGTGGTTACTACAGCTAAAGATGCTTTGATTAGAAATGCAACAGAGATGAGCGATAAAACCACTGCGCTTGATGCTCCAAAAGTTAAGGAACATAACTTCAAGCGTGAAAAGAGTGCGGAGACGAGTAAAGCGAAAGAAAAGGCACCAGAGCAAAAAGAAGTCAAAAAAGCCGATCAGACTAGAGGGCGGTAACCGTGGAGGATTTAGTCGGGTTAATTAAAAGGCAGCGGGATGCGCGTCTGGTCGCCGCGTTTACTCTGTTCTTTACAGCGCAAACAGACGAGAAAGCAAAAGAAGCGGCAGCTCTTGTAGAAAAGCTTTGCTTATATCTGAATGATGACGAAATTGCTGAGTGCAAATCTAAGTCGCGCGCTGATATTTTTTATCATTCAAGATTCGATTGACACTATATATTTTTAATTAAATGCCGATATGCCTAAAAAAAAGGCATAAAACAGCTTATGTCACTTTTACGAAGCTTAATCCGCAGATCTAAATAATTCAGACCGGTCTCTAATAGTTGCATGCAGAAGCAAAACACATAACTACAGGAGGCAGCATGAAAAACAATTCAATAATCACCTTTTAAGATTCGGCCATGTTACATGGGTTAAAAGCCATTTCACATTGCAAGATAACTATAAATAGTTGTGAATATTCCATTTATTCATAGTATTTGTAGTACAATAACTAGGTAGACACAAAAGCAATCAACCATTAAATAAGAAAGAAACAAAATGAACACACAGTCAGAACAGTACAACCATTTGGTATTAGCTCTAACGCTTGCATTGACGGCGCCTACAAACGCCAAATCCAATCTTTGCGGGCAAATGGCCGATGGGATTTCAATGGGAATGACGCCATTAGAGGTGGAGTCGGCCAAGTCTGAGGCGTTAGCTAATGCTGCAGTAGAAGCAAAGACTTCTTTCGTTTCCGCATTAGTGACTGTAATGACTGCCGATACTGAATCCATACATAAAAAAGCTAAAAAAATGGTCTTGAAGTTCGGAGCCAGATTGTCGGATTTAGAGTTTGAATCTGGGATAGAAGAGGCTAAGTCACGTGTTGAGGCACTAAAACACTAGAGAAATTCACCGGACAGTGGGCATCAAACTAACTTTATTAACCCTGGGAAAGATTCAAAATGAATACTCAAACACAGCACCGCAATAATCTTATAACTAGTCTAATGCTTGCAATCTCAGCGCCTACCGATGAATTAGCGCTGGAGGGTGAAGCCGCAGCAGAGGTATTTGCAAAATACTTTTCTAAGGCTGAGCTTGAGTCTGCAAAAATCGAAGCATTAGTAAGGCTAGAGACAAATGATTACCCGCTCCGCTCAAAAAGTGTTGCTTTGTAATAAATTTAAATATCAAGAGGGCACTAAATGACAAACTTAAATTACAAACTTCTAATGACTGCGGTTCATAAAAAATTACACAGTGACCCAAAATTTAAGAACAGTAATTTGAGCGTCTGGAATATGACGATGGATGAACTCATGGCAATTAATTTCGCAAAAGTAGTAAACGGTTAAAAACAAGATCGTGCAATCCTGCACATCTAAATGTAGAACAAAAAAAGAAAGAAGCAAAATGAACAAACAGCCACAATACAGCTCCAAGACTCAAGCCGCATCAATTGCTAATAAGACGGCAACTGTACAAACAACGTTCAAATATCATGAGTTATGCCTAACTGCAAAAGTTAGAGCACTCGAAGAAATTAACGATCTTATTTCCTATGGCACCCCGCCAAACGCCCAATCATTTGATCGCCTTAATATTTTTTGCGACTATTTTGGCGTAGCGGATTATCGGCTTGATGAAAGTGGTATTTCAAACTTTAGCTCAAATCAAGACTTTACTAAATTTACTGATTTAAACCTTCAGGGAGCAGAGGAAACTATTGGCACAGGCTGTGGGTGGAACTGGGGGACTGCTGGTAATTTATTCAAAAATATGTACCAGAGAATGTGCGGGAACGGAGGAAATGCTTTGGAAGCCTTTGCACATATAGTAGCTTTAGAGGCAGCCAAAATCAACAAGGGTTTGATCTTCGAGGGATATAACTATGAGTCAACAAGAGAAACTTCCGAATTTTTTAAATCCGGGCAGATGGATAACTCCCGATATGGAACCCATTCCAAGGAAGAGTGAAAATGAACTACCCACCAATCCTCCGCAAAAACTACAAAATCGAGCCGGTCTCAGAGGTCGACTATATCGACCTCGGCTCTGGAATTTTCTACGAACACTTAAACGTCAAAAGAACGCTCTTGAGACTTGCCCGCCGACTACTGACCTGGCGTGTAATTTCAACTCTAGCCGTCGTCTTCACAGCTTCATTTCTGCTATGGAAAACCGTAAACATCGTTGAAGGCTTCATCACTCCACCTCAACAGTCAGTAGCCGCCCCGAACATCGATGACATCAGCATTAGTAACTTCCAGACACAATTCCATCCTCGTGCTGCAAGAGTATTTTTGACTTTATCAACGAATGGGAAAACCTCTAAATATCCAACCATCTTGATTGAATGGGTTGGCAGTGGAGCTCAAATTATTCGCATAGATCCAAGTGAGTACCCTCATCCAGACACTCCATTCAAAGGAAGCTTTGATGTTGACTTCCATATATTCAAGCCTGCAAATAGCACAGCAATGAATCTATCGATTCAATACGATTGAATCAAATACGGTAAAAGTTACTTCTTTAGCTTGAATGAGTTAATAGCGAGACGTATTCCAGTACTAACGTTTCCAGCACCAATTTCCATAGCCTTTTCTTTCTCTTCGCTAGTAAGCCGCACGTTAACCTTATTTTCGACGGTAAGGGCTACTTCGCCCTTTGATGCGAAAGTCGGCCTACCGCCAGGATGCTTTGGAGGAGATTTATCAACTATTTTCTTAACCATTTTGTACTTTCAATATTAAGTTGTTATTGTACTACATTAAATATATTTAATATCTTAATGAGTTGTTCATATCATTTTTATAGTTATTGTAGTACAATAATAACATGAACACACAAATAGCCGACTCAAATAAAGTACTTGCAACTAACGCTCAAGCTTGCGCTTTATATGCAGCGATAAAAAATATGTATACGGATGCACCAATCGCATTTGTAGATAAAACCAAATTCAGTATTGGCGCTCTCGAAACTCATTTCCCCGTCTATAGCCGCCCAGTGATTAAGCACTTATTCATCCAAGCCTGAAGCGCTAGCACCCACATAAAGACATAGGAATACAAACAATGAAAACTCAAATCAAACTATCCGCAATTGCAGTAGCAATCATCTCAGTATTAATTGCTAATACAGCATCTGGTGCCGATGATATAAAAGATGCTAATACGTATGCACCAATTCAATCAGTGTATTTAACAGTTGATCGTGAGATTAACCCGCAGCCTAGCGGAGCTGTATATAAGGGCAGGGCGATTGATAACCCGAACTTTTTGGTAAAGCATGAGATTAGAGTGCTCGAATTGTCCTCATCTATTCCGCGAGAATCATTAGTCATCGCTCAAATTTTGAATGACGTTAATGCTTATCAGCTTACTTTTAAAGACTCAAACGTAAAGCTCAATGCTTCTGCCGCATTCATTGAAAAATTAGTAGCCGACCGCAAAGCAGTAATGTTTGACGGGCTTGTAATTCTCACTAAAGAAGCAAAACATCAAATTGAGGGCGCTGTCATATCTGGCGTTATTGAATCAGCGCAAGAATTAACTGCTAACAAAGATGGCGTATTTTCTATCTCGGCTCCAAAAAGTTAACCCCTAAATCAAAGCAATAATTTCACTTAAGAATGCTAAAAATGAACACAAATCTAATTCCGGCCCCGGCAAAAGTAGTGGCTACAGTTGAATCAAATCAAAGCTCCCTCATTGAATTTAAAGAGCCCCCTAAACTTCCCAAATTCATTGGCTTGTATAGCCTCAACTTGAGAGACTGCCGATAGCAGAACCTTTTTTAAGGCTAATTCTCGAGTTGTCATTTACAACTCCTTTAATATCAACGACTTAAAAATTCCGTAGCTGTTGTAGATCATGGTCAGGGGCGGCAGAACGCGAATAGAGCCATCAAATGCTGTCGTGATTATCGTAATAATCACGACAGGACCTCGAGCCTGGTAGTTAAATTAATAACTTTTTAGTATCCGCCGCCGGGAAAGATTAAATTGCATCTATCCCCAATAGTTATGGGTGCTGGACCACCTATGGCAATCTGATATTTAGCTTTTGCGCTATTGAGCTCTTCGGATGTGATGTTAATTTCTTTGATATCAGCAATGCTCGAGCCCTTCATTATGGGTTGAGCGTTAAATGAAACGGCACCAGAATATCCGCCATAAGAGTTCTTTGCGTTTACCATTCCGCAGACTGACTCTTGCTTCGAATCTAACCTGACGTTGGTCAGCTTTACACTGTCAGGATCTTTGAAATATTCAGAAACTTTTACCAGCATTAATTTTAGCTCTAGGTTGGTAGCGCTTCTAGCGAATGCTTCAGCGCTAAAGATTGCAAAAAAGACGATTACTGGGATTAATGCTTTATTTTTCATTAAAAAATTACCTTAAGCCTTGTTGATGGTGAGAATTCTTTTTTATGCGACCCATTCACCTTTAAATTCCATTTAAATACTTTAAATAACTCTATACACTTCCCCCCGACTTAAAAAGGAAAGTATTTAAAAAGATTCCATTTGGAATTAGCGCTCTCTTTGCTGGAATCTTTACAAGTACCCTCTAGGTTTTGGGTTGCTCGGAAACCACTATTAAACATGTGCTGTCTTAATCTCAGTTGGCCATATCTTTTATCCAAGGAAAAGCTGGTGACAGTCTCCCACCATTTGATCGGATTTTGTTCTCTATGATCGACAACAATATTCCCTACATCCCATGATCCATCAGAATAGTCGATGGGCATACTATAGTCGTAACTAATCTTGTGATCGAGCCCCCATTCATCGGTTGCTGCCTTTAGATAAACAGAATATGGCTGGATGATGGCGCCGGTGATATTTATTACATTCCCGCGAATGTAAACATCTATTTTCCCCTCCTTTTCATACTTGTCCATGCCGTTTACTGTATTGAATGATCTTGCATTGCAGGTGAAGTGAATGTCGGCAGCAAATGCAGATGACCCGGCTCCCAATGTGCAAAATAAAATTGCTAGAGTTGGTATTAGCTTATTCATATTCAACCTTTATAAGATCACTACAGAATACTCCGCGTAGAAGTCAGGAGGAGGGTATCCGCACCGTCTTTTTCACCGGGGATCCTTGAGTCTTATCCCTATCTTCACGTTGCTGCTCTTCTGCGGCTTTAGCAAACTCAGATTCTGATTCAGCCTTTTGCTCCGCTCGCTTAGTGAGCTCTGATGCTGGAATGACTTCACCAATCGCTTTGAGTGTTTCAACAGTAGGTTTTCTTACTTTGATCACGTTGGCGGGGGGATTCATCATTCTGTGAACAGTAACCGCAAGGATTTTTCCATCTTCATCGAGCAAAGACTCATCAAGCCCGAACCAATTATTTATGACGGTTGCACCCATCGCTTCAATGCTCTCTTTGGTGCGGTAATATTTTGAATGCTCTTCTATACCCGTTTTGGGGTTGATTCTTTTAGAAGAGTAGACGCGAATAGTGTGGCTTGGGCCGGTCATCTAAAGAGCTATTTCTGATCTTTGAGAAGCACGATGAGGTTAGGGCAGTCTTTCTTATCAATATTCATATCGTTACGATAAAGACACCATTCCTCATAAGCTTCAGTTTTAGAGATTTGGCAGAGTCCATATTGACTCCCAGACTTTGAGTCAGTCAGCATGTAAAGGCTCCCATTGTGATTAGCGGCGCAATTCGTTGATGCTGGGTTAGCCATAGTGAGCATATCTTGGCTTTGGGCAATAGCGGCAGGGCTAGAAGCAAAGCAAAGCGTGGCGCAGAGAAGGGCTGTTTTCATGTTCCGGTGAGCAGGTGGCCCACTTTCTGTTTTTTTAATAATAATCATTATTATGAGTGTATAGATAAAACAGGGTATCCAGATGAGCCTTTTTGAGCAGTTAAAGCACGCTAAAAGTGAAGAAGATGTCAAGGATGCTTATATAAAAGCGCTCGGGCTTAAGAAATTCACAAAAGGTCTTATCGATATTCAAACTAAAGAAATTTGGTTTGAGGCAAAAGACACTGGCAAGACGTCTAGTTATGCGATGTTTACTCAATTACTCCACTACGTTCAATCTGCTTTGGACAAAGGCGAGACAGTTCCACCGTTTTTAGCAGTAATCGATACTGAAAAAGCGGCGATCATGAAGAGCGCAGATGTCCTGCCATTTTTAGAGAAAAAGACAGTTAAGTGGGGTAAGTCGGCCAGTCAATATACGCCAGAAGCCCTTGCCGAAATATCTGCTCACATTGGCACGCATTTCGTGGCTTTTAAGTTGGCCACGCATGAGGAAGAATTTATTGAGGCTGTTAAAGGCGCAATCAAATCTGGCGATATTATCCGTACGCAAATTACCCCAGATAATTTAAAACAGGTGTTTGATAAATGGGTTGCAATGATTGGCGTAGAAGTTAGCGGAGTTAGTGACGATGACTATGCCCTCCTCTTTTTTGCAGACATTATGTCCGACGGAACGGTATCAACACATAAGAATTTGCCTGCGGAATTGCTACATAAAAATGATGAGCCTGTATTTTCATTAAATGGTCATATCTATGAGCTGGGCAGTAGAGAGGGCTACCGTCGTTTTTGGGCAATCTACCATCGACCACCAAAATCAGAGTACAGAGACTATTTACTGGAGCGCAGAGATAGCCTTATACCCCTAGACGAGCGAGCATTTAAGGGGGCTTTCTACACCCCATTGGCCGTAGTTGATAAGGCATATGACCTCCTAACGGAAACCCTCGGCAATAACTGGCAGAAAGAATATATCGTTTGGGATATGTGCTGCGGGGTTGGTAATTTAGAGGTTAAGCATAGCAACCCTCGCAATGTATTTATGTCAACATTGGATCAGGCTGATATCGATGTAATGAAGGCAACAAAGACTTGTGTGGCCGCAGAGCGATTTCAATACGACTATTTAAATGATGATGTAGATGACTTTGGGAATATTGACTATTCACTTACTAATAAACTACCAAAAGAATTGCAGGAGGTAATAAAGGGGAATAAAAAGATACTAGTATTAATTAATCCTCCTTATGCAGAAGCCACGAATCGTGCAAATATTTCTCTAGGCGAAGAAACGGTATCAAAGGGCGGCGTTGCAAAAACTCAAATTGCTCACCGCATGGATGGTTACGGAAAAGCTAGTAATGAGCTATTTGCTCAGTTTGTTGCTCGCATTGCAATAGAGATGCCAACAGCTACATTAGCCATGTTTAGCACAATGAAATATGTGAATGCCCCTAACTTTGAAAAATTTAGAGAGGTGTGGCAGGCTAGGTACTTGAATGGGTTTGTTGTTCATAACCAGGCCTTTGATGGCTTGACTGGAAATTTCCCCATTGGCTTTTTGATCTGGCAAACGAATCAAAGCGAGATTACACCCATTACCACTATTGATGCTGAGGTGCTTAACAAGGATGCCAATCCCGTTGGCCAAAAGACTTTTTATAGTTTGCCAACGGATACCTATCTCAATGTCTGGATTAAGAGGCAAAAAGCAAATAAGACCCCGGTATTGCCAATTAAGAATGCGATTTCTCCGGCAACTTCGATAGCCTACGTTAAGACTTGGTCTGACAATGCAATTGGCTACATGCATTGTGGGAATAACGACGTACAACATTCAGAGCAGGAGACAACGCTTTATGCCTCTGTTTTTGGGAGTGGGCATGGCTTTTATGTGACGCCAGATAACCTCTGGCAAGCAGCTGTGACCTTTACTATGCGTCGCTCAGTTAAGCCTACCTGGTTAAATGATAGAGACCAATATCTCCAGCCAAACCAAGAATTAACTGAAGAATTCAAGAATGACTGCTTAGTTTGGATGCTTTTTAATCGAACAAATAGAACAGCTGGTGCCAAGGATCTCGAGTGGGACGGGAAAAGATGGTCGATTGTTAACCGTTTTATTCCATTTACAGAGGAGGAGGTGGGTTCGCCTGAACGCTTTGAGTCTGACTTCATGTCTCAATATTTGACTGATAAAGAGCTCTCACCAGAAGCCCGGGCTGTTCTTGATGCTGGTCGTGAACTTTGGAAAACCTATTTTTCCGAAACTGATGTTCATGTCGTTCGTGAAGAATATAAGCTCAATCGCCCTGACGTTGGTTGGTACCAAATTCGCAATGCTTTAGCCGCTAGAAATAAGAGTGGGGATTACCAACCCATCAATTTCGAGCCTTTTGAGGCTGCATATAAGGCGTTGGGTGACAAATTAAGACCTCAAGTCTATGAGCTGGGATTCTTGAAGTAAGTGATAGCGAATACCGATTAATTCCCTTATTTGCGCAAAAAGTAGAGTATTTTTTTATAGTTACAAACGCATAAATAACGCATTTATGCAGACAAAGCTAATTTTTATATAGGTCATCGATTCCGGCAAGCGGCACCAGATTTGTATTTGAAGAAAGTCCCAAAAGTACCGTGTACATCTGCTAGTGAGAAGAAAAAATCCTTTTTGGATTTAACTTTAAACCGATAGCCACAGCATCCCGATTATGAGCGTGATGATAGTCAGGGGGGCGCCAATACGGAAGTAATCCCAAAAACCGATTACTACGCCAGAAGCCGCTGATTTTTGTACGACAATTAGATTGGCTATTGACCCAAGGATAGTGAAGTTGCCCGCCAGTGTTGATGCCATTGCAATTACCAACCATGCCTTGTCCTGATTGTTCAGGATTTCAACAAATGGCTTAAGCATCAATACAGCGGGTACATTGCTGACTAAATTGGATAGGATCGCCGTCAACGCGGTGAGCATGGGCACTTGATCTAAATGCAATCTTCCCACGGTGGAAATCACGCCCGGTGTAACAAGTACATGCTGAGCGCCGGCGACAATAATGAAAAGACCGGCAAACATCAACAGCAACGTCCAATCTATCTCATTTAAAACCCTATAACTCTTCACGCGTCCGGATAGTAGTAAAAGTCCACCAATAATGATTGCAGCCTTAGCTGGCGCAACGCCAGCAAAAAATAGACCTATCATGGTCAGTGTTGCAATCAATGTGCGCAAGACTAAAGTGCGATTGATGTGAGTTTTTACTGCTGGTGCTTTAAGTCGCGTATTGTCTGAAAATTCGGTCCGATAGAAAAGGGCAATTAGGATTACTGTTGAGATTAAACCCATTATGGCAACCGGCCCTAGAGCCAATGCAAAGTTACCATAAGGAATATGAGAAAAGCTTCCGATCATGATGTTTTGTGGGTTACCGGTAATGGTCGCTGTTGAGCCAACATTTGATGCCATCGCAACTGCTAAAAGATACGGTACTGGCTTGCGCTTAAGGGCAAGCGTTAACTCCAATACCATCGGAGTTAAAACCAGGCAGATTGCATCATTCACCAAAAAGGCTGATAGAAATCCTGAAATCGCGACAACCACAGACAGAAGCACCAAAGGCTGTCTAGCATGCTTCCTACCCCATGCATTTACAAGAGAGAAAAACCCCGAGATTCGCAAGCTGGCAATAACAATCATCATGCCTAGAAGTAGGGTAAGGGTATCTAGATCTACTGCCTTATAGGCATCCTCAAGCGGTAGCGCCCCCGATGCGACCATGAGACCAGCGCCAAGCAAGGCAATACCAGTTCGGTCAATCCTTAGGCCGGGTATTTTTCCGATGGCAATTGCAAGATAGCAGCCGACAAAAATAAACCCAGTAGCAAGGTACCTACTTTCCCAAATAAGAGGGTGGTTAGTGGGGAGTAGTATAGGTGTTAGAGCAGAAACAATTGTTGTTGCTATCACTATGGTGACCGTTAACATACTTATAAAAGTAAATATTGACGAGCGTTGCCATTTTTGGGGGCCTACCATTTTTTGCCATTACGATTGTTAGTTTGGTTTTGTAAGACTCGTCCAAGCTTGAGGGAAACCTCTGCAAGGCTTATGCGCTTCAAACTGGGAAACTAAGCTGGGTAGATTCTGCCGAGTCATCAGTATTGAATACCGAATTAAGCGACTCGCTTAGTAATGCAAATTGAATTCTCAATTTCTCTTTAGATCGAATGGTTTTTACTCTGTGGTCATCTTGGCTGGGATTAGTCTCGATCCAACCTTCAGTAGTTAATTGTCGAATGTGATATCGAATCCCCATGTCACTATAAGGAAGTTTGGCGAAAAGCTGTTTTACGGAGTATTGCTTACCCTCTAACTCAGACCGGATTACTTCCGTGAGAATGTCATATGGAATAAGTGAATGACTAATACCTAGATGATCAATGCATCCTGCCCTTATTGTAGAAAGTGATTTTAATAACTGTAACTGTTGTAATTTTTTCATAGAAATTTGTTGTACTTTTTATGAAAAACCTCGAAAGGATTATGTTCTATGGCCTAAATTAGGTACACATTTGATATATGAACTATATACATAATATTCATAGTCTGTTTTTCTTGCTATCAATAGCCCTGAACCAGTAAGGTCAAGACATAGAGGCTGGTGGTTAGTTTTTGAAGGCAGTAAGCGAAGAATTTTTTAGGTACTACCTTTATTTAAAAGCAATTTAATTAATAAATTTAAAGGAGTAAACGCTAATGAAAACAACGAATATATTCCGGATGGGCGCTTTCTCATTATTAGCTCTAATTTGTTTTACGGTAGTAATCAGCGGCAATGTTTTGGCAGACTCTTCAAGTTTTGTATTGCCTCCAGTAATCTCTGACTTTAAAGTATTGCCTACCTCTCAGGCAAAATTAGCCTCCTACATTGCCTACGATGCAACCAATTACAATAATAGCCAAGACCTACAAAAGGATTTGAGTGAGGCATCAGATAGGCCCGTTATTCTCAAGCCAGGAAAACTCATGGCAAATGGAGACTATGTAGTAAATATCTCGCCAGATGGTCATTACTATCTCTCTGGCTCTATCAATGGTTTTCCAGTCAACTTCATGGTTGATACAGGAGCGGATTACTGTACGGTAGATGCTTCAATGGCAAGAAATTTGGGTATCAGGGCTGGTATGTCTATAACCGTGGATACGGCCAATGGTCAGGCAGTGGCGGGGAATACCTCTGGAAATGTTGTAACCCTGCCTAATGTCAGCCTTACTAATGCACGTGTAACAGTGATGGAGGGGTTGCGGTCAACATTGCTTGGCTCAGAAATCCTCAACAGATTGAATATTAACTATGGGCAGGGAGTGATGACCATTAGCAAGGTGGTCATAAAGTAATTCAAATATTCAGCCAATCATTAAGAGTCAGTGTTTTATCCTTCATCTTATATAAAACTCAGATCATGGATGCAGGTAAGTTGCAGCCTCTGTAATCGTATTTAGAATTCGTACTCCACCTGCATTCGAATTGTGTTCTTTGGAGATGCTGTTGTTGTACCCCAAAGGTAGGCTGCGTTATAAACTAATGCTTGTTTATTTCCGAGCTTTGTCTTACCAAAGATTGCAGGCCCAGCGCTACTTTGCTGTTGTTGATCAGTATTCCAGCTATTCACCTTTCCTAGCCATGAATAAAGCTGCGCCCCCAGCTCAAACTCTGGTTGAAGTCGGTACTTAACCTGACCCTGATAGCCAAAATACGTACCCTGATTCTCTGTCCCCGTGTAATGACCTTGCATGAGTACATTCAAATTTGCTTGCCACTTACGCCACTCACTTTGAAATAAAAATCCATACTTAGCCTCGTAGCCTTCATTTCGATTTTGGGGGCGCTCTAATTCAAGTAGGAAGCCAATATCGACGGGGTATTTTCCTGTTTCCGTTAACTGAAATTTATTTTCCCACTCAATTGCATCGAAAGAAGAGTTATTGCCTTCCCACTGCGCCTTCCCATAAATCTCTGTAAACCACCAAGAGGTGACCCCATAGCCAAAGCCAATAGACGCCCCCGATTGCCTTGCATCCTCTCCGTTTCGAGGCGTCTGGGTGCCAAACTTAGTATCTATTTCTCGCTCTCCTTCTTCAACTATGGGGCTATATACATAATCAGACGGTCCACTCAAATACTCTGCGGCGTAAAGATATGGGCTAAAGATAAAAACACTACACAGCAATAGTGCCTTATACGTTTGAATTTTCGAATTCATTTAACGATCACCACTCCTTGAGCTGTCATAGGGCTAAATTCACCTTCAAAGTGAAAACGTCCAGGGGAGAGTGGGCCAATATAAAAAGATGCTTGGCTATTGGCTTTTATTAAAACTTCTCGATTGAGATCGTAACTCTCAAATTCCTCTGGCGTGTCGTCTTGATTGATAATGACAAGCTTCACTTTGGTATTGGCCGGGATCTCAAATTCAGAGGGAATAAAACGACCTTGGTGAATTTGAATTTGGACTTCAGGCGTAGCCGCATAAGACGGTTGAAGTATTGCAAGAGTGCAAGTAACTCCAAGTCCGAGCGCTATCGTTGTGTTTAAAAGTTTTTTCTTCATATAAATATGTTGGCCAGTAATTGAGAACGGTTCTCATTGTAAATCATATTGAGAACGGTTCTCAATTAACTTATTTTTATATTTATTTGCTGGCATACGCTGAAGAGGGCTAGAGCATCCCACTGATTTGGGGTGGAAAAAATAGAGACTGTTGTTAAAAAAAGATATAAATCCTATAAAATACAACTACTTAAGGCAATTACAGTCCTTATTATTGGATGAACTAACTAGAGCGGTGTTAGGGTTATACTCTAGGTATTAACCCTTAAGGAGATGTACATGACTCAATTATTAAATAAGTTCAGTAAGATTTTTTCAACAAGTAAGCCTTCTGTCGAAAAACTCATTCGTCACTATGATTTTGATGGCGCTTACCGCGGCATGTAATCTGTATTTTTTTTTTGAAATGGCCGCCTTCGGGCGGTTTTTTTTGATCAAAATATTCCCTAGATTCTTATCTTAAAGATCGTACATTTTTGTACACAGGGTAATTACTCACATCTTCTTAGCTATATGCTGAATAAAACCAACATCAAGTAAAAGCCTTGATATATTTTGTGGTTGTCGAGGGTATTCACTAGTGCCGATTTAGTAAATACTTGATGGGTATCAAGATCATAATGATTGAAATGCTCAAAAAATTACGGATGCCATATTTAATGGCTCGATGCATTTATAAAAAAGTTTTTTAGGAGAACGTAGATCGTGACTAAACCTTGGCACAACCGCTGGATGCAATTAATTTTCGGAATTATTTGTATGGGCTTGGTTGCAAATCTTCAATATGCGTGGACTTTGTTTGTAAATCCTATCCAAATTAAAACTGGTTGGGCATTATCTGCAATTCAACTTTCCTTTTCAATTTTTATTGTTGTTGAAACTTGGCTGGTTCCAGTTGAAGGCTGGATGGTAGATAAGTTTGGTCCCCGTATCGTTATCTTGATTGGTTCTGTATTCGCCGCAACTGGCTGGGTACTTGATAGCTATGCCACCTCTATTGAAATGCTTTATGTTGCAGCTGTGGTTGCTGGTATTGGAGCTGGGTGTGTGTACGGAACATGCGTTGGTAATGCCTTGAAGTGGTTTCCAGATAAGCGCGGTTTAGCGGCAGGTTTGACGGCAGCAGGCTTTGGCGCCGGCGCTGCAATTACAGTTATTCCTATCGGCAATATGATTTTGAGTGACGGATATGAGCATGCTTTCCTCTTTTTTGGTCTTGCACAGGGCGCATTTATCTTCTTACTAGCTTTGCTAATGGTGAAACCAACTCCACCAACTGGTATTCAGGCTATGCCACGCATTGTGACGACAAAGGTTGATTACACTTCTGGCCAGATGATCAAGAAGCCCTTGTTTTGGCTAATCTATGCAATTTTTGTGGTGGTGGCCGCTGGCGGTCTTATGGTTACAGCGCAAATTGGCCCGATTGCTAAAGATTATGGCTTAGCTAAATTGCCAATGATGTTCTTTGGCGCAACATTGCCTTTGTTAACGCTAACCTTATCTATCGATAATCTATGTAATGGATTTACCCGCCCCTTGTGCGGCCTTATTTCCGATAGAATTGGTCGCGAAAATACAATGTTCTTTGTCTTTTTAGGCGAAGGTTTGGCGATGTTAGGTCTCATGCAGTTTGGCCATGACCCATATGCCTTTATGACATTTGCTGCTCTGATCTTTTTGTTCTGGGGTGAGATTTTCTCCATCTTTCCAGCAATCTGTGCCGATACATTCGGCGTCAAGAACGCAGCTGGAAATGCAGGGACTTTATATACAGCTAAAGGGACTGCATCTTTAATCGTGCCTTTAGCATCTGTATTGTCCGCAGGTGGTAATTGGAATGTGGTGTTTATCGTTGGGGCAGTAGTGACCATTGGCGCTGCAATTGCGGCCAAATTCATATTGGCACCAGCTCGTAAGCGCTTTATTGAAGAGGCAAATAAGAACGCTGCCTAAGTTTTTAAGGCCAGTAGAAATCAAGACAAAGGGGCTACGGCCCCTTTGTTCAATTTGCCTCGCTAAATATGGGATAAACTAGCCTCACTATGCATGCCCGAACTCGCAAACTCATTCACTGGATCGCCGTAACATCGATTCTCATGAGTGCGCTTGCACCAACCCTTTCTCAAGCGGCATCCATAGTCAAACATGGTCAAGGCTTTGCCATGGAAATCTGTACAGTTGATGGCAGCAAGATGGAGTTGAGGATTCAAGCTGACTCTCAAGCTGACTCTCAGTTGGACCAGGCGGATCAAACTCAACCCTGTCCTTACTGTGTTGCGCATACGAGTATTACACCCACCTTTAATACCCATTTGAAGTTCCAGGCACCGCAATCTTTAGCGCTGTTGCCTCAGCTTTTCTACCAATCGCCAAGACCCCTTGCTATCTGGTTATCTCCGCCCTCTGCGGCACCTCCAACACAAGCCTAAGTTATTTATTGGGGCATAGCCTAGCTATGTAATTGATAAAGTGTTGTCGTTGAGTTGCGTGAAAAAAAGAAAATGAAATTAAAAAAAATAGCAGTAGCAATGGTTTTGGTATTCCCTGCTGTAGGTGCAATGGCTTGCGCTAGTTGTGGATGTAGTTTAAATACTGATATTGGTACACAAGGCATGGGCATGAATGAAGGTTGGACCCTGGACGTTCGGTATGACACCTTGAATCAGAATAAATTACGTTACGGCAAACAGGGTATTTCTCAAGGACAGGCTGCCACTACAGCCAATCCTAATACTGGGCAAAATGCCGAGGTTGAGGGGTATACGCAAAATAATTATGTAACGGCATCGTTGGACTATAACAATGGTGAAAGTTGGGGCGTCACAGCAGCCCTTCCATACATTATGCGTAACCACAATACATTGGGAACCTATGCGGATGGAGATACTCCGCCGCCCACGCCAGGAAATGGTGCATACAGCTCTCAAACTTCTGGGATTGGCGACATGAAAATTATCGGTCGGTATTTTGGGCTTGCTGAGCAAAAGGATTGGGGTTTTCAGTATGGCATCAAACTTCCTACGGGGAGTAGAAGTCAAACTGGCACCTTAGCCAGCGGATCTGGACAAACCGCAATTGACCCAGGTTTGCAGGCTGGTACAGGATCTACCGATGCCATTCTAGGCATTTATAAATTTGGCTTAATTAATGATCTTGATGATTGGGGATATTTTGCTCAGGTGCAATATCAAGCTGCCGTGATGGTTCAGTCAGTTCCCAATTCCTTAGTAGGTGTTAATGGAAATCTGGGCGGTTCATATCGCCCAGGCAATGCAGCGAACTTGAATTTGGGTATGAATTACCAGGGCTTTGAAAAGTGGGTGCCAACCTTACAGTTAAATGTTTTAAATAAACGTGCCGATAGCGGTACTGCCGCAGACACATGGGCAACCGGTGGTACTTTAGCCTACTTAACTCCTGGAGTACTCTATCGCTTAACTGAAAAAACTCAGGTTTATGCCAATGTGCAATTACCGGTTTATCAAAACGTCAACGGTATTCAACTTGTACCTTCATACATTGCCTCAATGGGCGTAAGGGTATCGTTTTAAAGAATAATTAGAGTAGTGGGGTAATGGCTTCCTCTAGAATCTTGAGATCAACCTGAGGGTCCCCGGTGAGTCCATTCTTTTTTAAGACGCCCTGCTTATCAATAATGAAGGTACTTGGTATGCGCCAAATCCTGCCGTATCCAGAAAAGTCGATATGTTTTTTATCTGCAGATAGAAAGGAGTAGTTTTCCATGATCTTATTTGCCTGCTCAAGATCTGAAGGTCTGTCCATGCTGATGGCTAAGACCTCCAACCCTTTTGCCTTATTTTTCCTTAGGTACGCCTCGATGATAGGCATTTCTTCCCTACAAGGCTCGCACCAGCTAGCCCAGAAATTGACTAAAACAACCTTACCCTTATTGGCGCTTAAATTAAATGGCTTTCCGTTGACAAGATGGCCCTCAATATTGGGGGCGGCCTGCCCAACCTCTAGTGCTGCAATAGCCATTGAAGAATGAAGGGCAATAATGAAGAGGAGAATGCGAAGAATTACCATAGTCTTTAAAAGAAGTCAGTGGGTGAAATTTACCACTATCTTCACGTCAGCATTGAATTGGATTTGGGTATTGAAAAGCGCCCGAGGAAGGTCTTCGGGTTTAATGTTTTATTAGGAGGATGCACCAATGAAAAGCAACACTTTATTAAGGGTTTTATTAGTTTCTGTAGTGTGCTTAGGTTTCAGTAGCTTAACCCAAGCCCAAAATGCCAAAGTCGGATCCCTACAAATTGAGAATGCCTATACTCGCGCAACCGTTCCAGGTCAGCAGGTCGCCGGTGGTTTTATGAAAATTGAAAATACTGGTACTGCCGATCAATTGGTCTCTGTGAGCTCACCAGTGGCAGGAGAAGTACAGTTGCATGAAATGGCCATGGACGGCAACATCATGAAAATGCGCCAGGTCAAAGATATTTCTGTACCGGCAGGTAGCTTTGTTGAGCTAAAGCCAGGTGGCTTGCATTTAATGTTCATTAATATCAAAGCCCCCTTAGCCGCTGGTGAAAGTATTCCAGTCAAACTTAAGTTTGCTAAAGCAGGCGAAGTAGAAGTAAAGATGCCAGTGAATGCAATGGGCGTTTCAAAGTAAAAAGATAAACATCATAGGTATCTTTTCAGGCGGAGTTTTGTATAGGATGTAAAAAGCCCCTCAGTTCAATTTGAACTGAGGGGCTTTTGTTTTAAGACTTAGTTTTGTTAAGCTGCCTTGACTTAACCTAGGTTTAAATCTGTTACAGCGCCTTTACTAGCGCTGCTGGCTAGGTAAGCATACTTAGCCAGCAATCCTCGCGTGTAGCGTGGCTTGGGCTGCTTCCAAGTGGCTCGACGTTTAGCAATTTCTTCATCGCTGACATTAAGCTGAATCAGGAGCTTGTGCGCATCAATAGTGACAGAGTCACCTTCATTAATAAGGGCTATTACACCCCCTACAAAAGCCTCAGGGGCAACGTGACCAACAACCATGCCCCAGGTACCGCCAGAGAATCGTCCATCAGTAATGAGGCCCACAGACTCACCAAGACCTTGGCCAACCAAAGCAGAGGTGGGGGCAAGCATCTCGCGCATTCCAGGGCCACCTTTAGGACCTTCATAGCGAATGACGACAACATCACCATCTTTAATATCTTGAGCCATGATAGCTGCCATTGCATCATCCTCAGAATCAAAAACGCGCGCTGGACCTGTAATCGACGGGTTTTTGAGGCCAGTAATTTTGGCAACACAGCCCTCAGGTGAAATATTACCTTTGAGAATCGCTAAGTGACCTTGTTTGTACATTGGGTTATCCAGTGTGCGAATCACTTTTTGATCTGTGCGTGGTACCGATGGAACATCTTTCAGCACTTCCGCAATAGTTTGTCCGGTGATCGTAATGCAATCGCCGTGTAAGAGACCGCCATCCAATAAGAGTTTCATTACTTGGGGAATGCCACCGGCTTCATGCAAGTCAGTTGCAAGGTAAGTACCTGAGGGTTTCATATCCACAATGACGGGAACTCGCTGACGAATACGCTCGAAATCATCAATTGTCCAGTCAATTTCAGCAGCGCTTGTGATGGCTAAATAATGCAAGACTGCGTTGGTAGAGCCGCCAACTGCCATGATGATGCTGACGGCATTTTCAATGGATTTCTTGGTAATGATATCGCGCGGACGAAGATTATTTTTAATCGCTTGGACCAATACACGGGCAGATTGTGCTGCACTAGCGACCTTTTCTTCGTCCACATTTGACATGGTCGAGGAATAAGGCAGACTCATGCCAAGCGCTTCAAAAGAAGAACTCATGGTATTTGCGGTGTACATGCCACCACAAGAACCGCTACCTGGACAGGCGTGTTGTTCTACGCCCTTAAGATCCTCTTCACTCATTCTGCCGGAGGTAAATTCACCAACCGCCTCAAATGCGGAGACGATATTCAATTCCTTGCCTTTAAAGTGGCCAGGCTTAATGGTGCCGCCGTAAACATAGATACTGGGCACATTGGTGCGCGCCATGGCCATCATTCCGCCAGGCATATTTTTATCGCAACCACCAATCACCACCACACCATCTTGCCAAAGCCCATTCACGCAGGTTTCAATACTGTCTGCGATGACTTCACGCGAGATCAGGGAGTATTTCATGCCTTCTGTACCCATGCCGATTCCATCAGATACAGTAGGTGTTCCAAATAACTGGGCTTTTGCACCAGCCTCTTCTAGGGCCTCAACTGCAGCATCGGCCAGTTTTTGCAGACCGCTATTGCAAGGTGTAATGGTCGAGTGACCATTAGCAACCCCAACCATCGGCTTAGCAAAATCCTTCTCTTGGTAGCCCATCGCGTAGTACATCGAACGGTTAGGTGCGCGCATAACCCCTTCGGTTACGTGGCGTGAGCGTTCATTAAGGGGTTTCATGCGTTGATTACTCCAGAAAAAGAAATGTCTAAAAGCTCTATTGTGCCGTGAGATAGGGGTCGGTGCAGTGGTTTCTGTAATTTTCGAAAGTGTGGCCGGACTCATTTATTGTTGCGATGCAGCATATATGACTGACATATACAGTCATAGTTGGCTGTTAGGCTAATGAAAAATGCTTTTTTAAATTTAACATTCAAGCAGGCCATGAAAAATCACGCAAAACTTCCGGTCATTCGTCATGAGGCCTTTACAAAAGGCAGGGAGGCGCTCGGTTTAAGCGCTAAGGCTCTTGCGGCACAAGCGTGCTTGTCAGCTCGACAAGTAGAGCAGCTTGAAAATGGTGAACAGAGTTCTTTTTATGGGTCTCAAGTAAAAATCACTGCCGCTAAGAAAGTGGCTGGAATATTGGGTATAAAAGATGAGGAGGCATTTGATTATGGTGAGATCTTAAAAGAGCAGGTAGCGATCAACAATTTAAAAATGCCCGTTGAACCTAAATTTAAAAACAAATCTGCAGTTGCAGTTAAGCCAATAAAAACAGAAACCGTATTGCAGACTTTAACTCAAGCGACTGGGGAAAATAAACCAAACCCTCAGAAGCGCTGGGTGCTTTGGCTGAGTCTGATAGCGGCAGTTGTATTTTCTATTATCAATTTACGCCCACTATTTTTTCCTGAGCCAGTAGAGGAAGTGTTAGTAGCAAGTGAAGAAGTTCTTGAGTCAACCCTACCGGCCGCACCGCTAGAGACAGCTGCAGCTACGAGCACTGCCCCAGTTGAGGTATCCGCCTCTACTCCCGTAAACAGCGCACCAGATTTGATGCCCACTTGTCCCGCTGAAGATGTGGCGATTGCCAGTTACAAACCTGAGGCACCACGTAAAGCCGCTGATATAGTGTATGTTCAAGTCAAAGCTAGGCAGGTCATTTGCGTAGTGGATGTTACGGGTAAGAGCCAAAGTAAAATGGTTGACCCTGGGATAGGAGGCTCTTTTTATGGCAAGCCACCTTTTAAATTGCTCACTGGTGGATTAAACCAAGTGGATGTTTACTTTCAAGGCGCAAAAGTGCATCTTGCAAATCCGAATACCAAAACATTAATTTTAGAGCCAGCTAGTGTGGCGGCACCCACAAACCAGTCTGATTCAGAATTCCGCTAACTCCATCAGGAGTTAGAGCCCCAAGACTCTTTACTTAAACTGCTGATTCGTTAGTTTCACCAGTACGAATCCGGATTGCTTGTTCAATAGGGCTGACAAAAATCTTCCCGTCACCAATCTTGCCAGTGCGAGCGGCTTTAGTAATTGCCTCAATGGTGGCTTCAACACGATCGCTGGCCACTACGACTTCAACTTTTACCTTGGGTAGAAAGTCAACAACATACTCGGCACCACGATACAGTTCTGTATGGCCTTTCTGGCGTCCGAAACCTTTTACCTCTGTAACAGTGAGGCCTGTGACTCCTACTTCCGCTAAGGCTTCACGAACTTCGTCAAGTTTGAATGGTTTAATAATGGATGTGATGAGTTTCATATATTCCCCTTAATACACCAATCATACCTAGAACTCCTACTCGATACCTGAGATGTGGCGATTAGAAGAATTTTAGGCTCTAAATTGGGAGGTAATAGGGTATCTCCAGTCGCGACCAAAGGCGCGGGTAGTGACACGCACTCCCGGTGGAGATTGGCGTCGCTTGTACTCATTGAGCTTAATTAAGCGAGTCACCTTTTCAACGCTCTGAGCGTCGAATCCAGCGGCCACGATTTGTTCGATAGATTGATTTTGCTCCATGTAGCGCTCTACGATGCCATCCAAAACTTCGTATGAGGGCAGACTGTCTTGATCCGTTTGGTCTGGCCGTAATTCAGCAGAAGGGGCGCGAGTCAGAATACGCTCTGGAATAATCGGGGCAATACTATTGCGGTAGGCGCAGAGTCGGTATACCAAAGTTTTGGCGATATCTTTAATCACTGCAAAACCACCAGCCATATCTCCATAAAGCGTGCAATAGCCCACGGCCATCTCACTTTTATTGCCAGTGGTTAGTACGAGTCGACCTGTTTTGTTGGAGAGTGCCATTAGGAGCGTGCCACGCACTCGTGCTTGAATATTTTCTTCTGTAGCATCCGCCTTCATACCTCTAAATTGCTCTGCTAAGGATTGTTCGAAGGCGTCCACAGGGCCGCTAATTGGAATTTCATCGTACTGAACTTGAACATTATTTGCCATTTCTCGAGCATCAATCCAAGAAATATCTGCGGTGTAGCGCGAAGCCATCATGACTGCTCGCACCTTATCTGCCCCAAGGGCATCTACTGCAATAGCCAGCACTAAAGCAGAATCGACTCCACCCGATAAGCCAATGATGACACCAGGAAAATGATTCTTGTTTATGTAGTCACGTACACCCAAGACTAAGGCCTGATAAGCCTGAGCTTCAACACTAGGTGTTGGAGTAATCACGCCGATGTCTATTTGTGCGCGGGGGTTGACGTGGACTATGCCAAGTCCAGTCTCAAACTGGGGCATTGACATCACCACTTCACCCTGAGCATTCATTGCAAATGATCCACCATCAAAAACCAATTCATCCTGCCCGCCTACTGCGTTGATGTAGACCAAAGGCATTTTGGTTTGGGCGATATGTTGGCGTAGCACCTCAATGCGCAGCACTTCTTTTTTCAGATGATAGGGCGAGGCATTAAGAACGAGCAAAATTTGCGCACCTGCAGCATGTGCTTGTTTGGAGGGGCCTGCATGCCAGGCATCCTCACAAAGTATTAAGCCAAATTGAATGCCTTCGTTTTCAAAAACACAAGCTTGATTGCCTGGCGTGAAATAGCGTACCTCGTCAAATACTTCGTGGTTGGGGAGTTCTTGTTTTGCGTAACTTGCAATTACTTTCCCATCACGTAAAACAGAAGCGTAATTTTGTAATCCAACAGAGGTTTTTTTAGGGTGACCAACAATAACGGTTAGTTTTGGGAATTTTTTGAGCTCATGCATTAAACGGTTGAGCTCACGGTCGGCCGCTTCAATAAAGGCGGGGCGGAGTAATAGGTCCTCTGGAGGGTAGCCTGTAAGCGAGAGCTCG
>Ga0364867_10078_pt1 | contig 64946 bp, 54 predicted proteins | sample ExccelAu500001D4_3_FD_206915 | JGI IMG/M metagenome (GOLD analysis project Ga0364867, IMG submission 206915) | Enriched cells from Trout Bog Lake Hypolimnion, Wisconsin, USA - BchlTB.Aug13.5000.01.D4 | ecosystem: Environmental > Aquatic > Freshwater > Lake > Hypolimnion/Profundal zone | place... | reverse complement strand
TATGGCAAGCTTTAAAAACCTATGTGCAAAGAAAGGTTTAGATTTTGATGAATATTGGCAAGAAGGTTCAGACACGGAGCTTTATCATTTTATTGGGAAAGATATTCTATATTTCCATGCGTTATTCTGGCCAGCAACCCTAGAATTCAGTGGCCATAGAAAACCGACAAAAATTTTCACGCACGGTTTTTTAACCGTAAATGGGGAAAAAATGAGCAAGTCGCGTGGTACTTTTATTACTGCGCGTAGCTATTTAGAACATATTAAAAACCCTGAATATTTACGTTATTACTATGCAGCAAAGTTAAATAGCACTATGGAAGATATCGATCTAAGTTTAGATGACTTTGTAGCCCGAGTGAATAGTGACTTAGTGGGCAAATATATTAATATTGCTAGTCGAACTGCAGGATTTATCAATAATCGCTTTGCTGGTAAGTTGCAGGCATCGGTTGATAACACAGAAGTTGCTGAGATTAAATCAGCATCCGTTGGTATTGCAAGCGCTTATGATGCACGTGAATATGGCAAAGCACTGCGTGAAATTATGCGTTTAGCAGATATTGCAAATGGTTACGTTGCAGACAAAGCTCCATGGGTAATGGCAAAGCAAGAAGACCAAGAGGCAGAATTGCAGAAAGTTTGTTCTGCAGCATTGGAAATGTTCCGTTTACTGACTTTATATCTCAAACCAGTATTACCTAAATTGGCGTTTGAAATTGAGAAATTCCTTAATATCCCACCGCTAACTTGGCAAAGTGTGACCATGTCATTATCTACAGGTCATGAAATTAATGCTTATGAACATCTAATAACCCGTATCGAACCTAAATTGATTGAATCTATGACGGAAGCTAATAAAGAAAATTTGACAGCCACCCCACAAATAGTCGCCTCTGCTCAAATCTCTACGGAAGAAGTTTTAGCTGAAGTTGAGTATATTAGTATTGAAGACTTCGCTAAAGTAGACTTGCGCATTGCTAAGATTGTTAATGCTGAGTATGTGGAAGGCGCTGAAAAGTTACTGAAACTTACGCTTGATATTGGGGAAGGCTCTACGCGTCAGGTATTTGCAGGTATTAAATCTGCTTATGAACCGTCTACATTAGTTGGTAGGCTCACTGTGATGGTAGCAAATTTAGCCCCACGTAAAATGAAATTTGGCATGAGCGAAGGCATGGTGTTAGCAGCAAGCGATGAACGTGGTGGACCATTTATCTTAAGTCCGGACGTTGGTGCTCAGTTTGGAATGCGGGTTAAATAGAGTCGACTCATAGTTAAGCGCTCAAGCACTAAATTAAAGCCCGAAAATTATAATAAAGATAGCTAGTGAATGTTATGATAATGAACGACATTATGACTAATAATATTTTTGTTGAATAAACATGAATGATTGTTTTATCGAGCGAAATAAATTGTGATGAGTATGAACCTTAATCAAGCGCCTACCAAGCCAAGAGCTGAGCGTATTCCAATAAAATTACCTATCGCCATTAAGAAAAATGACGAGGAACTTAACCTTGGGTTGGCTCAAAACATAAGTTCATCAGGTATTTATTTTGAATCTGATTTTTCTCACACCGTTGGTAGCCAGTTTGATTTTATGATGAACATTGATATCTCTGGCCGTGCTTTAACGCTTAACTGCACAGCAGAGATTGTCCGATTAGACTCCAAGAATAATAAAAACTACCTTGCAGCAAAAATTATTAAGTCTTCTTTATCGGAGTGAAGTTGACTTCGGGTCATTAGGCCTAGTAGTAACTGAGCGAATCAAATCAAAAAGTCGGTGAATCGATTAAATTACAGCAAATCAAAACAAAATTAATCACCCCATCTCCGCGAGAATCCGCTAGCTTTAGACATGGAGAGGTTCAGTAAATGAATGAGTTAAAGGATGATTCTCGTCAACCATTGGGCCTAAGGGTGATCTTTTTTGCAGAAATGTGGGAGCGCTTTAGTTACTATGGTATGCGCTCACTTCTTGTCTTATATCTGATTAACTCACTTTCTTACACAAGGGATAATGCGCTTGCTTTATATGGAATTTATACAGGGCTTGTTTACCTTACCCCAATTTATGGCGGTGCAATTGCTGATAAGTATTTAGGCAAAAGAAGAGCTCTATTAATTGGAGCTTTTCTGATGGTACTCGGACATTTTTGTATGGCTTTCGAGTCCTCTTTATATTTAGCCTTGGGTTTACTGATTGTGGGCAATGGATTTTTTAAGCCAAACACATCTTCACTAGTCGGTGATCTTTACGGTCCTGAGGAGGAAGTTAAAAGGTCGGCTGGTTATTCCATCTTCTACATGGGAATTAACTTGGGAGCCTTTTTGGCTCCTCTAGTTGCTGGTACCTTGGGTGAAAAAGTGGGGTGGCATTATGGTTTTGCATGCGCGGGGGTAGGCATGACGTTTGGAGCTATTCAACTATTACTCGGGCAGGATAAACTGGGCCGCGCTGGATTAAAAGAGCATCAAAATCCAATTGATTTTTCAGATGTTAAATTACTTTTGACATGGGTGGGTGCTTTAGTTGTTTTTGTTTGTGCAGTCATTTACAGCTTTAAATTTTTTAGCCCATGGTTAGATTTACTCTCTAAATCTCAAAAGTTGACCCTTGAGATACTATTACTGGGTGGAATCTTATTCTATTTGCTCAATTCAAAATCAAGTTCTGCTGGAATGCAACCTTTTAATAAATCAGCATCAATCGATCCGATGACCAAATCAGATTGGGCTAGAGTGATATCTGTCTTTATTGTAATGATTTTTGTGATTGTCTTTTGGACGGGGTTTGAACAAGCTGGTGGCACCATGACCCTATTTGCAGATAAGAACACGGATCGGATTTTATTTGGATTCTTAATTCCGGCTTCATCATTTCAGGCTATAAACCCAGCTTTGATTATTTTGTTAGCACCTCTGTTTTCAATAATATGGACTAAGTTAGATAAAAGTAAATACGCGTTAAGCGATGTAGGTAAACAATCCCTTGGAATGATTGTTCTTGGACTTGGATTTGTGGTTATGTCTCATGCCCAAAATCTATCGGATACTTTTGGGCAAGTTGGACCTGAGTGGCTGTTTATAGTTTATGCGATACACACAATTGGGGAATTAATGCTCTCACCAATAGGATTGGCAATGGTATCAAGAGTGGCCCCTGCAAAATTAAGTGCATTACTAATGGGAGTATGGCTTCTTTCTAGCGCTATAGCAGGTTATATGTCTGGTACACTTGAATCAATTCTGAGAAATAGTAACTTTTCTTTATATCCTTTTCTTGCGACCATTAGTATATTAGCTGGTGTAATTCTCTTTATCTTAAGTCCTTTCTTAAACAGAATGATGACTGCTGAAAATTCTAATTAATCCTATTGTGACCAGGTTTTTCGACCAACAACTCTCATTCACTTATTAAAGTGGCTTCTTAAAAACGGTCTATGAGGTCAAATGAAATCAAATCATCCTAAATCAGACGGTAGGTTTCTGAACTACCGACCCAAAGCCGACTCGCAATTTTACAGATAATTTGTATAGTCTAATTTAAAGCTATGGTTTGTTAGTATCTAAAAATTTGTGGCAATTCAATTTTGATTATTTCTTGTCGCAGCCCGCAAGAGTTTTGCAGTCTTTAACTTAGTTTATTGAGGAGGTTTATATAAGCAAAATTCGTCCAACTTTTATAATAAATACGATACAATAATCGAGCAAGTAACAATTTATTAACATTTGTTTTACATTTAGTTAACTATAGTTAGTTCGTTGCTCAGTCTGCAGAGAATATTTTCTGCAGTCTTTAATTTAAGTTATTAAGGGAGTCTATATGTATAAAGCATTACTAAGTGCGATTAGTAAGAAATCAGTATTAACCGCAGCTGTTTTAGTATTTTCGACGTCGGCTTATGCAACATCAGGGGTTGTTTTACAGGCAAATGATTTTGTTGGAATTTCTTTTTGGTTAATTTCTATGGCATTAGTAGCATCAACTGCATTTTTCTTCTTGGAGCGTGATCGTGTTGAGGGCAAATCCAAAAGATCGTATATCAGCTCTAACCGAACAATTGGGCTATCCAATTGCATAAGGCGCTGCTTGTCTAGTAAAGGCAAATCTAGAAGTTCAACCCAACGATTAGAAACCCATGATGCGTCATTATATTGATAAGGCTTAGCAATAGGAATATCATTTGTCAACTCACCATGATTTGAAAAAGATTCAATCAATCTTTGCAAACGAAAACTAACAATTTTTAAATCGTCTGGGATAGGTATTTCCAAGTCGTTGGAAATTTCACTTAAATTTCCAATTATTAAACCATCCGATTGTTGTTCAAATGAGTGAATTTTTATGCGCTGTTGCCCAATGCAATTGATCATAATCAGTCCGATGGTAGTAACATCAGCTTCGATAATATTTATTATTGTACCTACGGATGCAAAGGGGAGGTTGCCATCCGGCTTATTTGTTTTTTCAGGAGCAATGGCAACAATACCAAATGGTGTTTTGTTTCTTAGACAGCTTTTAACCATATCCAAATAACGCTGTTCAAAAATTCGAAGCCTCATATGCCCGAATGAAGAGGAAATAAAGGAAGAGAATAATTATTTATCATGATTACTTGACTACTATCTTTAAACTTAATTCAAGATACTTTACCTAATTTTTTCTTTAGCGGCTTAATAGCCTCGGGTTGAGGTTACTCCGTTACTTAGCACATGCCTCAAAAAAGTACCTAAGCCAACTTTGCTAAATAGATTAGATTTAAACCATCTACTTTGGGTCGCCATAAATCAGAATTCACTGGAAACTCTGTAAACTCGCCTGTGCGAATATAACCAAGCCGTTCATAAAATCCAATTAGCTCGTGCCGAATTGAAATTACCGCCATATGAAAGCCTGCCACCCGCCATTCGCGAAGACAAGTAGCTTCTGCAGCATGTATCAACTTTTTTCCATAGCCTTTATTTTGTAACCTAGGTTTCACTGCAATCATACCAAAATGAACAGTGTTTTTAAGCCGCAACTTTTGAAATTCGCAACAAATGGTGGCCACAACTTCATCTTTTAGTACGCCAATTAAAATAAAGGCGCTTTCACTTTTGATGATTTTCCCAACTTCGGTCGTGGTGGTTCTTAGGCCATCTAAAATGTCGGCTTCAGTCGTCCAGCCTATTCGGCTAGTTTTGCCACGATATGAAGAATTTACTAATTGAGCGATTGTTTCGGCGTCAATGAGTTCAGCCTTATGGAAATTTAACATGTTAGAAATCTTTAAAAAAAGTAAATGACTTGATTGTAATTAGCTAGCAAACTGTTTTCAGTCTTTGGAAAAAGTATTTATCAAATTCTAGCGGATAAAGCTTATTTCCGTAACCATGCCGTTGTGTCAGGTTGTAGAGCATTTGGATACATCAAATATGAATTCTAATTTTTAATTAGCGCAATTCATTCTATCCAATAGATTACTCACACCTAATACTCTTTTAGGTTCCACAAAAAAATTTGATATGAACATGCTGATTGAATCATTTGAAAAAATGTGCTCATAAGGTCTTGCATCAGGTTTAAATAGAGTTTACTTATGATTTGTAATACGTATCACATAATTAAAAACAATTAATTATACTTATGTTAATAAGAAGCATAATATTCAGATATCCAAACCTTTTGTAAGGAATTTAAAATGAAATCAAAAACAGAAGTCAAAGTATCTAGAATTGTAGAGACAAAAGAAAATTTACAAATTGCAAAAGTGTCAAAAAACATAGATGAAAATATCTTTGTATGCAAACTAAATGATCAAGACTGTTGGCATAGATATTCTTCTGCAATGGGTGATTGTGTTTAATTTATAAAATGGTAAGCAAAGTTTCTTAATTATCACTCTTGTTGTTTTCGTTAACCACCTCAATTTTAATCCAGCGCATTTTGAGAGACTTGTATTCTCTGCCTAGTCCTTAAGTAATGAAAAAAAGTCTTCTTGGGATAAGTAAAGTTGTTAGAGTATAAGATTATTTACTTTATTTATGAGCAAACTTCCGTTCATAACCCCTAGCTGAATTTATGGCAATCTGCTTTATAGCAAACGATTTTGCAGGTATGGCATAAGTAAATTTTATTTACCTCAATGTCCAGCAGGAGATGTATTGATTGAGCGTTTCCGCTCACTTGAGAAGGGTAAGAATTTGATTAACTACTGGAGTTCTAACTGCAAGCAGTGTGCATTGAAATCCAGTTGCACCATCAGTAATCAAAGACGAGTTAAGCGTTGGGAAAATGAAGCCGTGCTAGATCAAATGCAAGTGAATCTGGAAAGCATGCCTGATGCTATGAAGATTCGGCGATGCACAATAGAGCACATGTTCGGCACTTTGAAACACTGGATGGGTGCTTCGCATATCTTGATGAAAACCAAAGCGCATGTTACTACGGAAATAAGCTTACATATCCTGGCATACAACATGAAGCGCGTGATGAATATCATGGGAAGTGAGGCGTTCATGAAGGCGATGGCTACATAGGGCCTGTGGCCTTTCTTTGTTCCAAAGTTGACTAACAAACTTCAATCAAAACAGTTTTGACTTGTGTTGATTAACAAGATTGCAATTCATTGATTCTGGCGTTTTGACACAAGCTCGACCCAAACCAGGCAGTCGACTTCATTAATTCAATTAAACAAAATTCTGAATTATTGAGTTGATTCTAAGAAATCTTTATATTCTTTTTTAACTTCCTCTAAGTGCTTGTAGTTTTCATCTGAAGCCAAAGTGTCATAAGCATTCATAGCGGCAATATACTTAGCTACGATTCCAGCTGGAATTTTTCTTGTTATCTGAGTTTTTTTAATGGCAGATCGGTAAGCTGAATTAGGGTAGAAATTTGATTTAGAACCATTTGGTGGAGTTGATGAATCTGTAGGAGTGTCTTTATTGCTCGTCTCTGATTTCAGATTTTTGGTCATATCAGTTACTCAGAAAAAAGTTTAGGTCGGTTTGTTAGCAAATGTTATATATAAAAAAAGCCTACTCATTACTGAATAGGCTGCTTATTCGCTAATGCAGATTACTTGTTCATTACGTACATTGTCACTTCAAAGCCAAAACGCATTTCTGTAGCAGCTGGTGTAGTCCACATAATAATTCTCCAAAGTCTTTAACTGGTTGAACAGACAACATATCTTGTTCGTATGTGTTCATTATGAGCCCACTTAAAAACTTAGTACTATTGCTGTTCATGAATGGAGGCTAAGTATAATCATGAAAGACAAATGGCATGTTTAAACCTCAAGCCTACAATGTCCCCCCCTCAAGCTGATATTTTATTTATTCACTTACAATCCATAGCCGACTTTCGCTACCCCAAAAATATAAGTTAACTCTCTCCAATACAAATCAATCTAATATCGACATTAAATTTAACGCACTTAAATGTTGCACAGATTTTATTGGGCAACGAATTAATGCACTTCATTCGAGCATTCACTAACTCAATTTAATTTAAAAATTTCAAATAATTGATTTATATCAATAATTTATTGGGCATGACTTTTGCTTAATGTTTTATGTATATAAAAAGATTAAGCCCATGACAAACTCAGCGTTATCATTCTTTGATGAAATGCAACTCAACTTGGCAGATAAAGATGCACCCAGTGTTCGTGAAATTTATTCAGAATACAACCTTTGGCTGAAAGGAATCCCCCTTAACCAGCTAAATAGCAAGCGCCAGGAAGCAGAGTTGTTATTCCGCCGGGTAGGTATTACGTTTAACGTTTATGGTGATGATGATGGTGCAGAACGTTTGATTCCATTTGATGTTGTTCCTCGTATATTGGCAGCAAAAGAATGGGCACTTTTGTCAGCAGGCGCAATTCAAAGAGTGCGGGCACTCAATATGTTTTTACATGATATTTACCACACGCAAGAAATCATTCAAGCCGGCAAAGTGCCAGCTAGTATTTTATCCAACACACAATATCGTCCTGAGATGTTTGGTGTAGATGTTCCTAATCAAATTTATGCGCATATTGCTGGTATTGATTTGGTACGTACCAGTGAATCCCAATTTTATGTATTAGAAGACAACTTACGTACACCTTCTGGCGTATCTTACATGTTAGAAGATAGAAAAATGATGATGCGTCTATTTCCTGAGCTATTTCGCCGCTACTCCATAGCGCCAGTTGATCATTACCCGCAAGTATTATTGAAAAATTTACGTGCTGTGGCACAAACTGGTGTGCATGAACCTACAGTAGTTGTTTTAACACCAGGTGCATACAACAGCGCATATTTTGAACATGCATTTTTAGCACAGCAAATGGGTGTTGAGCTAGTGGAAGGTTCTGACTTATTTGTTCAAAATAATTCTGTGTACATGCGCACTACTCAAGGTCCTCAACGTGTTGATGTAATTTATCGACGCATTGATGATGAATATTTAGATCCGCTAGTATTTAATGCGGACTCGATGCTAGGTGTACCTGGCTTATTGTCAGTATATCGTAATGGCGGTGTAACACTTGCAAATGCAGTGGGAACAGGTGTTGCTGATGACAAAGCGACTTATATTCACGTTCCGGCGATGATTAAGTTCTACTTAGGTGAGACACCGTTGTTAGAAAACGTACCTACATATGAGTTAAGTAGGGCAGATGATTTAGCCTATACATTGGCGCATTTACCTGAGCTTGTGGTTAAAGAAGTACAAGGTTCAGGGGGCTATGGAATGTTAGTAGGTCCAGCAGCTAGTCAAAAAGAGTTGGCGGACTTTAGGCTAAGAATTATTGCAAATCCCTCTAATTATATTGCTCAACCTACATTGGCATTATCAACTTGCCCGACCTTAGTTGAGCAAGGAATAGCTCCGCGCCATGTTGATTTACGCCCTTTTGTGCTATCGGGTAAAACGGTCACTCTAGTTCCAGGCGCCTTGTGTCGTGTGGCAATGAAAGAAGGTTCGTTGGTAGTTAACTCATCGCAAGGGGGTGGCACGAAAGATACATGGGTATTACAAGAAGCCATGGCAGAAGATTTCAATACAAGCGCGACCGAAGGTATTATTGTTGTGGAGGCAGAGATATGCTAAGTCGGACAGCAGATCATCTTTATTGGATGGCCCGTCACATAGAGCGTGCAGAAAACATGGCGCGTGTATTGGATGTGACTTATAACATGTCTTTAGTCCCTAATGCGGCGGAAAGTGAGGCTGCATTATGGGTCACTGCTCTAGAGATTTCCGGCAATGTTGAAACGTATGAGCGCGACTATTTTAAGCATGAAAGTGACGAATATACGGCAGCAGGCGTAATTCATTATTTAGCAATGGACGCCAACAACCCATCTAGCATTTATAGTTCACTTCGCAGTGCACGAGAGAATGCACACGCCGTACGTGTGGCAATGACTTCTGAAACTTGGGAAAATATCAACGCACTTTGGTTAGAGTTTAGTCAATTTATGGATCAAGATTTAGCCAAGAATGGATTACGTGAATTTTGTGATTGGGTGAAGGCTCGTTCGCATTTGTTTAGAGGCGTTTGTTTTGGCACTATGTTGCGTGATGATGCATTTAGCTTTGTACGTTTAGGAACATTTATTGAACGAGCTGATAATACGGCAAGACTATTAGATGTGAAATACCACTTATTATTGCCAGAACAAGAGGAAATAGGTGGCGCAGTAGATTATTACGAATGGAGCGCGGTGTTACGCTCAGTTTCAGCTTTTCAAGCTTATCAGAAAATTTACAGTGATTCCATTGAGCCTTGGCGAGTAGCAGAGTTGCTCGTATTAAGACGCGATATGCCACGCTCTTTACATGCATGCTTTGACGAAATAACCTTAATTTTAGAGCAACTCTCAGGTCCTCGCCAGACTGAATGCAAGCGCTTAGCAGGGGAATTGCACGCGAAATTACGCTTTGGAAAAATGAGGAGTATTTTTCAGCAAGGTCTGCATGAGTTCTTGGAAGATTTTGTGATGGCTAATAACAAGCTTGGTGCAGAAGTGCATAAAACCTTTTTTAGTATTGCGACTAGTTGATATGTTACTTAGTATCGAGCACCACACCCGCTATGTTTATAGTGAATCCGTAAATTATACAATCCAGCAGTTGCACTTAACACCACAAAGTGGTTTTGGTCAGCATGTGAAGCGCTGGGATATTAAAGTTGCTGGCGCACTGCAACCGACAGAAGACACTTATGGTAACAGTACCCACACACTAGTTATTGACAGTCCACATAAGGAAATTTCAATCGTAGCAATGGGTGAAATTGAGACAGGTTTAGAAGCAATACCTCAACATCAAAATCTACCATTGTCTATTTACCTTCGTGATACGCCGCTTACCTTGAGTAGCGAAGGAATACGAACGTTTGCCGCTCAGTTTAGAACAAACGCTCATATTCAAATCGATGCTTTAGATGCAATGATGCATAGCCTCCTAGATCGCGTCAATTACCTAACAGGTGCGACTCAAGTCAATACTTCAGCTGCAGAGGCATTTCATCTTGGGCAAGGCGTCTGTCAAGATCATGCACACATTTTTATTTCATGCTGCCGAAGTCTAGGTTTGCCAGCACGCTACGTAAGTGGATATTTATTTACTAGCGATGGTAGTTTAATACAAACTCACGCATGGGCTGACGTGTACTTAAGTGAAGATGGCTGGCAAAGTTTTGATGTATCTAATGGTTGCCGATCTGGTGAGTCCCATGTGCGATTAGCGATAGGATTGGATTATAGAAGTGCTAGCCCAGTTAGTGGTATGCGCTCTGGTGGTGGGGTTGAAGGTATGGCAAGTAGTGTCATTGTCAATCAGGCGGGTGTGCCGTTGTTGCACCAACAACGCATTGATACAATGGCATTAGTCAGAAATGCTGAGTTGATGAAGCAGTCTCAGCAAATGCAACAGTAGAAATTTATATGATTTAATTTTCCCTAATCTCAGATAATTCTTAGACCGACAAACACCTATGATAATTACCCCACCTGCCGACATACTTAATATTTCTCTTGCAATACATGATGCTGTTGCACCGGTGTTTTTGTTGACTGGTATTGGATCAATTCTTGGGGTACTCGTAGGGCGTTTAGGACGAGCTATTGATCGCGCTAGATATTTAAATGCATTAAATGTAGATCAACGAAAATTTTTCTTAGAAGAATTAGATATTATTGCAGTTAGAACCTCCTGGATGAGATGGTCCGTAGGATTATTTATATTCGCTGGTTTATGTGTATCTTTAGCGATTGCTTCAATTTTCATTGGTGTCGCAATCAACATACATTTATCTGTTTTTGTTTTAATGACGTTTATCACTGCTATGTTTTCATTAATCTTTGGTCTGCTTTGCTTTTTAAGAGAAATTATATTAGCTTCTCAAGAGGTAATTACACGTCATCGTCAAGATTTAAATGGTCGACAATCAAGCGTTGCTCCAAGCAACATACTTTAAAGTTTTACTTCATATTAATAGAACATATACTTTTCATAGCATACGAATGCTATGATTTTAAGATAAATTATTTAAGAGTTAAATATGACTTATTGTGTAGGAATGTTACTTAACGAAGGTTTGGTATTTGCATCTGATACGCGAACTAATGCAGGGGTAGATCAAGTCGCTATTTCTCCAAAAATGCATGTTTTTGAAGTTAAAAATGACCGAGTCATTGTTCTAATGAGTGCTGGAAATTTAGCGATTACACAAGCAGTGGTGGGTCATTTAAGAGAAGCAATAAAAAATAATGAAGAGAGTGCTAAGCATTTGCATAATGTAAATAGCTTATTCGAAGCAGCAGGTTTAGTAGGTTTAGAATTGAGGGCTTCATTTGAGAGAGATGCAGAGTCTCTGAAAAATCACAACATAGATTTTAATGCGAGTTTTATACTCGGCGGTCAAATTAAAGATGAAAGGCCACGTCTATTTAATATCTATGCAGCAGGTAATTTTATAGAAACTTGCATTGAAACACCTTATTTTCAGATAGGTGAAACTAAGTATGGCAAACCTATTATCGACCGAGTGGTTAAATATAATACTGAAATGCTGGAAGCAGTAAAGTGCTTGCTTATTTCATTTGATTCTACAATCCGAAGTAATGTTTCAGTCGCTGCACCGATAGATTTGCTGCTCTACAGAACAGATAGTTTGCATGCTGATTGCAAGCAAAGAATTACAGAAAACGATCCTTATTATTTACAGATTAGACAAGGTTGGTCAGATGGACTTAGGTCTGTTTTTAGCAGGCTGCCAAATCCAGATTGGTGCTAAATTGATTGAATAAGATTTTTGTAGAGTATATCTTCGATCAACCATTTTTTAACACTTGAACCGCCTCAAAGCCAACACAAAGAATTTTCACTTTCGACCTTGAATTCAACCTTTCGATAAAACAGATTGGGCAAATTCTTCTGCCGATATAAACCCGATAAAAAGCCACTAATTTGAATTCATTAAGGTAAACACCAGCAATATCAGCAAAAGGTAAATGGGAGCTGTTAATGTCAGCTCCTAAAATATTCACTACTAAACCATTCGGACATTCAACTTTATATTAATAAGTTGCCTGATCGCAGTGAAACCTAATGTTTACTACAAGCAAACTTAAAAATAACTTCTCCAACACTTTCAGGTGAAACAGGACGCCATATACCTACCTTTTCATTGGCATGAACTATTTGTCCGCCAGCCATATTATCAGCATAAACTGATATGGCTATCTGCCTAGTTAACTCTCCCTTGCAATCATATTCTTCTAGGGTCTTAGTAGATAAATACTCAATTTCTCCAGAGTTTTGAAAATTATCATAATCTTTAATAGACCACATTTTCACCAAGTTCCCATCCTTACGAATTGAGCTTGGGTTTCCGTAAACATCAAATCCAGTATCTCCACCTCGTGTTATATGCTTCCAATCAGCTCTTACTAGCGTGCTCACTCCTAACAGTCCAATAATTAGTAAAATTAACATTTTTTTTAAATAACTCGTAGCAATCATAATGCGATTCCTTGTTAGGTTAGTTTTAACTTAATGTTTACTGCAAACATACATAAAGACTTTTTCTTGAAGGCTATTAAGTAAAACAGGATCCCAATTTTTACTATCATACGTAAAATTTTCAACTGTATACCCAGCGCCCATGTTTAGACTATGCTTTGAAAGTGCAAGCAACTTAATCTTTTTCTCATTGCAATCAAATTCTTCTTGAGCCTTAACAGATAGAAAAGTTATGTCCCTGATAGTTTTAGCTTCGTCAAGATCGTACATGTTCCAAAGTTTCACTATGTGCCCACTTCTCCGAATTGTGCTCGGATTAGCATAGGCTTTTATGCCCCCATCCAATGGCCCCGCTATATTTACCCACTCAGCACTAGCTGACCAACTAAAACTCATGAGTCCAACAATAGCAAAACATGTAAACCTCTTTAAATAATTCCAAGTAGTCATGATGACATCTCATTTCTTATTGTATAAACGATAATAATTATAACTAGAGGTTAAAATATTTCATAAATTAAGGTGTGCTTTATTTGAGAGAGGATAAACTGTTATTCCATTACCAGCGGGCAGAACCAAACGATTTAGCCAACTTCTCAGCTTGCGCTTTGTTGGGATAAATTATGGTTTTAGTCGCTGTTAACATTACTTTTTATCATATATTATATTTGCAATAAATATAGAAATAACTGGGGTATTCACGCCCTATATCCCCATGGCCTATCAGGGTCCAGCATCTTTGAGTAGATGTGGTAGTTAAAAACTGGATATACGTGAGCAGTCGAACTCTAAAGTCAAAAACATAATGTTTGCAAATGAGGAGGAGTCCATATACGGTCATTCGTCTTTCTGTCGTTACGCAAATTTTTTTAATTTTTTATGGGTTATTTCAACTATATTGCGTTGGCAATAAAAAATAAATGCCAGTTTCATAAACATAATTAGCATAAATAAAAAATAACCCAAAAAGAATAGTTAAATGGAAAGTACTACTCAAATGCCTGCCTTATGTAACAACTTTCATATCTCGGATCTAATATTTCCAATCCTAATCAGTCATAATATAGCGCACCTAATTAGTACGTTGAGCACTAATTTAAAGCGAAATATTAATTTAATCACATAATTTTATTGAGTTTAAATTAATTTTTTCCATTCTAATCACAATTTTAATGGCACAATAATTGCATAAAATATTTGTTGAGTTAAGCATCAAAAGATATTACAGCGAGTGATCAATTAATATAAATTTAAATTACCACATTTTAAACATCAACAAGCTTACAAAGAGAAAACCGCTTTAAATTGGTTTTAAAATAACAGGCATTATTTCTAATAGGCCAGCACTCATTACTTATGAATACGACCAGCAATATCGAAAAACATCAATTACAGCAAATAATTGAGGATCTGCATAAACGCTACGAATCTAATCATGATGGAGATGTTGCGGCCTATATTCCTGAATTACTTAAAGCAGACCCAGCTCATTTTGGGGTTGCCTTGGTAACCAATAAAGGGCAAATATTTGAAACTGGGAATACCAATCAAGAATTTAGTATTCAATCCATATCTAAACCTTTGACATTTGGTCTTGCTTTGGAAATTTATGGGCAAGATAAGGTTTCAAAGTATGTAGGTATTGAGCCAAGTGGAGATGCTTTCAACTCCATTATGCTAGACGACAACACTAATAGACCATTTAATCCAATGGTTAATGCTGGGGCAATTACTGTTACGGCAATGCTTTATGAGCATTATGGTAGTGAAGCTTTCGATATTATGCTGAATCATTTTGGCAACGCTGCAGGAAGAGAGTTAAAGTTCGACGAGGAAGTATATAAATCGGAATCAAAAACTGGACACCGCAACCGAGCGATTGCTCATTTACTTTTGAATTTCGGCATGGTTCATGAAAACATTGAGCCCGCGCTTGATTTATATTTTAAGCAATGCGCGATTCTTGTAAATACGCGTGACTTAGCGATGATGGCAGCAACAATTGCTAATGTTGGTGAAAATCCAGTTACTTCGAAAGAGGTTTTTGGCATGAATAGTGTAAGAAATATTATGTCTATTATGTTCACATGCGAAATGTACGACTTCTCAGGTGAATGGGCATATAAAGTTGGGGTCCCTGCCAAAAGTGGGGTAAGTGGAGGCCTCATGGCTATAGTTAATCGGCAAATGGGAATTGCAACATACTCTCCAAGACTTGATAAGCGTGGTAATAGTATTAGAGGTATAAATGCATGCATTGAATTATCGAATGAACTAGGACTCCATGCGTTCGATTATCTAAATAATGGCTCAAGTTTTTTAAATATAATTATTAAAAAATAACCTAAGGAAAAATCAAGCCTATAGTGATGAGGACCCAAGGTTCCGTAACACTCGAGAAAAATAGGCTACCAGTGGCAATCATTAAAATGGATCTTCCCAGCAGCAGACATTGAATTTCGTGACTTCCGACCCATAGCCAGCATGCAACTTTGAAATTAAAATTTAATAAGACCTCAAATGTTCATCGAATATAATTCATCGTCTACAATTATTAATTATGAGGGAAGTGTAATGAAGAATCTGTATTTAATACTTTCAATCTGCTTATTAGCTGCTTGCGGAAAAGGTTTCAGCGGTAAATATGTTGATGGCTCGGGGATGATGAGCTATGACTTTAAATCAAATGGGAAAGTTATTTATTCCGCAATGGGCATCAATATCGAAAGTGACTTCGAAGTGAAAGGTAAAGACTTAAAACTAAACATGCAAGGTGCAAAGATGATTTTGCACATAGAGCAAGATGGCTCGATTAAAGGGCCTATGGGCATCAAACTAATTAAGACGGATTAAATTAACTCTACTTTCAATTAGCACTCTTTTGTAAACAACATCAAAACAGTAGATTCACTCAAGTTTTATTGCTTAACTTACTTTATAAGAAGGTCTAAACGGCCGACCAGTCTGCGCTAGATCAACACCTTCAAATCCTAAAGTAGCTAAAGCTAACTGATCCACAAATGCATCAATTACGCATACCGAGTTATCTTCTATGATGTATTCGTCTAGCAACTCTGGAAGAAGAGTGCTTTGGGTTCTGTCTTGACCTTGTATAAATCGCATCACATTTAAATAAAAATAATGTAATCAACAAGTTATATTCTAACATGATAGACATTAACACGCTATTTGACATGTAATATATTGAGGTTTTTACACAGCCTCTGCCCATTTCTGCCAAATGAAAATAAAGTAGGTTGCCTAAAAGCAGTCCTCACACAGCAAGAGCTTTCAGAAAATATAGAATTTTTACTATTAAATAGAGTTATACCAATTGTCTAGAGTTGAATTTTATATTATTAATTTATTTAATTTTTTGCGTCAGCTGCAAAATAGCTTTACAACTGATCGTTGATTGCTATTAAAGCTTTTAGAGGGTCTGTAGCTTGAGTAATTGGTCTGCCGACAACTAAATAGTTAGATCCCATGTTTATGGCATCTTTAGGAGTTACAACACGAGATTGGTCGTCTTGTTTGGCATTGGCAGGACGAATGCCTGGGGTTACTAGACAAAACTCATTGCCTAGTTGCTGGCGTAGCATTTCAGCTTCTAACGCTGAGCATACTACCCCATTTAATCCTGCTTGCTTTGATAATGTTGCCAGCTTAAGCACATGGCTAGCTAAGTTACCGGGAATACCAATTTGATTTAATTGTTCCTGATTCATGCTTGTGAGCACCGTAACTGCAATTAAAAGTGGTTTAGTATTACTTGTATTGACAGCCTCGCGGGCTTTTTGCATCATTTCCAATCCTCCGCTGGCATGCACATTAAGCATCCATACTCCTAAATTACTGGCAGCGCTACAGGCTTTAGCTACTGTATTGGGTATATCGTGGAATTTTAAGTCTAGAAATACGCCAAAGTTGGCATGTGTTAACTGTTCTATAAAATGCGGTCCAACTGCAGTAAATAATTCTTTTCCAACTTTCAATCGACATAGCGAAGGGTCTAACTGATTGACTAGCTTTAATGCGCTAGAAGCATCAGCATAGTCAAGGGCAACAATTATTTTAGGGTTATGTGATAGGGTGGTCATCTGATTGTTTCACTTGTTAGCTTTTAGATAGTGGCTGGTTCAGCTGGTAGTGCTTCCCAAGCGTTGCAAGCAGGACATTGCCAATGATGATATTTTGCTTTGAAGCCACATTGTTCGCAACAAAAGACGGTTCGATTGCCGATAGCATGGCGTACTGCTTGTTGCATTAATTGGGTATCCTGGTCGTGATTAGTTTCAACGATGGCCCTTGCCTGCAATAGCTGATCCAGAGTATTTAAACTAGGCTTTTTAATTAATTCATTTCGAGCTAATTTAGCTGCACTAATTGCACCTTCTTCATCTAAAGTTGCTTCAAATAATACATTGAGTAGTGATGTGAGTTGGTAAGTTTGTAAATAGGTCTTCAGTAGAGCCAAACCAATGTCAGTTTGCTTAAGGGTGCGATAGCTGTTGAGTAATTTAGGTGCAATTAATCCCAAGTACTCAGGCTTTTGAAATTCTATTCTTTTCCACGTAGATATAGCAGCGCTATGGGCATTTGATTCGGCCTCTAAATCACCTAGTAAAACATTTGCTCGAACACAGTTTTTATTTGCATTGAGCGCTTGTTCCAATTCAAAGCGTGCGCTGTGGGTGTCATTGGCGAGTTGCGATTTAACTGCCATCTCACAGTAATAATGTGAAATTTCAATTCTAAATGGAACACCCGATAGACGTTCTAATTCTGTGGCAGCCTTAACGGCGCGCTCCCATTCACGCTCTCGTACATATATTTCAAGCAATGCGCGCAAGGCAGGCTGACGATATCTTTCGTCATCTAGAGACTCAAAGAGCTCTTCCGCGCGGTCTAGCAAACCAGCTTTAAGGTAATCTTGAGCCAACTCCGCGGTAACGGCCATGCGTTGCTGGGGTTCAAGCTCTTTTTTCTGAAGTAAATTCAAGTGTAAGTGAATGGCACGATCCACTTCACCACGGCGTCTAAACAAACTGCCCAATGCAAAGTGCAGTTCTAGGGAGTCAGTGTTTGCTTGAACCGCTTCACTAAAGGCTTCAATAGCCTTATCTTGCTGATTTGTAATCAAGAAATTTAGGCCCTTAAAGTACGCTGCGGGTAGGGCGGTAGATTCTGCAAGTAATTGTTTAAGGTCAACTCTAGCGGCAAGCCAACCTAGGCTAAAAAATAGAGGCAGTACTAGTAACCACCAAAATTCAAATTCCATAAAACTTCACATTTTGATTGATAGTGTAGTAAGAGTAATACTTCACAGGTTTTGAGATTAACATTTTATTTTTATTTGCCATAGTTTTGCCAATTTTACCTTAAATCAAGATATAAAAAAACGGCAGCTTGTGGCTGCCGTTTTTAATTGGTACTAAAAATATAAGCTGTTGAGTTTTTTAGCCCAAGTCCACACGCTCACGTAACTCTTTGCCAGCCTTAAAGTGTGGTACATGTTTTTCAGGTACCTGTACTTTACTTCCGGTTTTAGGATTACGACCTAAGCGTGGCGGACGGTAGTTCAAGCTAAAACTTCCAAAGCCACGTATCTCTATACGTTCGCCAGTGGCGAGGTTGTCAGACATAGCATCTAATATTGCTTTTACTGACAGTTCCGCGTCTTTCACTACCAGTTGAGGAAAGCGCTCAGCAAGTAATGTGATTAGCTCAGATTTAGTCATGCTTGTGTGCCTTTATCTTAATAAATAAAAGAGCTTATTTTTTACTATCGAGCTTTGCTTTTAATAGCGCACCGAGGTTCGTTGTTCCTGCAGTTGCACCATCACTAGGTACCTGTGGAGCAACATCTTTAGTTTTAGCAGATTTTGTTTTAGGTTTGGCTTCTGATTTTTCTTCAGTTGAACCAGTAGCACCTGATGGGTCAGCAGAAAGTTGCTTTACACCAAGTGAAATACGTTCTTTTTCAACATCAATGGCTAAAATCACAGCTTTAAGTTCGTCACCTTTCTTGAAGTTACGAATTGCTTCTTCACCAGTTTGTGACCATGACAAATCTGACAGATGAACTAGACCATCAATACCACCTGGCAAACCAATGAATACGCCGAAGTCAGTAATTGATTTAATTTGTCCTGAAACGATGTCACCCTTGTGGTGTGTTGCAGAGAATTCATCCCAAGGATTTGCTTGACACTGTTTCATCCCCAATGATAAACGGCGACGCGCTTCATCAATTTCTAAAATCATCACTTCAACTTCATCACCTAGTTGTGCAATTTTCCCTGGGTGAATATTTTTGTTAGTCCAATCCATTTCTGAAACGTGAACTAAGCCTTCAATACCTGGTTCAATTTCAACAAAGGCACCATAATCAGTCAAGTTTGACACTTTACCGAATAGACGTGTGCTTACTGGATAGCGACGAGTTAAAGCAACCCATGGATCATCGCCTAATTGTTTAATGCCAAGTGAAACACGGTTTTTCTCTTGATCAAATTTCAAGATCTTTGCTTCAACTTCTTCACCTACTGTTAACACTTCAGATGGGTGCTTGACACGACGCCATGCCAAATCTGTAATATGGAGTAAACCATCAATGCCGCCAAGGTCGACGAAGGCGCCATAGTCAGTAATATTCTTCACGATGCCTTTAACTACAGCACCTTCAGTTAGTGTGCCCATTAACGCTTCACGATCTGCACCCATGCTAACTTCCATTACAGCACGGCGTGAAACAACGATATTGTTGCGTTTACGATCAAGTTTGATAACTTTTAAATCACACTCTTTGTTTTCAAATGGTGTGGTGTCTTTAACCGGACGCACATCCACCAATGAACCTGGTAAGAAAGCCATGATGCCATTTACAGAAACACGTAAACCGCCCTTAACTTTACCACTAACAAAACCTTTAATGATTCGACCTTCGTTCATAGCATCTTCTAGATCTAGCCATGTTTCCATGCGCTTTGCTTTTTCACGAGAAAGGACTGTTGAACCGAAACCGTCTTCTAGTTTTTCAATCGCAACTTTTACGAAGTCACCAACTTTAACTTCAAGTTCGCCTTGAGCGTTGTGAAATTCAGAAGCGTTAATAACGCTTTCAGATTTAAGACCAGCATTAACAATCACATGATCTTGGTCCACAGAAATCACTTCTGCAGTAATAACTTCGCCAGAACGCATTTCTTGGCGAGCTAAGCTTTCTTCAAAAAGCGCAGCAAAAGATTCCATGGATGAAGCAGTAGAGTTAGAAGTAGAAGCCATTAATTAAAATTACCTAAAAAATAATCCCACCTAGCAGTGGGTTGATTAAAAAACTGCAGATCTTTGAGAAGTGCAGGCAATAAAACTATAAAAAAATTCAAGCTCTCAATTATAACTAAAACATTGAAAAATAAAAGACTATTCGTACATTTTATGCCAATAATTGACTAAAATAAAGTTAACAGCGGCAGATATACTTAAATTGTCTGTTTCTAACAACAGTGCATCCGCTGGTATTATTAAAGGTGCGCTGGCGCGTCCTTGATCACGAGCGTCGCGCTGTTGCAAATCTAGCAAAATTTTGGTGAAATCAGCATTCTGACCTTTGTCCAACAACTGTTGGCAACGACGTTTGGCGCGAGTTTCAGCGCTTGCGGTTAGGAATATTTTTAGTTGTGCCTTTTTAAATACAACGCTTCCCATATCTCGGCCATCGGCAACCAACCCAGGTGGTTGTTGAAAGCTTTGCTGTAAATCTAACAATACTGAACGCAGTGATGCATGTACGGCTACTTCTGAGGCGCCTTTACCCATTTGTTCACTTCGGATAGCATCTGACACATCGATATTATTAAGATAAACCTTGTCTTCAATAAATCTAATATGTAGCGCTTTAGCACATGCCGCAACTTCAGTTGCGTTGTCCCATGCGATATTAGCTTGTTGGGTAGCTAATGCGACTATGCGATAAAGTGCGCCTGAGTCTAAGTAATGAAAACCAAGCTTAGTAGCTACCAATTTTGCCACTGTGCCCTTGCCCGATGCGGATGGACCATCAATAGTAATGATTGGAATAGTTGTGCTGCTCATGGATGCGCAATATCAGAAAAGCTTATAAAGTAGTCAGGAAAGGTTTTGTTCACGCACTTGGGGTCATTAATAGTAATTGGTACACTCCCAAATGAAACTAGAGAAAAGCACATAGCCATGCGGTGGTCATCATAGGTATTAATAACAACATTTGGTATTAATTGTGCAGGGGGTGTGATTTTAATATAGTCGGCGCCTTCTTCTACTATGGCCCCTAGTTTTCGAAGTTCTGTCGCCATCGCGGCAATTCGATCTGTTTCTTTTACTCGCCAACTTGCGATATTGCGAAGAATCGTTGTGCCGTTGGCGAATAATGCCATCACAGCTAATGTCATGGCTGCATCTGGAATATGATTGCAATCCATGTCTATTGATTTAAGTTGACAAGCTTTGCATGCGCTAATCGAATTGTCGCCATACTTAATTTGGGCACCCATCATCGCGATTGCTTCTGCAAAGCGCACGTCACCTTGAATGCTATCTTTACCTATGCCTTTAACTTCAACTTCACCAGCAATAGCACCAGCGGCGAGAAAGTAAGAAGCGCTAGAAGCATCGCCTTCTACAAAAATTTGTTGCGGGCTGACATAAGCACTATTGCCAGCAATAGTAAATCGTTGCCAGTTCTCATGCTGCACAGCTACTCCGAATTTAGCCATTAAATTTAGTGTAATGGCAATATAGGGTTTAGAGATCAGTTCGCCTACCACCTCTATGGTTGCTTGTTGTTTTGTTAATGGTAAAGCAATTAATAATGCTGTTAAGAATTGACTGGATACGTCGCCACGAATTTGAATAGTATGGCTAAAATCTAGCTTGGCTGGAGATATTTTGAGAGGTGGAAAGCCTTCATTTCCTATATATTGGATATCGGCACCAACCTGATTTAATGCATCAACCAAGTCTGCAATTGGACGCTCATGCATACGCGGTACACCAGATAGGGTGTAGTGACCATGCGAGAAAGCCAGTGCTGCAGTCAACGGCCTAAATACAGTACCAGCATTACCGAGAAAAAGATCGGCCTGCTTTACGTTAAAAATGCCACCGCAACCCTTAACTCGCCATGCATTCTCTGCAAAATTTTCTAGTATTATGCCTAAGGCTTGAAGGGCTTCCAGCATTCTACTCGTATCATCAGAGGCTAATAAGTCATAAATTTCTGTAGTGCCAGTGGCAAGTGCCGCTAGCAATAAAGTACGGTTTGAAATGCTTTTTGACCCAGGAAGTGTGACATGGCCAGATGCAAGGCTGACTGGTGGTAAGTGAAGTGTTTCCATAATTAGTCAATTGAACCTATTTTTTTATTAGACTCAGCCCAAGCATTACGAGCCAAGCTGGCACGTTCAAACAAGGCTTGAAGACTTGCGCCATCTTCATTCTCAAGCATGGTTTTTAAACTACTAAGTTCCGTTTGGTAGGCACTCAGTTCACTTAGTAGCGCAGTTTTATTAGCTAAGCTTATGTCACGCCACATTTCAGGACTACTACCGGCAATGCGTGTAAAATCTCTAAAGCCACTAGCAGCAAAACCAAATAGTTGGTCTGAGTTAGGTCTTGCGGCAAGATTATTGACCAAAGCAAAGGCGAGTAGATGTGGCAAATGACTGACGGCCGCAAAAATGCTGTCGTGACTAGCCGCGGTCATGTTAGTTACCTTGGCGCCACAGTTTTGCCACATTTCCAGAACCGCATTGATTGCATGTAATTGCGTTTTATCTGTTGGTGTTAGTACTACATTTTTATTTAAAAATAAGTCGCTACTTGCTGCGCTAACACCGCTTTTCTCTGCGCCTGCAATCGGATGACCTCCGACGAATTGTGCGCTTAAATTTCCCAATATATTATGGGCGTAGAGTAATACATCTGATTTGGTGCTTCCAGCATCGGTAATGATTGTTCCAGATGTTAAGTGTGGCTTTATTGCACGTAAAATATCTGGTGTTTGTGCAACGGGTGTTGCGATTAAGACCATGTCAGCGTCCTTGATCGCTTGTTCAACATTGTCGCTTGCCTCGTCTATGACTCCTAGATTTAAGGCGACTTTCAGGCTGGATCCACCCCGACCTACACCAACAATGTGTGGCGCGTAATGGTTAGCTTTTTTTAAAGCTAACGCTACAGAGCCACCAATTAAACCCACACCAAATATCACCAGTTTTTTCAAAGTAAATTTACACTTATTTTAGATATGCCCGATTGTAACATTGTTGGAATTGTGGAATGTATGCATGTGAAATTTAAGCGCGTATTAAACCGACCATTCGCCATTAACCAGTTTTTGTAAAGGTTTAAAATTTTGCTTGTAAGCCATTTTCTGGCTATGTTCTATCCAGTATCCTAAGTATAAATAGGGTAACTGTAAATTTTTAGCCCACTCAACTTGCCACAAAATACTGTATGTACCCAAGCTGGATTGGGTATCACTAGTATCGTAAAAAGTATAAACCGCTGAGATGCCGTCACTTACAATGTCAATAACACTTACCATTTTCAACTGATTGTCGTGCCTAAATTCAACCATAACTGAATCAACATTGGTTTGGCATAAAAAGGTGCGATATTGCTCGATTTCATCAGCTTCGGTTTTAGGTTCTGCTTTTTGTGGGTCTTCAGTATGACGTGTGCGTTGATATGCAGCATATAGCGCATAATGTTCAGCCGTAAATGTTACTGGTAGCACTGTTGCGCTAAGGTTTTATGTTGCTTGAGCGCGCGCTTTTGGCTACGGCTAGACACATACTCTTCTAAAACTATTCTGACTGAAATGCATGCATTGCAGAGGTCACAATGCGGTCTATAAGAAAATAGTCCGCTGCGTCTGAAACCCTTTTGGATAAGAATGTTGTAGGTTTTAGCATTAATTAAATGATGTGGCGATGCAACTAAACTTTGTGCAAGTTTGTTTGGCAAGTAACCACAGTTATAGGATGTAGAGACATAAAACCGCAGTTTCTTTAATAAGGGCTCGCTTGGTATCGTCATGGGAAAATTATAAACGAATTACAATGAGACGTTTTTGATCAGAGCTGATAATTGATTAATAAAAGCATTCCTGCTAATTGATGTCGCTCCAAAGCTGGCAAGATGTTGGGTGTGCATTTGGCAGTCGATCATACCTATGCCATCAAGTTGTAACTTTTGCATTAAACTCACAAAGGCAACTTTAGAAGCGTCAGTGATGTCATGAAACATACTTTCTCCATAAAACATACGACCAATCTTCACCCCATAGCAGCCTCCAACCAAAACGCCATCTTGCCATGACTCAGCTGAAATTGCATAACCAGCATCATATAGTGCACAATATGCGTCAATAATTTCTGAGCTAATCCAAGTGCCGTTTTGGCTATTTCGAGGGCTTGCGCTGCAAGCACTTATTACTTCACGAAATGCACTATTAAATCTTATCACAAACTTAGCTTGCCTCAATGTTTTCTGTAAAGACTTGGATATTTTGAGTTTTGTTGGATAGAGCACCATGCGTGGCTCTGGACTCCACCATAGAATTGGTTCGCCATCGCTAAACCATGGGAATATGCCCTGTTGATAAGCGTCAAGTAGTCGTGGTATCGTTAAATCACCACCGATACCAATCAACCCGTTAGGATCAGTTAACGCATCAGATAATCGTGGAAATCCACAGTTTCCATCTAGGTTGATAACACGGCCGTTGTTTAACTGGTAATAGATGTGGCTCATGAACGTATATTATTTAACAATCAGTCAAAATACCAGCTTGCTTTAAGCTAATTAACTGGAAGTAGCCGGAAAGCTAGACTTTAAGATAAGGAAAAACCTATTTAAATTAAGGTTTAAATCTTAGGTTTTTTACAGAAAAAGCTTCTTAATCAGTTAATTAGCGCGTAAAATGCGCATTTTAAAGTTTATAGCAGATATTTTGGAACATTACACCACCATGTTAGCCAAACCCATCCACACCTTTCGTCCGTATTGGGCGAAGCGGTTTGGGGCTGCACCTATGTTGCCGATGAGTCGCGCTGAAATGGATGCGCTGGGCTGGGATAGTTGCGATATTATTTTGGTGACTGGTGATTGTTATATAGATCATCCAAGTTTCGGTATGGCTTTGATTGGACGTTTATTAGAGGTGCAAGGTTTTCGCGTTGGTATTATTGCGCAACCAGACTGGCAAAACGCGAATGCGTTTAAAGCATTAGGTAAACCTAATCTTTATTTTGGTGTTACCGCTGGCAATATGGACAGCATGGTTAATCGTTATACCGCGGATCGAAAGATTCGTAGCGATGATGCTTATACTCCAGATGCCGCTCCGAATAAGCGTCCGGATCGAGCAGTACTAGTTTATAGTCAGCGTTGCCGTGAGGCTTATTCCGATGTGCCGTTGATAATTGGTAGTATTGAAGCTAGTTTGCGCCGTATTGCCCATTACGACTATTGGAGCGATAAAGTTCGCCGTAGTATTTTGGTCGACTCCAAGGCTGATATTTTACTCTATGGTAATGCGGAGCGAGCTTTGGTAGAACTTAGTCATCGTATCGCTAAGGGGGAAAAAGTATCTGACATTCAAGATATTCGTGGTACCGCATTTTTACGTAAATCGATACCACAGGGTTGGAACGAAATCGCTAGCACGAACCTTGATCGTCCAGGTCCTATTGACAAAGCCGTTGATCCATATGAAATGAAAATGGGTAAAGCTGATGCGAGTTGTGCCACAGGCGATAGTAAAGATAAAACAGAATTACCAGAAGGCATTAAAGCTATAGAAATTGTTCGTAAACCTAAAGTGGATCGCGCGCGTCAAGTGGTGCGCTTGCCTGCTTATGAGGAGGTGGCACAAGATCCGGTGTTATATGCACATGCTTCACGTGTATTGCATTTAGAAGCCAACCCAGGCAATGCGCGTGCATTGGTTCAGAAGCATGGTGATCGTGAAGTTTGGCTTAACCCTCCGCCAATCCCACTTACTACCAAAGAAATGGATTATGTTTATGACATGCCTTATGCGCGTAAGCCCCATTCTGTCTATGGTGATGCCAAGATTCCTGCTTGGGAGATGATTCGTTTTAGTGTCAATATTATGCGTGGCTGCTTTGGTGGTTGTACTTTTTGTAGCATTACCGAGCATGAAGGTCGTATTATTCAAAGTCGCAGTGAAGCCAGCATACTGAAAGAAGTAGAGGAAATTCGCGATAAAGTTGATGGATTTACAGGTGTGATATCTGATCTGGGTGGGCCGACAGCTAATATGTACCGCATTGCCTGCAAGAGCGAAAAGATAGAAAACGCATGCAGGAAGATGAGTTGCGTTTACCCTGAAGTTTGTGAAAACCTCAATACCGATCATAGTGCTCTAATTCAACTTTATCGCAAAGCACGAGCCATTAAAGGGGTGAAGAAAATTTTAATCGGTAGTGGCGTACGTTATGACTTGGCAGTGAAATCACCTGAATATGTGAAAGAACTGGTGCAGCATCACGTTGGTGGTTATCTAAAAATTGCGCCTGAACACAGTGAAGACAACGTACTCAGTAAAATGATGAAGCCAGGCATGGATGCTTATGATGAGTTCAAAGTCATGTTTGAAAAATTTAGTGCTGAGGTGGGTAAAAAGCAGTACTTAATCCCATACTTCATTGCTGCACACCCTGGTACTACTGATAATGACATGTTGAATTTAGCGTTATGGTTGAAGAAATACGACTTCAAGCTAGATCAAGTGCAAACTTTCACACCGACGCCAATGGCGATGGCAACTGCCATGTATCATTCTGGTAAAAATCCGTTACATAAAGTGACTGCCGAATCAGAAGAAGTAGCCATTCCTAAAGCTGGCAATGTTCGTAAATTGCATAAAGCTTTTATTCGCTACCATGACCCTAATAACTGGCCGATATTGCGTGAAGCTTTGAAAAAAATGGGTAGAGATGACTTAATTGGCAGTAGCAAGCAATGCTTGATACCCGCTTGGCAGCCGCTTTCTAACAAGCCCATTACTACTGTGCGTGGGGAAGCTTTAGAGCGAACTGTTCGTCCAAGACGCGTTCAAGAAGGGCGGCGTAAATTCTCTTAAAGTTTGTAACTATGCATAGATAGGATATTAAAGTTTTTGAAACTATTTAAAATTTCGCATGTGCTTTACATGAGGACCAGCCTCATAATCAACTAGTTGAGGTGATTGATTAACATAAATTAATTTATCAGTGTCAAACCCTAATTCTTTTGCCTTGCCAATCAGTTGTTGTTTAATTGGATACGGAAGTTGTGGCGTTCGCGCTAGTATCCAGAAATAAGATTTATCAGGTCCGCAAATCATTACATAATTATAGTAGGGTTTATCAAGCTCTATAATATTATAAGCGCCGTAAAACGGACCGAAAAATGAAACTTTTAGTCGACCGGTATGGGTTTTATCTGCATTGGCTGGCTCTATAAAATAAGCCTTACCCTCTGTTTCTTTCCAATTTTTAGTTTTAGTATTAAATCCTCTATTAATAACCTTAATGCCACCATCATTTCGTAGACTATAATTGGCAGTGACATTGTCTAAATTACGTTCAAATGAGTGGTCTAGGCGAGCAATTTCATACCAAGTGCCAAGATACTGATTCTCATCAATACTTGTCACTACCTTTACCTTGTCCGGAATACCAAGGCAAGCGCTGAGGAGTGAGATTGCCAGCATTAAAAATATAAATCTCATCAACAGTCCTGTCTTAAATTAAGTTTATAGGAGTAGATTGTTTGATTTTAGTTCAGGCGCCAAGCTTCTTAATGTCCTCTGCTGTAAGCCAGCGCCACTCACCTACAGCTAAATCTTCTGGTAATTTTAGCGCGCCAATTTGTATGCGCTTTAGGGCTTCAACGCGATTACTGATAGCTGCAACCATGCGTTTTACTTGATGATACTTGCCTTCAGTGAGCGTCATGTGGATTTCGTAGTCGTTGATTCTAGTGCAGGCAAGGGCGGCGATTGGTGCGTCCTCATCGATTAATTGCACGCCTGTTAACATATGGGAAATTTGTGCATCATCCACTGGGTGTTTACAAGTGACTGCATAGATTTTAGGCACCTTATGCTTAGGTGAGCTCATTCTATGGATAAATTGGCCGTCGTCTGAAATAAGAATGAGACCTGTAGTATCCTCGTCTAAGCGACCGATGCACTGCACATCTCTCACGACTAATGGGTGTGGTAATAGGCTGTAAATGGTTGGATGATGTTGGGTTTTATGAGAACATTCGTAGTTGCTTGGTTTATGTAACATTATGTATGACTTCTCACGATAGTCCCAAGTTTCTCCACGCACGGAGTAGTATAGATTTTCTACATCAAACTCAGAATTTGGGTCGTCACAAGCTTCACCGTTGACGGTGATTTCATCGTCCCACACCATCATGCGACATAATTTACGTGCTCCAAAGCCTTGGTTATGAAGAATACGTTCAATTGGTAATTTTTTAGCCATATGACCATTATAGCGTTAGCTGGGAAAAAGCTTGCGTGCTCTGTGTGCCCTTTCGGTTAAAATGAATATCTTCATTGTAATTGATTCATAATATGGCTTTTAAACACATAGTTTCAAGGGATAATCCGGTTTTTAAACAGCTTAAACGTTTGGCTGATAACGCACGAGAACGACGAGCTGAAGGTAAAACCTTATTGGATGGTGTTCACTTAATTGAAGCTTATATAGATGCCTTCAGCGAACCGGACTTGGTTATTATTCCCGAGGGGCAAAGTAGCGTAGAAGCCACAGGATTAATTCAAGCATTAGTTGATGTGCCGACCATTATGTTGCCGACACTAATGTTCGCCGAACTTACGCCTGTAAGTAGTGCAACTGGTATTTTAGCATTGGCAAAAATCCCGCAATTACCCTTAGTTGAAACACCAAAATTTGTATTGTTATTGGAGGGTATACAGGATCCTGGTAATTTAGGCAGTATGTTACGTACCGCTGCAGCTGCTGGGATAGAAGTCGTCTATTTGAATGTCAATTGTACCGATGCTTGGTCTCCCAAAGCCTTACGTGGCGGGCAAGGTGCACAATTCTTGCTCCCTATCATTGAGCGTGCAGATTTAATTGCGGAGTTGCATAAATTTAGCGGTAACAGCTATGCTACGACTATGTATGGCGAATCAATTTATGATCAAGATTTAGCTCAGCCCACTGCATTTGTGATTGGTAACGAAGGAGCCGGCCTAAAAAAACAAACTATCGAAGCCTGCACTAAAAGCATTACCATTCCTATGGCAAAAAGTAAGCTAGGTAAAGTTGAATCATTAAATGCTGGAGCGGCAACAGCGATATGTTTATTCGAGCATCTGCGTCAAAATACTGTGAATATATGATTCTATTCAATCTAGTGAATCCCATCGCTTGCGATTGCTACTGCAACTTCACTGACCAGTAATTGCGCAGCATCCACTTTATCAAAGATGTATAGCGCATTACAAAAGTCGCAGTTTACTTCGATATTGCCACGCTCTTCAATAATGCTCAATATCTCTTCATCGCCTAACATGCGTAACATACTAGAAACGCTGTCTCGGCTGCAACTACAGAAAAATTCTGTGACTGTAGGATCAAAGAGTCTGACATCTTCTTCATGAAATAATCGTGTCAATAAGATTTCGGAAGGTAAATGCAGTAATTCATCATCTGTCACAGTTTCTGCTAAGTAACCAATTCGCGCCCAAGTATCTTCATCGAAGCTTTGTGTGTTTTGATTCATGGTCTCCGGTAATTTTTGAATTAACATACCAGCCGCAGACTCACCATCACAGCTTAAAAATATGCGCGTATCGATTTGCTCCGAACGCAACATGTAGTTCTCTAATACCGCGCTTATACTCTCACCTTCAAGGGGAACGATGCCTTGGTATGATTGGCTGCCATCCTTGGGGTCAAGTGTAATCATAAACTTACCTTGGGCTAACAGCGCAAACAGGTCCTGCTCATCAGTGATATCACCACTCCATTTAGCGGTAGCGCGAATTTTAAAAGATTCATTTACTCTAGTCGTGCACTCTACTACTAGTAGCTTTAATGTGCCCGTGCTCTGAATTTGCATGACCAGCGCACCATTCATTTTTAGGGTTGCTGCGAGCAAGGCACCTGCAGCCATTAACTCACCTAGCGCTTTACGCAAGCCTAAGGGTAAATGTTGTTTATTAAGCGCAAGATTGAGAGTCTGTGTCAGATTAACTAGGTTGCCACGTATTGCACTATTTTCAAATACGAAGCGTTGTAATGTATCTAAATTGTTTTTCATGAGCCTATTTTAACAGTTAGTATTATGTATCTAAAAAATCTTATTGTAGATAAGGCGGAATATGCCAAGAGCTTAGGTGATTGCCTAACAACATTAAATGACAATGCAAGCGGTCAGCACCATTGGCACTCACATCAAATTCATAGGTTCGTAAAAACTGCACCTGACCACGTCGGTTTCTTCCCAGCCATAATCTAGTGCAAGCAACAGTTTCATCCAATAATTGCAAATTAAAGCGCGCTGCGAGTTCAGCACCTAATAATATTGCACGCTCTCGCTTACCCATGCTATCAAGCCAAAACCAAGCCATTGCGATTAATATAGCTAATAGTGCTATTTCCATTACTATCCTTGAGTGTGTAAGATTTTTGTTGTTTACATAGGGAGTCAATTGTAAGCGAAATATAAATTATCCGACACTTGCGCTGCATTTAGCAATCGTTGCATTACCGAAGTCGTTTCCTAAAAGCAGACTTTCTTTTGTCCATTTTGGTTATAGACAGCAAATATTTCACAGTCCGATAGTTAAAAGATCACTACCTAAGTGACTCAATACTGCCTCGCATTAAAGTACTAAATTTCAGCGTTTAAGTGGCTTGCTATGTTAAAATTTGTTCATGTCTTCAACTCATTATCATTTATAGTATGGTTCGCTTTCACGTAATTATTCCTGCGGCAGGAAGTGGGAGTCGAATGGGTGCAGCATCCCCCAAGCAATATCTTAAATTAAACGGAAAGCCACTGATTAATCACGTTATTCAGGTGTTTGAGCAGTGCGCAGCAATTGACAGTATTCATGTAATACTCAATCCCGATGATAAGGTCTGGTCATTATTGAGTAGCCCGTTACATCAGAAGTTGCAGGTTCATTATTGCGGTGGAAAAACGCGTGCGTCTTCTGTTCTTAATGCTCTAAATACTATTGAAGAAGAAGTGTCTGAGAATGATTGGATTTTAGTGCACGATGCGGCAAGACCTGGTTTGAGTAATACTTTGCTTAATAAATTATTAAGTGTGCTGAAAGATGATCCAGTGGGCGGTTTGTTGGCGCTGCCATTGGCTGATACTCTTAAGCGTGCTGATTCGGATCAAAGAGTGTTAAAAACATTACCGCGTATTGATTTGTGGCAGGCACAAACGCCTCAGATGTTTGGTTTTTCTACTTTAAAGCTTGCCTTGACTGCATTTAAGGGTACGCCTACTGATGAAGCGGAGGCGATTGAAGCTTTTGGTTTGCAGCCCAAGTTAGTTTGCGGTGAACTACGTAATATGAAAGTGACTTATCCCCAAGATTTGGCGGTTATTTCTGCCTTATTGGATATCACGTCTTAATTGACTTAAGTGGATATATGTATGGGAAGTTTAAGAATCGGTCACGGCTATGATGTGCACCAATTAGTGAAAGGTCGTCCTTGTATTATTGGGGGTGTTGCGATTCCATTCGACAAAGGTTTGCTTGGCCATTCTGATGCGGATGTATTACTTCATGCTATATGCGATGCCTTGCTCGGTGCGGCTGCGCTAGGTGATATTGGTCAACATTTCCCTGCGACTGATATACTTTATAAAGGCATTAACTCACGCGAGCTATTACGCAATGTGGTGGGTTTGCTAAAAATACAGGGTTACGTGGTGAGCAATATTGATAGCACTGTGATTTGTGAATTACCAAAATTAACACCCTACACCATGCAGATGCGCACTAATATTGCTAATGATTGCCTAGTTTCTGTTGACGCGATAAATGTAAAAGCGACTACTACAGAAAAATTAGGATTTACCGGCAGAGGTGAGGGCGTTGCCGCTGAGGCAGTGTGTTTATTGCAAAAATATAGTTTAGCCGTTTGACTAAACTAACTCTGAAAACCGATTAAATTTTTAAGTTGCACCCTATGCTAGCTTGGTTTGAAAAACTACTAAATCCCTTTCCGGAAAATGAACTCTCGTTACCACCAAAGTTGCTATGGCCATTCATATGGTCTTGTACTAAAGGTTCACGTCTATTTATTCTCTTGATGACGCTTATCACGGCGATGCTTGGTGGTTTTGAAGCCATTTTATTTGCCGTGATGGGTAAAGTAGTGGATTGGTTAAGTAAAACTTCTCCTGAGTTATTTTGGATGAGAGAAAAAGACCATTTATTACTGTTAGCTGGCTTGTTATTGCTCAGTCCAATACTAACCGCAATTCAAACCCTAATAAAACATCAAACCTTAGCTGGAAATTTACCTATGCGCTTAAGGTGGAATTTTCATCGCTTGATGTTAAGTCAAAGTATGAGTTTCTATCAAGACGAGTTTGCTGGTAGGGTAGCTGCCAAAGTGATGCAAACTGCATTGGCTGTGCGTGATTTATGGTTTATCGTTGCAGATATTATGGTGTTTGTCATCATCTACTTTGTGACCATGGTTGTAGTTGTCGGTCATTTCAACACTACGGTAATGCTGCCTTTTCTGGTGTGGGTAGTTTGTTATATCGCTAATTTAAATTACTTTGTTCCCAGATTGGCCAAGGTGTCTCAACATCAGGCCGACGCGCGTTCATTAATGACTGGTCGCATTACCGATGCTTATACAAATATCAGTACCGTTAAGTTATTTTCACATGCTGGACGTGAAGCTGGTTATGCCAAGTCAGCGATGCGGGAGTTTTTACATACCGTAAACGCACAAATGCGTTACGTCTCTGGTGTTGAAGTGATGAATCATATTCTCAATATGTTACTAGTGATCAGTACGTCAGGTGTCGCTTTATATCTTTGGACAAAAGGTGAGGTGACGGTCGGTGGTGTCGCTGCAGTTACAGCTATGGCACTCCGTTTAAATGGTATTTCACATTGGGTAATGTGGGAATTGACTTCATTATATGAAAATATAGGCACTGCTCAAGACGGTGTAAATACTTTGTCCATTGCCCATCAAATTAATGATGCCATTGATGCCAAACCGCTCAAAGTGACTGTTGGGAAAATAGAGTTCGATCAAGTTAACTTTTCTTATGGATTACAAAAAAATGTGTTGCAAGCCTTAAATTTAAGTATCAGTGCAGGTGAGAAAGTTGGGTTGGTGGGGCGTTCTGGCGCTGGAAAATCTACCATTGTTAACTTATTGCTGCGTTTTTACGATGTAGAGCATGGGCGTGTATTGATTGATGATCAGGATATTAAACAGGTGACACAAAACAGTTTGCGTAGCCAAATTGGCATGGTGACCCAAGATACCTCGCTGTTGCATCGCTCGGTACGTGACAATATTTTGTATGGTCGTCCAAACGCTACTGATAATGAAATGATTCATGCCGCGCAACGTGCCGAAGCGCATGATTTTATTATGACACTCTCTGATGCGAAGGGACGTCATGGATATGATGCCCATGTTGGAGAGCGCGGGGTTAAGCTTTCTGGAGGTCAGCGTCAGCGTATTGCAATCGCAAGAGTGATGCTTAAAGATGCTCCTATTTTGATCCTAGATGAGGCAACTAGTGCTTTAGATTCTGAAGTCGAGCAGGTCATTCAGGCCAGCTTAAACAATTTAATGCAGGATAAGACTGTCGTAGCAATTGCCCATCGCTTGTCTACCATTGCCGCTATGGATAGATTGATTGTATTAGATGAGGGTAGAATTATCGAGCAGGGAAGTCACCAGCAACTATTAAAAGCTGGGGGGTTGTATGCTAGCCTGTGGGCACGTCAAAGTGGCGGATTCTTAGGAGAGTAAGGATATGTCTATGATTGTAGCTACTGAACAAAGAGCACCACTGCCGCCATTTAATCGTGACACTGCCACACAAAAAGTCCGTATGGCCGAGGATGGTTGGAACAGTCGTGACCCGCAACGAGTGTCTCTTGTATATACTGAAATGAGTGAATGGCGAAACCGTGCTGAGTTTTTATTTGGGCGTGAGCAAATTATAGAGTTTTTAACACGTAAATGGATGCTTGAATTAGACTACCGTTTGATTAAAGAGCTATGGGCTTTTGATGGTAATCGCATTGCCGTGCGATTTGCCTATGAGTGGCATAATGAAGCTGGGCAGTGGTTTCGATCTTATGGCAATGAGAATTGGCAGTTTGATGCTAACGGTTTGATGGAACTTCGTTATGCTAGTGTTAATGATTTAGCGATTGCCGATGGAGAGCGAAAATTCTTTTGGCCATTGGGTCGGCGTCCAGACGATCATGCTAGCTTGGGGGAGTTAGGACTTTAAGACTCAGGCCTTAATTAGCACTACCAAAGCACCACTCCCACCTTCTTTTTGCCCCGCTTGCACATAGGCGATTACCTCGTCTTTTTGCATTAACCAGCCACGTAATTTTTGTTTTAGTACGGGGGCCTGATTGGGGGAACTTAAGCCTTTGCCATGCACAATGCGGACGCAGCGAATACCCGCTTGTTTGCAATCAGTGATAAAAGTTGAAACATAACGTCTAGCCTCATCACTCACTAAGCCATGTAAATCTATGGCAGCTTGCACAGGCCAATGGCCTTTACGTAGTCGATTTAATATGTCAGGTGAATGCCCAGAGCGGAGGTAATGAAGATCTTCATCGCCTTCTAATTCATAAGCAGGAATAAAATGGTCGGACAATGTGTCCTTTGTTTCAAGAAGTAGATCTGCTCTAAATTTTTTTGGGATGGGCTTGGGCTTTTCTAATGCAAGCAATGCATGGCCATCGCTAGGAAGAGGCCGTACATCTTTCACTGCCAAAGTAAATAAGGCTTCTGGGCTTAACTCAATTGGAGAATCTTCCGTAGGTTCTGGTTTCGCGGGTGTAATTTTAAAATTGCGTAGATTCTCCATCTTAATGTACTGTGCCTAAAAGCTACTTACTTTAAGTGATCTAAATAACGCTCGGCATCTAAAGCGGCCATACAGCCGCTTCCTGCGCTAGTGACTGCTTGACGATAGATATGGTCTTGTACATCCCCGGCGGCAAATATACCAGGCACGCTGGTGGCGGTAGCATTACCGTCACGACCCATTTGGGTGACAATATAACCAGCTTGCATTTCTAGTTGACCCTCAAAAATATCGGTATTTGGTTTGTGCCCAATTGCAATAAATACACCTCGTAACGGAATGTCTTTAGTTGTTCCATTATTTACACTTTTAATGCGCATTCCAGTTACGCCGCTATCGTCACCAAGCACTTCATCTAAGGTGGAAAAGGTCTCTAATACAATCTTGCCTTCAGCGACGCGCGCCATCAGTTTATCAACCAAAATTGCTTCGGCTTTGAACTTATCTCGCCTATGTACCAGTGTTACTTTGCTTGCGATATTAGCTAAATATAACGCTTCTTCTACAGCAGTATTGCCCCCGCCAATAACAGCAACTTCGGCATTACGATAGAAAAACCCGTCGCAAGTAGCACATGCAGAAACACCTTTTCCTGAGAATTTTTCTTCTGATGCTAAGCCTAAATATTGCGCTGAAGCACCCGTAGCAATGATGAGTGCATCACAGGTGTATTCTCCGCTATCGCCAACTAATCGAATAGGTTTCTCTTTAAGGTAAGTGGTGTGGATATGATCAAAAATAATTTCAGTATTAAAGCGCTCAGCGTGTTTTTGAAAGCGCTCCATTAGGGCGGGACCTTGAACGCCATCAGCATCAGCAGGCCAGTTATCAACCTCGGTAGTGGTCATAAGCTGACCTCCTTGAGCAATTCCTGTAATTAGAACTGGTTTTAGGTTGGCGCGTGCTGCATAAACTGCTGCTGAGTAGCCTGCAGGTCCTGAGCCAAGAATAAGTAAATCTGAGTGACGACTAGCCATGAGTAACCTTTAAAAATATCTAAATTGAATGGTTTTTAGAGCAATACAACTGTTTAAACCAGCGCGTTTAATTTGATTTAAGAGCTGATGTTATTACTTTAGTATTGTATTAGGTACGCAGTGACTTTGATACTGCTATAATTTAAGCCAACGCAAAAATCTAAGGTTTTACTATCTTGTTTTTCAAAAAATCAAAACCAGTTAATGCTCGCCGTGAAGCCGAAGTTCACAAATCAAACCTTTTAATTACCAAGCTAGTAAAAGAGGCATGCTGGTTGGGATTGGTGTTAACAGGGCTTTATATTGCAGTCATTCTTTTTACCTACCATGCAGAAGATCCTTCATGGTCTCATATGGCCGCTACTGATGCAGCCATCAATAATCGTGGTGGAAATGTCGGCGCTTGGCTTTCTGATCTTTTGCTCTATCTGTTTGGTTTCTCAGCTTGGTGGTGGGTAGTATTGGCTTTTTATGCAATGTGGTTTGTTTACCTTAAACTGGAAGCTGTGGATCGAAGTGAAAAGCCTTTTCTATGGTTAAATTTTATTGGATTCGCGCTATTACTAACAGCATCCTGTGCATTGGAAGCGGGTCATTTACTTAGCTTGCCAGTGACTTTGCCATTAGCGCAAGGGGGGATGTTAGGCGCTAGTGTAGATAGCTTATTACGCAATATGTTCGGCTATACTGGCTCTAGTATGTTATTGCTTTTAATGTTTGCAGTGGGTTTTAGTCTATTTACGGGCTGGTCATGGATTATGATCACTGAGCGATGCGGAGCTTTAAGCATAGGTAGTTATGATTTTATTTTGAATAAACTTCGTGACTGGCAGGACAGAAAAGCTGGTAAAGCGGTGGAACTCGAACGTTCTGAATTTGTTCAAACAGAACGTAAGCGCGTAGTCGATCGAGAGCCAGTGCATATAGCTTTGCCTGTTATGGAAATTGCACAAAGCGCTCGCGTACTCAAAGAGAAGCAAGCACCACTATTTGAATCTCATCCAGATTCACCGTTACCTCCTATCCATTTATTAGATGAACCTTCTGGTTCTGTTGAGTTGCCTTCTGCTGAAACTCTTGATTTCACTTCACGCTTGATTGAACGCAAGTTAATGGATTTTGGTATTGAGGTTAAAGTATTGACCGCTTTGCCAGGCCCGGTAATTACTCGATATGAGTTAGAGCCAGCTCCAGGCGTTAAAGGTAGTCAGGTCACAAATCTAATAAAAGATTTGGCGCGTGCTTTGTCAGTAGTGAGTGTGCGTGTTGTTGAAACCATTCCCGGTAAAACTTGTATGGGTTTGGAGATTCCAAATCCTAAGCGCCAGATTGTATATTTATCGGAAATTATGGGTAGTCAAGCTTATGCGGACATTCACTCTCCCCTTGCAATTTGTTTAGGGAAAGACATTTCTGGTAAACCTTCGGTAGCCGATCTAGCTAAGATGCCGCACGTGTTAGTCGCAGGTACAACAGGTTCAGGTAAGTCTGTAGCGATTAATGCGCTAATCTTAAGCTTGCTCTATAAAGCGGATGCTAGCCAAGTGCGTATGATATTGATTGATCCTAAAATGCTTGAGCTCTCTGTCTATGAGGGAATCCCACATTTATTGGCGCCAGTGGTGACTGATATGCGGCACGCCGCCAACGCCTTGAACTGGTGTGTGGCTGAGATGGAGCGGCGTTATAAGCTTATGTCGATGCTTGGAGTACGTAATCTAGCCGGGTATAACCTAAAAATTAAAGAGGCTGATAAAGAGGGTAGAAAAATACCTCATCCATTTAGCTTGACTCCAGATGAGCCAGAACCATTGGAAGAAATGCCGTTAATTGTGGTGGTTATTGATGAGCTAGCAGATTTAATGATGGTGGTAGGGAAGAAGGTTGAGGAGCTAATTGCACGTTTAGCACAAAAAGCACGAGCTTCTGGCATTCATTTAGTATTAGCAACACAACGACCATCGGTTGATGTAATTACTGGTCTGATTAAGGCCAATATACCAACACGAATATCGTTCCAGGTGTCTAGTAAAATTGATTCACGTACCATTCTAGATCAAATGGGTGCGGAGGCTTTATTAGGACAAGGCGATATGTTGTATATGCCACCAGGTACTGGTTATCCAGTGCGGATTCATGGTGCCTTTGTTTCTGACCAAGAAGTACACAAAGTGGTGAATTACCTAAAAGCACAAGGTGAACCTAATTATATTGAAGGCATACTGACCAATGAAGCTGAAGAAGGGGGTGCTGAATTTGCCGAAGGTGTGATAGGTGATCGCAATTCAGAGGTGGATGCACTTTATGACGAAGCCGTATCTATTGTACTTAAAACACGACGTGCCAGCATTTCTTCCGTGCAACGCCAATTGCGCATAGGGTATAACCGTGCGGCTCGTTTGATTGAAGATATGGAGCGTGCGGGCCTAGTGTCTGCTATGCAAAGTAACGGCAATCGTGAAGTGCTTGCACCTCACCATGAAACTTAGTCATTGAGGATGTTCATGCGTAATTTAAAAATCATGCTGTTGGTTGGGTTGGTCATGATGCCTCTAGCCGCTAATGCAGATGGAATAGCTAGCTTAAAATCTTTTTATAGTCAGACTCAGGCTATGCGTGCCGATTTTACTCAGTTAGTGACTGATAAGCAGGGACATAAGATACAAGAAGTTAGCGGAGTCATGCAGTTAAAGCGTCCGAACAAGTTTAGATGGGACTATAAAAAACCTTATGAGCAACAAATTATTAGTGATGGCAAGCAAGTATGGTTGTATGACATTGATCTTGCCCAGGTAACCACGAGGAGCCTAAGCAAAGCTTTAGGTAGCAGTCCTGCCGCATTGTTGGCTGGAGAAAATAATCTGGAGCAAGGCTTTAAGCTGGAAAATATTGAGCGTAAAGATAATCTAGACTGGGTGAGCGCTGAACCTAAAGATACTGAGTCAGGTTTTGAGGTGATACGATTAGGTTTTAAGAGTGAAAAGCTACAGGTTATGGAGTTGGTGGATAGTTTTGGCCATCAAACTAAAATTTCATTTACGTCGCCAGAAAATAATCCAAGCTTAAATGTTAAGGTCTTTCAGTTTAAGGCGCCAAAGGGCGTAGATGTTGTTGGCGAATAATTTGCTTACTAGATTAAAAGCTGAGTGTAAATCTTGAATGGTTTGTTCAAACAAAATAGTCCAAAAGCTCCACTCGCAGAGCTCTTGCGTCCAACGACATTGGATGAAGTGGTCGGTCAAACACATTTGCTGGGTCAAAATAAACCATTGCGATTAGCATTTCAATCCGGTAAATTGCCATCGATGATTCTGTGGGGGCCGCCTGGTGTAGGTAAAACTACTTTGGCGCGATTAATTGCCAATACCGCTGATGCTGATTTTATACCGATATCTGCCGTACTGTCCGGTATTAAAGATATTCGTGAAGCGATAGAGCTTGCTGAGCTTACCTTGCAACAGCATGGACGTAAAACCATACTGTTTGTTGATGAGGTGCATAGATTTAACAAAGGTCAGCAAGATGCTTTTTTGCCTTTTGTTGAAAGCGGACTGATCACTTTTATCGGCGCTACCACTGAGAACCCTTCATTTGAAGTCAACAGTGCTCTATTGAGCCGTTCTCAGGTGTTTGTTCTTAATGCATTATCTGATCCAGAATTAGGCATATTGCTAGATCGTGCGCATCAATTAGTAGCGGCCGATATCGGAATCGCTGATGATGTCCGTGAGCAAATTCTAGCCTATGCTGATGGGGATGCTAGACGATTACTTAATTTTGTTGAAGGTCTGTTTAATGCAGCTGAAAGTGCAGTAATTAGCAACATCGATAGTGTTTTTTTGCAGACCTCAATGGCAACCAAAATGCGTCGTTTTGATAAAGGAGGAGAAGCTTTTTATGATCAGATTTCAGCGTTACACAAATCCGTTCGCGGCTCTAATCCAGATGCTGCTCTATATTGGTTTTTACGCATGATTGACGGCGGTGCTGACCCACTTTATTTAGGTCGACGCATTGTCCGTATGGCCATTGAAGACGTAGGTTTAGCAGATCCGCGCGCCCAAAGTATGGCTTTGGAAGCCTGTCAGATTTACGAGCGTCTAGGCTCTCCAGAAGGGGAGTTGGCCTTAACTAATGCAGTAATCTACTTGGCTGTTGCTCCTAAGAGTAACGCTGCCTATAACGCCTATAATCAAGCGAAAGCTTTTGTTGCTCAGGGTCAATCAGAGCCTGTACCTTTGCATCTTAGAAATGCGCCTACTAAGTTGATGAAAGCTTTAGATTACGGTAAGAACTACCGTTATGCGCATCATGAGCCTGAGGCATATGCTGCAGCAGTGGATTACTTTCCAGACAATCTAACGCCGCCGCAATTTTATATGCCCACACCACGTGGCTTAGAAGGTAAAATCTCAGAAAAATTGGCGCATTTACATGATTTAGATCAGCGTGAGTTGGCCAAACATAATAAGAAATAAGTCTACAATATGGGAATAGTTGAAACATGTTAGATATACAAGCGTTAAGAAATGATTTAGATGCTGTGGTAGCTCAGTTAAAAGTCCGTGGGTTTGACTTCGATGCAACGAGCTTTACTAAGTTGGAACAAGAGCGTAAAACCGTACAAACGCGGACTCAAGAACTACAATCTAAACGTAATAATAGCTCTAAACAAATCGGCTTTGCTAAATCTAAAGGTGAAGATGTAAGTGGGATTATGGCTGAGGTCGCCGGCTTGGGTGAACAATTGAAAGTCGATGAGCAGCGCTTACTTGAACTTCAAAATGAACTTCAAAATCTATTGATGAATGTGCCTAACTTGGCCCATGCTAGTGTCCCTAATGGTAAATCTGAGGCGGATAACGTAGAAGTTCGAAAGGTTGGTAAGCCACGTATTTTTGATTTTGAGATCAAAGATCATACAGATATCGGTACACCGTTAGGCTTAGATTTTGCAGCAGGGATTAAATTATCTGGAGCGCGCTTTACACTAATGCGTGGACAAATTGCCAAGCTGCATCGTGCTCTATCCCAGTTCATGCTTGATACACAAACTGAGTCGCATGGATATGAGGAGTGCTACACGCCTTATTTAGTCAATGCAGAATCCCTGCGCGGTACTGGCCAATTACCTAAGTTTGAAGAAGATCTTTTTTCATTAGCACATAATGATAGTAAACTTTATTTGATTCCAACCTCTGAAGTTACACTCACTAATACCGTGCGTGATGAGATTGTGGCGTTGGAAGATTTGCCAATTAGGCTCACTGCTCATACGCCATGCTTCCGATCTGAAGCGGGTTCTTATGGTCGTGACACTAAAGGGATGATTCGTCAGCACCAATTTGATAAGGTAGAGATGGTCCAGATTGTTCATCCTGATACTAGTTACGAAGTTTTGGAGGAAATGGTTGGGCATGCGGAAAATATCTTAAATTCCTTGGGTCTTCCTTACCGTGTAGTGTCTTTATGTTGCGGGGATATGGGCTTTGGTGCGGCTAAAACTTATGACCTAGAAGTATGGTTGCCAGCACAAAATACCTACCGAGAAATCTCATCTGTATCTAATTGTGAGGCTTTCCAAGCGAGGCGATTACAAGCTCGTTTTAGAACTTCTGCGGGTAAAACAGAGTTTGTGCATACATTAAATGGATCAGGTTTAGCTGTAGGCCGTACTTTAGTGGCAGTATTAGAGAATTATCAAAATGCTGATGGCAGTGTGACTGTGCCAGAGGTGTTGCGCCCTTACATGAGTGGTTTGACATTAATCTCGTTTCCGACAAAATAAGATTGATATTCACTGGGGCTCTGTTTGATGCTTTGAACGGGTATTGCTAATATTAAATGCTAGTTCTCTATCTCTGCCCAGCAACTTTAAAGAAATTGTAATCTGGATTATGATTAGGTTGGTAGCGCTCTAAAATGCGCTGATAACTACGAATAGATTCGACAAAAATTACTGGTGCGCCACCGCTGGCATAACCAAATTTAGCGGTGCTATAGTACTCAGGGTTATTTAACATCACTAATGTTCTCTTAATATCGCTCCAGCTATCTGGATTGAGTTTCATCCGTTGTGCCAGAACGCGAGCATCTTCAACATGGGCATATCCTATATTGTAGGAAGCAAGGGCTAGGTAGGTGCGGTCTGGCTCAGGAACTCTCTTAGGTATTGAATCTAACATTTTGGCTAAATATTTAGCGCCTGCTGGAATACTTTGTTGGGGGTCTAGCCTATCTGTTACACCCATTAAGTCTGCTGTACCTTCAGTTAGCATCATTAAGCCACGCACATTGGTAGGAGAAGTGTTAAATGTATTCCAATGTGATTCGCGATAACTTAATGCTGCCAATAGTCGCCAATCTAGCCCCGTCAGATCCTGCGCTTGCTTAAATATTCGCTTGTATTTTGGTAATAAGGTGTTGGTAAGCTCAAGAAAATTATTTATGTCCTGTGAGTTTAGACGGTTGCTACTTCCATAGTAGCGGTCAAGTAAGTTGCGTAGGGTGCCATTTTTATGAATACTGTCAAAAAAAGCATTTACTTTCTTTACCAAAATTGGGTCTGCATTTTTAGGTAATGCCCAGGCAATTTTTTCAGGTTCTCCTAAAGGTAACCCCACAGCTAAATTAGGGTAGTAATTTTGCATTATATCGACCAAGTAGCTATCTACCACGGTGAAATCTAAAATACCACTCGCCACTTCCTCTACCAGAGATTCGGAATTTATTTTTTTTGCTGCTTGCCAAATTAACTTCGGATTTTTTTCCTGCAATTGGCCTAGACGCTCGGCGTAACTGGTGCCTATAGGCACGGTAATTTTTTTGCCAATTAATGCATTAAAATCCTTGGGTTGGCTATTTGTTTCATTATTAAAGATTAACTGTTGCTGTGTTTCTTGATAGGGCATGGAAAACTGCACCAATTCTTGACGAAGGTGGGTTACGGTCAGATTGGCGGCTGCAATATTCGCATTGCCTTTTAGAAGGGATGGAATTACCTCGCTAACACTATTGACTATTAAAAACTTTATTTGATATTCAGGTGCGTAATCTTTAACAAATAGTGTAGCCAAATCGTATTCTATTCCGGCAGCTTGATTTTCACCGTTCAAGAAATAAGTGGTTGGACCATTGTGGGTAACAAAGATCAACTCTTTTTTATTAGTGTCAGGGTGTTGCTGCGCACTTTGTGGTGTTGCAGGTTTGCACGCGGCAATTGTAAGTGACAATAGAAAATAGAAGAGTAGGCGCATTAAAATGAGGCGTTTCGATTGCAGAGTTATTGCGCCCAGCGCTCGTTAACAGTGCCTTTATCAGCAATAAATACCGCTGTAGTTAAGCCGTAAAAAATACCATGCTCTACAACGCCAGGGGTGCAGCTGATTAAATCGTGCAAGTTGCGTGCAGTGATGGTTTCATCAAATTGCATATCCAGTACGTAGCTACCGTGTGATGTTATCCATAAACCATCTTTATTTGCATTTGTGCGCAACTCCCCATGGCCACTTAAGGCTTCTAGGTTACGTTTTGCGAGTTGCCAAGCAAATGGGATTACTTCAATTGGAATGGAGAAATTTTGGCCGATATGCTTAACTAACTTGCTGGCATCCGCTACCGCAATAAATTGCGTAGCAGATTTCGCTAGTAACTTTTCTTTCACTAAATCACTGCCGCGGCCCTTCAATAACGTCATGTCCGGCATTATTTCATCTGCCCCGTCAACGTACAAATCGATATGACTAACATGCTCTAAGGAAACAATAGGTAGATGAAGGGTTTGAGCTTTTATTGCGCTGATGGTTGAGCTGGCAACTGTGGTAATTTTTAGACCTTCTTCGTTTTGCAGTCTTGCTAGTTCTTCAATAAAGTAATTAGCTGTGGAGCCTGTACCCAAACCCACTAGCATGCCATTTTTGACATACTTTGCTGCCTGTAAAGCTACTAGTTGTTTATCATTCACTGTTTTTCTCCAACTTTTTACTTTTAGTGGTTTATATATTAACGTGAATTGCCGCTAAGGCAACTTACTGTTAATAAAAATTCGTTAAAATAGTCTGCCATCACTCTAAACTAATGCAATTGTGATTGGATCTAATAATAAGCAGCACTGCGCAGATTTTATTTATTGTTTAAGCATGTTATTAGATTCAAGCTGCACATCTAACCGTTACAATAAGATTATGCCATTATCTGTTCCTAGCATCACTATTTGCAGTACCGCACGTCTAGTGCGAGGCATGAGATTGCGTGATAGACACTATCAGCAATTACAAGGTCAAGTGCAATGGCAGGCGAGTGAAGTTTACACACTTCATGAGTGGCTAAATAATTTGATTTTGCATGCCACCTTGTTAGGTGAGCTTGCAAGCGATGCACTACCAAGTATAACGCTCAGCCCTGTTGCTGAGGCGTTTCTCTGGGAGCAGGCCATCAGCGCATGCTTAGCTAAGCATGAGGCAGCTGCATTATTTGATATTCGTGCTTTGGCCAAATCGGCTATGGAAGCTAATCAATTACTATGTGATTGGCAAATTTCAGAGTCTGATGTGCAGCAATTTTTTATAGGTCAAGAAACGTACCAATTTTTACGCTGGCGTGCTGGTTTCCAACTTCTTTGCAGCCAAAAAAATGTGGTAGAAGTTCCGCGTTTAATGGCTATGCAAATTGCCCATATTGAACAGAAATCTTTTAATTTTCCATTTCAAATATTTCTAGCTGGGTTTGATCGCATAACGCCTTTGCAGCAACGCTTAATTAACCACCTGCAAACTTGTGGTGTCGTTGTAGAAAAATTGACACCTAACAGTAACAAACCTACGGAAGTGAAAAGTTACGCCTTAAGTGACACTCATGCTGAATGTCGCGCAGCGGTAGCTTGGGCGCAACAACAGTTGGTCTTAAATCCGCATGCACAATTGGCAATTATTACTCCAGCGCTTGGTAACGTTCGTCGTGAACTCGCTGATTTACTTGATGATACCTTTCATGCGGATACCATTCAACCCAGATGCTTTGAACGCAGTCGCTGTTATGATTTTTCATTAGGCTTGGTTTTGTCAGAATATCCAATTGTGCATAGTGCGTTGCAACTGCTAAAACTAGCGACTAGTCGATCCAATTTAAGTTTTGATGCAGTGACATCCGTGCTTCAAGATGTTTACTGGGGTGATTTTGCTGAGCTTGATGCTAGGGCGCAATTAGATGCTTATCTACGCCAGCATTTAAGTAGTTCTTATCAAATGGACTCCTTGTTAAAGCAGGCAAGTAAGTTGAGTGCTGATGGCATTCAACTTGACACCTTGATTAAGCACCTAGGTTTTATCGTTCAGTTTCATCAAGCTGAAATTCAGTGGCAATTACCTTCCGATTGGGTAAGTGCCTTAGTCATTTTACTGGATCAGCTTAATTGGTCAAAAAGTCGCAATCATGATAATCGGGGATTATCTAGTCATGAGTACCAAGCTCAGCAGGCTTTTTTTAAAAAACTCAACGAACTGGCTGGGCTTGATAGCATCTTGGGTAAAATAAGTGCCGGTGGCGCACTTCAAAAAATAACTGAATTATGTAATGCAGCAATGTTTCAGGCTGAGTCCACTGGTGAAACACATATACAAATTTTAGGGCTATTGGAAACACCTGCGATGGAATTGGATGCAGTATGGGCGATGAATATGAATGACCAGCATTGGCCGACACCAGTACGTTTAAATCCTTTGTTACCTGCCGAATTGCAACGTAGTCTTGGTACACCTAATTCTAGCGCCGGTATTCAAGCTGAGTTTGCTGCACTTGTACAACAACGCTTACTGCAAAGTGCACCGCATTTTGTCTTTTCATATTCTCTTAAGGAAGATGACCGTGAATTGAGAGCCTCACCTTTATTGGCTTCTTGGATGCCGTCAACGCAAACTCCCCTTAGCCTCAATAGTTTAAGTGAACGCTTATCGTTACCAGCCACCATGCAAATGTTAGATGATTGTGTGGCGCCACCAGTCTTAGTTGATGAAGTTGTTCGTGGTGGAGTAAAGCTAATTGCTACACAAGCGATTTGCCCTGCTTGGGCGTTTTACCAATATCGACTTGGCGCTAATAGACTAGAAACCCCCATAGACGGGCTAGATAGCATGGAGCGTGGCAGCTTGTTGCATCATGTATTGCAAATTTTTTGGCAGTCTTGCCAAACTTTATCTCAACTCAAAACCATGAGTGCAGAACAACGTCTAGTTGCAATTAATCAAGCGATAGAAAAAAGTATACAAGCACTGAAACATAGATTAATCAATTCTTTACCAATGCCGGTGTTAGTCATAGAGCGTGAGCGCTTGATAAAAATAGTACAATTTTGGTTAGATCTCGAGTTAGAACGTTCGGACTTTAGGGTAAAGGCTTGCGAGCAAAAACATACGTTGGTTATTGAAGGATTAACTCTCAACTTTAGTATAGATCGGATAGATGCTTTGTCTGACGGCGGGCTTGTTGTGATTGATTATAAAACCTCAAGTATGGTGGCGACTAAAAGCTGGGCCGATGATCGAATTGGTGAGCCACAATTGCCTATCTACGCTTCGCTGGCATTAAATAATGAACAAGTGGTGGCGGTATGTTTTGGCAAAATCCGAAGTGATGAAACAAAATTTGTTGGGTTGTCGGCTGAGGAGGGCGTTCTACCGGAAGTGAAAGCGTTTAATTCATTACCTACTAATTCAGGCTTTGCTCGCTTTAATAATTGGGATGAGCTTTTACAACACTGGCGGGTTAGTTTAAAAAAGATCGCACTTGAAATAAAAACAGGCGAGGCTAGCGTCACTTTTAAAAAGATCAGTGATTTGGAGTACTGTGAAGTAAAACCTTTGCTTCGTTTACCGGAGCGCCGCATGCAGTTTGAACGCCTTCAGTCGCAGTTAAATATTGATTAAATGAACAAGCTTAGACTAGAGTTACAAGCACAAGATAGTGCGAACCGTGAGCGGGCTTTGCAACTCAACTCATTTATTGTTGAAGCGCCCGCAGGAGCAGGTAAAACAGAACTATTGACCCAGCGCTATTTGAAGCTATTGTCTACAGTAAATGAGCCTGAAGAAATTATTGCGCTGACTTTTACCAATAAAGCCGCAGCAGAAATGCGAAATCGCATTTTGCTTAGCTTAGAGCATGCACAACAGAATGTCTCTGAAATTGCCCCGCATAAATTGGTCACTCGTAAACTTGCAAACCTTGCTCTTGAGAGGTCAGCAGCTCTTGGGTGGGACATTACTAACCAGCCTAGTCGCTTACGCATAATGACCATAGATGCGCTTTGCAGTAGCTTAACTCGGCAGATGCCATTGCTTAGTAAGTTTGGTGGTCAGCCCAAGGTTAGTGATGACACCGAGACTTTGTATCAGGAAGCATCTCGTCGTGCCATTGCGGGCATTTCAATTGAGTCTAATCCAGATGACCCTATCACCAGTGCATTGCGTTATTTGGATAACAATAGCCAGAAGTTGATTGAGCTGCTCGCCAAAATGTTAGCTAGGCGTGATCAATGGTTGCCATTAGCCAGTCAACTTCATGGTTTGGAGTCGGATGTGGTGTCCAGCAATATTGAGCTAGCATTAGAGCATTTAATTAACGATGCGTTACAAGCAGTATTAGCGGTATTACCATCTAGGCACCAACAAGCATTAATGCCTTTAGCACGCTATGCTGCTAGCAATTTAGACGGTAATGCTGAAATTTCACCTTTATTGGATTGGCAGTTTGATTTAAATGCACATGCAGAGGATCTGGCACAATGGCAAGCACTTTCAAGCTTTCTGGTGACTAAGAATGAACGTAGCTTCCGTAAAGTCCTCAATAAGAATCATGGGTTTTTGGTCGAGCATAAGGATAAAAAGGAGGCTTACTTTGCTGTCATCGCAGAGCTTGAAGACTCCCACTTAATTGCCAATGTAATTGATTTGCCAGCTTTGGATGCAATGCATGGGGATCAGCCAGTAATCAAGGCATTTACGAAGTTACTGATGTTGGCTGCTACGCATTTATGGGCAGTTTTTCAAGAGTCAGGAGAGGTGGATTTTATTTCAATTGCACAAAGTGCGCAGTTGGCATTAGAAGATGATCTGGGTGTTACGGATTTAGCGCTGAAGCTTGATTATAAAATTGCCCATCTGTTGATTGATGAGTTCCAAGATACCAGTCCCGTGCAAATGCGTTTAATTGAAAAATTGATTGAAGGGTGGCAGCCCAATGACGGTCGTACTTTATTTTGCGTTGGAGACCCTATGCAATCAATTTACCGTTTCCGAAAGGCCGATGTAAGCTTATTTCTCCAAGCTATTGAACAGGGTATTGGCCATCTGCCTATGATGCGCTTGCAACTTAGCCGCAATAATCGCTCTTATCCAGCGGTAGTGGAGTGGATTAATCATGCCTTTAAGCAGGTATTTCCAGCCCAAGATAATATTAATAAGGGGGCGATCAGCTATCGTGAGTTTATTGCTACCCATCAAGCTATTGATGGAGAAGGAGTTACTGTCCACCCATTGGTTATTGATAGCTTTACTGATGAAGAAGATGGCGAAGATGGGGGCGTCAGTAGTAAGTTGATTGAAGCCCAGTATGTGGCTGATCTTATTGTGAAGTTGCGTGCTGACCAACCTAAAGCCAGGAAAATTGCAGTACTTGTTCGAAGTCGAAGTCACTTACAAGAATTGGTGTCAGAAATTCGCCGTCATCATAAGCAGTTAAAGTTCCAAGCACTTGAAATTGAGCATTTAGATGATAGGCAAACCGTGCAGGACGCATTTTCTATGACCTGCGCCCTTATGCATAGGGCTGATAAGGTGCATTGGCTTAACTTGCTACGAGCACCTTGGTGCGGACTGACCTTGTCAGATTTGCATGCTTTATCGGCAGAAAATCATCGTGCCACTATTTGGCAGTTGATCAATGAAAATTCACGTATTCAAACCTTAAGTCTTGACGGTCAGCTTCGATTAGCGCATGTTAAAGAGGTGTTGAAGGTCGCTTTTGAGCATCAGGGTCGCATGCCCATGAGGCGCTGGTTAGAGAGCACATGGTTGCAATTGGGAGGTGGAAAATGTTTGATTAGTGCTGGTGACAATCGAGATGTGCAGATATTTTTTGATTTGGTTGAAAAAATTAGTCGGAGTGGATATTTAAATATAGCTGCGTTAGAACTTGCAATGCAAAAGCTCTATGCTAAGCCGGATATTGAGGCAGATGAAAGTTTGCAGTTTTTAACTATCCATAAATCCAAAGGTCTGCAGTTTGATACTGTTATTTTGCCAGCACTGAATCGGCCACCTCGGAACCAAGATAATGCCTTGTTATTGTGGCAAGAAGTGATGATTAATCATCACTTACATCTTATTGCTGCACCGCTAAACTTGGCTCATAAAAGTGGCACTAAAAACAATAAAGCACCAAGTGTTTACGATTTTTTAAAAGATTTAGAGGCGCAGCGTAGTGATAATGAAATTGTACGCTTATTGTATGTGGCCGCTACGCGAACTGAACGATGCTTACATCTGATTGCTAGCATACAAGCTAATGCAAAAGGGGAATTAAAACCAAAAGCTAAGTCTTTGCTTAAGGTGTTATGGCCAGAAGTGGAGGGAGATTTTAAGCTAGCAAAACCATTAAGTAAGCTTGATGTAAAGCCTTCAGTAGATTTTTTCACATTCAAACCAAAACTACAACGCTTGTCAGTAATTGAATTGAATCATATTGGTAATGCTGAATTTATCGACTCAATCATTTCATTTGACCCAGATGCTAACACTAGCGTTGGATTTGAAAGTTTGTCGGAATATTTTCATGGTGAAGACTTGCAAAAGCACTGCGGCACCCTGGCACATCTTTATATGCAACTTCTGGCCAATGCTGATTTGCAGTCTTGGGATGAAACGCGCATTCGTCAATGTTTGCCCGCTATGGTTAATTGGTTGTTTCAGCAAGGTCACCCACTTAATTTAGCTAAACATGGTGCCGCTCAAGTGGTAGATGCTCTTCAGGTAACATTGGCTAGTAAAGTAGGGCAATGGGTGCTGAAAAACCATACTGCTGCTGTTAGTGAGTATAGTTTGATGCAGATTCAAGGTGGTGGTCTAGAAAATCATATTATCGATCGTACTTTTGTTGAAAATGGTACGCGCTGGATTATTGATTACAAACTCGGTACGCTAGATAAAAGTGCTGATTTAACTTCCTTAGCAGAGCAGCATCGTCCGCAGTTGGTTCGTTATGCGAATTTATTCAAGCATGAGAAATGTTCTATTAAGATTGCCGTTTTCTTTTTGAACTTGGCTACTTTGATTGAGTTGTCATTTGGGTTGTAGATGTTGTGGGTACGCTATTAATGTAAATCAAGTACCTTTTTATTGGCTAATTTGCATTAAAAGACTATTTTTCAAACTAGTACATTTCAAGCATTTATATCTACAATAAATTATGACTTGTAGCATAATATTGAATTAATTTATTCAGTTATTAATCTAGGTTATGAATCAAACTCGTCATACCAAAACTCAGATTTCCGCGCTTACATTATCAGCACTTGGCGTTGTATTTGGAGATATTGGTACTAGTCCTTTATATACGTTGCAAACAATTTTCTCAGCAGATAGCCAATTTGGACCACTTACTCAAGCAAATATATTCGGGATATTGTCGCTAATATTCTGGACGCTTATTATGGTGACTTCTGTCAAGTATCTCTCTTTTATTATGCAAGCGAATAACCGCGGTGAAGGCGGAATAATGGCTTTGCTTGCATTAACAAAAAATACGGTTAGAAGTGAAAAGAAACAGCGAATAGTTGCATTTATTGGTATTTTAGGTGCTTGTATGTTTTTTGCTGATGGCATGATTACGCCAGCAATTTCAGTACTTTCTGCGGTAGAAGGCTTGGAACTTGCAGCGCCATCACTCACCCCTCTAGTGCTTCCAATTTCTTTAGGGGTATTACTTGCTTTATTTCTAACCCAATATAAAGGTACTAACTTAGTTGGTGTTTTTTTTGGACCGATCATGGTGTTATGGTTTGGCACATTGGGGGTGCTGGGGTTACATGGAATTCTTCAAAACACTGCCATATTAGGGGCGCTTAATCCAATATACGCTATTCAGTTTTTTATGATTGCTCCATGGTTGGCATTCTTGGCTTTGGGTGGTGTTGTGCTCTGCGTGACTGGTGCTGAAGCCTTATATGCGGATATGGGTCATTTTGGTGGCTTTCCAATTAGATTGGCTTGGTATGGGCTTGTATTACCAACATTGATTCTTAACTACTTTGGGCAAGGTGCAATTATATTAAGTAACACTGCTGCGGCTAAAAACCCATTCTATTTACTTGCCCCTGAATGGATTCTTTACCCCCTTATTCTTTTATCAACCGTTGCTACAGTGATTGCTTCACAAGCAGTGATTACCGGGGCATATTCACTTTCACGTCAAGCATTACAATTGGGTTACTTGCCACGTATGCGTGTTGAACATACCTCAGCGAGTCATGAGGGTCAGATTTATATGCCACGTATCAATTGGGGGTTGATGCTTGCTGTCATGGCTTTGGTAATAGGTTTTGGTTCGTCTGCAAAGTTAGGTGCAGCTTACGGTATCGCTGTGACTGGTAACATGTTAGCAACCTCTTTACTTGCGGGTTTAGTGTTCCATAAAATTTGGGGTTGGAGCAAACTGCGTGCCGGCTTATTGGTTGCATTGTTTTTGAGTATAGATGGTATATTTTTTGTAGCCAATTTACTTAAAATCCCAGATGGTGGTTGGGTTCCAATGCTCATTGGTGTTGTTTTTTTTACTTTAATGCTTACTTGGAAGTCTGGCAGAAACCTTCTTATTGAACGCCTTAAAGTTGACTCAATGGCAATTACTCCATTTATTGATGCTATTAGTATGCATCCACCTTTACGTGTGCCAGGTACGGCAATCTTTTTGACAGCAAACCTAGAGGGTGTGCCCCCAGCACTTTTACATAACTTAAAACACAATAAAGTCCTACATGAAAAAATAGTACTTTTAACTGCTCGATTTCTAGACATTCCACATGTTCTAGAAGCTGAACGTGTGAAAGTAGAAACTTTGCCACACAATTTTTTTACGGTCACTGTGAACTATGGTTTTAAAGATGAAACAAACTTGCCGAATGACCTCAAGCTCTGTAATGAAAAGGGTTTAAAGTTAGATCCAATGGACACGTCATTTTTTATGGGTAAAGAAATTCTTATTCCAAGTAAAAATATGGGGATGGCTCTATGGCGAAAAAATTTATTTATTGGGTTGTTTGTGTCAGCTGAAACGATTACAAATCAATTCCACTTGCCACCAAATCGTGTAGTAGAGCTAGGGTCGCAACTTACTTTTTAGTGGACCTTATTTCTGTAATCTAAATCTCTGCTAATTATGGTGGTTATAACTTTGCTGATTAAATTGACTTTTAGTACGGCTCCATACTAATATTATACATATGTTATTGCTCAAAGACTTACCGACTAAAAATTCATTACTTAAACTGTCTGCTAGATATCCAAATGCTGATGTTGAGGCAATACAAGAGTTCGCCACGATACTGAGTGTTGCATCTGATTTGTCAGTTGCACTTGATAGGCTTTTAAGTGAACATGGCTTGATGCAGGGACGTTGGTGGGTTCTAATACTCCTCCTTAGAGAAGATGATTTAACGTCTACCCCATCAGTGTTGGCTGAAAAAGTGGGTGTTACAAAAGCAACCATGACTGGCTTTATAAGTGGATTGCAGCGAGAAGGATTGGTAAGTAGACTTACGCATCTTGATGATGGGCGGATGGTTACGATAAAACTCACTTCACTTGGGCAGCAAAAGTTAGATCAGGTAGTACCAGACTATTATCGAAAGGTTGGTTTACTGATGAGTGCATTAACTCAAGCACAAAGATTCTCTATTATTGAGACTATGAAAATTCTGGATTCAAATACTGATGCAATGAAATAATTTTTTATCTATATAGTTAGGGTCCAAACTAATTTTAGATAAAAATATAATTGATAAAGTTTTATTAAAATTTAACATAAATACTTAATGAAATCTGCCAAAAATTTATATGTGATATTCACGCTTACTTTTGCAATGGTATTGTTGACAAGTTGTATTAGCATGTCTGGAATTTCTCCAACATCACATTTACTGGATGTAAATAAGCTTAAAGCAGGAAAAGCAATTGAAAGTTTCGAGCAAAATATGCCGTGGCCTAAAGAAGATTGGTGGAAATCATATCACGATGCTCAGTTGGATCTATTAATTAGCCAAGCCATATCTGGTAATCCAAATTTACGCATCGCTTACAATCGACTAACACTAGTAGAAGCCTATAGAGTTGGTGCGCATGCGGCATTGCTTCCAAATGTTGGCGCTGATGCATCATCTGGGCTAGAGCGATTTACTGCAAAGCAATTTGTTCCTCTACCTTGGGCAGGCAATACCTACTGGAACAATCAAGCAACAACATCTCTTTCATACGATTTAGATTTATGGGGAGGAAAGCAAAGTGCTTGGAAAGCTTATATTGATGAAGCTAAAGCGAGTGCTGCTGAAGTTCAGCAAGTTAAATTGTCATTAATAACAGCTGTAGTTCGTGAATATGTTCAATTATCTATTGCTTACGAATTAAGTGATATTGCCAATCAGAGACTATTGTTAAGGCAAAAAAGAATCTCTCTAGCGCACCGTGCCCTTTCTGGAGGTATTGGCACAAGAATAAACGTTGTAGAAGCTGAGATGCCATTATCATTAATTCGTGGACAGATTGAAATAATTAATAAACATATCGAATTAATAAAAAATGAAATAGCTGCAATATCAGGGCAAGGGCCTGGAGCTGGTAGCTTAATAACTAGACCAGTAATACTATTTAATACACAAATATCCTTGCCTAGTGACCTACCAGCTAATTTAATTAGTCATCGTCCAGACCTGTTGGCGAACCGTTGGCATATGGAAGCCGCATCCAAAGATATTGAAAGTGCAAAAGTAGATTTCTATCCCAACATTAATCTTCTCTCATTCGTTGGATTTCAAGCGATAGGATTTGGGCAAGTAATTAGTAATTCTTCTTTGATTGCTGGAGTTGGGCCAGCAATTTCACTCCCTATTTATGATGGGGGAAAGCGACGCGGAAACCTTTCAGCTAAAACAGCTAGATATGATATTGCTGTAGAAAAATATAATGCCACACTTATTAATGCCTTGCAGGACGTAAGTAATCAGTTGGTGACTTTACAATTCAATACTAAGCAGATTGAAGAGGCTGCAATTGGACTTGCAATGCTAGAGAAATCCAAGGATTTAGCTGAAGAAAGTTATCAATCTGGTTTAGAGAATTATCAAAAGGTGATAGATGCTAGAGTAAATTTATTGGCGCAGCGAGAGTTACAAATCTATCTTCAAGGTGAAAGGTTGGAAGTATATGCAGAATTAATGCAGTCTCTGGGCGGTGGTATATATGATGAGCATAGTAATCAAATGCGACCTGAGCTACCCAAAGTTGACATGGGTAGTCATTCTTGAAATTAGGTCAATTCCGTAAAACTCGTTCACTAGCGATAATAAGATTATCACTACGCGAATGGTTGCGCGATGATGCATTGACAATAGTTTACGTCACTAAGGTCCTTATTGCATGCTTACTTGCTATGTGGATTTCACTTCGTTTTGAGTTGGATCAGCCCAAAACTGCAATGTTGACTGTTGCTATCGTAATGCAATTTCGGACAGGTATGGTTTTTGCTAAAAGTTATTATCGATTAGTAGGTAGTATTATTGGAATAGTTGTATCGTTCGTACTAGTGGCATTGTTTGCTCAGGAGCGCGTGCTTTTTTTGGCCTCCATGGCAATCTGGATAGGTTTTTGCACAGCGGGATCAATGATGTTTCGCAATCATCAATCCTATGCTTTTGTTTTGGCCGGTTACACAATATGTATTGTTGGTCTTCCCGCTACTATTTCTCCAGAGTTAACTTTTAGTATTGGTGTCACACGAATATCTGAAATAATTATAGGGCTGATTTCGGCTAGTCTCATTAGTGACCTCATTTTTCCGCAACGAGTCGGGGAGGTGATGAAGGCAAAAATCAGGAAGCGTTTTACTGATTTCTTAGATATGCTTAATGGTATGTCTATCGAGAAAGTTAGTAGCTTTTCACCAAAATCTGCCACATTACGTATTGTTAGCGACGTCTTTGAACTTGAGACGTTTCATGCATCATCTGGAATGGAAAATGATGCTTCACGCACTTACCGACTTCGACTAAGCATGCTCAATGCAGAGTTTATGGCAGTGTCTACTAGTTTTCATACCTTAGAGCAACTTTTACGCCGTCAGAATTCCTACGGAAATCCTTTTGTAATCATGGCGTTATTTAATTTGTACCAATTATTTCAAGATGTCACAGCCTTCTATAATTGTAGCGTTAGGGGTGAGGTTGAAGCTAAGCTACTTGCTGATCAACTTAAATATTTTCGCACATCATTTCAACAGAAAATAGATCTGATGCGAAAACAATTACCTATTAACTTAGTCACTAATGAAAGGCTGGATTATGAGACTGGTGTAGAGCTATTAAAGAGAGTCGTTGATGAATTTTATGTTTATACATTAACTTATGCTTCACTAGGAAGCAAGTCGTCAGGCGCTACTCAACATTCTATTGCCGATCAACCTCCGCGGTTAGGGATGCATTTTGATTCGTTAAGCGTGGCGTTAGCAGGTATTAGGGGTGGACTATCTCTAATTGCGATGGCTTGTCTATGGATTTTTGCAGATTGGCGTTCTGGTATCGAAGCCATCACTATTGGAATCATAACAAGCACTTTATTTGCATCTTCACCTAATCCTAGAAAAACCGTTAATCAATTCATTATTGGCGCTATTTTAGGTTCAATACTTGTTTACATTTGTAATTTTGAGTTATTGCCAAAAGCGCAAGGATTCCTGATGCTTTCGATAGCAGTTACGCCAGCAATCGTAATCGCCGCTTGGCTAACAACACGACCGTCTTATTCAACGATTGGCTCAGGAGTTTTTATTATTTTTCTCATGCATATCGGTTTTAATAGTATATACAGTGCAAATCCAATTACATTTATGAATGATGCTGTAGCAGACTTATTGGCAATTGGAACTTCTGGTATTTTATATGCACTGATTGATCTTACTAATAGTAGTTGGTCACGTAAGCGTGTTTCAAAGAAGTTAAGAGAGCTAGTGATATCTACCTGCAAAGAAGGTTTGCCACAGCATCCTTCCTTACTTGAAACTAGAGCCCGGGATTTAGTGCAACGTATGAACGGAGGTCATCGCGTTTCCAACTCTCAAGATAAAGAAATGGTTGATTGGTTACTTTCGACTTTAGAAATCGGCCGGGCGGTCATAGAGATTCGAGAACAATCTGATGAAATTAACGATAGTGACACTAAGCATCAGATCTCCGAATGTTTAGATCAGATTGCCAACTTATATATGTCACCATCGATTCAAAATCAAATAATTGCAATTAATAGTATAAATCTCGTCGTTACTTCGCTGGAAACTGTTGAAGTTTTAACTAAACTTCCACAATGCAATCATCATCAATTGTTAACGATGTTACATTTTATCCGCTGTGCTTTACTTGATAAAGATTCAGTATTGTCTCTACCTAATCAAAGTGACGAGCGCATAGGAAAGTATAACTATGCCTCTTGAGGTTGCATTTTTAGATGCACTAATTCCGTCATTGCTCATTGCTTTTATGGTGAGCGTACTTCTTTCATGGCTGATAGATTGGCTTTTTTTTAGCATTAAACTTTATCAACATATCTGGTATCGATCATTGTTCCGTTTTGCATTATTTATTTGTATTTTTTCATTATTAGGACTGTCGATTTATTAAAAGGTATTTTTATGAAAGATTTAAAGAAACTGCTATTACGTATATTAGTCACGCTCACCTTGGTTGCAATCGCATTTTTTTTGGGTCGTTTACTATGGGTCCGCTATATGGACTCTCCTTGGACACGTGATGGGCGCCTCCGTGCTGATATAGTTAATATTTCAAGTGATATGTCTGGCTTAGTTACAGAAGTTTTGGTTAAGGACAATCAGTTCGTGCATAAAGGCGATATGCTTTTCAAAGTTGACAGCGAGCGATATCGGCATACCCTAGCGGAAATGCAAGCACTTGTAGATCAACGACACGCTATGGTTTTAATGAAGCGCGGTCAATCGGAACGAAGAGAAGCGCTAGATAATGAAGTGATTTCTCAAGAGTTACGTGAAGATTCAGCTCTATATACAGCTAGCGCAAAAGCCGAGTATGAACAAGCTATTGCAGAGAGAGATCATGCGCAACTAAATGTCGATCGCACCTTTGTGCGTGCTCCTGTAGATGGTTGGGTTTCCAACCTTTTGGTTCGGCCTGGAGATTATGCGCAAGTGGGAATAGCTAAACTTGCAATTATTGATCAGAATTCATTTTGGGTTTATGGGTATTTTGAAGAAAATAAATTGAGATTTATACATATTGGGGATCCTGCAGAAGTCAAATTACTGGGTTCAGATAAACTTATTCTTGGCCATGTGGAGAGCATTGCCAGAGGTATTACGGATCGTGATAATCCTACGGATGTAAGATTGCTAGCAAACGTCAATCCTAGTTTTAACTGGGTTAGGCTGGCTCAACGAGTTCCTGTTAGAATAAAACTTGACGCTATACCAAAAGAAATCTTGCTTGTTGCCGGTATGACTTGTTCTGTTATTGTAAAGAAAGTAATTTAGTTCTGGTATGAGTGATGGCGAAAAAATAGGATAGAGCAATCGATATTATTATGTCTCATACTATAAATTTAGGTCGTTTCTCATGCACTCATTGATTGGATTATATTCACTAGAAACATTGAATATTAGTTTTTCTTAAAATGTCTCCACACATACCACCCTACAAAAACTAACCCTAGTAAAGCAATAAGATAATGAAATTGGTGAAAATAGACTTTCATTGCTACCCAATTTTCGCCAAATTTCATTCCGGCATAAGCTAAAATAAAGCACCAAATAAGCGAGCCAAAAAACGTATAAGCGATAAACTTAGGCATATTCATCCGCGCCACTCCAGCTGGAAAGGCAATAAAAGTGCGCACAGCCGGCAACAGACGTGCTATGAATATAATTATGTCTCCATACTCAGTAAACCAGCGATCGGCCATGTTTAAATCTTTGTGTGAAATCAAAACATATTTTCCATACTTTTCTACTAAAGGTCTACCACCGTACATCCCTAAATAATAGGCTGGAATAGAGCCTATTACACAGCCGAGAGCCCCAGTCACTGCTACTAACCACAATACCAACTTCCCTTTAAATACTAAGAAGCCTGCAAACGGCATGATAATTTCAGAAGGTAGGGGGATGCAAGCTGACTCAATCGCCATAAGCAATGCGATACCTGCATAACTCATGCTGGAAATAACACTCATGATCCAAATTGCAATTGTTGTTATTAAATGTTCCAGCATAGTGCTTTCCTAAATGAATTCTTTTAATAAATCTTTTATAAAATCAGTTCGCTGATTGATGTCTTCTAAATTTATGGTCATCCTAAATTTATCTGGCCCATTCATACGACAACGACGATCCCGCTGAAGTAGTGCAATTAGTTTGGTAGGGTCAATATCTGCTTTTGGATCAAATTGTAGCTGAATTGCATCGCTGCTGGCATCAATTTTAATAATTCCGATTGCTTTGGCCGCAATGCGAAGCCTGTGACATGCAATGAGTGTCTCACCTTGTTCAGGAAGTAGACCAAAACGGTCAATTAACTCTTCTTGAAGGTTGTCCAACTCCTCTTCATTATTACAATTTGCTAGGCGCTTATAGACCACTAGACGCTCATGCACATCTTGGCAGTAGTCTTTGGTAAGGAGTGCGGGCGTATGAAGATTAATCTCGGTGGTGACGCCCAGAGGTGCGTTCAAATCAGGTTCTTTTCCTGCTTTAAGTTGTTTTACTGCATGATTGAGCATATCTGAATATAAATGAAATCCTATCTCTTGCATTTCACCGCTTTGGCTATCACCAAGAAGCTCTCCTGCACCACGGATTTCTAAATCATGCATGGCAAGGTGAAAGCCAGCACCTAAGTCCTCCATCAGTTGGATGGCATCTAATCGTTTTTGTGCTTGCACGCTGATTTTACGATCAGGATCAGTCAGAAGGTAGGCGTAAGCTTGGTGATGCGATCTACCGACCCTGCCTCTTAATTGATGCATTTGCGCCAGGCCAAACATATCAGCTTTATTCAGTATGATCGTGTTTGCAGTAGGAACATCAATACCAGTCTCAATAATGGTTGTGCAAAGTAACAAGTTATAGCGTTGATTATAAAAGTCACGCATGACATGCTCTAGTTCACGCTCGCGTAATTGGCCGTGTGCTACTGCGATACGTGCATCAGGAAGTATGCGTTCGAGTTTTTCGCGCATAGAATGAATGGTGGCAACTTCATTATGCAAGAAGTAGACTTGGCCGCCACGCTTAAACTCACGCATTGCTGCTTCTCGGATAATTCCTTCGGAGTAGTCAGTATGAAAAGTTTTAATACTTAATCGTTTTTGTGGTGGAGTACTTATAATTGAAAATTCACGTAAGCCCTCCATTGCCATGCTTAAAGTACGTGGAATTGGCGTGGCGGTGAGGGTGAGAATATCGACCTCGGCACGAAGTGCTTTTAACTGTTCTTTTTGACGAACGCCAAATCGATGCTCTTCATCCAACACTACTAATCCTAGATTTTTGAATTTAACATCTTTTTGGATAAGTCGGTGGGTACCAATAATAATGTCAATTTCACCTGCAGCTAATCCTCTCAATGCTTCAGTTTGCTCTTTACCAGTTCTGAAGCGTGAGATTTCGGCAATCTTTATTGGCCAGTCTGCGAAGCGATCTTTAAAATTATTGTAGTGTTGTTCTGCTAAAAGCGTTGTTGGAACTAATACAGCCACTTGTCGCCCACCCATTACTGCGACAAAAGCGGCCCTCAGAGCAACTTCAGTTTTACCAAATCCAACATCTCCGCATACTAATCGGTCCATTGGTCGGCCCGATTGCATATCTTTGATGACGTTTTCTATTGCTTCGAGTTGGTCAGGTGTTTCTTCAAATGGAAACCCTTCGCAGAATGCTTCATAGTCATGCAAGCTTAATGTAAAGGCATGGCCCCGACGCGATGCGCGCTGCGCATATAAATTTAATAGCTCTGCTGCAGTGTCGCGGATTTGCTTCAGTGCTTTTTTCTTAGCTTTCTCCCAATGACCACTCCCTAGTCTATGTAAAGGTGCTGACTCTGGTGGACCGCCTGAATATCGTGAAATTAAGAATAGTTGAGATACTGGTACATATAATTTGTCATCACCAAAATATTCAAGTAGTAGGAATTCTGTTTCGCCTTCGCCAAAGTCAAGGTTAATTAACCCTTTGTAGCGACCAACTCCATGCTGTTCATGCACCACTGGATCATCCATGCGCAACTCAGATAGATCTTTGAGCATACCTTCAGTACTGCGTAATTTCTCTTTGTCTCGACGCCTTTGTTGGCGTACCGTGGCTGCATACAGTTCAGCCTCTGTAATCACTGAGATTGAACTTTTGTTTGAGCTGTCTAGCATAAAGCCATGATGTAGTGGTGACACACCTAGCATGACTTTAGATTTTGATGTCACAAAGTCTGCCCAGGTCTCTATCATTTCCGGTTTAATACCGTAATCTGCAAATAACTGGGCGATTGTTTCGCGGCGACCTAATCCTTCTGCTGCAATTAAAATGCGACCAGAAAAATTGCTGATAAAGTTTTGTAACTTATGAAGGGGTTGTTCGGCTCGCCGTTCAATATCCAGCGCTGGTAAACCACTATTTGTAGTATTGATGGTTAATACTAGACGCGTAAATCGATGTGTTTCGCTAAAAAAATCTTCTGTTTTAATGAGTAGTTTTTCTGGCATTAATAATGGGCGTTCTGCATCGTGTGCTAGTGTGCGATAACGCGACTGTGCTTCACGCCAAAATTGTTGGGCGCTCAGATCTAAGTCTCCATGGAGACAAAGTAGGCTTGAAGTTGGCAGGTAATCAAGTAACGTTGCTGTTTGTTCAAAGAATAAGGGCAAATACCACTCTATTCCCCCAGATGCAATGCCTTTGCTTACATCTTTATAAATTTTTGCTCGTTGGGGATCGCCTTCAAAAGTTTCTCTAAATTGACTTCGGAATTGTGCAACACCGTTAGCATCGAGTGGAAATTCGCGAGCCGGAAGTAAGCGGATTTCTGGAACTGGGTAAAGACTCCGCTGTGTATCTACATCAAATGTACGTATGGTTTCTATTTCATTGCCAAATAGATCTAAGCGGTAAGGTAGAGCAGAACCCATTGGAAACAAATCTACTAATCCGCCACGCACGCTAAATTCGCCATGGCTCATTACTTGGCTGACATGATGATAACCTGCCTCGGCACATTGCAAACGAAGGGCTTCGGTATCAAGCAGTTGTCCTTTTTTGAGAATAAAAGTATTAGCACTTAAGTAAGCCTTTGGGCTTAAGCGAATTAGCGCGGTAGCTAATGGCACTATGATGACATCGCACGCATTCTGGCTGATTTGGTAAAGGGTAGTTAGGCGTTCAGAAATCAAATCTGGATGGGGAGAGAATTGATCGTAAGGCAGTGTTTCCCAGTCTGGTAATAAATTTACACTTAAACTCGGTGCGAAATAAGGAACTTCTTCAAGCAGGCGTTGTGCATCAAAAGCATTTGCCGTTACGATTACAAGAGGTGTTGATAAGTTTGTACTTTTTAGCTTTAGTGCTAATTCGGCCAGCGCTAATCCATCCTCTCCCTTGGTTGTAAGTTCAACACGGCTAGATTGGCCTAATTTAGGTATAGACAATTGAGTCATAGGTTACGTTTAAATGCCATGGCTAGGGTAGTTCTTGTAAGAGAGGATAGGGGTTATTTATAAAAGCTACCGATTAGGTAGTAGATTCACTGGCGAAAATATTAAGCGGTGCCACCTACTGTCAGCGCATCAATTCTGAGTGTAGGTTGCCCAACGCCTACGGGAACACTTTGACCTTCTTTGCCGCAAGTGCCGACGCCGCTATCTAGTGACATATCGTTACCAATCATAGATACACGTTTTAATACCTCAGGCCCATTTCCGATTAAAGTAGCACCTTTGACTGGGTAGGTGATTTTCCCATCCTCAATCATATAAGCTTCTGCAGCGCTAAATACAAATTTCCCACTCGTAATATCCACTTGACCTCCGCCGAAGTTCGCTGCATACAAGCCTTTTTTGACTGACTTAATAATTTCTTCGGGCGGGACGGTACCATTTAACATGTAGGTATTAGTCATACGTGGCATGGGAATATGGGCGTAACTTTCGCGTCGTGCATTGCCAGTCACTGGCATATTCATTAAACGAGCATTGAGTGTATCTTGAATATAACCTCGCAATATACCATCCTCAATTAGCACAGTACGATTGGTCGGATTTCCTTCATCATCAATGCTAAGTGATCCTCGTCGGTCTTTGATCGTACCGTCATCTACAATGGTAATGCCTTTGGCTGCTACTTGTTGGCCGATCATATTGCTAAAAGCCGAACTGCCTTTCCGATTAAAATCACCTTCTAAGCCGTGACCGATGGCTTCATGTAGTAAAATTCCGGGCCATCCAGCACCCAGTACTACGGTCATGCTGCCAGCAGGAGCAGGTCTAGCATCTAGATTAATGACGGCTTGATGCACTGCTTTTTGAGCATAGTTATGCAAGATTTCATCTGTAAAGTAGCTGTAATCGAAACGACCACCTCCACCAGCTGAGCCTTGTTCACGGCGCCCGTTGGTTTCAGCTATTACATTAATTGATAAGCGAACCAAAGGACGTACATCGGCTGCCATGACTCCATCGTGACGCGCTACCATTATTACTTCATACTCGCCAGCAATAGATGCAGTTACTTGCGTAATGCGTGGGTCTAGTTTTCTTGCAATGGATTCCAACTTCTCAAGTAATTTAACTTTTGACTCAGCTGACATTGAAGCAATAGGATCATTTGGGAGGTAAAGTGCGGGTGCCTCACGCTGCATCACTTTGCTTGCAGTTTGTTCACCACCTAAACTTGCGATGGATTTTGTGGCTTTAGCTGCCTCTTGGAGTGCACTTAAAGTGATGTCGTCTGAGTAAGCAAAAGCAGTTTTCTCTCCACTGACTGCACGAACGCCAACGCCTTGATCAATAGAAAAGTTACCTGACTTTACTTGGCCTTCTTCAAGCCCCCAGCTTTCACTGCGGCTGTATTGAAAGTAGAGGTCTGCATAATCAATCTTGTGCGACATCATATCGCCAAGAACATTTTGCAGCTTGCCAATATCTAAGCCTGCTGGTATGAGAAGGGCATGTGTTGCTTTATCGAAGTGGGTGCTACTAGATTCAGATTTCATGAGGAGGCGAGGCTTATTCTCTGTTAAATAACGGATTTAATGGTACGGTGATTTAGTGCGGGTAGACTTTTACGTAAGCTAGTTTGATATTGTGGATTCATTGTAGCAATTACTACCCCAGATCCTCTTGGTAATCGATCTAAAATAACACCCCACGGGTCAACTATCATAGTGTTGCCATGCGTTTCACGGCCGGATAAATGATATCCACCTTGGGCTGCAGCAACCACATAACTTAAGTTTTCTATGGCTCGTGCACGCACTAAGGTCTCCCAATGTGCCTTGCCAGTGGTTTCGGTAAATGCGGCAGGTATCACTATAATATTAACCTCGCCCATTGCTCGATAGAGTTCAGGGAAGCGTAAGTCATAGCAAATAGATAAGCCAATTTTTCCGAATGGTGTATCGACAACTTGAATGGCATCACCTGATTCTATGGTGTTGTCTTCATGATAATGCTCATTACCTAAGTCTAAACCAAACAAATGGATTTTATCATATCGAGCAACCTGTTTGCCTTTGTTATCGTAAACTAGGCAGCTATTGCGTACTTTATTAGGAAAGTTACTTACTAAGGGAATTGATCCACCAATTATCCAAATACCATGGTCTTTTGCCATTTTACTTAAGAAATTTTGAATTGGTCCTTGACCTTCTTTCTCACGAACAGCTACTTTGTCAGTTTCTTTCATTCCCATTATGGCGAAGTATTCTGGGAGGACTGCTAATTTAGAGCCTTGATTAGCTGCCACACCAATAAGCCGTTCAGCTTCACTTAAGTTCGCTGCAACGCTAGGGCCAGATGCCATTTGTATTGCCGCTATTTTTATTAGTTCATTGGTAATTGATGATTTGGCTTTGGTTGTATTTAAGCGAGATGTAATGGCCATTTTTAATCCAGAAGGTTTTCGTTGTTATTTAATATCTATCATTAATGGTCAAACTACATATTTTAATCAAGCTAGGACCTCTAATAGTAAAAACTCTAGCAATAATATACCATGAGCTTAAGACATTTATTTTGAGATGTCGCTTTTAGTATTGTCTTCATTGGCATTTGTGGGTTTTTCTTCTTGCGGATTGTCCCAAGTACCAATAATTTCATATTCAGTTGAGGCTATTTTGTTTAAAGGATCTTTTAATAGTTTTTGCGCCAAAAATGCGACCGCGCCGACCAATGGTCCTCCAGCAAGCGCTGCCAGAGATAAGCTGTCACTAATATGTGGCATTACTTTAACTGTGAGATGTTGAGTTTCGTTTT
>Ga0364867_10076_pt1 | contig 65424 bp, 47 predicted proteins | sample ExccelAu500001D4_3_FD_206915 | JGI IMG/M metagenome (GOLD analysis project Ga0364867, IMG submission 206915) | Enriched cells from Trout Bog Lake Hypolimnion, Wisconsin, USA - BchlTB.Aug13.5000.01.D4 | ecosystem: Environmental > Aquatic > Freshwater > Lake > Hypolimnion/Profundal zone | place... | reverse complement strand
TTGCAATTATATTTGTACATTATTTCGCTTTTCACTTTTCGCTACTAATATATTGAGCTCCTTCATCTGCTCCTCCTTGATCTCCGAAGGTGAATCTATCATCACATCCCTTCCCGCATTGTTCTTCGAGAAAGCGATGAAATCACGGATCGAATCCCCGCCGCCGAAGATCATGGCCCAGCGGTCAAAGCCGAAAGCAATACCGCCATGGGGAGGAGCCCCGTATTCAAAGGCATTCATCAGGAAGCCGAATTGGTTCTGGGCATCTTCCTCGGTAAATCCCAGAACCTGGAACATCTTATGCTGCAACTCTTTACTATGTATCCTGATGGAACCACCTCCAATCTCGACCCCGTTGATCACAAGGTCGTAGGCATTGGCCCTGACCTTGCCGGGGTCAGTATCGAGCAACGGAATATCCTCAGGTTTTGGCGAAGTGAACGGATGATGCTTGGCGTAATATCTTTTGGTTTCTTCATCCCATTCGAGAAGGGGGAAATCAGTCACCCATAATGGCCTGAACTCTCCGGCTTTCATCAGGCCCAACCGCCGGCCCATCTCCAACCTCAGTTCGCATAGGGCTTTAAGCGTTTTTTCTTCAGTGCCGGCAAGGATCAGGACCAGGTCCCCCGGAACAGCGCCACACTGTTTCAATATACCAGCTAAGTCATCCGCAGTATAAAATTTATCAACCGAAGATTTGATGGAACCATCGGCGGCGTATCGGATGTATAATAGCCCGGAAGCCCCGACCTGAGGCCGTTTAACGTAATCGGTAAGCTCATCGAGCTGTTTCCGCGAGTATTCGGCACAGCCATCTGCCTTTATTCCTGCAATGAGTTCCGCTTCTTCGGCAACTTTGAAACCTTTTCCTTTCATCAGGCCTGTGACCTCACCAAAGATCATACCAAAACGAATATCCGGCTTATCGGATCCATAAAGCCTCATGGCATCGGCATACGACATGCGGGGGAAATCACCGGTTTCGATATTCAGCACCGACAAGAACAGGTGTCTTGTAAGTCCTTCGAAAGTATTGAGGATGTCTTCCTGCGTCACGAACGACATTTCGCAGTCGATCTGCGTAAATTCAAGCTGGCGGTCGGCCCTCAGGTCTTCATCCCTGAAGCAGCGAACGATCTGGTAATACCGGTCAAAGCCGGCAACCATAAGAAGTTGTTTGAACGTCTGGGGCGACTGCGGCAAAGCGTAAAACTGCCCGGGATTCATTCTGGATGGAACAACAAAGTCACGGGCGCCTTCGGGAGTGGACTTGATCAGGTAAGGAGTCTCGATATCGATAAAATTCTGTGCATCAAGATATTTCCTTGTCTCGACCGACAGCTTGTGCCTGAGCTCGAGGTTCTTTTTATTGACCTGCCTGCGAAGGTCCAGGTAACGGTATTTCATCCGGAGCTCTTCACCCCCGTCGGTGTTGTCTTCGATGGTAAACGGAGGGGTTTTGGAGATGTTCAGGATCGTAAGCTCACTTACCAGGATCTCGATATCGCCGGTGGGCATTTTGGGATTCTTGTTGCTGCGCTCGTCCACTTTGCCCTTCGCTTTCACCACGAATTCACGCCCCAGCTTACGGGCTTCGCTGCAGAGCACCGGGTTTACGTCCATATTGAACACCAGCTGCGTTATCCCGTAACGGTCGCGGAGGTCGATAAAGGTAAGCCCGCCCATCTCCCTCGACCTCTGCACCCATCCGCAGAGGGTAACTTCAGAATTGATATGATTCATGCGGAGTTCCCCGCAGGTATGCGTTCGAAGCATATGATCAGCATTAAGTTAAGGGGTGCAAAGATAAGGAAAATAGCAATTTGCGAAGAAATTTCCCGTATGGTTATTTCGCCATTTATTCGCACCAATTGCTTAATTCATTTGCGAGCTCATTACAGCTTCGCCGTACGCTACCTCGCTACCTGCACCCTTATCCCCTCGCTATGTGCCGCAAACTCGGGGGAATACATGCATTGCACGCTGGTGATGCCGTTTGAATAGTCGCCGGAAGCATTCACTACGAGTGGGTATTCGAAAACGTAGGTGCCTTTGCCGATATGGTCGAAAAAGAAATCGGTGGAAGCATCGGTTGTGCTCTGGTAATATCCAAGGCCGTCCTGGTAGCGGTAACCTGATCCCACGTACGATGTACCATGTCCCATGTACGCATAAGAGTTGCCTCCGGAAGTGGACATGTCATAGGGTTCGAAGCCCGAAGCCCGCATATCCCTCATGTGAACGAATTCCAGGTCGCGGTCTACAGTTAGAATTATGCGGACTTTCAGTTTATCACCAACATGTAAAACACCAGCTGAAACTTCATCAAGCACATGGCCGTTGGGGGTGTTCCGTTCGATGAACAGCTTCTTTTCAAGTTTCAGGGGAGTTGAAGCAGGAGTGATCTTGTCGAGGTTTTCGTAGTACTGCCAGTACAAGGCGCCCCAGGCAACGCCTTCGGAACCTTTGCTGATCCTGACTTTGCCCATGACCGGGCTGATCTCCTTCCCGCTCCAGCTTACCTGGAAATACCCTGATCCGGCTTCCCTTTTAATATCCTCCGTCTTCGAAGGATCAACTTTTACAGGCCCCAGCGAGATCTTCACTTTGGGATCTTCGGTGAGGGGTCCTGTTCCACGCATCAGCAAGGCGTAACAGGCATCAACCGTGGCACGTGACGATTCCCACATCCGGGTCTGTTTCTGTTTGAGCAGCCATACTTTCATGTCTTCAACCGATTGAAGGTCTCCGGCCACTTCATTAAAAGCTTCAATAAGCAGGGACTGCATTTCTATATCAGGTTGCCTGCGGAACATACCGGGTTCTTCAGCCCAGTACATTCCCAGTTCAGGTGAATGCAGGGCTCTCTCGTTCAACGATTTAATAATAAGGGCTGCTGTTTCCTTTCTTCCGAACCGCTGCAGGGCTACCGCCAGGCTGGCCTGTGAGGTCAGGTTGCTTTTTGTCCAGTATTTCTCGGCCTGCCCGAGGTAATATTTAAGGGCGGCCAGGGTGTTTGCAGGACAAGGAAGTGTTTTCACAAAAAACGACCTTGCATACAGGTAATCCGTATTTGTTCCATCAAGATGGTTTTCATCCGGATTCCCGGGATTGCGTCGGAGCATTTCGGCATAATCCTTTGCAAAGGCATCATCCATGTACCGTATTCCTTTCCGGAGCATGTCCTGAAACTCATCGCCGGTCTCACGGTATGCCATTCCCGGCACCTCATCCACAGTCAAAGCATAACCCATAACTGATAACCTGCCAAGCCCGGTAATGATACCTTGTGTTATTGACCTGCTCTCAGGCATCCCTTCAAACCAGGTCCAGCCTCCGTTCGCAGCCTGCAGCTTATGCAGTTTCTCAAGGTTCTTCCTCAGGTTTGCAACAAGGTTCATGGGGTCAAAATACATTCCCAGCCTGAGATGATTATCGGTCTCCACTTCAGCTTCGTTCACCCAGGGAGTCTGCTGAAGCAGCAAGGTCTTTAACTGCTCATTCTTTTCGAGGTTTGAAACCAGGGCATTAGGGGTCAGTGTCTTCCAGCTTTCAAACACCGCTTTTATCCTGGGGTCCGAATTCATGATATGGGCGGCAATGCTGTTCGAGTAGAAAGCCCCGAACACCGAATATGCGTCATCGTACTGCCTCTCGTTCAGGGCCGGCAATGCCTGTACGGCATACCACGCGGGATTGGAAGCAAACTCAAGGGTAAGCCTGTAATTATTCAATGATTTGCCTGTGGATGAGGTCAGTAGTTTATCCAGGCTGAATTCCGCTGTGCCTTTCCCCTTCATTGGCAGAGGAAGGGTTTCAGTCACCATCATCCGGTTCGGCAAAACAGGGATCATCTTCTCTTCGCCATCAGTATGGACCCCGGCTGTTGCAGTGATCCTGTATTGCAGAATGGATAAGGAAGGATCCACAGGCACCCTGATCAGCCAGGAAACCACTCCCGTGCCTCCCTTTGCGATGCTGATGTCCTGCTGCAAGGCACCGGCCGCAAGGCTGTCGGCGGCCTTCATGCTCAACCCGTCGGTCAGCGACAACTTAACCGATGCCCTGATGTCTTCATCTGACAAATTCACAACCCTGGTGCTGAAACAGGCTTCATCTCCCTGCCGGATGAACCTGGGTGTGTTAGGAACGACCATAAGTTCCTTTTGAGTATATAATTCCTTCTGTATCAAGGCATAGTCCAGGTTTTTTGAATGGGCAAAACCCAGTATGTTCCATCGGGTCAGATCATCCGGAGCCTTGAAGTCAAGTACGAGGGCTCCGGTGGAATCAGTACGGATGCCGGGATAGAAAAAAGCCGTTTCACGGAAATCCTTCCTGATCTGGATCCCGGGGGCAACAGTCGATCCTTCCACTTTTTCAGATACCGCTGCAACGGCCTGCAGTTCTTCGGCTTTATCGTTTTCAGGCTGTCCCTGCCTGAATTTCCCGGGCATCCCTTCAGCGATGTTGTCCATGACTACAGGCCCTCCACCGTTGGCGTTCTTCAGCATCATTCCGAACTGCCGGCCCCCGAAATAATTCAACCCGAACCAGTTAAGCTGGGGATAAACCACTTCCCTGAATCCCCGTTCATCATTCTTACCTTCAGCCGAACCTCTGCTGAGACCGGCACCGGGTCCAAGGTCCCAGGGACTGGAGCCGAAGATCCTCCGGTAGAGAGAGAACGACCAGGTGTTCGGCCTGAAAGCATCCAGAGACGCATCGTACATCGTCGCCATGAATTCAGCCTCCACCGGAATTCCTCCCGCCGCTTGACTGCCTTTTACCATTGGTACATTGTACTTTGAACTTTGTACATCCTTCAGGATTTTTATCTTCCACTCCTCCTTCTCTCCCGGCAGTATCTTCGACCTGAAGGTTTCAAAGCTGATAATCAGTTTTTTATCAGGGTTAGGAACTGTAACAAGGGCATTATCCTGGTATACTCTTCCGTTCTTCCCGAACAGGAAATTCACAGAGAAATTACCCCTGTATTTTTCAGTCACGGGGATCTCGATAAGCTGCTGGGAATTACCCAGGTCCAGCCATTTTCTTGAAACCAGGGTATCGTGCAAACGGATCTCACAGAGGAGCTTAATGTCTTTTTCGGCGGAACCTACCAGGAACCTGGCTTTTTCACCGGGCTCTGCTTTGGTTTTGAGGGGAACAAAAAAATTCACCGGGCTTCCGGCCAGCGTGGAAGACGATGGATCGTACATGGTGAAGTATTTTTTCATCTCCACTTTGCCGCCGAATGGATCACGACCTGAAAGTCTGATCATATAGACTCCGGGCCCTGTAAGAATTAACTTTCCGCCTGGGTCTGCCAAACGACTGAGGTTGACCATGGAATCGATCCCGGGATTAACGGTTTTAAGCATAATGGCCGTCCCTGTCTTCCAGGCTGCCGTATCGTCTTCGGCTTTATAAGCATATTGAGGGTAAGCCTGCCTGTATTCGGCCTCCCTGATCAGGGTTGTATCGGCACGTTCCCAGAACTTTCTGACAAATGGAGACGATGGGGTGTCAAGCCTGAAAAGTTCAAAGTTAATATTTACCGGAGTAAGCTTACCATTAAGATTTGAAGAGGTGATTTTAACCAGGCTGTCGGTACGAAGGTTGAGCAGGGCAGGGGCATTGCACGCCAGAACAAGGCTCTGGTAACCCACTGTGACCGTTTGTTGTATGGAATGTGTTTCTCCTGAAGCATCGGTCACATCAGCAGTGATCTCGAAATCAAATACCGGCCTGCCTGCTTTTGACACCGTGGGATCGGCAAGAGCAGGGAAGGAGAATGAAAAACTCCCGTCTGCCCCTGTTGTAACCGAACCTGAGACGATCTGGGCTTCGGATGAAACAGGAAAGGGGATGAACCAGCGGTCCCAAAAGGGGTAACGGGCCTTGCGCGCGATCCGGTATTTTACTGTAGCGCCCGGCACGGCATTACCGGCGTAAGCCAGGGCTTTGCCGCTCATTACAATGGGTTCGTTAAGACGGTAATTGTCCTTCAATTCATTAAAACTCACATAAAAAGTGGGCCGTTTATATTCCTCAACCGAAACCTGTACTGAGCCCGATTCGTTCGTTATGCTCATCATCCCTGCCAGCACATTTGTTGGAGCGATGAATGAACCGTTGAACGATCCGAAATCATTTGTTGTGAAATTCTGTTCAGCTATTTTTCTGCCGTTGGCGTCGTTGAATACCACCCGGGTTGTCACACCGGTGAGCAGCCGGGTGTCGTTCCCGTTGCGCTCCATGACTATGCCTTTGAAATAAACCGTTTGACCGGGCCGGTAAATCCCACGGTCGGTAAAGAAACTGGTCTGCCTTGAAGGCCGGTTAAAGTATGGCTGGGGAGAATACTGGTAAAAGTTTCGGGTGAAAAAAACGTCATCCACCGAAATGATCTTAAGGCTGATATCCGATGAACGCGACCCGGACTGAGGTGCGGGAAGGTTCACAATACCGTCTTCGTCGGTAAGGTATGTGGCAAGCTTATGGCTGTCCCAGGTCCGGTTCCCTGAATTCCAGGAACGGCCCCAGGCTTCCGCCGCGATGCCCTTCACGGGCTTTCCTTCATCCCGGGTGAAGAAAAATACAGTCAGGCTGCCATCGGCATTCTTATGGCTTGCATAGTTGAATGAGGTTGCGCTAAAGCTGCAGAAGGTGAACATGGGCGAAGATGTAATAAACGACGAATCGGAAGAAGCAGCCAGGAAGTAAAAACCAGGCTTAACTGCCGCCAGGCTAATTTCCTGGCTGTGCCTGAGGTAATCCGCATAAACCGCCAGCGGCTGCTCCCAGCTGCGCACAACCTCCTGTTTGGCGATAAATTCCTTTAACTCCTTATCGCTGAACTGTGCCTGCCTGGCTTTCCATTCCGCAAGGTCGGCTTTGAAAAGCCGTAGGTAAATCCGGTTTATATTCCTGTAGCTGATCAACGCCAGGGAAGGTTTTAATGGCATAAGTTCTTCCTCGCACTGGACCTGGAATTCAGGGTTCCGTATTGTTTTTGCAAGAAGGCCGCAGTTCTCTGCACCGTCAGAAGCAGGGAAACGTTTAACAGCACGTTCGCAGACCCCGAGGGCTTTAACCATGCCATCGCGAATCCCGTTCAAACCATCCGAACCGGCTTCCTGCCTGTAATATTCAGCCAGGGCGAATGAGATACGCGTGCCTGAAGGGGAATTTAAATATGATCCTTCGAATTTTATCATGGCATCCAGCCAGAGTGAATCCCGGTGTTCAAGAGCTGCATCGCGGCGGATGTAATCAAACCGGTTGAGTTCAGCATCGATAAAAGCTGCCGGATCTTTGTCACCAAGGTGAAAAGCATCCAGTTTCTGGCAGATTCGCAGGGCTTCAGGGGCGGGAGTAACCCCGTCACAGGCCGGAAGGGTGATAACGTCAAATGCCTCAGGTGGTGAGAAGTACGACACCTTGTCAATCATGAACCCTGATGCATTGGTGGTTTGTGTTCCTTTGGATGTTGTGAAGTATTCCAGTGCGCGGTTTGCCAGGAAATCAAACAGTGTTGGCCTTAACTGCATAGCCTTTTCCGTTTCTTTTGAGTTGCCTGCTGATGAACCGCCTGTGTTGTTCGCCGGCCCCCGTTTGTAAGGGCGAATTCCCCCGCCTGATTCCGGGATCTCAAGGATGGCCCGGTATTTGGTTATTGGAGTGGATTTAAGGAGAGCTTCATTGCTAAGTGAAGCCAGATAAGTCGAAAAAATGGCATGAGTGATCGCATCCAGGTCCCAGGTCTGTATGCTGTCGGGCACTACTTTACCCAGTGATGACCTTCCCTGGAAACGGTAAAGGTTGTTCTGGTAATACTTCTGGTAAACTTCGGCCTGTATCGATTGCAGGATCTGTTTTACAGGCTCCCTGGCAGTCAGTATTTCATTCCCCAGTTCTTGTATGGTAACCACCAGGAAATCCTCCCTGAAAGTACTGTACAGCTTAATCCGGTATATGATCGCTTTGATCCATTCCGGGTCATCTCCTTTGGAACGGGCATCATCGTAAATCTTGTCAACGATCTCCAGGGCTGATTTTGGAAGGCCTGCATCCGACAGAAAATCAACCTGTTTCCATTGTTTTTCCCTGGAAACAACTCCCGGAATAGGCTTGGGTTTATTCTCACTATTAACGAACAGCGGGACCAACACCCCGGCAAATGCAAAAGCAATTGCAAGAACTTTTAGCTTCATACTCAAAAATTTACCAATAATAAGAAAACGCAGGGAAATAACAAAGAGTATGCCGCCAATAGTTTATGATCCCTGTTAAAGAAGCTTTTGGTGGAGAAATAATATTGAATATCTTTGGAATCCGAAATTTACACAGGAAATGATCCCAGTTTTCCCCGCCAATACCTCCATATGAAAACCGGCAAGGAAGATATCGAACTTATTGAAAGGTTTCTCAGCGGAATGCTGAACCATGACGAGCTTGTGGATTTTGAGACAAGGCTTGAAGAAGACCACGAATTCGCAAGGAAGTTAAGGCTCAGGAAAGCTTTTCCTTCCCTGTTCAACGCCCAGGGGAAAGACCTGATTATTCAGGATATAAAGAAAAACGTCGAAGAGAAGATCACCGAAAAGAAGGTCAAAAAGGAAAAGGTTCATGGTTTCAGGTCCCGGAATTTCGTTTGGATTGGTATCATTGCACTTGCAGCGCTTTGTCTGGTTTACATTTTATGGATAAGGCCGGAACCTGCTGTTGAAACAGCTGTGGTTCCGAAGCCTGCCGCAACCCAAAAACAGGCAGCTAATGCAACTCAACCGTCAGGCGTAATATCCACCCCGGCAGTGACCCTAAACGTTCAGTCGCTCACACCATCCACCCCGGCAGTGACCCCAAGCGTTCAGTCGCTCACACCATCCACCCCGGCAGTCAACACAACCGTGCAGTCGCCCACCCCGGTCACCACGCCTCCCCCCGTAATCAAAGCAAACGCCCCGGCCCGCAACCCATCTGCCCCTGCAGTCACTTCACAAAAAGCCATAGAACTGCAGGTTCCCGAAGATAACATGGTCTTCGAGAGAAACGAAGACATACTTTTCAGATGGAAACAGAAAACGGACAGTTTCACAAACTTTTATATCATTTCGGAAGCCAATAATAAGCTGGCCTGGTGGAGGGGAATACGGCCGGGGATAAGGGAACTCACGGTGCCCGCTGTCAAATTCAAACCAGGAAAGTTCTACTGGTATGTGGGGACAAGGGAGAACCGCCGCATGATCATTATTGCTCCATAGGTACATACAGCCCGCGGATACAGTCAAAGTTTAAGGGAATGAAAAGAAAATAATTGAATAAAATCACGTTATAATTATGTCTTAAAATATCATGTAACTTATATTTGCACCACTTGAAAAAACCCTTACTGCTCGCACTTCTTCTTATACTCGTTATACGCGTTCAAGCCCAGCAAAGTCCTTCACTCGTGAACGGGAAAATTGAAGGAAGCATCATCGATTCGGTGAATAAGGCTCCGGTGGAATACGCCACAGTTGCCCTGTATCGCAGCGACGGCGACCAGATCATCACCGGAACCACAACCGACGGCAAAGGCAAATTCAGCCTCGATAAAATTCCCCTGGGCACATACCGCATTGTCATCGACTTCATCGGTTACCAGAGAAAGACCATCGGACCACTGAAAGTCAGTGGCAGGTCCACTTTGTCGCTGGGCAGCATTCAGCTCAGGGAATCCGTGACCAACCTCAAGGACGTTACAGTCACCGCCCAGAGAAACATCATCGAGAATAAGATCGACAAGCTTGTATACAATGCGGAGAATGATATTACTTCCCAGTCGGGAGTCGCAATCGATGTGCTTAAGAAAGTCCCACAGATCAGCGTGGATATCGACGGCAACGTAGAGCTCCAGGGGAATTCCAACATCCGCTTCCTCATCGACGGCAAGCCATCCACCGTTTTCGGGAACAACATTACCGATGTGCTGCAAACAATTCCTGCAAGCCGCATCCAGAGCATCGAGGTGGTCACCAGTCCCGGCGCAAAATATGATGCCGAAGGCACAGGCGGAATCATCAACATCATCCTGAAAAAGACCACCATAAAGGGAATCAGCGGCAATGCTTCGCTTTCGGTCGGGACCCGGCTCGAAAACGGCTCTGTCAACATCAATGCACGAACAGGTCATATCGGCATCAATGCCTATGTCAGCGGCAATGCCCAGCTGCCGTCCACCACCCTGAATTCATCCACTCGGAACACATACGACACCACTAACACCCTGATGACCCAGGATGGGGCCAGCAAGTTCAACCGCCGGGGAGTGCAGGGAGGACTCGGGTTTGACTGGGAGATCACATCATCTGACAACCTTACTGCAGGATTCCATTACAATTATTTCGGGAACCAGTTCAACAGCAGCACAAACCAGCAGATAATCACTTACGACAGCACCGGGAAGCAGATCAGCAACCAGAGCAATGTGCTCAAAAGCATGAGCGACAACTGGACCAATGCATACGACTGGAGTGTAGGGTACAAACATAAGTTCAGGCAAAAAGGCCATGAACTGAATTTCCTTTATTCTTCAAGCTATTCCGGGAATTTTTCATCCTATCTCCAGTCCCAGGACCTCCCCGTGACAGACTCAATCGTCACAGGATCCAAGGGGAATAACCCGGGCAACAACCACGAAACCGACCTTTCAGCCGATTATACCTTGCCCATAGGAGAGGTAATAAATATGGAAGCCGGGGCCAAAGCAATACTGTATGAACTCAACAGTATCACCGATGCTTATATCTTCACCCTTTCGGAGAACAGCTTCATCCCTGATCCAACACAGTCTTACACACTCAAATATGACCGTAACATCTATGCAGGCTACCTTTCGATCGGTGCAAAGCTGTTCAAATGGCTGGATTTTAAAGCTGGCTGCCGGTATGAATACACCGAAACGAAAATCGTTTACACCAACAATCCCAATGTTGACATAGCCCCGTACAACACCTTTGCCCCATCTCTGGTACTGGCCCATTCTTTTAAAAACAACAATGTACTGAGGTTCAGTTATTCATACCGCATTCAGCGCCCCGATTACCGTGACCTGAACCCCTTTATCAACCTTAGCGACCCCCACAATATCACCACCGGAAATCCCAACCTGAAACCTGAACTCACTCATGGTTTTGAACTGAGCTACTCCAAGGCTTTTGCCAATGCTGGAAATATCAACGTGGTAGGTTTTTACAGGATGAACATAGATGACATCCAGAGCTTTACTACCTATTACCCAACTTACCTGATCGGAGATTCGGTTTACACCAACGTTACCGTTACCACCCGGCAGAACATTTCAAAGGAACAACGTTACGGGCTCAACCTTTACGGATCGTTCAATCTCATTAAAGGGCTTAACCTGAGGGCCAATATCTCGGCCTATGACCGTTACATCCAGAACATCAACGAGGGAACGTCCGGGGGAACCACTTCGATGAACAGTTTTGAATACCGTATAAATATGAATGTTTCCTACCAGCTTCCATGGGACCTTGCCCTTGAATTTTTCGGGAATTTCAATTCCCCAAGGACTACAGTCCAGGGGAAAGTACCCTCATTCACTTCATACAGCCTGGCCGTGAGGAAACAGTTCTTTGAAAAGAAATTCAGCCTGGCCCTTACCGCCACCAACCCCTTTAATGAATACATAAACCAGAAGACCTCGCTCACCGGCGACAATTTCACCATGAATTCCCTCAGGCAGTTACCTTTCCGTTCCTTCGGGATCAACCTTACGTATAAGTTCGGCAAGCTGCAGTTCAAGCCCGAAAAGGAAGAAGAACATAGCGACCAGACCCCCCAGGGAATGTAAGCTGTAATTTGTACATCGTGCATTGTACTTTGTACATATTTTTCAACTTGACCTGCAATAAAATTACAATATATCGTCTACAGTTCCATGGACCAGAATACCCGGAATACCGGAATCGATAAATTTTTTCGCAGCGAATACAATAAGCTGGTGAATTTTGTCAGGAAAAATCTCGATGAAAGGTTTTTCGGGGCATCGCCCGAAGACATCGTACAGGACGTTGCGCTGGGGTTGATATCCAGGCTTGATCTTGACACACAGGTAGGCAATCTCAGCGCCTACATCTACCGTTCAATAAAAAACAAGATCACAGACATCCTGAAAAAAACAGAACGCAATGTATCCATCGAAAGCTTCTCAGACCAGGGAAAAGGAAATTATTTATTAAACACAATCAGCAATGAAACAGAAGAAGAAACAGATTACAGCGATATAGACCCCTCAAGACTGAGGGAAGCCATCGCACAATTAAGGCCCGACGAACAAGCCGTTATCATCGCGACCGTATTCGAAGAACGCAGCTATGAGGAGCTTTCCGATGAATGGGAAATACCCGTGGGCACTCTGCTTTCGCGAAAACACCGGGCTCTTTCGAAACTTCACCGGATATTAATAAACAACAATAAAAATCATGGAAACAATTGAAAATAAAACACATGCTGATCGTTATTGCAACGGCCGCAGACCCAGGGCGCATTGGATCGTCATGGGCATTATAGGATTCATCGGACTGGTATTCCTGTTCGGCGCCATCATCATGTGGCTCTGGAACGGGCTCATGCCGCCCATCTTCCACCTGGGAGTCATAACCTACTGGCAGGCTATCGGCCTGGCTATCCTTGCCAGGCTTCTGTTCGGCCACATGCACCATGGATCCCGTCACGGGGACCGCAGGTATAAATACCACCTCTGGTGGCACAGGAACCGTATGCATCAGGGCGGTAATGATGCCAGCATGCGATGGAGCTATTACGAGCAATACTGGAACGAAGAAGGTGAACGGGCGTTTAATGAATACGTACGCCGCAAAACAGAAACTCACGGAGCATAAGTATTAATTTAACCGACTGCGGATTATATCCACGGTTGACTAACCGGATCGTTTGAGTGTAACCTCATTCGGTCCGGTTTTTTTAATGTGATTTCAAGTGGTTTTATTTTAAAACCTTGAATTCAATATGGAAAAATCACATTAAAATGTTAGCTGAACACATTGGGGCAACCTTAAAAAAAAGAAGAAAAGAGTTGTCCATAACTCAGCCTCACCTGGCTGAACTGGCAAAAGTGAGCACGAATACTTTGTATAAGCTTGAGCGGGAGCAAGGCAATCCGTCATTTGAAGTGCTTAACAAATTAGCGGAAGTATTGGGCATGGAACTGATTCTGAGAGTAAAACGAAATATTTAATAAATGAGAAAAGCCGAGGTATTTAACAATGGAATACTTGCAGGTCTTCTCATTGAAGAAGATTCAAATCATTATCTTTTCAGGTATGATGATGCCTCCCTTGCCGATCCTGGCAAACCCTCAATTAGTTTAACCCTTTCTAAATCTCGGCAGGAATATCACAGCAGGTTCATGTTTCCGTTTTTCAGCAACATGCTAGCCGAAGGAGCCAATTTAGCAATACAATGCAGATATTTAAAGATGGAAGAACGGGACATTTTAAGCCTGCTGGGAGCCACAGCAGGAACCGATACAATAGGAGCAGTAACAATAAAATTGATTGCAGAAAAGTGAACCTTGCCGAAATCAAATATTGCCCGTGCACATTATCCGAAGGGTTCAATACATATAGTCCTGCTGCATTACGACAATTATTTGGCAGGAGAAAAGTAAGTCACATATTAGACTTTAATGCACCGAAAGCAGAGGCGGAAGTGGCAGAAAAGCTGAGGCAGAACAGCAAAATATTTTGAGCGGGTTGTTTTCAATTATTTGTTCAGCAACGGGGATGCACACCTTAAAAATTTCTCACTTCAGCAGACTGTAAGTGGCGATTATCTGCTGAGCCCTGCTTACGATTTGATCGATACTTCCATACATATTCCTGACGATTCTTTTTTTGCACTCAGCGATGGTTTATTTTCCGATGGTTACGAGGCTGAGAGTTTTAAAGTTCTGGGATTTTATGCTTTCGATGATTTTTTTGAGTTCGGTTTGCGGATTGGAATGATGGAAAGCCGCATAAGGACCATTTTGGATAAGTACCGGAGTAAAAATCAAAAGGTGTTGACTTTAACCCGGTCTTCTTTCCTGACAGAACCGGTTAAACAATTGTACATCAATCATTATATTGACCGTTTAAAAATGCTGAATACCTTGTCATGATGAATTACATCAGAATGATCTTTTTTGTTTGCCTGGCGGATGAGGACGCGGCGGTGACATAACACACTCCCGCGGGGCGACCCTCCAGGTTTATCCGGATCGTTTGAGCGTAACCTCCGTGTACCAGGGCCAGGGCGGGCATAAAGAGTATATATTTTTTCATAGGGACTGCATATCAGACAAATATACAGGATTGTTCCTTGGAAGTCAAGGGAATTTTGTATGAGCGGCAGGCTGTTCGGGAGGTCCATAACCTTAACGGATATTTGAACTTCGTGTAAATTAATAGTATGTCAAGGAGAGTTCTTCCCGGAAATTGTTAATTTTGTTATTTACCTGAAAATTTCTTTTCAATATCATCGTTTGTCAAAGCAGTTAATTAATATATGGCCACTCCGTTACGTATAAGGCCATAAACCCCTGAAATGCATAATTTTTATCTCCATCAGACAAATCGCGAAAGCAGGATAGCAACCCACGGTGGTTTTATCCTTGCTGTGTTTCTTGTGCTGCCTTCCCTGCTTTCAGGCCAGTCGGCATTCGACACACTCCCTTCCAGGCTTACTTTAACGCAATGCATCAGCTATGCACTCTCGAACCAGGCGATGGTAAGGCAATCGCTGATCGATGAGGAAATAACAAAAAAAGATGTCAGGATAGCCTTGTCGGGATGGTACCCGCAGGTTGAGGTGGATGCCAACATCCAGCATTATTTCCAGGCTCCTATGACGAGCTACCCCAACCTGCTCGACCCTTCAGGACCTCCTATCACTTACCCTGCAAACACGAACCAGACTTCTTCGGGGCTTTTCATGGCAAACCAGGCCCTGTTCAACAGCAACCTTTACCTGGCTGCCATCAATTCGAAAGACCTCCGCAAACAGGCTTCACAGAACACCGAACTCACGAAGATCGACACGTATGTAAATGTGGCCAAGGCGTTTTTCGACGTGCTCCTTACAGGGGAGCAGCTTAACGTGCTCGACGAGGATATCCTCCGCCTGCAGCGCAACTACAAGGATTCATACAACCTTTACAAAGACGGGCTTACCGATAATATAGACTACCAGCGGGCCCAGATCGCGCTCAGCAATGTGCAGGCCCAGAGGAGGACCGCCCAGGAATCGGTCAAATCAAAATATGCCGTGCTGAGGCAGCTGATGGGAGTGCCCCCCGAAAAACAGTTCACCGTATCCTTCGATTCCTCACTTTACGAGAAGGAAATCCTGATCGATACGGCCAGGATCCTCGACTATAAAGCCCGGGTCGAATACCAGTCGATGCAGACGGCCCTGAACCTGCAGGGTGAACAGATCAGGTATTACCGTTCAAACTTCTACCCCAGCCTGTCGGCTTATTATGAATACATTCCCGCTTACGGCAGCGACCAGTTCTCTGACCTGTATTCCAAAACATCCAACAGTTCGTTCGTGGGCCTGAAACTGACATACCCCATCTTCCAGGGCCTCAGCAGGTTCCAGGGCCTGAGCAAAGCCAAACTGCAATACAAACGGCTGCAGGTGGGAACCGAATACCTGAAAAACGTGATCAGCAGCGAATACACCAGCGCGCTTTCCCAGTATGTCAGCAACCTGAACGAACTCACGGTCTCCAGGACAAATATGGTCATCGCGAAGAAGATTTTCAATACAGTGAAATACCAGTATGACAAAGGGATCAAGGCATACCTCGAAGTCATCGTCTCAGAGACTGACCTTCGCACGGCCGAACTCAACTACCTCGACATGCTGTTCAGGGTGCTCTCAAGGGATAATGGGGAAGCCGGTCAGAAAAGCAGTGCCCGGATCTCCCGGATGGTAAAACGAAACAAGACTCTATGAATGCAGGCAAATTGCCGGCATAAAAAATAAAAAAACAATGCACAGGATTTTACAGGAGATAATATGTTTCACGGCTGTTGCAGCCCTTCTTTCATGCAGCAGGGGGAATTCGAATCATGCTAAAGATGAACCCGCCGTAGCAGTGACCGTGACCACAGCGGGTATAAGGAATGCGGTATTTTACAATTCATACCCCGGTAATATGGTGGCGCTGAAGGAGGTGGAACTTCGCGCACAGGTAAGCGGGTACATCACGGGGATCTATTTTGCCGAGGGGAAACGGGTTCGCAAAGGAGAAAAGTTATACGAGATCGACCGCCGCAAGTATGAAGCCGCTTACAGCGAGGCCCAATCGAATGTGAAGATCGCTGAAGCTAACCTCGAGAAAGCCCAGCGCGATGCCGACCGTTATACCGACCTGGCCGGGCAGGAAGCCGTTGCCAGGCAGGTGTACGACAACGCCATGACCGACCTGAAGAATGCGAAGCAGCAGATCAATGCCGCGAACTCGGAACTCGTCAAGACCAAAACCGATTATGATTATTCCCTGATCACTGCTCCCTTCGACGGAACAATCGGGTTCTCGGAAGTCAGGCTGGGTGCCCTGGTCACACCCGGGCAGACCCTCCTGAACACTGTTTCCACTGATGATTCGATGGGGGTGGATTTCGAAGTGAGTGAAAACGAACTCGGCCGGTTTGTGAAGCTCGCCGCCGGGACCGGGCTTGCGGGTGATTCCACTTTCAGGATTATTCTGCCAGACAACTCGGAGTACCCATACCACGGGACATTAAGCGTAATAGACCGTGCCGTGGATCCGAAAACAGGCACTATCAGGGTGAGGATCACCGTGCCGAACCAGGAGAAAACCCTCAAGCCCGGGATGAGCTGCAAGGTTAACGTGCTGAACTCAAATTCGGGGAGACAGGTTCTTGTGCCGTTCAAAGCCGTGATGGAACAGCTGAGTGAATATTTCGTGTTCGTGGTCAATGCTGGTAACAAGGTAAGCCAGGTAAAGATACAACCGGGCCCCAGGGTCCAGTCCGACGTTGTCGTGCTGGGAGGGCTCGAAGGGGGTGAAACCATCGTACTCGACGGCATCCAGAAACTATCCGACGGCTCGGCCATAACCTTAACGCCATCCGCAGTCAACACTAAAAAATAAACAGGGGAACACCTCAGAAATAACCCATGATAGCCGATACCTTCATCAAGCGCCCGATCACCGCGATCGTGATTTCAATGGCCCTGGTCATTATTGGGATCCTGGCCATTCTCAACCTCCCCGTGAGCCAGTACCCCGACATCACCCCCCCGGTCGTCCAGGTGTCGAGCCAGTACGTCGGCGCCGACGCCACCACTGTAGAACAGACTGTGACCACTCCCATCGAACTGCAGGTGAACGGGGTCCCCGGGATGAACTACATCCAGAGCAGCAGCACCGACGACGGCCGCTCTTCGATGAACGTCTATTTCGATATCGGCACCAACATCGACATTGCCACCACCGACGTGCAGAACAGGGTCAACATAGCAAATCCCATCCTCCCCGACGAGGTGAAGAGGCTGGGGGTGACTGTGCGCAGGCGCAACCCCACCGGGCTCATGATCGTAGCCCTGTTCTCGCCCAAGGGGACCCACAATATCCGCTTCCTAGACAATTACACGAACATTTTCGTAAGAGATGCCCTGTTAAGGGTCAAAGGTGTGGGCGACATCTTTTCCAGGACCGATGATTTCAGCATGCGCATCTGGCTCAAACCTGATAAGATGGCCAGTTTCGGCTTGTCGGCCCAGGATGTTCTCGCTGCCGTGCAGGAACAAAACGTGCAGGTAGCGGCAGGATCAGTAGGAACACCGCCCCAGCCGAAAGGACAGCCGTTCGAATACTCGGTCATCGTGAACGGGAGGCTCAGCACCCCAGAGGATTTCAGAAACATCGTCGTGCGAACCAATCCGGCTGAAGGTTCGATCATCTACCTGCGCGACGTAGCCAGGGTGGAGCTGGGAAAGTTCAACTATTCGGGGGTGTCGTATGTCGATAAAAGGCCGGCTTCGTACATGATGATCTACCAAACCCCCGGGAGCAATGCCCTGGATGTCGCCGACGGGGTTTATAAGACAATGGAAAAACTCAGCAAATCCTTCCCGAGTGATGTAGCCTACAACGTGCCTTTCGAATCGGTCTCGGTGGTCAGGGTGTCGGTGAGCGAAGTCATCAAGACCCTGCTGGAGGCCCTGGCCCTGGTGGTGCTCGTAGTATTCGTATTCCTGCAGGACTGGCGTTCAACCCTCATCCCCGTCCTGGCTATTCCGGTATCGATCGTAAGCACTTTCATTTTCTTCATCCCCCTGGGGTTCACAATCAACAAGCTTACACTTTTCGGGTTTGTACTGGCCATCGGCATCGTGGTCGACGACGCAATCATCGTGGTCGAGGCGGTAAGGAGGTACATGGAAGAACAGCATCTTACGCCCAGGGAAGCAGCGCAAAAAGCCATGGCCGACATCTCTGGTCCCGTCGTCGCCATCGCCCTGGTGCTGGCGGCGGTCTTCATCCCTGCCGGCTTCCTGCCAGGCATCGTGGGAAGGCTGTACCAGCAGTTCGCCATCACCATCGCCATTTCGGTGCTGATCTCAGCTTTCGTTGCACTTTCATTGACCCCGGCTTTATGCTCGGTCTTCCTCAAGCCCCATCATATCGATCAGAAATCCAGGGGGCTGAATTATGTTTTTTACCATTTCAACCGTTGGTTCAACCGCCGAACCGAAGGTTATACCAACAATGTGAAGATCGCCATCAGGCATTCCCGTTACGTGGTTGTGTTGCTGGTCCTGGTCGTTTTCGGCACCTGGTTCATGCTCCTGAAAAAACCCACCGGTTTCATCCCGCTCGAGGATGAAGGCCGGGTGTATATAACTTTCGAACTGCCCGAAGCTTCCTCAAGCACACGAACGCAGGAAGTGATGAACAAGATGAGGGATATTCTCGGCAGTATCAAAGCGGTTGATCATTACACCTCAGTAGCCGGGCTCAACGTGGTCACCGGCGCCAGCAAACCGAATTCCGGCACGATCTTCTGCATGCTCAAGCCCTGGGATGACCGCACGGAAAAGTCTGAGCAGCTGTTCGCGATCGTGGCCCAGTTCCAGGCCAGGTTCTCGGCCATAAAGGAAGCCAACATCCTGGTGATCCCACCCCCGGCCATACCCGGGCTGGGCGCCACCGGGGGCTTCTCTTTCGAACTCCAGCAGCGCGAAAGCAACGACGATGTAAAAACCTTTGAGAAAAATGTGCGTGCTTTTATGGCCGCAGTCAACAAGCGCCCCGAAATCAACCGCGCCATCACGTTCTTCAATGCACGCACCCCGAGGTACCAGCTCACCGTCGACAGGGAAAAATGCAAGAAAATGGGGGTGAACCTGGCCGAAGTCTTCAACACCATACAGACCTATCTCGGCAGCACCTACGTGAACGATTTCACCATATACAACAGGAATTTCAGGGTCATCGCCCAGGCCGATACATTATACCGTAACGACATCGTGGATGTTGACAAGTACTACGTGCGCAATTACCGGGGTGACATGCTCCCCCTGAGTTCGGTGATGAGTTATAAAGTCGGGGAGGGGGCATCGATGCTGAGCCATTACAACCTCTACTGCACAGCCGAATTCGTGGGCGATGCAAAAGCCGGGTTCAGCACGGGGCAGGCGCTGCAGGCGCTGGAAGAGACCGCCTCGCAGGTGCTGCCCAAAGGTTACGGCTATGAATTCTCAGGACTCAGCCGGGAAGAGAAAAAAGCAGGCAACACCTCCATGTACATCTTCATGCTGTCGATCCTGTTCGTCTTTCTTTTCCTTTCATCCCTTTACGAGAGCTGGTTCGTGCCCCTGACGATCCTCCTCGGAGTCCCCCTCGCGGCTTTCGGCGCCATACTCGCCCTCACCCTCAACCCGCAGCTTTCGAATAACGTATACGCCCAGATCGGCCTCATCACCCTCATCGGCCTTGCCGCAAAAAACTCCATCCTCATTGTTGAATTCGCCAAGGAACGCGTCGACCGGGGCGTGGAAGTCATTGCAGCCACCACCGAAGCCGTGCGCCTCAGGCTGAGGCCCATCCTCATGACGTCCTTCGCCTTCATCTTCGGCGTTTCTCCCCTGGTCTTCGCCACGGGGGCGGGTGCCGTGGCCAGGCAGACCATAGGATGGTCGGTGCTCGGGGGAATGCTCGCTGCCACTGCCTTCGGCGTATTCATCATACCCGTGCTATTCATACTGATCATCAAACTGGCCTACGGGCGTAAAAAACTTGCCGAACAGCAGCTGTTGCATAATCAGGAAACTGGTAATTTACCGGCAGCATCATAATGCCGGGATAAATTTCAGCGCTGATGTATTATTGTCAGGCGTTGTTTTCACTCAGCCATGTTTCACACCAGTTGAAAACAAAAGGCACTTTGCCTGCCCGGGATTGATATAGCAGGGACCGATTGGCAGGGTTCTGATTTCTGTACCTGCATCTCATTTACCTGTACCTGTTACCCGGCCTGTTATACCAGCCAGGTCCCTGCCTTCGGATTTCTTCTTCTCTTTCGTACTTTTTCCGTTCTTTTTCAAACTTCAGCCTGTTCGCTTCCAACTGCCGCCGGAGTTTTTCGTTCCTATGTTCTTCCATCTCCTGAAAATTCATACCCTGGTTCTCGATGATGTCACCCAGTTTTATCCAGTGTTCACCAATGCGAATCAGAATGGAGGGATTAAGGATATAATTGCCCCGGTCCAGGCGGTAAAAAAGTTTTTTGCAATACGGGTTATGGCTGTCTTTTTCATGTTTGGCAAGAACGGCTAGCCAATATTCACGTTTTTTGCGGTAGGACGGGATGGTATTTTCAGGAAAATCACTCAGTTTCCCGATAAACTCATCGACACGGATTCCTATTGAATCGAAGGCTTCCTTCTGCTGCTGTATCAGGGATTGAACGGCAATAAAAAAATGAAGCATGAAAAACTCCGTTTTATGCGGATCGATCTTGATAAGCTGATGTTCAACCTGAATATGAATGGGATCAGAAAGAAGAAGGGGGTATATCTGACCTAGTTTTTGTTTTGCATATGCCTGATCTACAAAAGCCTGCATGAGTGAAAGCTGGATGGGATTCTTGTAAAACGTGTCGGTGAGCGAAGGATTGGCCCCGCTTTCAAGCAATGCACGGGTGATCTTAAGTGCTCCTGAAAATACAGCTGCATGCAGGGGAGTGAAGTTATGTACGTCCCTGTAATCGATACCATATTTGTTCACTTCCTGGACCACCATTTTCAGGTTGTCGTCCCTGTAATGCTGGTAATACCTTCGGAAGATAGATCCCCGCTCACCCTCCGGCTTTTCGGCACGGCGGTAATTCATCGCGGCCAGTTTTTCAAGGATCATTACCTGGTTATGGATCAGTGCAAAATCAAACAGGTGGTCCTTGGCTTTTTTGTTGAATTGCTCAGGGTTGAGCGCATCCTGTTTCACCTGTCTGTAGCGTTCGGTGGTCATCGGCTCCCAATTGGGTTTGGCAGTGACCAGGATGTTTTTCCTGATAGCCTCGGCCTGTTCTACCTTGCCCATCATTTCAAGACGCCGGGCCTCCCGCTTCCAGTCATCCGAAGTCGAAACATCTTCCTTAATTACCCTTACCTTCTCTTCCTCTGATATTCCCAGCAAGGAGATCAGCCTGTGGCCGCGGGTCTTTTCCACTATATACACGTTTTTCACCGCCCGTGTGATCGCGACATACAACGAATTTATATAGAATTTGTAGGCATCCAGCGATTTATCGGTTTTATCGCGCCCCCTGGAATATACAGGTTCTGAACCAGTAAGTGTATCTATGCCGACTCCCTCGCAAATGCTGCTGAATTCGGTCGCATTATCGGAAATGAAATTGAAAAGGATGATATTCTCGTATTCCAGCCCTTTGGATTCCTGGACCGAGAACAGCAGGGGTGAATGGAACATGGCCCCGGCCTTTGGCTTGTCTTCATCGCGCATCACGAGCACGGCAAAGTTCACCGATTTTCCTGTTTTATGGGCAAGCTCCACCACGGTTTTGCTTTTTTCTTCAATGAAAACCATCTCCCCAACCGACTGCGAAACAGTGGTTATCAGGTAGTTGCTTTCTTTATCGATAGAACCGAAACGGGCTATCTTGATCTTTAACAGGCGGTTTGCAAGCTCCGAAACCGCTTGTGTATTCCTGTAATTGGAATGAAGTATGCGGATGTCGTCGCCCCTGAAGTCATTGCGGTAGAACATGGTCTTGAGCCCCGACCAGCTAAAGAAGTTGGGATGGACTACCTGGTTCGCATCACCGCAAAGAATGAAATTTTCAGGTTTGACCAGAGACTTCAGTATCAGGAAAAGCTGGATGTTGGTCAGATCCTGAACTTCATCGGCAATTATATAATCATACAAGGGTTTGACTTCATCGAGCAGGCTGTGTGAGTAAATATTGATGTCATACAGCCCCTCATCGCGGAGAAATTGCAGGTATTTTTCAAACATTGAATAAACAACCGTTCGCTCGCCGGCAAGGAAGATCGATTGCTTGACTCCGAGAGCTTCATAATCAATGGCTTTCAGGTATTCCCTGCTGATATCCATTCCGGTGACCACTCCCCTGAATTCTTCAAACACCTTATGGGAATCCTTCAGGCCCGTCGATTGTTTGAAACCCCAGAACCATCGCCTGAACATCCGGTAATCAACCTCTTTTCCTTCGGGAATGCGAATGGTTTCAATGAATTCACGGTACGACAGAAAATCCACCTCCTGGTTTTCATTCTCGAAGTTGTGTGAATAATACCAGCGGGATGAATTTTCGGCGAGGTATGGCGACAGGGTAACATATAAAATCCTGCCTTTCAGCATCTTGATCTTTTCAAGGGTCAGGGCGGTTTTCCCGCTTCCGGCCGAACCTATAATGATCTGGGGAAGAGGATATTGAAGGATCTCCTCCTGGCTGTCATCGAACGACAGGTATTTATCCAGCAGATGGAATTTTGGATACTTCCTGTTGACGTACGGCATGTCGACCAGATCCTCTGCAGCCGGACCGGAACCGGGATTCAGCGGAATTAGTTTTGTTTCATCCACACCTGCTCCGCGTAAAAAACGAGAAGAGGAATAATCGTGGTTCAGGATCAGCTCCAGGACCAGGAGGCATGTTTGAGACTGATACTTTGCAAAACGGAAAAGAAGCCTGTTCTCCTGGTCGAGCCTGGCACGGTAATATAAAGTGCCTGTCATTTTTTTCACTTCAGCAGCAGCGAAATTCCCCGCAGCAAGTTCTCCGATAACCCGGTCAAATTGTTTACTCAATTTTCCGGGATCAAGGCCATTCAGCATCAATACATCGTACACCGGGAAAAATTTATCCCAAAGTTAAAGCATACACAAAATCAGCAAGCATTTGTTGAAAAGTCGAGAATAACTGTTCAACCCCGTCTGAAGATATCAACGACATCACTGTTTCACCAGGTAGTACCTGTAAGGAAGAGACTTGAAATCAATCATGACAAGGTAAGTCCCTGTACGTATTTATACTCCGTATTGGCCGGGAACCAGAAATATCCTTCGAACATGTTGTTGCCAAGTGCAGATTTAACCACGTTTGAAGAATCCCCCAGGGTCCATCCCTGGTAGGTGCCCGGTACGAAAAGCATCCAGTATGTTTTGGTTGTAAAAGAAACAACAGCACCGTAAGCCAGGCCTTGCTTATTGATGGCATAAGCACGGTAATAATAAATGGTATTCATTGTAAGCCCCTGAAGTTCAGTATCGAATTCACCCAAACCACTTCCATAAATGATCTTATTATCAGCCACGGTAGGAACACATACCCGGCCCCAGCAGAACCCCCTTTCGATAACCGCTGAACGGCCGGAATCATTAACAATTCCGCTGATGTCTGCAAAAGAAAATCCCACAAAAACAGGGTTTAATGTTGATACATTCAGGTAGCTGCTGTCGAATTTCGTCCTGAAATATTTTTCGGCGCTGTAACCGGTTCCTGCATCATTTGTCGCAAACAACCGCACATAGTAGCTGCCTCCGGGAGCAAGGCCGGTGATTTCCTCCATAATATTCGCCGTGTTGTCGGTCGAAAAAATCACATGATTTTTTAAGGTCGGATTATGGGTAGTATCCCAGCATACCCCTTTCTTCTTAACTGCCGAACTTCCCTGGGATGTGATCCATCCCGAAACCCAAGCCGAGGTATACAAAGGCTCTGAAACTGCCTCGGCAAAAACCAAAGGTACAGTCCCGCTCTGCTGGTTTGTGGATGAATTGTCTTTTTTGTTACAGGAAACCAGTAAAATGGTTAATGCGAATATTACCAGTGAATGGGAAACAACCCTGAACTTCATGCGATGAACTTTTAAGGATCTTCCCCATATAATAAAAACAAAAATATAAATATTTCCGGGATTTTATAATGTAACAATTCAGGTTCTCTTGCATAATTTATCCATCATTCCTGCAAAAGCGAACGCAAGCGCCTGAATTCGCATTCGAAAGTGACGGGTATTTTTTCCGGTGGTACGAATGAATTCCTCGAAAAACTGAGGCTCAGGCCCCGGCTTTTATTAAGTTCCGGAGCTCATTCAGTTTTTTCATGGAAGAATCTTCAGCACGTTTCTGGACTTCATCCATGAATAAGGAAAGAAGTTCTTTATGTTCTGCAGAGGAAATGGGAACTTTCAAAGCCATGTACTTGATGAATTTTTCATCTTCACCATGGATCTCGAACATATGATCCTGAAAAATTACCGCCACTTTCGAATGCGAGTTCAGGAACTTTGTATTCAGCGTGGCACATGGGTTGCTCATCAGGTTTTTTACGGCCTCCAGGACCATTTCTTTTTCAGGTTTTCCGCTTCCGGGATCATCTTTTTCTTTGCTCATAGCAGTATATGATATAGTTTATTTTAGTCTTAAACAGTGACGCAAATATAAAATAAAAAGGGCATGTTATGGTTTCAACCTAATATAAATTTAGGTTCTTTATAAAAGTAAGTGGGTAAATTTACAGAAACAAACATAGCTAACCGATGTTAACCCAAAAGGATTTGTTCGCGAAAGCCTTGATGGTAGAGAAGCCTTGGTATGTTCATGAGGTACAATTTGATCAGCAAGCCGGTAAACTTGAGATCTGGATTGATTTTGAGCGTGGTTCCACATTCTATTACGAGGATAAAGAATTAGGTATTCAAGGGCAGTTTAAAGCATACGATACGGTTCAAAAGACCTGGCGACATCTTAACTTTTTTCAGTACCAATGTTTCCTCCATGCATGGATTCCCCGGGTTGATATAGGAAATGGTAAAGTGCGTCAGGTTCAAGCTCCATGGGAAGGACATACTGCAGGATTTACCCTCTTGTTTGAAGCCTTGATCCTGGAGCTGGCAAAAGTCATGCCGATTCATCAGGTCAGCCAGATCATGAATACATACGATAAGAAGCTGTGGGACATGATCAAAGCCTATACTGAGAAAGCCCGCGGACAGGAAGACTTCTCCGAAGTCAGTGTTGTAGGGGTTGATGAAACGGCGGCTCGCAGAGGACATGATTACGTCACATTATTTGTTGATCTTGAAGAGAAAAGAACCATTTTTGTTACCGAAGGCAAGGACCAGGAAGTAGTCGAAGAGTTTGTCGAAGACTTGATTGAACATAACGGCGCTGCAGAAAATGTTACTCAGGTATCTTGTGATATGTCTCCTGCCTTTATCAAAGGTGCTGAAGACAACCTGCCTGATGCTGCCATTGTATTCGATCGATTTCACGTAACCAAAGTACTCAATGAGGCCGTGGATAAAGTCAGAAAGGCAGAGGTAGGGCAGAATCCGATATTGAAAAATTCCAGGTATCTGTTTCTTAAAAACCGTGATCGCCTGACAATTTACCAGCGTGAGCAGCTTGAACAAATCCAATTGAGTGGACTCAATTTGAAAACCATGAAGGCCTTGAATATCCGTGAAGCGTTTCAACAAATCTACCAGGCTCCCACTCCGGAAATCTTTGACAAACTGCTTCGTAAATGGTATTTCTGGGCGACTCACAGCCGCATAGAACCGATCATTGAAGCAGCGTATACCATTCAACGACATTGGGAAGGAATTGTTAACTGGATCGACTATAAGATCAGTAACGGAATACTGGAGGGATTTAATTCCATTTTTCAAGCTGCCAAAAATAAAGCACGAGGTTATCAACGTTCTGATACGATTAAGGCCGTTATCTATTTGCTTACTGGAAAACTCGACTTCTCAAAAATCAATCCTTATTATGTTACCCACTCGAAATTATAAAGAGCCTAAATTTATCACCATGTTCCTGCCGGTTTGATCTCACCCGTTCAATTCTCTTCAGCTTTTTGCAAAACCGGGACCGGGGCTTGCACCGGGATTCATACCATGATTTGGATTATTCAGGCACTATACCCATTTTTTTCATCAGGTAAGATGCATTCAGGTTTTTGCACACACCAGGGCGCAGCTTGTAATCTATTTCCATCCTGTCGCCCTCAATGAAGATCTCGAAATAAAGGTTAGTGATATGGTTAGGATAAGTGTTTATCAACGTGCTGATTGCGACGTCGTGGGTCGCGAATATTCCAATCACTTCGTATTTCATCAGTTGTTTGATAAGGGCGATGGAACCGGATTGTTTATCGGAAGAGTTCGTACCTTTAAGAATTTCATCCAGGAGTATGAGCTTCCTTTGACCCTGTTCAAGTTCGCCTATGATTTCCTTCAGGCTTCTGAGTTCTGCGTAAAAATAGGATTCACCTTTCACCAGGGAATCGTTGGTCCTGATGCTGCTATGGATCTCCACCGGGGTAAAAATGAACTTTACTGCAAAAACAGGTGCCCCCATCATGGCTAAAATGTAATTAGTCCCGATGGTCCTGAGAAAAGTGCTCTTCCCCGACATGTTGGCACCTGTGATGATATAAAACTGCTTCCATCCGGTGATATCAAAATCATTGGTCACACAGCGATCGGTAGGAATCAGCGGATGCCCTGTTTTCTCAGCTTTAAAAAGGAATTCTCCCTGATGAAATTCAGGAAAAATAAATTCCGGGTTGTTGAATGAAAAGGCTGCCAGTCCTGAGAGGGCATCAAATCCGGCCAGCACTTCGAACCACCTGGGGATGTGGTCCCGGTATTTCAGCCTCCACTTTTCCACATCTATGAGCAAATGGATGTTGATCATCAGCAGGCCGTTAAGGATAGCCGAAATGATCATATTAAGGGAATCCATCAGGTTCAGAAGCTGTGATAAGCGTTTGATTATCTGTGATGGTGTAAGCTGCTCATTGAATTTAAGGTTATCCTGCAGCTTTCTATTAAAGCCTGCACTGAACGAACCTGATTCTATGAGAGCAAGCGCCCGGGAATATTTCTGCAGTATGCTGAACTGTGAAGTGACCGTTTGATTAACGGTTATAAACTTTCTGCCAAAGCCATATATAAACAGATACTGGAGAATGATCATCAGAACAGGCAACTGGTAATAAACCAGCCCGAACGAGGCCAGTAGAATGCTTAAAATGGTAATTCCCGGTCCCGCATACGAAATCACCGTCATGACCTTCATCCAGTCAACCGGTTGCTTACCAGCCTTTTTTCCTAAAAAAGGGTTGCTGCCAAGCCAATCCATCAGTATTGGCAGATCATACTTGTCAGTGGGTTGTTCAAAAAAGATACCCTGCAACTCCTGCCTGAAATCGATTTTTCCTGAAAGTTCCCTTATGGCTTCCTGCCTCGGTATTATCTCATTCCTGAACTGGTAAGCATTACTCAGATAATCCGACAGCTTTTTTTTGCCGAATATGGTCGAGGACCTGTTAAGGCATTGAAATAGCGAACCCTTGCCAAAGATGTCAAGGTCATGGGTATAAGGATGGTTTTCATTATAAAATTCATCACCAGGATCAAAAGCAGAATAATCTCCATTTATAGCAGCGATTTCATTCTGGTTTATTTCGATACGTGTTTCAAAAGTCCTGATCTTTTGCCTGAAATTCATATCGAACCATCCCAAAAGTAAAAAAGCAGCAAAAGATAGGGCCGCTGAAATGAAAAATCCAGGTTGAGACGTTTTCACACCGAACCAGATTGAACAAACCATGGCCAGGAATAAAATGAACCTTCCCCATGGGATGTACTGCAGCCTTCTCCTTACATTCCTGATCTGCTGCAGGTAGCCATCTGTTCGTTGCTGGTAAATACCGGCCGGATTGTTCATTTCAGCATTTAATCTTCCAGGGTAAGATCTCCGTCACTTCCTGGGTGGAACCCGGGTCATGAGCTTGCCTGGAGTTAATACTAATTTATTTCCCGATAAAAGTACATGTTTTTTTGACTATGGATGAAATCGCCTTAATGCAAAGCTTATTCCCCGAAACAAGTAAGGCCTCACATTTATTTAAGAAATTTGGATACTACATCAGATCAGCTTAATTTTACCTTTCAGAAGTACATATGATGAAGATAACCCAGTCTTCCTCCGGTCAAAACACAAGTAAACTCGCTCTCAGGGTTCTTGCAGGGGCGATACTCGGGATCCTTACCGGCCTGGTGATCGGTGATTCCGCGGCTTACCTGGGATTCCTGGGCAAAGCTTATGTACAGCTCCTGGCCATGTGCGTGTACCCCTACCTCGTCGCATCGCTGCTGCACGGCCTGGGGAAAATGGATTCAGCCACGGCAAAGCTGATGCTTAAGAGGGGATGGTTTATATTCGTCCTTGCATGGATCATCATTTTGGCAGCTATGATGATGCTCTCCCTGGTATTTCCGAAACCACTGGCACCTGTCACTATCGTGAATGATGCTGCCAACAGGAGCGTAGATTTTGTTTCGATCTTCGTGCCGGGGAACATCTTCAGCGACATATCGAAGAATTACATTCCTGCCGTGGTCGCCTTTACCCTGCTCTACGGTGTGGCCATGCAGAAGACCTCACGTAAGGATACCCTCCTGGATATCATGGAGACGGTTAAAACCGCCAGCCTTACCATCTGGAACTGGGTAGTGCTGATAGCCCCCCTGGGAGTTTTTGCTTTGTTTGCAAACGTTGCGGGAACCATGATGATGACCGAGATCGAAGGCCTGTTGCTTTACATCATTGTTTTTCTTGCCGGATCGGCGCTGTTCACATTCTGGATACTCCCGGCACTGATCACATCCCTGGTTCCGCTGAAATACAGGGAACTCATGAAAGAACTGGAAGGTGCTTTTATCCTGGCCCTTGTAACAACCCTGAGCGTAGCAGCCCTTCCCATCATCACCCAGGCGATCGAGAAATTCCTCAGGAACAGGAACTTAAGCGACAACAGGATGAAGGATGTGATCGGCACGAATATCTCCCTTGCCTATCCATTCGCCCAGCTCGGGAATCTGGGCGTGCTGTTGTTCATCTATTTCTGCAGTTTTTTCTACAAGATTGACTTTACCTTAACCCAGAAGATCCTGCTGCCCCCGCTTACGCTGATCTCCACGATAGGCACCCCGAGTGCGGCGGTGAATGCGATCAGCTTTTTATCTGCCGTGTTCAAAGTTCCCCCGGGAACCGAAGACCTTTACGCGGCCACCACCATTTTCACAAGGTACGGACAAGTTGCACTCAGCGTTATGGGCTTTGTTTTTACAGCACTGCTTTCCACCTTCTCTTTTTACGGCTTGCTGAAGTTCAACCCGGTGAAATTCTTCACCCCTCTTGCAGGAGGGATCATCGTTCTGCTTGGGTTCACCATCGTTCTGAGGACCTTCAGCCCGGGCCTGTTCATGGAGCGGAACCTGCCATATCTCCAATACCGTCTTCCCAGGGAACTGACGGAAAGCGTCAATGCTGTAATCTACAAACCAGGCCAGACGAGGCCCCCCTCGGTTTATGATTCAACCACTCATTACAGGATGGATCATATCAGGAGAACTGGCGTTCTCCAGGTCGGGTACAACCCTGGAATCATACCTTTCTGTTATTTCAATAAATACGGTGAACTCGTGGGGTACGACGTCGAGAACATGTACCATCTTGCCATGGACCTCAACCTGAAGCTGCAGTTTATCCCTTTCCAGTGGGCCGGTTTGGAGGACGATCTAGTAAACCATAAGTTCGACATCGCGATAGGAGGGATCTTTGTAACAAATGAAAGGCTGCAGGCACTCCCTGCCACCCGGCCGTATTTTCAAAGCCCGCTTGCCCTTCTCGCCAGGGGAAGCATCGCCAGGGAGCTCACCACCAGGGAAAAAGTGCTCGGGAATGCAAAATACTGCGTGGGGATTTTCACAAGCCCGGTCCTCGTAAGGATTGGCAATATACTTTTCCCTAAAAATCAGAAAATCCTTCTTGAAAACTATTATGAACTTGCATCCCGAATGGATATTGATTTTGCCATCTGGACTTATGAACAGGCCAGAGCTTACGCCCTGTCTCACCCGGGGTTTACAGCCGTCATTCCCGCCGGCTTCGGGAGCCCCCTGCTGATCGCCTACTTCATGCCCCCCGATGCACTTCCCCTGGTCAGGTACATGGATTACTGGCTGCAGATCAAGGATACCGAAGGCACAACCGCCCAATTGAAAAAAAGGTGGATTGAAGGCGTTCAAACCCGCACAAAAGATCACCGCTGGTGCCTGATCAGGGATGTATTTCACTGGGAGAACAACTGAAGGAACTTCCTCTGATGCAGTTGTTCAAAGCTCTGGATTATTTGCGCCTGAACGCCCCCGAAGAAGCTGAAAAAAATACCGGAATTGTAAATATTTGTGCAAAATCCGGACGCGTCCCAGGCAATATCAATTCAGCGACTTCAGGTTTTCCAACGCATCTGGCGCAAACTGAAGCACCGGCTTGATAGTATCACAGCTATGCAGAGTATCGCATTGTCCGCAAGTGCTGAAGTTCTTCAACGAGGCACACTTCCTCATACCACACATGGCCCAATGGCCGATCTTTGCACCCTCCACCCTGCAGCCGGTGCAGTTGATCATTTCAGGGGTGATATCCGGTGAGTTATACATCACCCTCCATTTTTCGGCAGTTTGCCGCCTGAGTTCATCATCATTTGCAAGCGTTGCGATCCTGGCATCGCAGGTTGCGCAATTAAGTCCACAGCAGGAGATAAGTTTTTCCATATTCTGAGTTTTAGATTATATCCATTTTCAGGAATAAAACCGAGGCATGCTGATTAAAATCACGTCAAAATTCAATCACCTAATATATCGAATAATCTTTTATCCGGCATAAATAAAAAGTAATTTCCTGCCTGTACTTATTTCAGGCGAATTTGATATATTTACTACGAAATCACATGAAACGGACATTAAATAGGTATTTTCCCCAAGAGCAGGATCTTTAACCCGGATTCCGCCAAGGATACAGGGACTTTATCCTTAGAGAATCAATGGCATGAACTCCCGGGCAAGCCCCGGTCATATTTTACTCAGCAAGCGGGAATTTACCCGGAGAAATTAAACACTAAGAATATGAAAAAAACTACTGCATTTCTGATCCTGTCATTAACAGCAGGTTACATCCATGCACAGGTCGCCGGGACTGAAAGGAATACTAACGGAACGACCTGCGTTTCCCTTGACCGGGGCGATCAATGTGCGGCAATTTTCCCGGTCTTCCTCCCTGCATTTATGAAACACAGCGATGCAGGTTCCGGTCCGGAATTACCCGGCCGATTAACCGGTGAACCTTTCGATCTGAATAAAATCCCTGCGGTGCCAGGTCTGGTCGGACCCTACCGGTCAGAAAGTTCCATTTTCGACTGGAAACTTAAATTTACAGTCAGCGGAAAAGTGTTTAAAGATGTATCCTTTGCAGATGATCATACCGGGTATATTGTTACTGAACTGGGTTCTGTGTACAAGACGGTGAACGGTGGAGACAGCTGGACCTCCGTGATGAACCTGGGCTTCCCGTATTACTGGTACGGTGTATATGCACTAACACCAGACACTGTGGTCATAGCTGGATTCAACGACCAAGCCGCGACAGGACAGGGTGTTATAAGGTGGAGCTATAACGGGGGAAGCACCTGGCAACCCAACCTTGTTCTGACCATCCCTGTTAGCGGGGTCGGCTGGCTCGACAGGGTGCATTTTTTCGGTGCCGATACGGGTGTTGTTTTCAATTCCTTATCAGGTGGCTGTTGGATCACTACCAGCGGGGGTAAGGACAATACCGGTTGGGATTACATCAACATCAACACCGACCTGGGATGGTTTGCAGGAAACATCGATTTCGACCGTCCCGGGAAAGTCAGCGCCACAGGCATTCATCTGGCCGAAAGCCAGGACTATGGGCAATTATGGAACAGCGGTCCATGCGCCGACCAGACCTTTGACGGTGGAGTGGATTTCCTCGACAGCGACAGGCAGCTGGGATGGACCGGCGGGGGGCAGATCAGCGCACCGATATCAGGATGGATCCACCGGACAACCGACGGAGGTTTGAGCTGGTCAGGCCGCCTGCAGACTTTTCCTTATCCCATAAGGGCTCTCACCTTCTTCAATGCTTCCACCGGGCTTGCCCTCGGCGGAAATGTTTACAGCGAGGCTGGGGGCATATACAGTACCTCTGACAGCGGGATGACCTGGAACCTCGAAATGAATACAGCGGCTGAAATGTTCTCCATGGATTATAAGATAATTTCTGCCGATTCCATGGACGTCTGGTGCGTCGGCTCCACGGGCAGCAGCACAGGCTACCAGGGTAAACTTTACAAAGCCAGGACCGTCAACCTCATCACAGGAGCCAGGGAGAACAGAACAGCGGTCATTAACGGCCTCCTGCTGGACCAGAACAGCCCCAACCCATTCCCTCTGTCTACGATGATCAGGTTTTATATTCCCTCAAGTTGCAGGACAACCCTGAAAGTGTTCGATCTCACAGGGAGGGAGATCAGGACCCTGTGCGACGGGGTCTGGCCCGCCGGCTTCAGTGCCCTGAGGTTTGATACAGAGGGTTTGCGCGACGGGATTTATTATTACCGGCTATTTGCAGGTGACCGTAGTGAGACCAGGAAGCTCGTCATCAGAAAGCAGTAAACAAACAACACTTATTCTCAATCATATGTTAGTTTATTTTGATTCTGCCGTATCTTTGACCATCGTGAATCAAATAACAAGCAAGTATGAGTAAAAAGTCCTTCTCGTTCCGTAACCTGCTGAACGCCCTCATCACCTTTTTCTTTGCATCCGTGATTATTGGAGTATTCCTGGCGGTTTCGTTCATCAGTGACCAGAAACGTGCCAGCCAGAAACTTCGTGAAGTGGATGTTGCCCAGGCACAATCGGCACTTGAGATGCTCGGTAACTTTGAGACCCTGCAGGGACTGGTAAGAGGTATCGCACTAACGCCTTCGGCGGATGTCAGAAAGGAATTGAAAGATAAGTGCGAACGGCTAATCAGCGACATGAATGCCAGGACGAACCTGCTTCTGCGGACTGATGACCCTGAGGGGAACAGTTTGCTTAAGGAGATCAGGAAGGCACTGGACGACTACAGTGCAGCCCTGGCCATTGCCTGCGTTAAACAATTGCCGGGCATGAACGGTAACAAGGGGAAAGACCACGGTGAATCCTATGGTACCGCCCCCGAAACCATGATCATTCTGGAGTCAAGGCATCTTGAAGAATCTGTTTCACAATACCTGGAATATCAGAGGAAGTCAATCTCAGCTACGGGCGCTGGCCTTGACACGTCGATCAGCACCATGCGCGGACTTATTTTTGTTTTAGGGGTTTTCTTTTTCCTGTTCGCACTTCTCGTCTATTTCTCCATCCTCCGCTTTGTATATACCCAGGTAGGAGGTGAGCCCGGACTGATACGTGAAGTTACCAGGAAAATGACCGAAGGGGACCTGGAGATAGAATTTCCTGAAAAGACCAATGGGATCTATGATGCCATAAGGAAACTTTCGTTGACCATGAAAGAAGTCGCATTGAACGCCGAGACCGTTGCAGGGGGAGATTTTACGATCACACCCACCCTAAGGTCTGATAAGGACCAGCTGGGGTTTGCGCTAAAGAAAATGTCAGGTTCGCTGAGCGATCTGCAACAGGTGACCCAGGAGATCTCGAAGGGGAATTTCGACCTGAGGCTTACAGTCAAGGGCGAAAACGACCTGGTTTCCAAGTCAATCAACAGGATGAGCGAGGGACTGCTGGCCAGCAAGATCTTCAATGAAGAGCAGAACTGGCTTAAGGACGGTCTGAACAGGCTTTCGGCCGAACTTTCGGGAGACCAGAAACTCGATACGCTGGCAGGTCGCGCGATCAGTTACATCAGCAGGTACCTGGGCGCAGGCAGGTCAGTGATCTATCTTTTCAACGAGAACAGGCAAACCCTCCACCTGGCAGGCTCCTATGCCTTCACCGAAAGGGAGACTCTTTCGAACATTTATGAACTGGGCAAAGGCGTGGTTGGGCAGGTGGCCCTGGAGATGAAACCCATCCTTCTCAAGCCTGCCTCAAGGGATGAAGCACCTATCACGACAGGAACGACGTCCATCACACCCCTCTGCACATATACCTACCCGATACTCTATGAAGGAACCCTGCTGGGTGTGATTGAATTTGCTTCAGGTACGCCATTCCTGAAGAACCAGGTCGCTTTCCTTGAGCAGTCGAATCAGATCGTTGCATCGGGGATTTACACAGCCATCCAGAAAACAAAAATCGAGGATCTCCTGGCCAGGGCGCAGGAAGCACAGAGGGAAGCCGAAGACAAGACCCGGATGGTGCAAGAGGCGAACGCCCGGCTGGAAGAACAGCAGCAGCAGTTGCAGCAGCAGTCGGAAGAGCTTCAACAGACAAACTCCCAGATGGAAGAGCAGCAGCAACAGCTGCAGCAGCAGTCGGAGGAACTACAGCAGACAAACCAGCAACTTGAGGAACAGCAGCAGCAGCTGATGCAGCAGACCGAAGAGCTGAAGCAGGGGAATCAACAGCTCAGGCAGGCCAAGGAAGAACTGGATATAAAAGCCCGCGACCTCGAACAGTCAAACCGTTACAAAAGTGATTTCCTCGCTAATATGTCCCATGAACTCCGTACTCCGCTGAATTCCATCATCCTGCTTTCCAAGATGATGCAGAAGAATGAAAGGGGCAACCTCGACAAGGAGGATATCAAGCGTTCGAAGGTCATCCACTCGGCAGGAGAAGAACTGCTGAGGCTGATCAATGATATCCTGGATATTTCCAAGATCGAGGCAGGGAAGACGATCCTCTCGATCTCCGAATTTTCGACTGAAGACCTGCTTACCGAACTCATGCAATTTTTCTCATCCATGGCCAAAAACAAAGGCCTGGCTTACACCATGGACGATACCTTAAAGAAAAGGATCACCAGTGACAAGGATAAGGTAGGGCAGGTGATGCGGAATTTCATCTCAAACGCTATTAAATTCACCAAAACCGGTGGAGTGACCATCAGTGTTGAAGAGAGCGGAGACCCGTCAAAGCCCGTGAAGTTCAGTGTAAGGGATACAGGAATAGGCATTGACGCTGAAAAGCACAAGCTGATCTTTGAGGCGTTCCAGCAGGTTGACAGCTCCATCTCAAGGGAATTCGGGGGGACGGGCCTCGGACTGACCATCTCACAGAAGCTGGCCACCCTTCTGCACGGGGAGATACAGGTGAAAAGCGAGTTGGGAAAAGGAAGCGAATTTTCGCTTCTGTTGCCTGTTGTGCTGGTCCCTGCCTCGGGCGAGTTGCATGAAATGGAAGTAAAACCGAGGAGGATCGCGGCTGTGCACGACGGAGCATCCCCTGAGCCCATCCCACAGGCCCTGCCACTCAACGACGACCGCAAGATGATCAAACCTGGCGACAAAGTGATCCTCATCGTGGAAGACGACCATTCCTTTTCGGATATCGTGGCCATGGTGGTGAATAAAATGAATATGAAAGTTATCCGTTCTTCGACTGCGGAAGAAGGAATACGGCTGGCCCAGCAATACAGCATTCACGGGATCATTCTCGACCTGGTGCTTCCCGACATGAACGGGGTAGATTTCATGAGAAGGCTGAAGAGCTTTAAAGAACTTAGGCATATCCCGGTTCAGATCATTTCGGGCCATGAGAAAAACCCCGAACTGATGCGCATGGGGGCCCTTGACTATCTCCAGAAACCCGTTGACCAGGACCAGATCCAGCAGGCGATCCAGGGCATCCTAAACTTTTCGGAGAAAAACCCGAAAGACCTCCTTATTGTTGAAGACAACCGGATCCACCGCCTGGCGCTTACGGAACTGATCCAGGGACAGAATATAAGGATCAGGGAAGCAGAAACGGAAACCCAGGCTATCGAAGAGCTGAACAAAGGCATTTACGACGCGGTCATTATCGACCTCGGACTGAAGTCGGGCGATGGAATGAATATTTGCAGATATGCCAGGGAGAACCAGATGAAGGTACCGATCATCGTGTATACAGGGAAGCAGCTTAGCCCGGAAGAGGAGAAGAATCTTAAAAAACTGGCCGACCGCATCATTATCAAGACGGTCCATTCGGAAAACCGCCTGATGGATGAACTGATGCTGTTCCTCCACCAGACCCAGAAGGAGATCCCGGGGCCGCAGGCAGTCCCTGATAAGGTCATGAAGATGAAGAGACTGGCCGACCGTACTGTTCTGGTAGTCGACGACGATATCAAGAACGTCTTCGTAATGAGCACAGCCCTTGAAGAGCATGGCGCCCTGGTGATCGACGCCCAGAACGGGAAAGAGGCACTGGAGATCCTGGAAAAGAAAACCGTGGACCTGGTGCTGATGGACATCATGATGCCTGTGATGGACGGGTACACGGCCATCCGTAGGATAAGGGAGAATGTACAATGGAAAAATCTCCCGGTAATCGCTCTTACAGCTAAAGCACTCAAGGAGGACCGTGAAAAATGCATTTCGGCAGGGGCCAATGATTATCTTCCGAAACCCGTGGATTACGACATGCTTATCGGGCTTGCAGAAGCCTGGTGCCAGAAGAAAATGTGATGACAAACATCCATTCAATAGATACCGCCAGAACCCGGCATATATCGGTGCAGGGAAACCTGCAGTTCCTGTCTGACAGGGAGCAGCTTTTTACCCAGCTCGAACCCGGCAGTTTTTCGGAACTAGAAATAACATTTTTCGACATCAGGGTCCTGCCTCTGGAGGTGGTGTTGCATCTTATGGAATTTACCTCCATAACCCCTGAAGTGAAGCTGAAGATCAACGTGTTCCACCGTTATCTCGGCTCTTACCTTTTCAGGCTGGGGATCCACTGCCACGTCATCAGCCAGCAAACATTCAATTATAAAGAATCGGGGAAAACCCGGGCCATTGTACTCGCCGGGTCAGCAGGCAGCCTTGACAAGATCCTGGCCATCATGGCCAAGCTGCCGGGTAAGGACATTTCGGTGTTCATCGTCCAGCACATCCTCGAGAATGAACCCAATTATCTCGGGGAAATACTTGAAAGAAGCACTTCGTTCAAAATAGTCCCTGTAGCAGATCAAACAGCGATCAGCCCGGGATGTGTCTACATCGCACCCCCTGGGATGCATATGCTGGCCGAAAAAGGGAGGATCAGGCTTTCGAAGGAGGGAAAGATCAATTTTGCCAGGCCTTCCATTCAGGTTACTTTCGAATCACTGCTGAAGGAATACCAGGATCAGCTTCTGGCCGTGATCCTTTGCGGTTACGGAGAGGACGGGGTGCAGGCCATCCCTCTGCTCAAACAGGCAGGAGCCCGGGTGATCATCGAAGACCCCGGGGATTGCGAGGCGAAGGACCTGCTTATCAATTCATGGCGTACCGGGCTGGTCGATTACAAGTTCCCCCTGCCTGAACTCATTTCATACCTGGTGCGCATTATCGAACCCAGCACCCCCGACATCCAGGAACCAGAACTGACAAGGTTTTTCAACAAGCTGCATGAACATTACGGCTACGATTACAGGCATTACTCCACGCAAAGCGCAATGCGCAGGATTGCCAGGGTCATGGCCGACAACCAGATCTATTCCTTCAGGCGCTTCGAGGAACTGGTGCTTCAGGACCGTGACCTGTTCGAGAACCTGTTCCTTGAATGCTCCATCAACGTGACAGAATTTTTCAGGAATCCCGGGACCTTCCTGACGATCAGGGAAAAAGTGCTCACCTACCTGGATTCATTCCCTCATATCAAGATCTGGAGTGCCGGCTGCTCCACGGGCCAGGAAGCTGTTTCTGTTGCCATCCTGCTTAGCGAACTGGGCATCCTGCACAAATCACAGATCTATGCTTCTGATATCAATCCTTACGTGGTCGAAGAAGCCCAGAACGGGATCTATTCACCTGAAACCCTGGAGAAAAGCGCCGAAAACTACCTGCAGTCAGGAGGGAAAAGGGACCTTAAGGAGTATTTTATCATAAAGGACGGCTATGCCCGGGTAAAGCCACAGTTGCTCGAAAAGATACTTTACTTCCAGCACAGCCTGCTTAACCGGGGTGCATTCAACGAGTTCCACCTCGTCCTTTGCAGGAATGTATTGATCTATTTTGACCACGAACTGCAAAAAAGCGTGCTGGAACTCTTCTTCAGATCCCTCGATATGAACGGTTTCCTGGTATTGGGTGAAAGCGAAAGCGTAGTCTCTTACCCCATAGGATTCGAGGTGTTCGACAAAACCAATAAAATCTTTAAAAAAATTATCTGACAGGGAATGGAAGTGCAATTTAAACCCGAGATCCTGCTGGTTGATGACGTTGAACACAACCTGTTTACGCTTCGGACCCTCATCGAGAACCATTTCGAAGCCAACCTCAGCGAAGCCACTTCGGGAGAACAGGTGCTGCGGATCATCAACGACCGCAATGTAGACCTGATCCTGATGGATGTGATGATGCCGGGCATGGATGGCTTCGAAACCGCAAGGCTGATCAAGAACAGGCCAAAGACCTCCAACATCCCCATCATTTTCATCTCGGCCTACGATCCTACCCAGAAATTGCTGGAAAAAGGAATTGCCGCCGGGGGATTCGATTACCTTACAAAACCTATAGATGACAACCAGCTCGTTTATCGCCTCAAGATGTACCTGCGTTTCATCCAGCATGAATTTATGATGAACATGCATCTGAGGGAGCTCAACCAGAAACTGATCGAAGAGATCGAGGAAAGGAAGGCAACGGAGCAGACCCTTCAGGTCAGTCAAAAGGAACTATGGACGGCAAATGCTGCTAAAGACAAGTTCTTCTCGATCATCGCCCACGACCTCAGAAACCCTTTTAACGCCATCATAGGGCTCACCTCCATTCTGCTGGATGAGTATGACAGGTTCCCGGCAGATAAACAGAAAGAGTTTCTACGCAATATCAAATCCTCTGCTTCAAATACCTTCAGGCTGCTGCAAAACCTGCTGGAATGGTCACAGACACAGACGGGCAGGATCACCTTCGAGCCTATGAAGTTTGAGATTGGGCCTGTTATCACCGAGATCCTCGAACTTGTAAGACCTTCAGCCGAAAACAAGAACATCAGGCTGGAAATGGCCCTTTCGGAAGGACTGACGGTATTCGCCGACATGAACATGTTCGGCACTGTTATCAGGAACCTGTTGCAGAACGGGATCAAGTTCACGCAACCTGGAGGCTGGGTGGGCATAGAAACCTGCAGGGCAGGCTCCACGGTCGAGATCAGCATTAAGGATACGGGTGTCGGGATAAGCCCCGACAAGCTGAACAAGCTCTTTATGATAGATGCCAACGTTGCTTCCAACGGGACTGAAGGCGAGGAAGGTACCGGGCTGGGACTGATACTTTGCCACGAATTCATTGAAAAAAATAAAGGGCAGATCCGTGTCGGGAGCCGCCCGGGTGCGGGAAGCACCTTTGTTGTTGCCTTGCCTGAAGTTGTTGAAACCTTATAAACGAAACTATGCCAGCAGATCAGACCTTGAAAATACTGATCGTGGATGACAATCCCAACAATCTGTTCTCATTGAACGAGCTTATCAGAAGCAATTTTAATGTGACCGTCATCGAAGCCAGTTCGGGGTATGAAGCCCTGAGGATGATTAACGAGCAAGCGGTGGACCTATGCCTGATGGATGTGCAGATGCCGGAAATGGACGGGTTTGAAACGGCCCGACTTATCAGGACCAGACCCAAGACCGCTCACATCCCTGTCATCTTTATCACCGCCTTTGACCCCAACCGAAGCCTGATGGAGAAAGGTATTGACGCAGGCGGGCTGGATTACCTGACCAAACCTATTGACGATGTGCAGATAGTGCATATGCTCAATATGTATATCCGCTTTATCAACCGGGAACGGAACCTCAACGCAGAGCTGGAAGAGAAAGTCAGGGCTAGGACGAGGGATCTTGTTCAGGCTAATTTTCACCTCCGGAATGAGATAGAGGAAAGGAAAAAAACCGAAGCTGTATTGAAACAGACGGATCAGAAACTCCGTGAAGCGATTACTGCCAAGGACAAGTTTTTCTCGATTATCGCCCACGACCTGCGAAACCCCTTCAATGCCGTGATAGGGTTTTCGGCGATCCTCAGGGAAAACCTTCACGAACTCAGCACCGAAAAAGTCAGTCAATACGCTGGTTATCTCCACGAAGCAGCAAGGAGCGCCTTCCTGCTGCTGACCAACCTCCTCGACTGGGCCCGGTCACAGACCGATCAGATCAAATATGAACCTGAGCAAATGGCCATCTCGGAGATCATACAAGCCACTTTCTCAGTCCTTTCGGGAGAGTCAACGAAAAAGAGCATCCTCCTGTTAAACAAGGTGGAAGATTCGGTCAGCGTTTATGCAGACCGGAATATGATCTCGGCAGTCATCAGAAACCTCGTATCAAATGCCATCAAATTCACTTCTAGAGGAGGTACTGTAACTGCATATGCCGGTACTTCGGGCGGGATGAACAGCTTTACAATTGAAGATACAGGGGTAGGGATACGGAAGGAGGATATTGAAAAGCTTTTCCGGATAGATACCAAAGTAAGCAATCCCGGGACCGAGAAGGAAGAAGGGTCAGGGCTCGGGCTCATTCTTTGCCGTGAATTCATCGAAAAGAACGGTGGTAAGATACACGTCGAAAGCGAAGCTGGCAAGGGCAGCAGGTTCACATTCACATTGCCTGCGGGGGCGGGATAAGGCTTGTTGGTTAAACCGGTTTACTGAGAAAAAAATAGCAATTCAGGGAACAGACAAGGGTAGTTTCCCCGGCATTGTTAAATAACCATATGATAGAGATCCTCGGGTCAATGAGATACAATTATGCAGCAACCTAAATCAAATGAAATGAAATATAAATCAGCTTTAATAATGATTCTGTTTATTATATCCGGCAACTGGAAAATAATCGCCCAGGAATCCAAGCTCCTGCTTGAAAAACCCGGTACTTATAAAACAAAGTATTTCAGTATTTATGAACAGGACCAATGTAATTTTACCAGTATTGAAACAATGGCAAATTATAAGAAACTCCTGACTTTGACAGATGTACTTCGGCATAATTCTGTCCTTAATGAGATAAAAGGATTTGACTGCGTAATATCGAAGACCCGTGAACATTGCATCCCGAAAGAAGATTATGGGATTGCCTGCGAAATCACTATTAATTTCTGCAGCTGGAGCTTGGAAAATGGGAAAGAAACCTGCTGGACCAGTGAACCACCTGAATGGTCAATGAATGTTAACCGTTTAAGAACATTTGGCGCTTCAGGATTCAATGTTACAACGGATGAGCCGGCACAAACCAAACCAGGTTTTAATATGGAGCAATGGGAAAAAGCCGCTGATAGGGTGAATGAGCTCTTTTATATGCCTGGAGAAAAGGAAACAGTCGGAAAAGGAATAGACAGGTATAAGGGCGACTTTATAGTAATTTACAATCCAGCCAGACCGACATATTGGATGCAGGTGACCATCCGTGAAACCTTTGAACTGCTTTCCGATTACTGGAAGAAGCATCCCAATCAACCAACATCAGAAACAATGTTGAAAATGCTGGAAAAGGAATATGCAGTTTTTTCAGAATCAGAACGCGGAGGGTTTGCTTATTTTGGTGATCCAAATTCCATCTTCCGCATCGGGACCGACAGCAGGAAGTTGCCGGTTATGCGTGTTAACCCGGCATACTGGAATAAGAACCTGCCTCGTTCAGCAATCCAGTTTATCACTTTTGAATGCCCTTCCGATTTAAACACGATAAGGAGTGAAAAAGAGGAACGGCTGAAAAATAATAACGGTTATTATTATGTAAGCCGTTTTATTGAAGCATTGGACATCGCAAGTTTTCAGGCAATCATTGATAAATGATTCTGTTACTGCAGTTTTTCCACTCTCAAAACTGCAGATTCGACGAATTCCTTCTTCTGCGTTTTCACTTTTACCCAGTGAACCGGGGATGTCCTTTTTTCCTTGAAACCAATATTTTCCTACTTCCAGCTTTGGCTTGAGGATAGATACCCCTGAAGTAAGTTTGGGAGAGAGGTAGGTTTACCGTGTTTCTCCCGGCGCGCACTTTTCACATCTTGTAAGTCCTGAATAAATTTTCAGGAGGATTTAATCTTTTAAACGGGGAAAAACTATATTTGTTACAGTATTGAGAACTCTTTATGCACTCCTTTATTGCCAACTTGTTGACTTCTGTTAAAATCCTTTACGGCCTTATCACCCTGCTGGTCCTGGCGGTTTCCTGCACCGACAACAGGAAAAGTCTCGAACCCTACGAATTCGATGAAACAAAAAAACTGGTGGCATATGTGGAAGACGCTGCTGATCTCATCAAGGTCAAAGGAATTGCTGCATTCGCGGATTTCGCCAGAAAGAACAGCAAATGGCTGAATGGAAACAGGTACCTGTTTGCCTATGACTTGCATGGGACCTGCATTTTTCATCCGGTTACGCCTGAACTGATCGGGAGGAACATCATCAACATGAAAGACCTGAACGGAAAACCTGTGATAGTTGAGATCGTGCAGATCGCTTCCAACACGAAACATCCCAGCGGATGGGTCCATTACCTCTGGATGGAACCTGGTGAGATATATCCCGAATATAAAAGCTCCTACATCATGCGTGTGACAGATCCTGCCGGCCATATGTTTGCCATCGGCAGCGGGAATTACAAACAGAAGGCAGAAAAGATTTTTATTTCCGATATAGTCGATTCGGCATGCTTTCAGCTGGAGAAACAAGGGCTGGAAATAATACCGCTGTTCCTTGATAAGTCAGGGAAATATATTTTCTACGACTCTTACATATTTATACTTGATGAAAAGGGCACAGCCCTCGTCGATCCGTCTTTCCCAAGCCTGAGTGGCCGCAAACTGGTGAATCTGAAAGATGCCATCGGCAAACCCATTGTAAAGGAGATGATCGAAAAGCTGGAGACAAACCAAACCGCATGGCTTTCATATATGTCGAAGAGCCCCGATGAAAACAGGCCGGTTAAGAAACTCGCATACATCCGTAAAATACACATCAATAATAAAGCCTATATCGTAGGATCCTCCATTAGGCTGGAAAAACCGGTATGGCTTAAGATCTGATCCCAAACCCAGTCAGTATGGCTACACCTCCCAAAGGCATGATCTATGGCGTTGATGACAGACCGCCTTTCCTGATCACGGTTTTACTCGGGTTACAGCATATTTTCACCATGTCGAGCATGCTGGTGCTACCGGTCGTGATTGTACAAGAGATAGGCGGCAGTTTCCTTGAGATAAACAGCGTGGTATCTTTTTCCATGATTGCAGCCGGTTTCGGGACCATCCTGCAGTCCCTCAAAAGAGGTCCCATAGGGTCGGGCTATCTCTGTCCGAATCTCTGCGGCCCATCCTACATGGCGGTCTCCCTTGAAGCCGGATGGCTTGGCGGTCTTCCCCTGATGCATGGCATGATCATGATTTCGGGGTTTACCGAAATGGCGTTCGCACAAGTCGTACCGAAACTGAAAAAACTCTTTCCCCCGGAAATCACGGGGCTGGTTGTCATCATGGTCGGCGTGGCACTGATCCCCCTGGGTGTTTCGAAATTCATGGGCGTGGAATTTTCAGGCGACTCGATCGAACCCCCGAAGATCATCATCGCCTGCATCACCCTGGGTGTGATGATCGGGCTGAACCTCTGGGGAAAAGGCAAGATCAGGTTATATGGTGTGCTCATCGGCATCATCGTGGGGTACCTCCTCTCTCTTGGTGCCGGTATCATCGGTTCGGCCGAATTAAGACAGGTTTCCCAGACCCCTCTTTTTTCGCTTCCGGGCCGGGGCGTGAAAATGTTCAGGTTTGCCTTTGATCCCTCGCTGATCATCCCCTTTGTCCTGATCTCGATCATCCAGTGCCTGAAATCGTTCGGGAATATCATCACCTGCCAGAAGCTCGGCGATGACGACTGGAAAGAACCTGACCTGAAAAATGTTGGCAAAGGACTTATGGCTTCCGGGATCAGCGTCTTTACCTGCGGCCTTCTCGGCGGAGTGGCTACCGATACTTCGGCCAGCAATGTGGGGCTTTCGGCTGCAACCGGCGCAAACAGCAGGGTCATTGCCTGGAGCGCCGGACTGATCTTCATGCTCCTTGGGTTCCTCCCCAAAATGGCTGCATTGTTCACCATCATGCCCCAGCCGGTGATGGGTGCCATCGTGGTCTTTGTGACCTGCTACATGCTCATTTCGGGTATGCAGATCATCCTTGCCAAACCGATCTCGCCACGAATGATCTTCATCATAGGGATCTCCATGATCTTCGGATTGAGCGCGGATATCGCCACCTCCCTGTTTTTCACAGTCCCTTCATGGCTGGCCCCGGTATGCTCCTCTTCACTCACCGTTTCCACACTGCTTGCCGTTATTCTGAACCAGATATTCACCGTGCGTGAAAAGAAAGCCTGAAGCGAAAGAAACAGACCCGTATCATCAGATAAATATTATACACCCGGGGCAAACCCATGCCCAGGGCTCTGCATAATGCTGAGGGGAACTAAGGAGAGAAATTAAAACCTCATCCCCATTGTGAGGGTAAAGCACTGCCTGTAGTAATCGGCCCAGTACTGTTCGGCTGGGGAAACCACTTCGTTGAAAGGTCTGACTCCTGAATCCCCGCTGGTTAAAAAACTGTATTGACCGCGTATGTATGCGTCGTTGAATGGCTTGAATTCGAGTCCCGCGGTGAATCCGTATATCATAAAATGATCTGTTTTCCCCGAGTACTGGTCGGTGATCAGGATGTTCTCAGGATCATAAAACATCTCCCCACGGATGGCAATTGAAAATTTCGGAAGAACCCGGTATCTGGCCCCCAGCAGTGCCGATACCATGATACCTCCTTTCACCGAATCGGTTTCAATGCTTTTAACCTTTTGTAAGGCAAGGTCTGTCTGTGCTATGATATTCCATTTGGGAACCGGGCTCCAGTCGGCATACAGGTTATTGAAAAAATAATACTTATTATAGGCAGCGCCTCTTGCCGAGATGTCGCCCAATGCGTTGTTATAGCTCACTGTCAGTTTTTCGCTTGGATTATATGCTATGTCTATCCCGTACATGATCCTGGTGTTCTGGCCGAAAGGTATTGTGAAGGGATTGCCTGCCCAGCCTATGAAGACCCAGGATTCATCATTGGTCGTATAGGAAACTGCGCCTCCGAGCAGTGTACTGGGCTCATAGTAGCTTCCTACACTGCATCCGCTCAGGATATTATTGATGGGCATGCTGGATTCAACCCCCACCGGGCTTTCGAGATAACCGCAGTCGAACCATAATCCTTTATAGATCCTGAACCCCAGCGAAAGCTGGCTGATGTAATTCACCCACATTGCGGTTGAATTGGTGGCCAGGAGCTGAGGCTGGTCACCGAACCGGATATCACTTGTGACCCTTGCCCAGCGGTTGCTGTAATGAATGTTCAGATCGAACATATTTACCCTGACTTCATTGATAAAAGGCGAATTGCTTTGAAATTCATAGGTATGGGATGTGGGCAAAGTGCCGCCAATATTCCCCACATAGTAAACATCAACATAAGCCTGGATCGACAGGCCTTTCATGAGATTTTTAATTTTCCATTGCTCAACCTTACTGAGTACTGAATCAATGGATTGCCCGTTCACTCCCTGTAAAGTGAATGACAGAATAAATAAGGATATGGCTGATATCAGCCGGCGGAAATTCTTTTTCATTTTACCTTTGGTTTTATACCGAATATATTAATCCTGCATATTACATAAAATTCCGGTACAAAAGAAGAACCTCGCAGCTTGCCGGGGGTACTACTTTTGCGTTCGAACCGGCCCGGGGCAGCAGCCCGCATCACCAGGCCCGGGTTTGAATATTGATATAATATTCTATTTTTGTATGTCTAATGTTTAAGAATGCACAACCCCTCCATTTTACTTACCCTTTTCTCCCACCACTGGAAACAAACCATCCGCTCGGCTTATTTTGAGAAAGGGGTGCTGATGAGGATTTTCCTCGGATTGATGTTCCTTTACCTGGCTATAAACATGGTGATCGCAGGTTTTTTCATGGATAAGATCTTGGCTGAGGCTTTTCCTGATGATTACCTGGTTTTTGCGTTTTCACGTATCCTGTTCTATTATTTCATCGGGGATTTCCTGCTGAGGTTCTTTTTTCAGCCTCTGCCCACGCTGTCGATCGTCCCTTACCTCCACCTGCCGGTGAAGAGACAGGGGCTGTTCCATTTTATCCTGATCCGTTCGGGACTGAGCCTGTTCAACTTCCTGCCTCTGCTGGTCGTTGTTCCTTTTGTCCTGAAGTCTGTTGTATGGGAACAGGGGCCCTTGTTCGCGATTTCATGGATGCTTACATTGATGCTGCTGGTTTTCACGAACAATTACCTGGCATTCCTTGTTAAAAAGGCATATCTTCTCAGGACCCTGCTGCTGTTTGTTGTGCTGGCTGCTGCGGGCCTGCTGGTTTTCGCCGATATAAAGTCGGCTTTTTACCTGTCAGGGGTTTTCGCCGGAATTTTCACCGCTATTGCAGCCCGGATCTGGCTGCTGCCCATTCCATTGGCGGTTCTCATGCTCTGTTATGTTGCTTCCTGGTTCTTCCTCAATAAAAACCGCTATATCGAGCTTACTGCGAAAAAGGAAAAGCTGCTATTCCCGGGCTTCACAAGCAGTTTCTTGGATTCCGTAAGCATCCCGGGCAGGCTGTTGATGATGGAAATCAAACTGATCCTGCGGAACAATCGGCCGAGGAAGGTCTTTTCAATGAGCTGGATCTTTTTCCTTTATGGTTTCCTCATTTACGGACACCAGAGACAATCTTCCGGTACGGGCTTGTACCTGGTTATCGGCCTGATGATGACAGGAATCATCATGTTCCAGTACGGACAAATGGTCATGTCGTGGGAAAGCGGGTACTTCGACAAGATATGCACTTCGGGCCTCAGGATGCAGGATTACTTCAGGGGGAAATTCTGGTTCTTCCTGGCTGCGAACAGCATCTCATTTATAATCACGCTCCCCTTTGCTTTCTACGGATTGCGTATCGCCTTCATCAACCTGGCGGCCTTCCTATTTAACTCGGGCATCAACAGCTTCCTTATACTCTTCCTGGGTACTTACAACAGCCGCCGCATAGATCTTTCCAAAGGGGTGTTCTTCAATTACGAGGGAATGAGCCTCCTCAATTTTTTCTATTTTTTTCCTATAATCGGTATCCCGTTTTTCATCTACCTGCCCTTCTTTATTCTGGGGCATCCCGCCTGGGGGCTGTCGGCTGTTGGCCTTGCCGGGATCGCAGGCCTGGCGTTTTCGGGCGTACTCATCCGCAGTACAGTCAAACAGTTCAATTCACGCAAATATAAAATACTCAACGGTTTCAGAACCTCTTAAGCATGATACTCATCAGGAATCTTAAAAAAAATTACAACCGCAAGCCGGCTTTGTCGATTCCACATCTGGAAATCAGTGAAGGTGAAATGTTCGGGCTTGTGGGAAATAACGGAGCCGGGAAAACCACGATGTTCAGGCTGATCCTCGACCTGATCGCGGCCACGGAAGGGGAGGTGCTCATCAGGTCCATTCCTGTGCAGAAGCAAGAGGACTGGAAACTGTTCACGGGTTCATACCTCGACGAAGGCTTCCTCATCGATTACCTCAGCCCTTCTGAATATTTTTCTTTTATTGGCGGATTACATTCCTTGACTGCGGATGACTATTCCCGTTTTTACCTCTCACTCGATGGGTTTGGCGCAGATGACATATTGCACGGAAAAAATCCTATACGCTCTTATTCACAGGGCAACAGGAACAAGATCGGGATCATCGCAGCCCTGATGGGTAACCCTGAGCTCGTGGTCCTTGATGAGCCCTTCGCCCACCTCGATCCATCTTCCCAGATCATCCTCAAACGGTTGTTGAAAAAGATCAACAGTGAACGCGGCACCACCATGCTGATCTCCAGCCACGACCTCACCCATGTGACCGAAGTCTGCAACCGTATAGTCCTGCTCGAAGATGGCCTGATCATGAAGGACCTTCATACTGCCGGCGGGACGCTGGAGGAATTGGAGAAGTATTTTTCCGGACAGTAAGACTATAATGTAATCTTTTTTAGGACAGGAAGTTAAGGCGGGGGAATTAACTTGAAATTGCTTTCCGCACCCGGATTCATTATCTTTGTGTGACAATATATCTTTCTTTCATATACCATTATAATTCCAACCCACATGAAATCAGTAAAAAGCCTGGTATTCCTCCTGCTTGTTGCAGTGCTGACCGGCATCTGCGGACCAGCCAGGAGTATAGTGTTGTTCCCCGGGAATCACCTTGACACCCTTTATTCTCCGCTTAATTTCGGAGGCAACGCAATAGAATATACTGCTTATCTGCACTGGCAGAAACCTCAGAAACCCAACGGGACCGCACCTGCCGGATTGTTGGGATACTATTTGCAACGGGGAGGTGCTTTGATCTCCTATATTAATGACCCGGAAATCCTTAATTATTATGACAATGACATCTGGTATGGAAGATATACCTATACCCTGACAGCCAATTACGACCTGACTCCCTACGGTTCTCCCGGCCAGTATGGAACATCTCCGCCCGCCGGTCCCGTGGACGTTTATTTTTATTGCAGTTGCCCCCTGCCGATGGTTGAAAACTGGGACCAGGGCAGCTTTTATTTTATGGACTGGAGGTTTGACCCCGATCAGTCTAACTGGAGTATACGGGATTCCCTGGGTAACCCTGCACCAACCGCAGTTTTCAACGGAAGTCCCGAACTTCTGAACTATGATGTTACGCTCAAGTCGATGAAGTGTGATTCTCATGCCTGGGTTTGCTCCAATATGTTCCTGGAGTTTGATCATCAGCTTTCTGATATTTCAGCCAATGGTACTGAACTGCTGAGCGCTGGCTACATTAACGACTCCGGATGGCATCCTGTTTACCAGATTTCCAACCAGGGTTCAACGGGATGGATTCATGAGAAAATAGATATCTCGGCTGCAATAGCGCCCGGGATACAGATCGGTTTCAGGATCAGCGGGAATAACAGCTCAAACATCGAAAAATGGGCTGTCGATAACATTAAGCTTTATCCTGTATGTAAAGGTCCCCTTGCCTGCGGCCTGTCACATAGTGGAAAGATCGTCCGCCTCTTATGGCAGAAACCAGGATGCGACAGTGTGCAGGAGGTTACCGGGTATAATATATACAGGAGCCGGTGGGTGCCTTCTTCCTTCACAAAACTGAACGCATCTCAGGTTGAAGCTCTTGAGTATTCCGACAGCGTTCCGGTAAATGACACCTGCAGCAAATATTACTATTACATAACCGCCATTCATTACGATCCACTTGACAATTTATTCCTGTGTGAGTCACCAGGTGATACCATTTTGGCGGACCTGAAAATGGGCATCGAAACCCCTGGAAATAAAGGAATACTGGTATTTCCAAATCCTGCAACTGATTTTTTGACCGTGCAAAGCAACACAGCTGTTGAATCGGCCGAACTGATCGATTGCACAGGGCAAAGGATTTTAAGTATTAGTGCGGAGATGAAAAAGGAGCTCAGCATCCCCCTCTCTGCTATTCCTTCGGGGATCTATATTGTCAGGATAAAAAATGTGTCAGGAACTATACTTAAAAGAATCACCGTTTTGCATTAGTTTTATTTATTATTGGTTGATCCATTTATTGATTTCCTTATCAAATTCACTTATACCATCGTATCTGGATTCCGAACCGGTAAAGATATCTTTATACCTTTACTGCTTTGACCATATCCAGATTTCCAGGGTGTCTTCCCAGACCGGACAAAACGATCGAAGGCCTGGCCAGAATAATTAAACCAGGGCAAAATAAACCAAAGAAAATCTTTACAGGGTCTTCGAATACACAAGGATTTCATTTCGCAGTTCACAGCCGATCCTTGCATAGAATTCCTGAGCTTCAGTATTGTCCTTCAGCACCATCATATGGCACTTTGTCACATTGATCTCCCTGAAGGATTGGAAACATCTCTCCATCAATTCTTTCGCTATATTTTTTCTTCTGAAGTCTTGATGAACTGCAAGATGATAGATGTAACCTCTGCGGCCGTCAAACCCGCCCAATACCGTCCCGATCAGCTGATCATCTGACATTGCAACAAAATTATGTTTAGGGTTCATTTTAACATGCTCCGACAAATCCCTGATGTTATCAGAACCCCTGATGGCCAGCCCTTTCATGTTTTTCCATAACTCAATGGAAGACGGGATATCCATAACTTCCATGATCCTGATCTCTGCGCTCATTGGGTGCCCATTGATTTATCAGACTGCCGGTTGCAGACTGCCAACTGCTGACTTACAACTGCCAGCTGCTGAAATTAAACTACTGACTTCCGACTGCCTCCTACTTCCCGAACTTCCCCAGCAGATCCTTCAATGCATCCTTGTGCACCATAAAATCCATCATCTTCAGTTTGATGTAATCTCCCCTGAAGAAATAATACCCGAATTCGGGGGCGGTTTCGTCGTTGTTTCTTGAACCAGAACCTGAATCCTTGATGAGGTACCAGTCAGTGCCGTCTTTTTGGTAATATCCAACCAGGTGCATTCCATGGTCGTCGGTTGTAGTGCCGTTCGAGAACCTGAATTGCCTTGCATTGTCATCGATGTCGGCAACGGGGATGTCAAAACTGGGGATTATGGCTACCTGCGCCTCACGGCTGAATCCTGCTTCTGAAACATCGCCTCCAATCACCAGGGTGTAATGGTTCTTAATTGCATTTTTCAGGGCATTCATGTAATCTTCAATGGGCACATTGTAGTACTCCTTGCTGTGCCACCAGTTATCTTCCGTTTCATATTCCACTTTTTGCCAGAATGGCTGTTGCAGGTACGAAAGAACATCCACATAATCATCCATCTGCAACTTCAGGCAGTTTGAAAGAAACTCCTTTGGGGTATACTTTACTCCCTTATATTCAAAAGATTCAGGGGGGGCTCCCATGTAATGGTTCATAATGCTTTTTACTGTGGATATGACCGCTGCCTCGTCCCAGGCGTTGGAGTTCTTTACACTCTGCATGTAGTTCTTAAGCTCGGCGTACATTTTCGCATGCGTGTAGAATTTGCGTCCCTGTTCCAACCCACTGTATACCTCCCTGGGAACGATCCCGTATTTCTTAAAGTCACGGGTCACGGCATTGGCTTCGGAGCCTTCACCAAAGGCTGAATTCCCGCGTTCTGCAACAAAGCGTTTGGCCCTTTCGATGTATTCCCAGTAAACGGTGTACATTTCGGAAAGCTTGATTTCCTGGCCTGTGATCCTGTGGACTTCCGATTCAAAAAAAGAAGTGGTAGAAAAGCACCAGCAGGTATTTGTGTTTCCCTGCGAAACCGGAGGCAGATGCCATTCCTTTTGATAAAGGCTTACTTTGCTTGGGAAGCTCATCCCGCTGAGGTCGGCCTGGAAGCGTTTTTCTGTTTTAACGGGTTCCGTGCTTTCATCAGCAGCCCGTATGTCCTTCATGATCGTGTTCTGGAAATAACCGGGTTTCCCTTCCTTTATGATGCCCGGGGTCTTCGGTTGCTGGGCCAGGGCAACAGCAGCAATGAAAATAACTGAAATTGTGAAAAAGATCTTTTTCATGGTAAGGTGATTTTGTTGCAAATTACAGGAAAATTTGAACCTTGTAAACGATTTTGATTAATTTTCATCAGGATATTCTTCAACTCATCACTCGTAATCCATAGGGTATTTTTATCCTGAAGTCTCTTATAGGTATAAGCACAAATTTCCATCAGCTATGAAAACATTCAAAAACAACCTGCTGCGCCATGGCATGCTTTGCATCCTGTTTGCCGCATCCTTTGCAGCCCTGGCTCAAAGTACCTATGTTATTGTCAGCGGCACCCTGAAGGATGTCAAATCCGGTGATAAGATCAGTTATGCCGCAATTACTATCCCCGGAACGGGTATAGGAACGGTATCGAACTCCGACGGGGAATTCATTCTGAAGGTGAAATCCTCGCTCAATGCCGAATTCTTTGAGGTGTCGCACCTGGGATATGCTACAGCGAAGTTCAGGATCAGCGAAGGGGCAGGTAAGGATAAAGCATACCTGCTCGAAACCCGGCCCATCAGTTTGCAGGAAATATCCGTTGTGCCAATGGATGCGAGGGAAATCGTGGCAGTGGCCCTCGAAAGCTTTAAAAAGAATTACAGCCAGGTACCGGATATGATGACTGGCTTCTACCGCGAATCGGTGAAGCAGCGCAGGACGTATCTTTCAGTTTCAGAGGCAGTGGTCGATATTTATAAAGCTCCCTATTCGGGGCTGCAGAACGATAAAGTGAAGATCTTCAAGGGACGCAAGGCGAACAATGTGAAACGGGCCGATACCCTGATGGTCCAGATGCAGGGTGGTCCGCAGGTTTCGATGCTGCTTGATATTGTTAAAAACACCGGCCTGAGCATTGCTTTGGATAACCTTGATAATTACAAATTTTCAATCCTTACAATCGTTAATATAGACAATAAGCTGAACTGGGTGATTAGTTTTTCGCCTGGGGTGGTAAAAGAAGAACCGCTTTATATGGGGAAGATTTATATCGAACAGGATAACTATGCAATAACCCGGGCTGAATTCAGCCTTGATCTGAGTGATGAAGAAAAAGCATCAAACGTTTTTGTAAGGAAAAAACCTTCAGGACTTATCTTTATGCCGACTTCAACCGGCTACCTGGTAACCTATAAGGAACAAAACGGGAAATATTATCTCGACTATGTGCGGGTGGATCTGAAATTCCGCTGTGACTGGAAGAAGCGGTTGTTTAAAAACAACTATACCCTGATGTCGGAGCTGGCCATTACCGACAGGCATGCCGATAATATTGTTAAATTTGATAACCAGGAGGTTTTCAGGTCGAACATGATCTTGACCGAAAAGATCGAGGCTTTTACCGATGTGGATTTCTGGGGTGAAAACAATATTATAGAACCTGATAATTCCATCGAGAATGCCATCAAAAAGCTTTCAAAAGGCATGCAGAAATAAAACCACTGCCTGGTATTTAAATCCTTCAAAACCCAATGAACCTGAGTGATTTATACATACAACAGAAAATCCGGGACGGCGATATCAGGGAGTTTGAAAAGTTGTTTTTGAAATATTACGAGCCTTTATGCCGGCATGCCGGTAAAATCCTGGATGAAACAGAGGCTGCCGAAGACCTGGTGCAGGAGTTTTTCTACCATTTCTGGAAGGACAGGGAGGATTTCACACTGAAATTTTCTCTGGATGCATACCTGTACCGGGCTATCCGCAACAATGCCCTGCACTACCTTGACCATCTTTCTGTTCATAAAAACTATGCCGAAAGAATGCTTAGTGAATTCAGGGATGTAATGACTGCAAATGTTCAGGATGATTTTGACCTGGATGAGCTTGACAAAGCTGTAAATGCAACCTTGAGCCGGATGCCCGAACGCTGCTCAAGGGTTTTCAGGCTGAGCAGGTTCGAAGGGAAAAAATACCGGGAAATAGCTGGGATACTCTCAATTTCTGAAAAAACCGTGGAGGCGGATATGAGTAAAGCGCTGAAGATGTTCAGGATTTCATTGAAGGATTATACAGGAGAAAATGGTGAAATGGTGAGATTTTAACAGATAGAAATTCATGGAAAATATTAAGGATAACAGATCAATTCAAACAAGCAAAGCCTGGGAGAAGTTATACTCCAGACTTAAGGCGGAGGAGCTCATCCCCGAACAGGAGGTTAAAGCAAAAAATAAATCTGTTTATTATGGTCTGAGGATTGCTGCCGTGGCATTGGTCCTGCTGGTTACAGCAGTTCTCGTGCTTGTGAGCATAGACCGCACCCCCCCGGCGGCTGGCTTGGTTAAACTGACTACTGTCAACGAAGGAATTACCCTGGTTAAAACCCTTTCCGACGGCTCGGTGATCTATATTGCACAGAATTCATTGTTTTGTTTTCCTGAAAAATTTAAACCAGCATCTCGTAATGTTGAATTGAAAGGGGAGGCTTTCTTTGATATTGCCCCCAATCCTTCCAAACCGTTTATCGTTGAAACTGATGAAGCATACATACAGGTGCTGGGAACGGCATTTAATGTTAAAACGCAAAACGGCAATGGCTTCGAACTCTCTGTCGACAGGGGAAAAGTAAAAGTCACTTTAAAAAAGGATGCAACACACGGCAAAATGGTCATTGCGGGGGAAAAGATAGCGGCAGTTAACAACAGCCTGGTTACATCAAAGTATATAGCCTGCGAATCAGGTTCGTGGTATACAAAACGTATGCATTTCAAGGATGAAAAACTCAGTGACATTATTACTGTGCTGAACAGGAATTTCAGCACTAACTTTGTGCTGGCAGATGAAGAAACCGGGAAACATAAGCTTACAGTTACTTTCCAGAACGAAACTGCAGCAACGATGACCGAACTCATTTGTACGGCCCTGAATCTTAAAAGCCATACCATCAATGGGTCTGTTGTGTTTTCAGAAACCGGGAAAGGTTCAAAGCGCGATTAAGTCTTGCAGATACCCCCTTTGGCGCGGTTTCTGTCATACAGGCGCTTTAAGTGTATGTTTTCTTCTGTGTTCTCTGGATGCAGTTTTCGGGCAGGTTTCATTGCTCGATAAAGTCATCAGCATACCTAAAAAAAATACAAGTATTTACGAGGCATTGAATTTGATTTCGCAAAAGGCTGATTGTCTTTTTATCTATGAAAGCGAGACGCTGGATAGTGATAAAAAGATCAGGCTTCATGCTGATAATCAGCCGCTGAGGAAGGTGCTTGATGAACTGCTTTCCGATCCCTCGCTTGAATACAAAGTACTGGGGAAGCATATTTTAATTTGTAAGGCGGACAAGGTGCTGCCTGTAAATACATCTCAGGCGGCTATCCCTGCAAAAGACAGCATCAGGAATGTCATCATCAGGGGACATATTTACGATAAGGAAAACAAAGCTGCAATACCTTATGCTACGATCGGGATCGTTGAAGAAAACATCGGCACGGTTACCAACAACGATGGTTTTTTTACACTTAAAATTCCGGCTTCTCTCATCGAAAAATCCCTGCTCGTATCGCATCTGGGGTATATGGGCCAGGCCATCCCTGTTCGCCTGCTTAATGAGCAAAAAGTTGATCTTTACCTCGACCGAAGGATCATTTCGATGCAGGAGGTGATCATCAGGTACATGGACCCGGAGGTCATCATAGCGAAGGCAATGGAGCTGAGAAAGCTGAACAACGCGGTTGAGCCTGTTTATCTTACCACGTTTTACCGTGAGGGGGTGCGAAAGAACAATAAGTACATAAGCTATTCGGAAGCTGTTTTTAAAGTCTATAAATCAACTTATACGACCGGGGAACATGCCGAACAGGTTAAACTTCTAAAGTCGAGAAAATTTAAGAATGCAAATTTACGGGATACAGTCCTGTTGAAACTAAAGGCAGGTGTTGAGTCGGCCCTGCTGCTGGATATAGTTAAAAATGTCCCGGGTTTTCTTGATCAGGTGCAGCCTGTGGAATACATATATAAATACTCCGACCTGGTCTCATATAATGCCAGAGATGCTTATGCTGTTACGTTTGTGCAGAAAGAGGGCCTGGACAAAGCCTTGTATTCAGGCACTGTGTACATTGAAAAAGAAAGCTTTGCTTTGCTTGGAGCCGATTTCGAGATTAACCCTGATTACCTTGATCTTGCAGCAGAAGCCCTTGTGCTGAAGAAAAGCAGCAGGCTGATAGTAAAACTTGAAAAAATAAATTATTCAGTCTCCTACATGCCCTTCAACGGCCGGTATTACCTCGGGCATGTGCGCTGTGATATCCATTTAAAAATGCGGTTAAAGAACCACCTCTCCGGCGATGATTTTTATACTTTCCTGGAACTCGCCACCTGCTACATCGATACCGCTGCCGTTATAAGATTTCCCAGGCAGGAGATCATGAAACCCAATGTTGTGTTTTCCGATCAGCCATATCAAGGGAATGATGCTTTTTGGGGAGAATTCAACACCATCACCCCTGAAGAAAAGCTGAGCGAAGCCCTGTCGAAGATCATTGGCAGGATAGAGGAAATTAATGAACCGTGAAATGTATTTGGCGAAGCCGAAATAAGCACACAAATGGGATAAGCGATTGGGGAAACAAGTATGCGGCGGGCTCTCACCCGGACTCACAGATAAAATAACCGGATCAGACTGCTTTCAGTGCGTATTTCGCCCTGATCTCTTCCTCTTTGCTTTTATCCGTTATGTAAATAATGGAGCGGCCATCATCGAGGATGATGGGATACTTGCCCGTTAAAGAACCTGTATAGGTTTTATTTTTTGGAACTCTCCTGGCATGGTTCGAAACACTCAACCTGTTATCGAAGATATCGTTGGTTGAAACATTCTGAGTTGCTTTCATTTTTTTAATAGATTGATGATTAACGGAGTGTTCTTTATCCTCCTTATATTCTCAAACAAAAATATCAACTAAATATTCTGTAAAACTTCATTCTTAACATATAATTAACACCTGCATCTTATATTCGTGATGACTGTCCTCAATAATTGCTGATTGCCGACTCTCTTCCTACCGATTGCCGATTGCCGAATCTTTTTCCCTACCTTTGTCTCATGAAAAAGAAACTTTCATCACTGGGCATCCTGTTCATGCTGATCCTCAAGCATCCTCCCATGCCACAAATTTCCCTCTTCCATAAAACATCCATTGTTGAAGTCCGCAGTTTCTCGCTAAAGAAGGTTGCTCTGGATTATTTCCTGAATTAACCGGGACCCCGGCTCTTCTTTTCCATTATACGCATTTCCTGCAAACACGAGAACTAAAATTTGCTTTTAATACTAAACTGGTCAAAAATCGGGGCCTGAATGGGAAATATTCAAATTCTGCCACATCCAAATGATCCGTATCAATTGATTTACGCAAATCCTGTTTTACTCTTCGGGAAATTCAGTTTTCGTCAGGGACCCCGGGACTGTACTTTTACTTCATGGTTTTTGATCAGGGTGGTGTTTAATCTCTCCCGGTAAATTCCCCGCAGGTTGCTGCGGAATCAGGGACCAGGACTTAACCACAGGGTTCATACAATTGATTTATTAAAATATTAAAGCAATGAAAACAATGAAAAGTATCAGGAAAAATTTCAAGGCTGCATTGTTCAGCCTGGTGTTATGCATCTTTGGTTGGATAGCTCCCTCAGTCGTAAACGCCCAATTCTGGTCTGTCAGTTTTGAGGGCGCACCGGCGTTGAAACCTGCACAGTTCGAGATCTCTCTTTACGGTGCTGGTACGTATTATTCTTTTAGTAATGGCTCTGGAACGCTTGGCTATATTCCCGGGATGAAACTGGGTATTGGCCTCGGGGGTAATTTTGACCTGAAGCTGGCTTACGGAAGGGGTTTTTATTCAAATCCCTTCAACAACAAACTTGAAGATTCAAAACAGAACCAGGTCAGTATTATGCCAAAGTATTCTTTTCTGAAAGGACATCTGGCATTTTCACTTCCGTTAGCGGTTATTTTTTACAATTTCAAAACCGGTAGTGAGACGAAATTGTATACCTATTATCTTGTCGCTCCCAGGTTTACCGGTTCTTTTCATTACAAACAGTATGTTGAGGTCAACATCTCCCCGGCCTTTGATTTTTTCATCCCCGGTCAGGGGGGTGATATGTCATACCTGGTAGGAGGGAATCTTGGTTTTGGATTCAGCAGCAACCTGGAGCGCTGGTCGGTCAGACCCGAAGGATATGTTAACTATCTCATTCCTGCCAAAACCGTGACCGGTGGTTTGTACTATGGATGGGGACTGGCTTTTACCTTTAATATCGATTTCAGAAAGAGTAAATAAAATGGTTTCTCCTAAATCAGCCCGAGTCAAACAGCCCGGGAGCTACAGCATACACTGCAGCTCCCGGGCTGTTTTTTGATCAGGAACGGGTTTCAATTAACGTTGATATTCAATCCCTCGTAATGATCACAAGCGCCGCGATAACCCCGGGTATCCAGCCGCAGCAGGTCAGGATGAAAACTAGCAACAGCGACCCGCATCCTTTGTCGATCACGGCAAGCGGAGGGAAAATAATACAAAGGATGACTCTCCAGAGTGACATATTATCGTTTTTACATTAGATGCATGAAATGCAAAAAGGTTTCAATCTCTCCAGGTAGATTCCCCACCCCTTGGAGCGGAATCCGGGTCCAGGGCTTGCCCTGGGGTTCATACCATTGATTCACTTAGGATACCCGAATGTTTGACCGAACAGCAGTTTTTGATCGGGGGTCAGTTTCAGCCTGGACTTGAGCGCAGTCTTGTTGCAATTGTGAAACCATGAAACGAGACCCTTGGATGCTGCATAAACCGAAGCGTTGGCTGCGATCCACCCGGTATCTGCAAAATAATAGGATTTCTGGACCTCTGGATCCTGCAATCCAGGTTCCTGGTATCCTTTGGTATGTGAAAGACGTTGGATGTCAGCCATATAAAAAAAATGCACGGGGGCATCGGCAAGAAGTTCCTCCTGCCCTTTGTTGATAGTCAGTTTGCGGAGGTCTCCCTCAAATGCCGGTAAGAGTGTGTGCTTTAATGGGTCATACAAATATGTCCCTTCCCTGAACACGACATACACATCAATTTCCTGGGAATTGCTGGCGCTTGCCGCGGTGCGGCCGGGAATCCCGAACGGCCCTTTTTTCCGGTTCACACCGCAGGCTGCCCAGAGAAGGTTCGACAACAATTGCAGGGGAATTTGTTTATCGCCCACTTCGCGTATGGTCTTTCTTTGTTTCAGCGCTGTCAGCACCGTTTTCCCGCGGTCAAACCTGACTGCAGGCAAAACAATAGGTCCCTGATCCTGTTTTTTCATAATGGTGATTATCTGTTATTGAACATTGAATGAGTGACCCCCTCCCAAATCCGCAGTCAAAAGTATTATTTTTTAGGCTCTTCTTTCTTACCGGCATCAAGCTTGAACTGCAGGGGCAGAACCATATGGACGTTCACGATTTTGCCGTCTTTCTCGCCTGGTTTCCATTTGGGCATCTTACTTACCACCCGAATGGCTTCTTCATCGCAACCACTGCCAATTCCCTGCAGCACCTTTACATCGCTGACGGCTCCGTCGTTCATGATGTTGAACGAAACTACGACTTTGCCCTGGACTTTGTTCGTTTTTGCGGCTTCGGGGTATTTAAGGTTCGTAATGATATAATTGAACAAAGCTTCGGCACCGCCGGGGTACTCGGGATAAACATCTACTTTGTCATATACTTCCCCTGAACTTTTCCTTGTCGCTTTGGACTTATTGTCGGTCTGTGGAGTTGCTGCAGTGCTTGTCGCAGGCTGCTGGCCGTTTACAGTTGCAGCTGCATTTTTGTCCTGGGCTCCAAGCGAACCGCTGAAAGAACGGGCCGAAAGGAGAAATACCAGGATCATTATGGCGGGCACGGCCAGGATCATCTTGGCCCCCGCCAGCTTTCCGGATTTTGTTTTTGAGATCATAAGAATGTGTTTTTTTAACAGTGAAACATTAAAATTATTGGTCAGCCCGTTCACCTGGACGCCCATGGATTCGTCCAGGATCATTTGCTGGTATTGCGAAGGGCTGATGCCGGCGGTTAACACGCCTTCATCGGCCAGGAATTCATGAACGGCTTTCATCTCCCTGCCTGTAAGCCAGGCAAATGGATTGAACCACTGTAAGATGCAAAGCAATTCCCTAAGGATCAGGTCAAGTGTGTGGCGCTGTTTCACATGGACCTTTTCGTGGATGAGAATCGCCTTCAGCCTGTCGTCAGTGATGTTCTTTTCGTTGATGAAAACCAGGTTGAAAAATGAAAACGGTGAGTAGCCGCGGTCAACAAACACCAGCCTCAGTCCGTCCCTGTGCTGTATGCCGCTGCGCCTGACGATGACGAAAAGCTGGACCAGCTGCATTGCGAACCTCAGCAGGAAAATCGCCAGGCCGGTTACATACACTATGCCTGCTACCTGTATCCACTGCAGGTGGCTTGTTAAAGTCTGATCGACCTTTTCGGGTGTGATCAGCACCGGATCAAGCAGGTAGACTACGGTGGCGGCGGTTCCCGATGCGGTGAAATGGAAGGGTACCAGGGGAAAGATCAATGAAAATGCCGTAATCCCGAGAAGATACATCCTGTTCATCATGAAAAAAGTGTCACGGCGCATGAACAGCCAGTATACCCCGTACAGCAATGCAATGCACAGAGCTGATTCGAGCAGGTATAAAAGCACAGCGTTCATATTACCTTGATTTTTTATGTTTCATGATCTCAGTGTCGATGGTCTGCTGGATCTGCTCCAGTTCTTTCAGGCTCAGACTGTTGTCCTTTGCAAAAAATGACACCAGCGAATGATAGGAATTCCCGAAATAATTCGAAACAAAATTCCTGAAGTACATGCTGGTATAATCTTTTTTGCTGACCAGGGGGAAATATTCATGCGTGCGGCCGTAGGCTTTATGTCCCACGAACCCTTTCTGCTCAAGTATCCTGATGATGGTCGATACCGTATTATAGGCGGGCTTCGGGTCGTCGAACTTCTCCAGCACCTGCCCGGCCATCCCTTTCTCAAGGTTCCAGAGAATCTGCATCACTTGCTCTTCGGCCCTGGTGAGTTCCCGTATTGCGGCTTTATTGTTTTTCCCGTTTTTCATGATTTGGGTTTATTGTTATCTGTCTGCGGATGTCATCCCCCGCTGTAAAAACATTCTCCCTGCAAATATACAACTATAAATTTAGTTTGTCAACTAAAAACTTAATTATTGAACGGTTTTTTCTGGGATTTGGGCGATTAAAATAATAATTCCGGCGGAGGAGAATTACCCGGTCTGGGCTATGCATACTGCTGCAGTAAAGAAAAACATTACAGTAAAGGCAAATAAAACGGCTATACCGGCCGGGAGAATTAAACTTATTATCTTTTTAATGGATTTTAAAGATAAGGTATGTAATAGTAAAGAAATAAGTTTTATTGCCCGCCTTCACATTGAATTATTTTAAATTCACTTTTTATATTTCCATGAGAAAATTTCATAATTTTGTTAATGGTTTCAGGTAATGGATCAGAAATTGAATTTCTCCCGGTATAATCCGATCCCTTAGGGCGAAATCCGGCTCCGGAGTTTACCCTGGGGTACATGCCATTGAAAAAAATGTTTGCAATGAAGGTATCTGAATTCATTTTTCTTCTCCTTGTTTTATTTACAGGACATGCTTATGCCGGGGAAGAAAAGAAAGAAGAAAAAAGGGAAAAATTTGCTCTCGGTGCATTCTTCTCACCGGCGTATGATTACAGGTATATGCATTCCCCGGCTACCGGAACATTCGACGATCAGAGTTTTTTAAATGTACTGAACGAATATGAACGCGGCAAATTCGGTTATACCACCGGCCTTACCTTTTCATGGTTTATCTCTAAACGTTTCACGCTTGAAACCGGAGCCTGGTTTTCCAATAAAGGGTATTCATTAAGATACGTGGAGTTACTAAAAGATGTCGGATTTCCAACTTCTTACGATAAAGGCAACATGCGTTTCATTTATGGTTACCTGAGCCTGCCGTTAAAGCTTAATATCAATATTATTACAAAACCGCTGAAAGTCTTTGTTTCTGCAGGAATGACGGCTGACCTCTGCCTTTACGGCAAGTACCGTTTCCTGCTTTATCCGGCTTCAGGCGGAAAGGAATTCTTTTACCAGAATATGGATGAAAAGGGAAGGACGATCAACCTTTCGGCCCTTGGGTCAGCAGGAATTGAATATGAATTTCTGAAACATTTCTCTTTCAGGTTTGAGCCGATGTTCATGATGAATGTTATGCCGGTGTATACCTCAGACGATAAAATTTATCTTTGGTCTGTCGGTGGGAATATGGGGATATTCTACCTGTTCTGATAACAGGATGGTCCATTGCTCATGAAAGAATTTATTTCACTACCAGTTTACCGCCGATCTCCTTACCTTCAGTATCCACGTCGATAATATACATTCCCGGCTGCAGATTCATATCCAGCGAAGCTACAGACTGTGCCTTCAGTGTAAACTCTTTCATAAGTTTGCCGTTCCCGCTGTATATCCGCAGAACCGGGGAACCGTTCAATCTGCTGAGGTCAATATTAAGCAATCCGCCGAAAAATGGATTTGGATAGATGAAGATTCCCGAATCCTTGACCGGGGAATTGATCCCCAGGAATTTATAAAGAAAAGCGTTAAGAGCGAAAGTGGGCCTGCCGTCGTCGCCCCAGCAGCTGAGCTGGTAACCGCTCCATGATTTAGCTCCTTCGGGTTCCCAGTAAATGACTCCCTGGCCTTTCTTATCCGGTACGGCACTGACTTTGCCAAGAACCGCCAGCAGCATATTGTAAGTGTTCTGCACCGCGGTATAATCCCCCCCGGTTTCAACCACCATCACTTCTTTGCCGTACCGGGCGGAAATGTCGTTCAGGTTGTTTCCCAGGTCGGCTATGGTAGAAGTATAATCGCTTCCCAGCCAGTATGGATAATATGAAGCTCCGATGATATCGTACCTCACATGATAAGTAGTGGCGTAGTCGAAAAAAGTCCGGAACCTGCTGTTATCATTACCCTGGTCAAGGTGGATAATGACTTTGATGGTGCTGTCGACGGTTTTTACTGCGTCGTATCCCTTGTTCAGGAGCTGAGCAAGCTGGGGCCAGTTCGAGGTACTCCCATCGGGCCATAAGATGCCGCCGGTGATCTCATTCCCAACCTGCACCCAGTCAGGCCTGGCGCCAATCGTCAACAGGGTGTCAATGACCCCGTAAGTGTGATTGTAAAGATCGGTAAGCAGCTGGCTGAACGTGTCACCCGCCCAGGCAGCAGGCTTTGTCTGCTTGCCGGGATCGGCCCAGGAATCGCTGTAGTGGAAATCGATCATGATGCGCATTCCCATGTTTTTCGCCCTGAGAGCCAGGGCCGCAACTTCCTTCTTGCTGCAATGCCCGTTGATCTTGTCATTTGATGGGTTTACCCAGACTCTCAGCCTCACGGTATTGATGCCATGATCTTTCAGGATCTGCATGCAGTCCTTCTGTGCACCGGTACTGTCATAAAAAATGTAACCGGTTGATTCCATCTGGGGCAGCCATCCTATATCAGCCCCTTTTACGAACTGTGCCTTCACCTCATCCGCAGTCAAAAAAAACAACACCAGCAAAAGGATTACACCAACCGGCATGGAATTGATATTTTGCTTTTTCATATTTTCCCAACCATTGATTTTGCTGATAAAGGTAACAAGGATAGACGTAATGTGCAAATCCGAACCTGAACAGCCGTTTATTTAGTAAATTTGGAACATAATATCCTGCAAGGGGATGAATAATAAACCTACATGCATATGAAAACTTCTTTACTTCTCATCATCGCAGCTTTTATGGCCTTTTCGCTTCCTGCACAGACAGGAGCTTCAGTTAAGTCGCCGGGAAACCTGAAAAGCGCCTCAGTTGCCAGGCAAAAACTGGACAGTGTGCTGGTATCTTCCTGGGACACTGTAGCGGCACAATGGAATCCAGGGTCAAAATCAGATTATGCTTATGATACTGACGGGAACATGATTCTATCATATAGCTACGGATGGATGAGTTCAACCCAGGTATGGAAGGCAAGGTCGAAATTCGTATGCAATTATGACTCAACAGGCCTGCTGACATACAACGAAAATTACGCTCCCGATACTGTTCCCGGCACATGGAAAGCCAGCACCGAACATGAATATTCATATGACCCCAACCGGAACATGGTTTCGGATATCCAGTTGAACTGGAGCAATGATTCAGGGAGGCTGATATATTCATCGAGGTACGACTACAGCTATAATCTCCAGGGCCGCATGACATCCAAACTGGGCTCGGTCGTGAACGGCAGGAGCCAGTGGCAGATTCAGACCCAGAATAATTTTACCTACGATTCATCAGGTAACCTGACACTTGAACTTGCTTATGAAATGAACAGTGTCAATCACCAGTGGTACCCCTCATACAGAAATGAAAATTCTTACGACTCAGCCGGTAATAAAGTGAGGATTATTTATTCACTGCCTGATACCGGGGCGGCCAATTGGAAATATGAGTCCAAAAGTGATTATTCTTTCAACAGCAGCAGGAAAATGATTCTTGAAACTGATTACCAGTTCTCAGCGACCGACAGCATCTGGAACCCACTGTTGAAGGAAGTACGTACTTACAGCGATACCGGAGACATGACGATGAAATTCAATTACAATTGGGATGTCACCAACAGCCAGTGGGTTCCGGTATCCGACGGAAAGATGATCTGTGACTTTAACATAGCTTTCCCCCTTGAACAGCTTATTCTTCCTCCCGGCTTCGAAAATTATAATTCCGATCATATGATGATGGATAAATTCCAGTATCACTGGAACGGGTCCCAGTGGAACCAGTTTGTTCGAAATTCCTATTATTACTCTGAAAAAAATCTCGGCATCCCTGAAAATTCACTCTCTTACTGCCGTGTATACCCGAATCCCACGAGGGATCATATAAACATTGACTGGCCGGGACTGACAGGTGATCTGCAGATCAGCATTTACAACCAGAACGGGGTCATGGTCTTTTCTCGTAAGGTGGCCGGCCGGTCGACTGTTAACTTTGGGAATTTGCCCGAAGGGGAGTATATCCTGAAAATTACCGGGGATCACCAAACAACAACGACTAAACTGATCATTCAATAAGGTCTCAGGGATTTTTCAGTCCCTGGTATTTCACCAGCTCCATTTTTACTGAACCTACGATCACTGCCGATTTGGCAAGCAC
>Ga0364867_10069_pt1 | contig 66699 bp, 51 predicted proteins | sample ExccelAu500001D4_3_FD_206915 | JGI IMG/M metagenome (GOLD analysis project Ga0364867, IMG submission 206915) | Enriched cells from Trout Bog Lake Hypolimnion, Wisconsin, USA - BchlTB.Aug13.5000.01.D4 | ecosystem: Environmental > Aquatic > Freshwater > Lake > Hypolimnion/Profundal zone | place... | reverse complement strand
CGTTACATCGTCTCCTTTGCAGGATATTTTCCGGCTGATCACCCACGCATTGCCGGATTGGTGATTATTGATGATGCTCGTATTGGGAGTGTAGCGAATTTTGGGGGGCTTGTAGCAGCTCCCGTTTTTTCGAAAATTGGTGAGGCTGCTGCGCGCTATCTTGACTTGCTTCCTGTTTCCACAGACGATGCAAAAGTCTCTCAAAGCGCCCTAGATTCTATGAATCATGAATGATCATCTATTGTGCAATAGGTTGCTATAATGACATCAAAAGTGCCGTATCTTTTTATCTAATTTCTGACATGATTTTACAAAATCTTCTTGCCTCAACAGAAATCATCTCTGTGAGTGGTCCTCTTAATACTTCTTCAATACTCGACATTCAGGGGCTCTACTTTGATTCACGTAAAGCTAGTCCTAAATCCTTGTTTTTTGCATTGTCTGGTAGTCATAAAAAGGGGAGTGCCTTTATTCATGACGCACTCGAACGTGGAGCTATTGCCGTCGTGACTGATTTCAACGTAGATGAGTGCTCTTTAAGTGGCCAAGTGCCAATCATTCGTGTTCCTCATGCACGTCGTGCAATGGCTGATATGGCGAGTACCTTTTATCATTTTCCTAGTCAAACCTTGGCCATCTGTGGAGTGACCGGAACCAATGGGAAGACAACAACCAGTTTTCTAGTTCATCATTTATGTCAGTCTAATGGGCGTGCTTGTGGTCTTATTGGAACCATTGAATATTTACTGCCAGGTCGCAAGCAGGAAGCACTACGGACAACACCTGAATCCATAGAAATTCAAGGCATGCTTGAAGAGATGAAAAACGGAGGGTTTAAAGGAGTTGCTATGGAGGTCTCTAGTCATGCCATTGTCCAAGAGAGGGTGAAAGGGGTTGAATTTGATGTTGCTATTTTTACTAATCTCACCCAAGACCATCTTGACTATCACGAGTCTATGGAGACTTATTTTGATGCTAAGGCAGCATTGTTTGAATCACTCCCACATCAAAAAAACAAACGCGGACGTGCTGTAATCAATGTGGATGATCGCTATGGAAGATTGCTCTTAGAGCGTTTGGGGCGTCATTCTTCTAAAATTCCTGTGATCACAATTGGTCAATCTAGTGGTGTGGATTTTCGTGCAACGAGTATTGAGTATAGTAGTAGTGGTACACTCTTTTGTTTGGAGGCTCGGAAAAAAAGTTTTTTAGTGAGATCTCCGCTCATTGGGCTCTTTAATGTCTATAATGCCCTAAGTGCTCTTGCCTCTGCAAGCTCGATGGGCCTTGAATTAAGGCGAGCCATCAAAGCACTAGAAACTGCACCACAAGTACCAGGGCGCCTCCAGCGAGTGGAAGGAAAGAAGAATTTTCAAGTTTTTATCGACTATGCCCATACTCCCGATGCTCTTGAAAATGTGCTTCGTTCACTGCGTCATCTCCAACCAGGTAGACTGGTTGTTATTTTTGGATGTGGTGGTGATCGAGATCGTGGGAAGAGGCCACTGATGGCACAGGCTGCGGAGCGTTATGCTGATCTCATTATTGTAACTACAGATAATCCCCGAGGAGAAGATCCTCAAAAAATTATTAAAGAAGTGGTCAAAGGATTTCGTTGCCAAAAATATTGCTGCATTCCTGATCGTCGAGAAGCCATTGAAAGAACCATAGAGCAAGCCTTGCCTTATGATATTATCCTCATTGCCGGGAAAGGTCATGAAACCTACCAGGAGGTTGCTGGACTACGCACTCCTTTTGATGATGGAAATGTTGCTCGCCATGCTCTGCAGCACGCACATGGATGGAAAGGATAAATCACCTGTAAATATCTTGATGAGAAGAATGAATTGCTTTTGCTAAATTTCTACAACAATGGATCCTATTCCTCTTTCCAAGCTTGCAAACTGGAGTCATGCGACACTCCTTAATGGAGATCCTGATACGCTTGTGACAGGTGTTTCTCATGATACCCGTACGATTAAGCCAGGCGAGCTCTATATTGCGCTGCATGGAGAGAATTTTAATGGTAATGTCTTTATTCAGGAGGCTTATCACAAAGGAGCTGTTGGCGCGCTCTGTGCTAGCATGAGTGCAACAAGTCAATCTCGTCCACCCCAAGAACCGGGGCAAGAGCTACCGGGCACATTTGCAATGTTGCATGTTGAGGATCCACTCGAGGGACTGACTGCTCTTGCCGCTCAATGGCGTCAAGAGCTAGGCTTGCGCTCGATTGTTATTACTGGAAGTAATGGAAAAACAAGCACCAAGGATTTTACGACTCTTCTTTTAGAACAATCCTTTCATGTGACTTCTACTTACGGAAATTTTAACAATCATATTGGTCTTCCGCTTTCCATTTTAAGAGCTAATAGCTCTGATCAAGTAGCCGTTTGGGAAATTGGGATGAATCATCCAGGTGAGATATTGCCTTTAGCACTACTTGCAAGACCAGATATTGCGATCATTACTAATATTGGCACTGCTCATATTGGCTTCCTAGGCTCGCGTGAAGCCATTGCGCATGAAAAAGGAAATTTACTTACAACTCTTTCTCAGGATGGTTTAGCTATTTTAGGAGCCGCTGATGATTTTTGTGATGTCCTAGCCTCGAGAACACAGGCGCGAATCCTTCGCGTGGGTATTGGTCTTGGAGATTTGCAAGCGACTCATCTTACTTCTTTACCAAGAGGAGGAATGAAATTTCAAGTTTCCTATGAAGGTGTATCACTTCCTGCCTATTTACCCGTGATGGGAGCCCATATGGTCCAAAACGCTCTCTTTGCTCTTGCGGTTGGTTTAGCATGTAAGATCTCTCTTGAAGAGGGAATCGATGCTCTAAGAAAAGTACAATCATCCTCTAGTCGCCTGAAGCTCTATGAATATGGTGACATTATGGTGGTCGACGATGCTTATAATGCTAGTCCTGATTCTATGGAAGCAGCGCTGAGCTCTATTGCTGCACTTGAGTCCCAAAGAAAAATCGCTCTTCTAGGGTGTATGGGTGAATTAGGTGACTATGCTATGAAAGGTTATGAACGTGTTGGGTTCAAAGCGGCTGATCTGCTTGATGTGCTCATTGTCGTGAGTGATGAAGCCCTTCCTCTTGCGCAGGTGGGAAGGAGTTGCGGAATAAAAGAAGTCTACCATGTCCCTAACAATAATGAGGCTATAGCGCTTGCTCTATCCATCATTCGGGGTGGTGATGTTCTCCTAATTAAAGGAAGCAAGCGCGCTTGCCTACATGAAGTTGTAGACGCAGTAAGGAAGTCATTGCTAAAAAAGAATCTTACCTCACAATGACCAATATTTTTTACTACGATGACTGGGAGGTCACGATGGACGCTGCTTCGTCATCGTCACGATCAGTGTGGAATATCCGGGTTAATACCATTACCCATTACTAGCACTTATCTCACTGCGATTTCTAGCTAGGAACAAGCTATCCTAAAAAATTAAAAACCTTACGACCAACTCTATCTATGTTCTATTATCTTTTTCAACTAAGTGATCTTTTTCACGGTAGTCATCTTGCAAAAACGTTTCATGTTTTTCAATATATCTCCTTTCGAGCTATGGGAGCAGGACTGACGTCTTTTTTGCTTTCTCTGTTTTTTGGAAAATCTATTATTAAGCGTCTTATTATGCTCCGTGCTGGCCAGCCAATTCGTACTGCCCAGGATCTGCATCGATCCTTTGCACTGCATGAAGATAAACAAGGTACACCAACTATGGGTGGGATTTTACTCGTTGGTTCCGTACTTCTGTCCACATTGCTCTGGGCACGTCTGAATAATCCATTGATTTGGATTGCATTTTTTACCGCACTTTATTTAGGAGGCTTAGGATTTTTAGACGATTATCTAAAAGTCACGAAAAAAAAATCAGCAGGAATTAGCTCTCGTCAGAAATTTCTTCTTCAATCGCTCTTAGCAGTCATGATTACCGTGATCTTTATGTGCACTCCTTCTTTATCTCTGACAGCACAAGAACTCTATATACCATTTTTAAAAGGACCCCTAATTGCTCATTTAGGCGTGGCTACTTTTTTGTTTTATCTCCTAGTTATTGTTGGAGCCTCCAATGCAGTGAATATCACTGATGGTCTGGATGGTTTAGCTGCTGGCTGTAGCGTCATGGCAGCGTGTGCCTATGGAGTTTTTACCTATGTTTCTGGTAATATCAAAGTGGCTACTTACCTTCAGATACCTCATAATCCCTATGCTGGTGAGCTTTCTGTTGTGAGTATGGCACTGGCTGGAGCTGCACTTGGCTTTTTGTGGTGGAACTGTCATCCAGCACGCGTCTTTATGGGAGACACTGGATCTCTTGCCATTGGGGGAATGCTTGGGGTGTTCGCTATTAGCTGTAAGCAGGAAATTCTACTCATACTCGTTGGTGGGATTTTTGTGGCAGAGGCACTTTCTGTTATTTTGCAAGTGGCAAGTTTTAAACTTACAGGACGGCGTATTTTTAAAATGTCTCCATTGCATCACCATTTTGAATTAAGCGGATGGAAGGAATCAACAGTCACGATTCGCTTTTGGATTATGGCTATTATTTTAGGCATTCTCGGCCTTGCAACCTTGAAATTACGCTAGGGCATGAATTATCAAGGGAAAAAATGTGTTGTTTTAGGCTTAGGCAAAAGTGGTCTTGCTGCTGCTCGCTTGCTTACTCGGCAAGGAGCACGTGTTTCTATTGTCGATAGTAATAGAGGGAAGGCATTAGAAGAAAAAGCAGTATTCTTGCGTCAAGAACACATGAATATTCATCTGGGTGCTGCCGCAGAAAATGATTCTACTCATTATGACTTGGCTATTCTTAGTCCTGGTATTGATGCAAGAGCACCACTGGTAAAAAATGTGACACAAAAAGGGATTCCTCTTATTGGAGAATTAGAACTTGCCTATTCTCTAGCCTCTCATCCTATTGTTGCCATTACTGGGACTAATGGCAAAACGACCACCACAGAAATGACAACAATAGCTCTTCAAGCTCTCGGCTTACGTGCTATTGCATGTGGCAATATTGGAATTCCTTTTTCAGAAGTTCTTCTGCAGCCTGATGAGCATGATGTTTTTGTTCTTGAAGTGAGTTCTTTTCAGTTGGAGGGGATTAAAACATTTCGTCCTTGTATCGCTATTTGGTTAAATCTTAGCCCCAATCATCTGGATCGTTATGCAACGATGGAAGAATACCGTAGTGCAAAATTACGTATTTTTCAAAATCTTCAGGAAGATGATTTTGTGGTCCTGCCAGCATCCTTTGATAGTGCAGCTCTAGAAATTAAGGCCAAAGCTATTACCTTTAGTACGCAAAGCAAGCATGCCGATTTTTTCTTTCGAGATGATTTTCTCTTTTACCAAGAAGAACCATTCCTCAATCTCAAAGAGACACAACTCCACGGTCTCCATAATGTTGAAAATCTCATGGCTGCCTGTGCTAGTGGTATTGCTTTAACTCGGATATTTCATACTAATGGTAACAAAGAGGCTATGAAGTCTGATAGAGTAAGGCAGATGGATGCTGCGTTAGACTCTTGCAATGAGATAAGAGGGGCTATTCATGAGCGTGCTGCATTAACATACTCCTCTCCATCGTCTCATAACGCTATAAAGCCTCGTCATGAAAAGCCATATGAAGCATCAGGCTTCAAGAAGGCTTTGTTGTCTATGGTCGAGAAGATCAAAAATTACACCCCACCAGCACATCGCTGTGAATGGGTTGGTGAGATGCAAGGAACAATCTGGATTAATGATTCTAAGTCGACGACACTCGATGCCCTTGAGAAAGCCATCCAGTCTATTGATCCATCACGTCAAATTATTTTAATTGCTGGTGGTAAAAATAAAGGATCTTCTTTTAAACCACTGCTCCCTATTATCAAGGAGCGCGTTAAAGTAGCTCTCCTCATTGGGGAACTAAAACATTCTATTGCCTCTGAGTGGAGTACGATTCCTTGTCATGAAGTAGAGGATTTGGATCAGGCTGTGAAGCAGGCGAAGGAACTTGCTTTACCTGGAGAGACAATTTTGTTTTCTCCTGGAACCTCTTCTTATGATATGTTTGCAGATTATCAAGAACGGGGCGTTTGCTTTAAAAACGCTGTTCAAAAATTCATTATGCAATAGCAATAGATCATTCTTGCCTCACTTTATTCTACCCATGAAATCATCCTCATCCAAAAGACGTCACCTTCGTCCCCTTCAAGCAAAAGCTTCTGCAATCAATCCCTCGGAATTTGAGGATTATGGACCAGAGCCCAATATGAAACTCTCTCATGCCTTTATGGTCGTCTTGGCCCTGCACATTATCGCTGTAGGTGGACTCTTTGCCTTTAATAAAATAAAAGTAAATCGCGCTCCTCTTTCCTTAAAATCGAAAGCTGAGCATTTATTCCAAAAAAAATCTGCAGCCTCTAGAGAGCCATCTTTAGAAGCTCTACATTCCTCTTGCGAGAGTACCTCGATGCTCTCTAAAACAAATCTCTCTCACCAGCTCTCACAAGCCTCAACTCCTCTGGCTGCAACACAGCGACTTGTCGGAGCTCCTGCTAATCGACAAACACCTGGAATCACTAGCAATCCACCACCTTCTCCTTCTCCAACTCCTGGCTCTCTGGTTCCTGCTGCTGCGAGTCCTAGTCTGGATGAATCTGCGAAGAGCTCTTCTCAAGAAGTTCTGCGCGAATATACCATTGTAAGAGGAGACAATCCTTACAAATTAGCTAAAAAGTTTCATGTCAGTTACAATGCGCTCATGAAGCTTAATAATATTGCAGATCCTAGAAAAATTCAGATTGGTCAGAAATTAAAAATTCCTGCTACAACTCAAGTAAAGAGTCCAAGATCAAAGCTAAAGGGTCGCAAACCAAGAGGTAACACGTAACCTCTCAAGCCTGAAGAAGAGCAAGTCATTTAGCTTTTTCGACTCTTTACTCTTTGCTTCTTCTCATTGCCATCTATGCAACGCAATTCTATCTACCTGCTCTTGCTCTCTGTTGTTGCCCTGGTTGCGCTTGGAATTGTGATGCTCTTTAGTACGAGTGCCTTTGCACAAGATAGTCATGGAGATATTTATTATTTTGTGAAAAGGCAGCTCCTCTGGCTTGGGATAGGGACCATAGCCTGTTTGATCACTTCTTTAACCGACTATCATTGGTGGCGTCGCACGTGGCTCTTATGGTTTGTGATGGCAATCGTACTTTTAATACTCTGTTTTGTACCCCATATTGGCATGCGTATTAATGGTTCGCGTCGTTGGTTGAATTTGCGTGTAGCAGCTTTTCAGCCTAGTGAACTAGGGAAAGTGGCGGCTGTTTTTTTTGTGGCATGGTGGTTTTCTCGAGAAGAAATCACACAAGGTAGTTTTTTACAAACAGTTGCTCTTCCTCTCGCTTTTTTAGCTCTTCCTATGGGACTCATTGCTGCAGAGGTTGATCTTGGAACAACAGCACTCATTGGCACAACGGTTCTTGCCATGATGTTTGTAGGAGGAACCCGAGGTATCTATCTTTTTCCCATCTTAGGTACGGGTATAGGCGGCCTTATGGGTCTCATTTATCTTATTCCCGAACGCGCAGCACGGATGATGACATTTTTACATCCTGAATCCGACAAACTAGGCAAAGGCTTACAACAATGGCAGGCCTTGATTGCCTTTGGTTCTGGAGGTATTGAGGGTCTTGGTTTAGGCGAGGGAAGACAAAAAATGCTCTACCTTCCCTATGCACATACTGATTTTATTTTTCCAATGATTGGTGAAGAGCTCGGGCTTAGAGCTACATGGGCTGTGATAGTGTGCTATCTTCTTATTCTCCTGTGTGGAGGGCTCATTGCAGCCAATGCACGTGATCGTTTTGGGAAGCTTGTCGCTACTGGCCTTCTTCTTCTTATTACCCTACAGGCCATCATTAATATTGGGATGACGATTTCATTTTTGCCCAACAAGGGAATGCCTCTCCCATTTATTAGTTATGGTGGTACGAATTTAGCCGCCTCCCTTTTCATAATAGGTATTCTCGTTAATATTCATCGACGTGGGATACCTCTAGCGCCTCTTGAAGAACAAGCGGTCGTCTTAGGCAATCGAGCCATACCGCGTATTTAGAGTTTTTCGAAAGTGAACCAATTGTGAGACGGATTTTTTAGATATTATTGAACTTATGGGAAAACATTTTGTGATTGCTTGTGGTGGAACCGGGGGGCACCTTTTTCCAGGTCTTGCTGTTGCTGAAATTCTTCATGAACGTGGTCATGAAATTATTTTACTTGTTTCTGAGAAAGAAATTGATGCGCTTGCTCTGCGACATCATCCTGAATTTAGAGTTGAAAAACTTCCTTCTATTGGGATGCCCTCATGCTTCTCATTTTCATTTATTCGATTTCTACGTCGTTCTTGGGAAAGTTTCTCGTACTGTCTTCATCTCTATCGTCGCTATCGTCCTGCTGCTGTTCTTGGCATGGGTGGATTTACCTCTGCAACACCCATTCTAGCAGCTCACTGTTTTAAAATTCCCTCCTACATTCATGAATCTAATGCTATTGCTGGCCGAGCAAATCGATTCACAGCGCGCTGGACGAATAAGGTTTTACTCGGATTTCAAGCATGTACCCCGTGTTTTCCTAACAATCAATGTGCCATAACCGGAACACCAGTAAGACGAGATCTTGGCGAGCGTCTGCCTAAGGACGAAGCCCTGAGAAAATTTAAATTAACACGAGATCGTAAAACAATTTTAGTCATGGGCGGCAGTCAAGGGGCAGCGCAAGTTAATCAAATTCTTTTTAAGGCAGTTTCCCTACTCAAAGAACTTCCCATACAAATCATTCATTTTACTGGTGAGAGAGATGATCATCTTGCCGCTATTAATTATCAACGAGAAGGTATTCATGCTTATGTGGCTTCGTTTTATCATGAGATGAACGAAGCTTATTCTGCAGCAGACATCGTGATTTCACGAGCTGGTGCTGCTAGTTTAAGTGAAATTGCTCATTTTGCTCTTCCCTCTATTTTAATTCCATTTCCCTTTGCCGCAGAGCACCATCAACATTGCAATGCGACTATCTTTGAACAAGCCGGGGCAGCCGAAGTCCTCGAGGAATCATCGATCACTCCAGAAATCCTAGTTCATCGCATTACAAACATATTGAATGATTCAGAACGACACGAGCGCATGACTCATGCAGCATCGATGATTTTACCGCATGATGCAGCACAGGCGGTTGCTAATATCATGGAGGGAAAATTCATAGAGCCTCAATAATAGGACCCTTTAGAGCTTTATAAATAAAGTTATGTCCGAGATGGAGTGTTAGGAACAAGGAGCGTAGACTTGGCAGTGTATCTAAAATTCGAGGAAGCGAGCACCGGAGTTCGCATGCACAACCGCCGCTACAACTTTATTTAAAATGCTTTAATCAAGGGGCGCTGTCTACTGCCTCTGACTCATTGGGATAACTTTTTTTCCTTCTTCCGGGCCAATATACTCGCTCAGAGGCCTGTAGATGCGATTATCAGCAAGTTGTTCTAAAATATGAGCGGTCCATCCTGCAACCCGCGCAATAGAAAAGACAGGGGTGAACATGTCAGTGGGGAGTCCTAGTGAGTAGTAGACAATAGCAGAATAAAAATCCACATTGGCATTAAGCCCTTTTTTTTCTTTCATCAAACTTGCGATGCGTTCTGCTATTTTCATCCATTTGTTCTCACCGAGTCTTTCACACATTTGAAAAGCCATAGCGCGCAGGTGAGGAGCTCTGGGATCAAGTGTTTTATAAACACGGTGGCCAATTCCCATGATTTTCTTTTTTTCGAGGAGTGTTTTGTCGAGCCATGCAGTGACATTGGACTCCTCACCAATTTCTTGAAGCATCTGAATGACCCCTTCATTAGCACCTCCATGAAGTGGGCCTTTGAGAGTGCCAATAGCAGAGGTCACTGCTGAATAAATATCTGTCAACGTTGAGATCGTGACTCGTGCTGAAAAAGTCGAAGCATTCATTCCATGATCAGCATGGAGGACATAGCAGACATCGAGTGTCTCTGCTGCCTCTTGACTGGGTATTTTTCCTTCAAGAAGGTAAAGAAAATGTTCTGATTCCGTAAGCTCTTTATTAATAGGAGGTAGATCTTTTCCTTGACGAGCTCTGTGATAGTAGGCGGCAATCACACTCATTTTGGCTGTAATAGAGGCAGCACGCAGATATTTCAATGAATCTGTTGGGTCGAGTGAATCTTTGCCTCCCTCACTGTCGTATAGCCCTAACATTGAGATTCCTGTTCGCAGGACATTCATAGGGTTAGCGTTCTTTGGTGCACAGAGAATGAAATCAATGACTTCCTCTGGTAGTTCGCGCTCATGGGCAAGCTCTTCATGTAGCCGCAGCAATTCAGCCGCTGTAGGCAATCGTCCATGCCAGAGAAGATGAATAACCTCTTCAAAACTCACGTGTCCTGCAAGTTCATTAATATTGTATCCTTCATAGAGTAGTTTTCCTTCATCGCCACGAACGTCGCTTAGCGAGGTACTATTAGCAATAACTCCTTCGAGTCCTTTGGCGATAATGGGCATAATAGAAAAAAGAGTAAAGGGTAGCTAAGTTAAGAACAACGAGCCTACAACATATTGCAGCTACTGCTTCTCAAGGATTGTTATTAACGTTTCAGCAATATCAGCAGAACTTGGCGCAACAGCAATACCAGCGGCACGGAGAGCTTCTTGTTTTAGGGTAGCAGTTCCTTGACTTCCTTGAATGATAGCACCCGCATGTCCCATCCGTCGGCCTTCTGGAGCTGTAGCCCCAGCAATAAAAGCAACAATGGGCTTATTGCAATATTGCTTTGCCCAGAGCGCAGCTTCCTCTTCCTCAGAGCCCCCAATTTCACCAATCATGATGATAGCTTCTGTTTTTGGGTCCTTGTTCAAGAGAGAGAGAGCATCCATTTGTGTCATGCCATGAATGGGATCTCCTCCAATGCCAATACACGTGGATTGTCCGATACCTCGTGCAGTGAGTTGCCAAACAGCTTCATAAGTAAGAGTCCCCGAGCGAGAGACTACTCCTACGGGTCCTGGTTTATGTATGTAACCAGGCATGATTCCTATCTTACATTGATTGGGCGTAATAATTCCCGGACAATTGGGCCCAATGAGTATCGGAGGATTTTGAAATGATTCTGCAAAAATACTCTTTACGCGCATCATGTCATGAACAGGAATCCCCTCTGTGATGCAAACGATGAGTTCAAGGCCGGCACTTGCTGCTTCAACAATCGCATCTGCGGCACTTGGTGCGGGTACAAAAATCATCGTTGCGTTACAACCTGTTATCTTGCGAGCTTCAAGAACAGTATCAAAGATAGGAATCTTATGATTAAAATATTCTCCGCCTCGGCCAGGAGTGACTCCAGCTACGACGTTTGTTCCATATTCCTCGCAGCTGCGGGCATGGAAAGCACCTGCTTTACCGGTAATGCCTTGAACAAGAAGGCGTGTGTTTTTATCAACCAGAACAGACATAAGAATTTTTTAGGAAATGAGAGAGCAAGAATGCGATAGCGAGATACTTGCTGCTGCAACAACTTTTTGAGCAGCATTTTTAAGGTCGCTCGCTGTTTGGAGAGGTAGTTGAGATTCCTGAAGTAATTTTTTTCCTTCTTCGACCTTGGTTCCTTCCAGGCGAACGATAATTGGAAGGGAAATTTTTGTTGTCTTAAAAGCATTGATGATTCCTTGTGCGATAATGTCACAGTGCATGATGCCTCCAAAAATATTTACTAAAATTGCTTTCACCTTCGGATCTTGGGTCAATATTTTAAAAGCCTCTGTTACCTGTTCTTCTGTTGCTCCACCTCCTACATCAAGAAAATTCGCTGGTTCCCCACCGTGATGCTTGATGATGTCCATGGTAGCCATAGCGAGTCCTGCACCATTAACAAGACAGGCAATATCTCCTTCAAGAGCAATATAGTTGAGATGAAAAGCAGATGCTGCTACTTCACGTGGATCTTCCTCGCTCATATCGCGCATGGCTTCAATACTCTCATGACGGAAGAGTGCGTTTTCATCAAAACTTAACTTTGCATCCAATGCAAATACCTCTCCTGATTTTGTTAGGACTAGTGGATTGACCTCCACCATCATGCACTCGGATTGATCAAAGAGGCGGTAAAGATTTAAAATTAATGTGCTGGCTGCTAAAAATTGCTTTCCTCTAAAGCCAAGATGATGGGCAATATTGCGGCTTTGATAAGGTTGAAGGCCAATCAGTGGATGCACAGGTTCTTTCCAGATTTTTTCGGGTGATTCTTGTGCGACTCTTTCAATATCCATCCCTCCTTCTCTGCTTGCGATGACAAGTGGAGCAGCACTCGCGCGATCTAGTACAATGGCGAGATAATATTCTTGCGAAATGTCAACTGACTCAGCAACGAGGACTTTGCCGACAAGTCTCCCTTGAGGGCCGGTCTGATGCGTCACAAGTGTATTTTGAAGCATGGCCGCGGCAATCTTGGAAGCCTCGTCCGCTGTCTTCACAACATGAACGCCTCCGCGAAAGCCATCTTTAAAGGTGCCTTGGCCACGTCCTCCAGCATGAATTTGAGCTTTTACGACAAATTCTTTTGAGAGAAAAGCAGAAGCAATGATTTTTGCTTCTTCGGCTGTGGTCACAACGGAGCCTTTTGTCGTCATGACCCCAAAGAGTTCAAAAAGTTGTTTAGCCTGGTATTCGTGGATGTTCATGAAAGGAAAGAATCCTACAGATCAAGTGGCAGAAATACCAGTTCGGATTTTTCACTCGGATCTTTGATGCGTATTGTGAGTTATAATTCTCCAGCTGGATAGCGATCTGTAGCTTTTGATTCCATAAAATCGACCCAAATAGGAAGTGCTATTTCTGCTCCATAAGCACCACGCATAATTGTTTGAGGTTTGTCAAAACCGACCCAGACACCACAGGTGAGACTCTGTATAAAGCCAAGAAACCAGGCATCAAAAAAATGATCAGTTGTTCCTGTTTTGCCTGCAGCTGGTTTTTTAAGTCCTAGGGAAAGAGCGCGCGATCCTGTGCCCTCGGTGAGTACTTTTTTTAATAGTTCTCTGGTGGTATGCGTTGCTACGCGGTCCAGAACGGAAATACGGCCTCGTGTGGCAAGAAAAAGAATTTTCCCATTAGCATCGGTCACTTCTTCTATTAAGTGAGGCTGCAAGCGTTCTCCCCCGGTGGCAAGTGCGGTATAAGCCGCAGTGATATTTTTCAGTGTCGATTCAAAACTTCCCAAGCAAATAGCAGGATAAGGAAGAATCTTATTGTTAAGACCAAGATGTTCTAGAGTTGTAGCAACCTCTTCTAAACCTACTGACAGGCCAATGCGAACACTCATTGTATTACGTGAATGAATGAGTCCATAGCTTGCAGGCAGCCATTGTTGAAAAGTTCCATCGCTATTTTGAGGGTGATAGGTTTTAAAAGCTTCCGGCAGCTCTGCAGGTGTGAGTGGTGCATCACTCACAAGTGATTCGGGTGTTAATCCCTTTTCAAATGCCTTTTCATAAACAAAAGGTTTTGCTAGTGACCCAACTTGGCGCTCTGCTGTTATTGCTCGATTGTACTGACTCGTCTTGTAATCACGGCCTCCAACAATCGCCACAATCCCACCACTGGCATTGTCGATCGCTAGTAAGGCTCCTTCCAGGCGAATCTGATTTTTTTCGAGGCTTAACCCGGGTATTTCATATCGATCTACTGCGGAGGTCGGGAAGTCAGATGGATGTTGCGTTGATCTCGAAGTCTTCCTCGAGTAGAATGTACTCATAGAGTCGTCGTCAGACTTCATAATTCGCCTTACCCCATCAGCCTTCACGACCTCCTCGTCACCATCAGTCTGAAATATCTGAGTTAATGGTTTTTTTTGATTGCTGATATAAAGGTGGGTATGTTTCTGGAGGCGGTGTTGCTCCTGAAAAAGGGCTTGGGATTCGATTTCTGCGAGTCGTTTTAAGAGAGAGTGTTCTGCCACATGTTGAAGCTCTGGATCAATGGTGCTCATGATATGGAGAGGTCCAGAATCGATTGTATCAGCAGGTAGGACTTGAGCGAGTTCACGCAGAATGGCATCAGTAGCCCAGCTATTTTGCATATGAAAAATACGATGTGTGGGTGACTTTATTTTTTCATGTAATGCTTTTGTATGTTCCTCCTTGGTGATGAGATTGAGTTCTTCCATTCTTTTAAGAACAAGAGCTTGTTGTTGTAAGGCACCATGGAGATTATTAAAAGGGGACAGATGATTGGGGCTTCGAATGAGTCCAGCCAGAAGAGCACCTTGTGCCAAGCTCATTTGAGATGCGGGACGATTGAAGTAGGCTTGACTTGCAGATTCTACACCATAAAGACCAGGTCCAAAATAAATCCGATTCATATAGAGCTCTAAAATTTTTTCTTTAGAGAGTTCTGTTTCGATACGAAAAGCCATTGCTGCTTCCAGTAATTTACGATTCATTGTGTGACCTCCCAAAGAGAAACTATTGCGTGCAAGCTGTTGAGTAATGGTGCTTCCTCCTTGTCTGATGCCACCAAGCAAAAGGTTGCGAATAACTGCACGCGCAATACCGATAGGGTCAATGCCATGATGTTGATAGAAACGAGCATCTTCCCTGCTAATAAGAGCGTTAACAAAATAATTGGAAACTTTATCAAAAGGGATAATCTGGCGATTTTCTCCACCTGCTAGGGAGTAAACCTTTCCATAACGATCATAGATCAGCGACCGCTGCGACATCTGACCGATTTTAGAAAGGTCAAAGGTAAGGGACCAAAGATAGTAAAATATGGCGACTAATAGCCAAAAAAAAAGCAGCGCAAAAAAGAGCTTTAGCCATATTATTGATCGAAAGCGCCATTTTTTTTTCAATTTTTTGGAAGTCTTTTTTAAAAAAGAGAAGTGAGGATTAATCTCTTGTGATCGCATAATATTTTAGATGGAGCATGCCTTTGTTAGGGATAAGTTTTAGGATTTCTTTACTCACTCTTATCTAGTAGTCATCATGAACGCTTTCATGAATCAACATGTTCAAGACTCTCACGCTGTGCAACAAAACAAGAACCTGTTTTCAGAATCTATTGAAGATGTAAGCAACTACGTCGCGCCGGTGGTCGCCCCATCGAGTGCCTCAGATACAGTCTATTGCTGTGCGCCCTTGGCTTCTTGTTCTTCATCAGCCTCAACAACATTGAAAATAGATTCTAACATAGGCGCTGACGCATGCAAAACACCTCATGTTTTAAGCATACAGATCTTAACTCCATTTCCTGGGATCTGTCATGGAGTGCTTGGAGAAAGTATGATGAAACGCGCGCAGGTCAAAGGATTAGTTGAGTTAGAGGTTCTTGATTTGCGCGATTGGGCTCACGACAAGCATCGCACTCTCGATGCGCCTCCTTATGGTGGCGGTCCTGGAATGGTCATGAAGATTGAACCTATTGATGCTGCCTTGCAAGAGTTAAGAAGGTCTGATAGCAAAGTCATTTTCCTGTCACCTCAGGGAAAGCGATTGAATCAATCTATCGCACGGTCTTTGGCGCAGGAGAGGCATTTGATTTTCTTATGTGGTCATTATGAAGGAGTAGATCAACGTGTCGTAGATCATCTTGTAGATGAGGAAATTTCCATTGGTGATTACGTATTAACCAATGGTGCTTTGGCAGCACTTGTTCTTACAGATGCCATTGTCCGACTGGTTCCAGAAGTTTTAGGTCATCAAGAATCAGCACTTAATGATTCTTTTGAAAATGGATTACTTGATTTTCCTCACTACACACGTCCCGAGAACTTTAAAGAATGGTCCGTGCCCCCCGTCTTGCTCTCTGGCAATCATGCTGCCATTGCTGCATGGCGTAGAGAGCAAGCACAAAAAGTGACTGATGAAAAGCGACCTGATTTGATGAATTTTTCCAATCAACAAGGATAAGCCTTTGCTCTCAACAATCATTCTTGAAAGGTATAGCACAGCTCTACGCTTCAATTTCCTCGGTAAATGGCAGGATTTCTTCAATGATCATTGAGCGATTTCCTTTTTCTGCTGGCAGTATAACAACATCACCTTTGGCGCGGCCAAGTAATGCTTGTCCAATGACAGCCTGATAGGAGACCCACCGTTTTTCTGGAGCACCATCCCAAGCACCTAGAATTGAATAGACCTCTAACTCCTGCGTATCCTGATCGCGTAGCGAAACAACTGTTCCAATCGAGACAAGAGAAGTGTCAGGATTTTCAAAGTTAGTGCCACGAGCCCTATTTAAGAGAAGTTCTAGCTCACCTTTTTGTCGGAGCAAGACAGTCTGTTGTTCTTTGGCAGATTTAAATTCAAAATTTTCACGCAAATCACCGTAAGAACGTGCAATGGAAATATCCTTTGTATTTTGAGGAATCAGTTTGTTGATGAGATTTTCATATTCATTTTTCCGCCGTTCTAAACTCTTCCAAGAAACAATTAGATTTTCGTCACGTGCAGCAGAGTTCTCTTTTTCTTGATGTCCAGTAACGAGAGATTGAAGTTTTGGATGGATTTTTAAAATGCGCGCTAAAAGCGAGCGACGATCCAGATCGCTAAACACGGGACTCATCATGATTTTTCTCATGATGTTGCGGGCTATGTCATCATGTGCGCTTAAGAGAAGATCGGCAATAAGCTCGCGGTCGTTAAAAAGGAGTTCTTGTAATCGATTCCCCTTTTTCCCCTCGACATGCATATCACGTTCTAATGATGAAATAATGGCAGAGAGCAATTCGCTGTTAATGAACTCAGGAAAAGCTTTTTTCCTTTCTTCACAGATCCACGAGAGAAGATCAGAACTCGCAGAACGTTCCTGGATCATCTTTGCAAGAATAGCAGCAAAGTTTTTTGCACTGTGATGTTCTTTAAAAAGATAAAAAATTTCACTAATGAGTCGCGGCTCTGCATTTCGGAGTAATTGTTCTGCCTGATCTTGCCATGTTTCGGGAAAAACATCTGGAAAGTACTTAAGGATGCGTCGATATTTTGAGGAAGGGAGCTCCGTAAAGATGTCGTGTAATTTTTTTAAGGTATTTTCTAAAAATGCTCCTATTGATGGTTGACTTAACGAGGGAGCGAGTTCTTTGTGGAAACCAGCAATTTCATTACGTGCTAAGAGAAGCTCGAGTGCCTTGGCAATATGGAGGCGCTCTGCTCGATATGCGGCGTCATCAATACGACGAATGAGTATTTGCAATTCTTCTAAACTGAGTGTTGTCGCATCAAAGATTTTGAGTAAAGCATCGAGAGCCACAACCTGTTCCTTGGGGTGACGAGATGTTTGAAATTGCTCTAAAATACGACGATGTGGCTCAACTTTGACTTCTTGTAATTTGATAGGAAGGTTCTTTTTTGAAGGAATGTCAAAATGACCATCAAGTTTTAATTTCTTTTTAGTCGCCTCAAACCATTTCTTAAAACCAGCAGCATCAAAAATAGTAGGTACAAGAATTTCTGCAATCTCATCGACTCTTGCAGATCCACCGTGATTTTTTAAAATCATACGTATGAGTTCCACAGGATCTTTTTTGGCTTCTTGCTCAATGATGCTAGGATCATTGGCAAGCCTTGCTAAGATATGATCTGCTGGAATGGGAATCAAGGTTTCTAACACATACTGTAATTGCATGGGATGATTTTTCTTCTCTGAAAAATCAATAATAATTTGATCTGTTAACAAGCGCCATTCTCGTACACGTCCAAATCCCCAGCTCCTATGTTTGCAGTATTCGCCTGGAGAAAGAGCTTCCAGTTTTGCGGCGTCGGTTGAGCTGATCTTGCCAGCGTTAATGCATTGAGTAAGTTCTTCAGTCATATTTGACTGACCCTAGAGTGTTTTCTTCAAAAGACGAAGAAGAAAAATATCTTCATTGCGGTGTTTTGCACAATGTGTCCATAAAAATAAGCGCTCGCCTCATTGCTTGATAGCCAAAGTGTCCTTGGCTCACTTCTTCATAATGCACATTCCATTTTGAGGTAAAACGTTTCAATTCTTGAGGTGGTACAATATGATCAAAGGCTCCTCCAATGATCATAATGCGCTTGGGAGAAGTAAGCGGCTTGGCATGCGAGGGAGCTGTGAGATGTGCATGACGATCAAGATGCTCCCGAGTGATCTGATGATGCAGAAGTAAGGATCCCATGACCCTTGCCAGGGGACTGTCAAAGAGTGCCAGATTCAAATTAATAATGGGTTGTAAGAGGATCGCAAAATCCACTTCTTCTACCGAGAGCAAGAGTGATCCAATCCAGCCTCCATAACTTGTGGCCAGCAGGCCGATCCTTTCTACTCCTCGGTCCTGACACCAATGTATTAATTGCCGGATTTCTTGCACTGCTTGACGCAGAGTCTCTGCAGTGCGTACCAAGTTGCTAGTGATTGCGAGTGCTCCGTTGGAGTAATGTAATGGCGTCCGTGAATAGTGAAAAGGAAGATGTGGAAAGAGAACATTCCAGCCCTGTTTGTTCATGTGCGATGCAATATTTCTATAACCCCAGTCGCTTGATGACATAAGGGCATGAAGGATGATGAGGGTAGGGCTATCTGAGCGTTGTTTTTTTGATGTGGGAAAAAAAAGAGCGCGTGCACGGTTGTTTTGGACAAAGCAAGAGGAGATAGGACTTTGCCAGGAAAGCATGCCTGGTGTATCTACTATTTTTTCTATCGGCATAAGCTTAAAATAGGAGGAACGATTCCATGCGGCATATTTGTTTAAATATTTCTCTAAGATTTCTTGAGTGCTCACGTCATGACGTAACTGCCATTGGATATAATTCATCATGCCATACATGACGCCATCCATGGCGCGATAGACTATTTTTTTCAAGAGCCCCTCCTTTCTTGTGCGCTCTGAGGAAGATCCTCATGGGTTAACTCAAAACGTTCGCACAGCTCTTCTTGTAATTTTAGAAAAGCGATACTGATATTTTTTTCAAAATGAAGACGGGCGCTTTTTAAATCCTTGTCACATCGCAAGGGAGGTTGGATCGATTTTCCGACAATCATCCAGAGATGTGGCCGACGTAGCCAATTTCTGACGAGATAGAGCCGATCCGTTCCTAAAACAACACATGGAATCACGGGTGCCTGAGCAAGCTCACTTAGAAAAATAACACCTGGTTTCATGCGAGCTCCTTGTAATATTGAGCCCTTTTGGGAGCGTATACCTCCTTCTGGAAAAATACCCACAGCACGTCCCTGCTTGAGTCGCTCTAAAATCATACGAAGCCCGTGACGATTGGTGAGGGGATTATTGCCAAAACGATTGATTGGGATGACATGAAGTTGTTTAAAAAACCAAGCGCTGCAGGGATTGTGAAATAATTCCTCCATGGCTACCCAGTCAAGCAATCTAGGAAAGAAACCTCCTATGAGTGCTGGCTCAAAATGACTGATATGATTCGAGGCAAGAATACAAGGGCCTTTTCTGGGGGGAGCTTCCAGGATGAGGAGATGCACGCGGCAAAAGGTTCGAAACAAAAGTCGTGCTAGAAAACGACAGCATTCATAGAGCATATTACTTAGAGAAGGTATGTTGATACTTGTTACGAATAAGAGTGAGGAATTTTTATTTACTTCTTTTTGGCACTAACCGCATTGCTATGACTACTGTTACCTAGGTCACATCATATTTTCCACCGGCTAAACCCAAACACTTTTACGTAAAAAATCCTAAAATTTATCGAATAAAGCTATATAAGCAGTATTTTTTTTAACACTTTGTTTTTTTTTTATTTCTTCTCAAGCCAGAACATGGTTTCTTTTGGAGTTATGTCGCAGCTTCATCACCCTCCAGCTCTCCTAGCCTTAGAAGACGGCCGTATTTTTAGAGGCTTTTCTTGTGGTGTTATGGGGACGTCATACGGAGAAATTTGTTTTAATACCTCCATGAGCGGGTATCAAGAAGTCCTCACGGATCCTTCTTACCGTGGTCAAATGGTCGCCATGACCTATCCCTTGATTGGTAATTATGGAACCAATGAGATCGACTCTGAAAGTGGATCCATTCATGTGCGTGGTTTTATTATTGAAGAGGCAAGCGATATTTCTAGCAGCTGGCGTTCAGAGTCTCGCCTCCAAGAATATTTACAGCGACATGGTGTCGTGGCAATAAGCGGGGTCGATACCCGCTCTTTAACACAACACCTTCGCGTTAGCGGTGTGATGAGAGCCTGTTTAACAACGGAGCCTATCACAGATCAAGAGGCCATGACACTTGCAAGATCCTCCCCGTTTTTAGAGGACATCGATCTTGTTCAGGAGGTTTCGACTCAAGAGATTTATGAATGGGACCCTGTAGGCCATGAACAAGCTCCTTGGGGAGAGGTAAAGCAAACTTTTGTAAAAAATGCTGAGCAACCCATGATTGTTGCTTATGACTTTGGAGTGAAAAAAAATATTTTACGCTTGCTGCGCTCGCATGGCATGCGCGTGATCGTAGTTCCTGCACTCACTCCTGCCGAGCAGGTGCTCTCCATGAATCCTGATGGGATCTTCCTTTCAAATGGTCCGGGAGATCCCGCAAAGCTTTCCTCAATCCATCATAATGTACGTCTTCTCTCTGACCACAAGCCGGTGTTTGGTATTTGCCTGGGCCTTCAAATCCTAGGCCACGCTTTTGGAGCGAGTACTTTTAAATTAAAATTTGGACATCGTGGAGCTAATCAACCGGTTCAAGATTTGCGTACTGGTAGAGTCATGATTACTTCCCAAAATCATGGTTATGCCATAGATGAAGAATGTTTGCCTGCATCTCTAGGAGTAACCCATCGTCATCTTAATGACCGTACTGTCGCGGGACTTGCGCATCGTGACAAAGCAGTCTTCGCCGTGCAATTCCATCCAGAGGCCTCCCCTGGTCCACATGATTCGATTTATTTATTTGAGGAATTCAGAAAGATGATTCAAGGGAGCGCAGCTTGAAATATCTTAGAGAGCACAAGTCTTGGCTGCTACTCGCAAACGGTCATCATCACAGATTATTGATTTTGTCTCAAAGGGAGTTGCGTTCTTAGGTAATTTATGAATAATCATCTGCCTATTGTTTTTTGGTTTTAGTATTATCACTTAATCCAGCGTAGCTCAGTGGTAGAGCGGTCGGCTGTTAACCGATTGGTCGTAGGTTCGAATCCTACCGCTGGAGCCATGATCTGCGGCATGTTGGTCTACATGCTGATTCATTGAGCGGTCGCCCCACTATGATAAAACAATCAGAAAGTTCTTCTCGTCTTTGCAATTTGATTTTGTAAACTCATACGACTGATCTGATAAATTGATAAAAATTTAGAAACACTCTCTCATGGACCAACAAGCGCAACGTAATACTGAAGAGCCTAATATTGAAAACCCTTTTTCCCCAGGCGACCAAGGCAATCTATTATTAGAGGCTCATCTAGAGGATTCTCTCCCAAGGCAAGCAGAAAGCTTGACGGCTGCATTGCTAGATCCAATCGAAGAGGTTATCACTCACTATCCAATTTCCAAGAGGAGCGCTGCCTTGCCTTTACTTCATTTATGGCAAAATCATTTTGGTTTTATTGATGAAAGTGGCATTGAATGGATTGCTCGCAGATTAGATCTTAATTCTATCGCTATCTTGGAACTTGTGACTTTCTACCCATGGTTTCGTCAGAAAGTTCCTGGGAAAACAATCATACGTGTCTGTCGTACTCTCTCCTGTGCCATGGCAGGGAGCTATGAGGTTCACGAAAAGTTTTGTAAAAGCACAGGCATTGATTCCTCGCTTGATGGTCATCATGGAATGCCCACAAGCCCTGATAAAAAATTCAGCGTTGAGTTTGTCGAGTGCCTGGGAAGCTGTGGTTCAGCGCCTGTATGTCTCATCAATCAAGATCTCGCCGAAAGAGTTTCTTTGGAAGATGTCGAAGTCATTATTAAAAAATATTCCTAATTATTATGTCCTCTCTCATTGAACATCCTCATCCTAGAGAACGGCGCATTGTGTTTGAAAATGCTGGAAAGTCCGATTACACCCCTGATATTGAGACCTATCTAGCTCACGGGGGATATGTCGAAGCTAAAAAAGCTTTCACGATGGCTCCTGAGGCTATTATCAGTGAAGTTAAAGCCTCGAATTTACGAGGTCGTGGAGGTGCTGCTTTTCCAACAGGCGTTAAGTGGGGATTTATTCGCCGAGATGATGAAAAGCCTCATTATCTTTGTGTGAACGGTGATGAGTCTGAGCCTGGAACCTTCAAGGATCGTTACATTCTCCATCGTGATCCTCATCAGTTGCTCGAGGGGATGATCATCACCTGCTACGCTTTAAATATTCATCTAGCCTATATTTACGTACGCTGTGAGTATACGCATGCCAAGGTAATCATGGAGAAGGCCATTCAAGAAGCCCGTGATCAGGGGTTTTTAGGAAAAAATATTTTTGGCGCTGGTTTTGATCTAGATATTTATTTTCATGAAGGAGCGGGGGCCTATATTTGCGGGGAAGAGACAAGTCTTCTGGAATCACTGGAAGGTAAACGCCCTTACCCGAGGATCAAACCACCTTACTTTCCTGCTGTACTTGGGCTCTACATGTCGCCCACCATTGTAAACAATGTCGAAACAATCTGTCACGTGAAGCACATTCTTCGTCTCGGTTCTGCCCAGTATGCTGCAATGGGTACGCCTGGAGATGGTGGGACTCGAGTGCTGTGTGTGAGTGGTGATGTCATGAAACCAGGTCCTTACGAATTAGCAGTGGGCTCGGTGACCTTAGGCGAATTAATTTTTGATATTTGTGGAGGTCTTCGTCCTGGAAGAAGCTTGAAAGCGGTGATTCCGGGCGGGAGCTCTTCAAAAGTATTACGTGCGAATGAAATTTTTAAAATCAAGGCCAAAGCTGATGATGGCACCGTGATTGATAAAGAAGTCCCTCTTCTTGATATGGTCATGGACGCTGCCTCGGTAGCTGCTGCTGGTTCTATGATTGGCAGTGGAGGCGTTATTGTGATGGATGATTCTCGTGATATGCTTTGGGCGCTCAATAATCTTAATCAATTTTACGCTCATGAAAGCTGTGGCCAATGCACACCGTGTCGCGAAGGAGTACTCTGGATGTCGAAGCTCTCTACCCGTATGATCAATGAGGGAACTCACGCCTCCGATGCCTCGATGTTACATAATATTGCCGATAATATTGCAGGTCGAACTGTGTGTGCCTTTGGTGAAGCTGCCTCTTGGCCCACGCAAAGTTTCATTGATAAATTTCCTGAGGAATTTGGACCAAGGGCTTGACAAACCTTGCAAGATGAGTAACCTATAGAATCTCATTGTAATAAATCAAAAGCTAAAATAGTCTTTTTAGCCCTGATATTTCATGTTGATCGTTATGAGGAGTCAGCGAAGGTTGATTGTGGTAAAAGCGAGCAATGAAGCCTGACGACGGCTGCATGAGCCTATACTGCCTGAAGAAGACTTCAAGCTTGGGCGCAGCATCCACCCTAGATTCCCGGACTCCACAGTAGATCAACACTAGATAGAGCGTTTCTCATCAACTCAGCTTAAATTATATTTTAACTTATGTTTCCCCTCAATAGACCGACTTCTTGTAGAATCTTCTTGCGTACTTTCCTGAGTACTGTTCTTTCTACATTTTTTTTCACCAGCTTCATGTTCTCAACCAGACTACTACAAGCAACACCCGAAAGTATCACGACGAAAAATTCTCCTACCCATGTCGAAACAGTTCTTGTTGATGACCCAGAGAATCATCCTGATACCAATGGTTTTGGTAGTGTCGACTATCCCTTTCAGATTGGAAAATATACTATCACAGCAGAACAATGGTGTGTCTTGCTTCAAGCTGTTGCGACAAAAAGTGACTTGCATGGTCTTTTTAATGAACATATGCAAAAAGACCCTAATTCATGCTCTATCAAAAGAACCATCGTAGTGGACCCTGTCACGAATCTTAATTCTTATTGCTATAAAATTATTAGAAAACGTGATGGTGACACAGAAGCAAAAAATGATCCTGATTCCTTAGATCGCGGAAAGCTTCCTATTACCTATGTTGATTTTTATGCAGCAGTACGCTATTGCAATTGGCTCTCTCTTGGTCAGCCCAATATAGGGGAGGAAAATATCCACAGTACAGAAGATGGTCCTTATACGATTCAGGGTAAAATCTGTAGGGCGAATTTTACGCCAGAGCAACAAGCCTATGATCACTCGAAATGGCCTGGGGGATTGTGGCGTCTTCCAAGCGCGGATGAATGGTACAAGGCGGCCTATTATGAAAAAGCGACCTCTACTAGTGAATCTCACTATTGGCTCTACTCGACTAGGTCAGATAGTGCGCCGTATAATTTTATTGATGAAAATTATAATCAGCCCCGCTTTGACGCTCAAGGAAAGTCTCTTAACGGTAATATTGCCAATGCAAATTACACCTTTACTGGAGATGATCCCTTAGATTTCACCAACGCCTATGTGAGCAAGAGGACCAAGGAGCAAGCTCCTTATGTCACACCAGTCGGTACTTTTCAATATTCTACAGGCCCCTTTGGTACCTATGATATGAGTGGAAATGTTCAGGAATGGGTCGATTCAAGAAGTAATGAAAGACTACCTAATGGTTCTATTCAAACAGTGCAAGTTACGGCTCTTCGAGGAGGTTCTTGGAAATCTGATGATGAACATATTAGCTCTGTAAATTCAGTTGTTCCTATAAATACAATTATCAATAATGATTCAGGCGAACATGAAGCCTCAAGTTTGCAATATTCCTCTGACGACGTCGGTGTTAGAGTGGTTTTGATTGAGCCCAAAGAAGCATCTATTTCCAATATGATTTCGGATTGTGGGGAGACCATTGGCAAAGATATGCATGATATTTATAACTCTAAAGACGGTATTTATGGGATAGCTCATAATCCGGATGCTATAGATCATTCAATTACCTATGGAATAGGTAGTGGATTAGGAGGTACTATGCACGCTATGCTGCTTGGATTAAAATATTTTTTAGAGCTTTGGATTCGTGGCATCATCAGTGTATTAAATTGGTTTGCAGGATTTCTTCCCCAATCTTTTAAAAATTTAATGACGAATTTTTTTGGACAAGTAAAACAAGTATTTATTTGGGCGACAACAGCAACAACTACGGAAGGAGAAACAACAGTAATGACGAACATAGCGACAGCAATTAGGCAAGCTATGAGCAGTGTGCCAAGACTATTTGTCCAACTAGGGGAAATATGTGGACAATTATATGAGGTATCTCCTACCATTGCTACTGCAATTATTTCTGGCTCTCTTGGGTATGCATTATACGCATTTAATCAAGATTCTCCTTCATGTAAAAGAAACGCAGTTGGTCTTGAGGCCTATTCCGCTGGACTTGTTGTATATCTTTTAAGTCTATGGTGTGGTGCATCTCCCTTTCTCCGAACTCTAGTAGTATTATAGGAGGAGCATTATAAAACATGCATCTATGAGCACTAACCCCATCGGCATCGGTCTTGCAGGATTTGGTACGGTTGGTGGTGGGGTTTTTAAATATTTAGAGCAGCAACGAGAACTTCTTTTAGAACGTACCGGCGCCTCTTTTGTGATCTGTGCTGTTGCGGTCCGTGATCAGAGGAAACAACGTGACAGCATGCTTCCTAAGAGTCTTCTAGTGGATTCATGGCGCGATCTTCTTAATGATCCGAAGATTCAAGTGATCGTAGAACTCATGGGGGGGACTACAGATGCTTTTGAGCTCATTAAAGGAGCCATTAAGTCGGGTCGCGCTGTTGTTACTGGTAATAAAGCACTCTTAGCCGAGCGAGGAGAGGAGATTTTTGCTCTTGCTAAAAAATATGCCGTTCCTATTTTTTATGAGGCTGCTGTTGCTGGAGGTATTCCTATTATTCAAAGCTTGCGAGATAGTTTTGTGGGCAATCGGATTAAGTCTATTCATGCTATTCTTAATGGAACCACTAATTATATTCTCTCTCGCATGGAGGAAGAGGGGCTTAATTATGATGAGGCTCTTTCTGAGGCAACTTCTCGTGGGTATGCTGAAGCTGACCCCACACTCGATCTCTCTGGATGGGATGCAGGTCATAAAGCCATTATTTTAGCGGCTCTTGCTTACGGATTTTGGGTGCGACCTGAGGAGATTCGAGTTGAAGGTATTCAAGCAATCACGGCTGCTGATATTGAGTTTGCAAAAAAATTTGGTTATTCCATTAAGCTCTTGGCCAGTATTCGTGATACCGCTGATGGCGTCATTGAAATGGGAGTGAGTCCTACGTTAATTCCTAAGAAAAGTATTTTGGCTTCTGTCAGTGGCTCCTTTAATGCCATTGCCGTGAAAGGAGATTTGGTGGGTGAGACTCTTTTTTATGGACGTGGTGCTGGTTGTGAGCCTACAACAAGTTCTGTGATTGGGGATCTTGTGTCGGCAGCGACATTAGGCGTAGCAGCAAATCACGGAGTCTGTGCTCCGCAATCTCAAGAAGTCTCAAACTTCTCAGTGGGTTTTACTCCCCATTCCCTCTATGGAAAGAGTCGTCCGGCACTTGAAATTATTTCTTCCTATTACCTGCGACTTGCCGTTGAAGACCAACCTGGCGTGCTTGCAACCATTGCAACGATTTTTGGAGAGGAAGGAATCAGTATCTCTTCGTTGGTGCAACCAGAGTCGTGTGGTCAGAGAGAGACTCCTCTTGTCTTCATGATTCACAAAGCCCGTTATGGTATGATGCAGGCTGCACTAGAAAAAGTTGCATGTCTTGCATGTGTAAAGGCGAAGCCAGTTCTCTTAAATGTTGAAATTTTTTAACTAGCATGCAAAAAATCAAAGGTAATCTTGGTGTGATTAACCGTTACAGAGAATATCTACCGGTTACGAAGAAGACACCTATTGTTTCTTTGAGTGAGGGATCAACACCCTTAATTTATGCTCGTGAGTTGAGTGAGCTTGTTCAAGCAGAGGTCTACCTTAAGTACGAAGGGCTTAATCCAACGTGCTCTTTTAAAGATCGTGGAATGACGGTTGCTATTTCTAAGGCTGCTGAGCAAGAGGCCAAGGCAGTTCTCTGTGCATCGACTGGGAATACCTCTGCCTCTGCGGCTGCTTATGCTGCACGAGCAGGAATGCAATGTGTGGTCATTCTTCCTGTAGGACGGATTGCTGGAGGAAAGATGGTACAAGCCTACCTTTACGGGGCTAGGGTGGTGGCTATTGAAGGAAATTTTGATGATGCTCTGCGTATTGTGCGCGAGCTTGGAGAGAGGGGTCATTTTGTGGTCGTGAATTCGACCAATCCTTATCGCCTTGAAGGTCAGAAGACGGCTGCTTTTGAAATCATTGAAGAGTTAGGAAAAGCTCCCGATCTTCATATTTTACCAGTCGGGAATGCTGGCAATATTACCGCATACTGGAAAGGCTACCGTGAATTTTATGATCTCGGTCGTAGTAATAATCTCCCTGTCATGCTTGGCGTACAGGCTTCAGGAGCAGCTCCACTTTATCATGGAGCACCCATGGATCAACCAGAGACCCTGGCCACAGCCATTCGTATCGGTCAACCTGCAAGCTGGGATGGGGCTATGGATGCGATTAAGGAATCTTTGGGTGAATTTGATATGGTTACTGACGCAGAAATTTTAGCAGCGCAAAAGTGGCTTGCAAGCAAGGAGGGGGTCTTTGCCGAACCAGCCAGTGTCGTCCCTGTCGCTCTTTTGCTAAAAATCTTTCAATCTAAGGATTATGATCACTGTCGTTCTAAAACTATTTTTAGTAAACTTCCTGCCAATCCAACGCTGGTTCTTACCATTACCGGTCATGGACTCAAAGATCCTGAGACCGCATCGCATGCCCTTTCCGAACCATTCCAAGCAAAGGCAACTCTAAAGGCAGTTTTAAAAGCGATCGAAGTCTCCTAAGTGTTTGGAAATATCGAAGCCCAAGTCTTGAATATTTTCCTCTATTCTCTAGTATTTGCTCTCTATTTTTTTTATGCCTCTTATCGTTCAAAAATATGGTGGTACCTCCATGGCAGGTCCAGAGCGGATTCAAGCAGTAGCAAAGCGTTTATTGCAAACACAACAAGAAGGAAATGCTGTTGTTGGAATTGTTTCTGCGATGTCAGGAGTGACCGATTCCTTAATACGACTTGCAAAAGAGATCACGCCCTATCCACAAGGACGAGAACTCGATATGCTTCTTGCTACTGGAGAGCAAACAACTATTGCCTTAACAGCAATGGCAATTGAAGCCCTTGGTGGGAAAGCAGTCTCCATGACCGGTGCTCAGGCTGGAATTCTTACGGATGATTTTTATACAAAAGCAAAAATTGACCAAATTCTTCCTAGTCCAATTCAAGAGCACCTTCACGCAGGCGCTATTGTTATTGTCGCTGGATTTCAAGGAGAGACGCGGCGTGGCGATATTACAACACTCGGTAGGGGAGGATCCGATCTCACGGCTATTGCGCTAGCCTCAGCACTCCATGCGGATGAATGTCATATTTTAACCGATGTGGATGGTGTTTTTACGTGTGATCCTCGTATTGTGCCAAAAGCAAAAAAAATCGAGGTGATTGCTTATGAAGAGATGCTTGAAATGGCTAGCAGTGGTTCTAAGGTCATGCAATCGCGTTCTGTTGAATTTGCTAAAAAATTTAATATTCCCTTTGAAGTACGTAGTAGTTTTCATGAGGCACGCGGAACAATCGTGCAATCCGAATCTCGAGGAATGGAACAAGTTGTGGTCCGAGGTATTAGCGTTGAGGGGAATCAAGCCAAGGTCACCATTACCAATGTTCCCGATCATCCTGGTTGTGCTGCTCGTATTTTTACTGCAGTGGCAGATGCTCAGCTCATCATTGATGTCATCGTTCAAGATGTCTCCGATCGTGGCACCACCAATATTTCCTTCACCCTTAATAGTGAAGAGCTCAATAAAATGGGCGATCTCCTGGAGCGTATCGCCCTTGAAATCGGTGCAGGAAGTGTGCGCAAAGAGAGTGGTATTGCTAAACTCAGTGTTGTCGGTATCGGCATGCGAACACACTCAGGTGTGGCTGCCAAACTCTTTGAATGCCTTGCACAGGGAGGTATTAACATTCAAATGATCTCTACCTCAGAGATTAAAATTGCTGTCATTATTGATGAGGCAAGCATCCATCAAGCGGCGCAACTTGCTCACACGGCTTTTGGGTTGGATCGAGAAGAAGTTTCTTGACCATTGCATACATTTCTCTCAAAGAAGATTTTTGATAGATCTTATTGTGATTTTTTGAAATCGCTGTTAACTTTCCTGTTTTTTAATACACAACTTTTATGAATACACCAATACTTCAACAAGCTGCTCGTGACGCTCGTGGACTTGCTATGGATGCTGTTGCAACTTGTAAATCAGGTCATCTTGGTCTTCCTCTTGGTTCTGCCGAGCTTGGAGCTGTTCTTTTTGGGGAGGTGCTTGAGTTCAATCCCGCAGTACCGCGTTGGCTGAATCGCGATCGATTTATCCTCTCTGCAGGTCATGGGAGCATGTTTCTTTACGCCTGGTTGCATCTTGCTGGTTTTGGGATTTCTCTTGAGGAAATTAAGAAATTTCGTGCCTTACATAGTCTGACCCCAGGACATCCTGAGTATCATCATACTCCGGGCATTGAGGCAACTACTGGGCCCTTGGGTCAAGGCGTTGCCAATGCTGTTGGTTTTGCTATTTCCGGAAAAATGGCTGCAGCTCGTTTTAATACTTCAGAGCATACGATTTTAGATAACCATATTGTATGTTTAGCGGGAGATGGATGTTTGCAGGAAGGAGTGTCTGCAGAAGCCTCCTCTTTAGCCGGACATCTAGGACTTGATAACCTCATACTTTTTCATGATGCCAATCGCGTAACCCTAGACGCCATGCTTGACGTCAGTCAGAGTGAGGATGTGGGAGCGCGTTATCGTGCCTATGGTTGGGATGTTCAGGAAATTGATGGGGAAAATATGGAAGAAATTTCTGCTGCCTTTGCACGAGCAAAAGCTGCTGTGGGTAAGCCCCAATTCATTATTGCGCGCACTCTCATTGGAAGAGGGATTCCACAAGTTGCTGGTACTAACAAAGCACACGGAGAAGCTGGTGTAAAATATATTGAGACTGATCGCAAAGGGCTAGGACTTCCAGATGAAAAGTTTTATGTTTCTTCACAAGTGCGTGACTATTTTCAAAAACGTCAAGAAAAACAAGCAGAGATTTACGCAGCATGGGATAAAACTTATCAAGCATGGCGTGCTGGAAATGCAGATATGGCCAAGATTCTTGATGATACTTTGAATAAAAAAATTCCTAATTTGGAGGAAACGATTCCTCATTTTTCACCGACCGACACGATTGCAACACGTAAGGCTGGCGGAGTCGTCTTGCAATCGATTGCCAAAGCATTGCCACTCTTTATTACGGGAAGTGCGGATCTTTTTGGATCGACCATGAATTATCTCGATGGTCTCGGTGATCTCACACGTGAAACTCCAGAGGGGCGCAATATTCATTTCGGTATTCGTGAACATGCCATGGCGGCTATCCTCAATGGAATCGCCTATGATGGAATCTTTCAACCTAGTGGAGCGACTTTTTTAGTCTTCAGTGATTATGCCCGACCTTCTATTCGACTAGCAGCACTTTCTAATCTGCCAGTGCTCTATATTTTCACCCATGATTCTGTTGCTGTGGGGGAAGATGGCCCAACGCATGAACCGGTAGAAACTCTTGCTGCTCTACGCGCTATTCCTGGACTTGATGTCATTCGTCCAGCTGATCCAGAGGAAACAGCAGGTGCCTTTGCTGCAGCTCTCGAGCGAACTAATGGACCGACACTCTTAGCACTCTGCCGTCAAAACCTTCCTAACTTAAGTGACATTCCTGTAGCAGTGCGCCGTCATGGCGTTTTTCAGGGAGCCTATATTGCCAAGAAAGAGACTCAAAAATTAGAAATGATCTTGCTTGCTAGTGGAAGTGAACTTCAGCTAGCACTCGAAGCTGCTAAAACATTAGGAGAAGGGACGCGTGTTGTCTCTATGCCTTGCATGGAACGCTTTTTGCGTCAAGATGCGGCTTATCAAGAAGAAATTCTACCCAATGCATGCCGCACGCGTGTTTCCATAGAAGCTGGCATTTCTCAACCATGGTTCCAATTTGTTGGTCTTGATGGAAAGAGTATTGGAATTAATCGTTTTGGACTGAGTGCTCCTGGAGCAATTGTTTTAAAAGAACTCGGCATGACCTCCGAAGCTGTGGTAGCAGCGGCAAGGTCAATCTCATAAAAACAGCTCCCTCGTTCTTGTATAGATTGTGAATGATGCTGTGGGCGAGCCCGGACATTTCATACTGATCGTGACGAGGAGACTGCTACGCTCTAGGATGGGGTAACCACCAGCGGTCCAAGAGATCGCGGGGAACAACTGCCCAGAGTTCTGTTTTAGGCCTTCTTCTTGTAGTCGGATCTTGGAAAGGGCAAGACAAGCTTTGCATGGCACTTCATTACGATTCATTATGAAATATTCGGGCTCGCGCCCACAGTGCCATCGTTTCTGCAGAGAGAACTCGGATCTCAGGGAAATCCCGATAGCATTCTTAATAGTCTAGACCATAGCCTAGGACAAAGGCATCAGGAATTTCAAAGCCAACATATTTTGCTTGAATCCCAGGTTGTGTCTTGACTTTTTTGTGTAATAAAACATAGGAGCGTAAACTGGCTATTTTTTCAAGAATGCAGGCAGTGATAGCTTTTAAGGTCATTTGACTATCGACAATAGCGTCAACGAGTAAAACGTGATGATTGAAAATATCAGGTAAAAAGTGTTTGGCAAAGCTCACGATAGCTGAAGTTTCTAGTCCTCCATGGTAGCTTGAGACCGAGAGAACCTTGAGCCTCAGAGGAATTGGGATGAGTCGTAAAAGATCGGCGAGAAAAATCACACTTCCCTTCATTAAGGCTAAAATGGTGAATTCTTTTCAGAGTAACCTTTCGTGATTTAAGCAGCAAGTTTGCAAATATGTTCTTGAATTGCATCTTGTGAAATTAAAATTTTTTCGTTTTAGCCAATCATAAGGAATCTAGAGACCCAACTGCATGGAGATGTCCTTCTCCAAGCCTAAAATCGAGTTCGAATACTTCTAAGCTAACTGGATCGTTGGCAAGTTTGTATTCATCACGAATGATGGGAGCAATCAGATTGATCGCAGAGGCTAGTTTTGAAAAAATATAAATCCTATTTGCTGAAGGAATCACGATCAACATTTCTGGTCCAAAAATCATCACAAATTGTTGTCCAAATTCAGGAGCTAAAATTGTGGAGGCCGTGAGAGTGTCGTTCGATTCAATAATAGCAACTTGAATCACTTGATGTTCATCGCGTAGTAATCGAGGTCGGAGTAAAGCAAGGTGTTCGGAGAGTCTTTCACGTCCTTGTTGAATAAAATGCTTGATAAAGGAAGGCTGTGTTGTTTGCCAGTTCGGTTCTAAAAAGTGGAAGTCAGTGGCATCATGATCATTTATCCATGCTGGTGTAATCACCGTTCTCTGAGCTCCAGGTATCAGTGCGGAAATGGAACGATGATGAAAAGAAGGTTCAATCAATAAGATTGGTTTGTCTTGAACAGCATGAGCAAGGGAGTTCGAACATAGAGACAAGATAAAAAACCAATACACAGCAAAAAGAAACAAGTCAAATTTTCTAAAATTCATTTGAGAAAGGTATGTGCGAAGCCTATTTTTAAATAATGAGTCATTTGGGAACATATTCTATTTTTTACTCTTCAAGTGTTGAAGAAACTTTTGCAATTGCTGCTCAACTCGTTAGCTTGATGGAAAGACGAGGTGTTATTAGTCTGGAGGGTCCTCTTGGTGCTGGTAAAACATATTTTGTAAAAGGTGTTGCCATGGCCTTGGACCTTGAGGAAACCGTTACCAGTCCAACCTTCACACTTTTACAAATTTATGGAACAAGAGATAATGTCCTTTATCATTTTGATTTCTATCGATTAAATGACGAGTCGGAAACAATTCATTTGGGACTAGATGATTATTTTTCAGACTATCTTACACTCATCGAATGGGGTGATAAATTTCCCTCATTACTTCCAGCAGAAACCATTCGAGTCAAGATCAAGCCGCTTCAAAATGGCCTGCGTGAGATTAGCTGGAATCTATTTGAGGCGAAAAAGACGACAATGGATGAGGTTATTACCTAATTTTTGAGTATTGCACCTTTTCTCTGAAAGCGCTAACTCCTCTCCTTTACTAATGCTTATTCTTGCTCTTGATTCTTCTTCTCCCATGGTTTCTGTTGCCATGCTTGATTATTCACATCATGGCAAAAAGAGCTCCCTTCTCTATGATCATTGTGAGCTGCAAAGTCGAACCGATTCTTCCTCTTTTTTTCGAGGTTTAGAACAGGCAATATCTACAATCGGAAAGCCTGATCTTCTTGTCGTGGGGCTTGGTCCAGGAGTTTATAATGGACTGCGTGTGAGTATTGCAGCAGCTCAGGGTATGGCATCGGCATTAGGCGTAGAATTAAGAGGTATTCCTTCGGTGCTAGCGCTGAACATAGAGGAACCTCGTTATTGGATTCTTGGTGATGCTCGTGGTGGAACCTATTGGATAGCCTCAGTTTTTCATCATCAATTTGATGTAGCACCCACTTTGCTAGCTCCAGAGAAGATTCAAGAATTTCTCCTAGCAAAACCTGATCTTCCAATATTTTCATCGACTCCATTACCTAAACTTTCACAGGCTCAACAAATAATCATCACTTTTCCCTGTGCAGCAGTTTTAGGACGTGTATCGCAAGAAATTTCCTATCAAGAAAATTCCTTGATCCCTCTGTACCTTAAGCCAATCCATATTACTCCAGCCGCCTCCTTGAGATGTGCTATAGCGTGATCACACCATGCTTTCATCAAATCTTCTAGGTTATCCTTCTCCTGTTCGGCTTGATGTAGTGATGCAAGTATTAACCCGGATGTTTCATACGAAATCTATTACGGTTTCTGGAAAGCTCATGATTACTGCGTTGGTCTCAAATTGTGCTTTGGGCGTTATATACACATACAGACCTGTATTAAAATGTTCGTCTGAAATGAGTTGTTTGGCGAAGTTCATTTCGCTCTTTCAGGATTTCTCCCAAAAAATCCAGGCAGCCTTCCAAATCCTCTCAGAACTGCCTCGCTTAGAGCATAAGAGTTGGCAGCTTTCTTGTTATCATTACTATGAAATATTCGGATTCAGAATGATCTGTTTATTTTTTGGCTTAACATCTCTTGTTTTAGGAGAAGCAGATTCCCTTGATAAGCATCCGCAGCCAACGTGGGAAACTCAAAAAGAGGTGCAGAGTTTTTCTTTTTCTATTCCAGCACCACGTGGACAGATTATGGATTGTCATGGTGATGCACTGGCTCAAAATACCCTTAGTTTTAATCTCGCTCTTCAATTTCCTACACCACTGCATTTAACAGATAAACAGGTTCTTGCTTTTGCAAAAGAATATATTACTTTTGCAAAAGGTTTATTACAACAACCTATTTCTCTGAGTGAGAAAGCCATTGTGCAGCATTATCATCGTCGCGGGCTACTTCCACTTGATCTTATTGAAGATCTTTCGCCGGCCCAATTATCTATTGCACGAAGTGGTTTACCTTCTTCATTAATCATTCGTCAGACCTACAGAAGGTTCTACCCAGAAGGTGAATTGGCATCTCATATTATCGGCTACACTGGACGCGTAGCGCCACTTTCAGTACGTGATATTGAAAATAAAGATCTTATTTTTCCGGAAAGCGAAGGCCGTGAAGGAATCGAACAAATTTTTGATAATCAATTAAAAGGATGTCCTGGGAGTATTGCTAATACCTATGATGAGAATGGTCAGAAAAATTCTCAGCGTATTACACGACGCCCGATTGCTGGAAATAATGTGGTCACTACCTTAGATAAAAACCTCCAGTTCATTTGTGAAAAAGTACTACGAGAGAATTGCAAACAGGGAGCTATTGTTTTACTCGATCCAAATACGGGAGAAATTAAAGCAATGGCTTCTTATCCGGAATTTAATCCGAATGATTTTGTACCAATGATTAATGCTGAGCTTTTTGAAAAGCTCAATAAAGATCCTTCTTGCCCTTTACTGCCTCGAGCTTTTCGTTCAGCCTATCCGCCGGGTTCTTCGTTTAAAATTGTTGTTGGACTCACCGCATTACAAGAAGAAATTATTACGCCAAAAGATACTTTTCGTTGCCCTGCTTCCTTGGAAATTGGTAATTTTGTTTTTCATAATTGGAAACAAACTGATGTAGGTAAATTAAATTTTGCTCAGGCGTTTACGCAATCGTGCAACACCTGGTTTTATCAATGCGGCTTAAAAACAAAAGCTGAACCCATAATTCTCTGGGCTCATCGTCTTGGCCTTGGTCAAAGGACCGGTATTCCCATGAGAGGGGAAGCTCAAGGAAATATTCCTGATAATCAGTATATGCTTCATATGCACCATCGCAAAATTCTCTCTGGTGACATCGCTAATATGAGTATTGGGCAAGGAGATATTCTCACCACTCCCCTTCAAATGGCTCAACTCTCAGGAATTCTAGCTGCCAGAGGAAAATTCCATCAAACCCGCTTAATCAAACAAATTCAAACTCCCGATAACAAGGTGATTGCTGCTTATCCAGATCGTATTCGTGAGGATTTACAACTCAAACCCGAGGTCTTGGATACTCTTTTTCAGGCTATGATTGATGTTACTGAAGATGCTCAAGGCACGGCTCATCGCGCTCAAGTTGAGGGAATCCATGTTGCTGGAAAAACGGGGACTGCTCAATGGGGCCCTCAAAACAAACAACGAACTGTCGCCTGGTTTACAGGATTCGCACCGGCAAATCACCCTCAGTATGCCTTTGCTGCAGTTTACGAAGGTGAGCGGGGTGATAATAGAATTCATGGAGGCAGTCATGCAGCACCACTCATTGGGAAAGTTCTCAACGAAATCTATGGAAAAAACAAAACAGCAAATGATTGCAATCAAGGAAAAGTTCAAAAAAATAATTCCGTAAAACAGCTTGTAGAGGATGATAATGCCACTGGAGATTAGCGCGTTTTAGCCAGAATGTTTCACATCGATCTGTATGAAATATCCGGGCTAGTTTTCTTTTAGATTGAATGGACTATATTTTGTCAGTGGCGTGGCCGGTGCGACTGCTAGGGGGCGGCTCCATTCGAAAATACCAAGCTCGGTTGCAGTGCCCCGCTGATAGGCTTCTTGGAACATTTCAAATCGGGCATCCAGATTGTCAATTAAGTGGAGGGCGATGGCCTCTGGTGTTTTAGGAAGAATAGGGGAGCCATATTCGAGCTCTCCATGATGCGAAGCAATGAGGTGCAAGAGATGAAGGCGGACTTCTTCGCAAGGAGGTAGGAGTGTGTTCCATGTCTCTTTGGGTAAGTCACGCCAGAGGGCATTAACAAGTTCTATTCCAATAGAGAGATGGCCCATAAGCTCTCCGCGAAGATCAGACGTAATACCAAAGCCCTGAGCTGGCGGGCAGGTTTCCCAGAGCTTGCCGCAATCATGAAAGAGGATTCCTGCAATCATGAGATCCCTGTTAAGTGATGGATATACAGGGTGGAGTGCTAGGAAGGATTCCATCATGCGCACTGTATGGGCTAGGAGACCGCCTCGACGGGCATGGTGATTGCTGCGAGCTGCAGCAGCACGCTGAAAGCGCGTTCCATACTGTTTTAAAAAAGTATCACAAAGCAGGTGAAGTCTCGGATCAAGGATGCTTTGAACGGCGTCTAGGAGAACTTGATAGACTGCATGGTGAGCACGTTGCTCTTCTTGAGAACCTTCTACAAGCAAGGTGATTTCCTCTGCACTTAGGAGCTCAAGATTCCATGCAGGTGCGTCTATACCAAAAGGTCCGTGCGTGAAATTCCCAGAGATTTTGACAAAAGTACCAATATTTACTTGCTGGCAAATACTAAACGCAGGCTTATCACTCCACGCTCGTAAGACCAAACTCTCTGTAGCATCACGTAGTACGATTTCATAGAAAGGTTTTCTAGCCGTGGTCTCCTTCAGGGTGATTTTTTCTATCTGTGCTTCAATGCTCCCAAAAAAAATCGCTCCGTCACGCGTGGCGTCACGGAGCGATAGAATCGTCATGAGTAAGAGAAATTATTCTGTGACCTCAATGGTGAAATAGGCAGATTGCGTTGAAGTTTTTTTAGGGTCTGCTTGAGTTGGTGTAGGGGTATCCTTGGTGAAATGTAGCGTAAATTCACCTGGTGTGATGGCCTTCAAGAAAAAAATATCTTCTACTGATTCCAACTTGCTTGGTATGGTTAACGAGTCTACAGGAGCTTCGTCTAAATAATCATTCCAAGTTTTACTAGAAATTTCAATATGTGAAGCGACGAGCTTTTTTAATCCAGTTAATTGGTTTCCTGTGAGCTGCCATGCTTTTGAGGTAATTGGTCTCGATAACTCAATATAGACATATTCGCCCTTTTTGATAGTTGCCGTATCTTTTAAGCTAATAGTGCAGTAAACACCTGCACCAGATACATAAAATCCAGGATGAGATCCATCCGTTAGATCTTCGTCTCCGAGCGGGATCATTGTAGCATCTTGATCGGTCATTTTTTTTAGAAAAACCTTCTGTTCATCATCAATAGCCTTGTGTTCAGGAGATATGGGGGTTGTGGGCGGTACTGATTGAGCGAAGAGATGAGGTGTGCTCAGTGTGCTCAGAACAAGGAGTACGGCAAAGAAGGAATGTTTTATTTTCATCGTGAAGTGTCAATAAAGAGGGTTAAGAGGGATCTATAAATGTTAAGATTAAAACGATTTCTTTCACTAGTTTTTAGTATAAAAAGAAATGGAAATTAGAAAATAATTCGCTTTTTTACTTTGTCAAGGGTTCAAGAACAAAAAATAATAGTTTATTCTAAAGAGTTGTTTTGTATTTTTCTAACTACATCTCCTAATTGATAGAGGGTTAGTAAAATCACAAGCAGTATCATGGCTGGAAAAAATAGGGTCCACCATGCGCTATGCAGTGGATTGATCGCAGAGGCTCCTTCAGCAAGGAGCGAGCCTAGGCTAGCTTGAGGGGCTTGAACACCGAGGCCAAGAAAACTTAAAAAAGCCTCATCAATGATGACTGCAGGAATGGAAAGCATTGTATAAAGGGAGAGTACACCAGCAAGATTAGGTAAGAGATGGCGCCACAAAATCATGAGATGACTTTGGCCGAGTATTTTCGCCGCTGCGATGAAAGGAAGTTCTTTCAAGCTCAGGGTTTGCCCGCGAATAATGCGTGCCATGGTTAGCCATTCAATGAGTCCTAAGCTTAAAATCAAAATGCTGATTCGGGACCAGCCAACAAGATTATTCCATCCATGACGATAAGCGCTTTGTTGCAAGTGATCATTGAAGACACTCATTAAAATTAACACAAAAATCAGACGCGGAATGGCATAGAGGACATCGATAAATCGTGTCATGGCACCATCCCATAAACCACCACAGTATCCTGCAATCATGCCGTAGGTAGTTCCAATAACAAGACTGATCAAGGCGCCACAACAGCCAATCAGTAATGAAATGCGGCTTCCCATCAATATACGCATTAAGAGATCACGGCCATTGAGATCAGTTCCACAGAGGTGCTGCCAGCTTGGTGAGGCATAGGTGAGGCTGGATGGCTCAAAATATTTTTTTGGAAAAAAATGAGGGACGATTATCAGTATGAAAACAATACTGAGAAAAAAAAGAGTGAGGTGCTTGATGGTTAGATTCATGAATGAAATCGAGTCAGTCTTAGGCGCGAATGATTTCTTGATGACATGATTTTATTATCCGATTACTTAGAAAGGGTTCTTAAGGGTTCTTGAGTCTCCTCTTGTTGCATCTTAGGTCGTCCTAAGTCTGCGAAATGGCCATGTGGGCAGTGAGTTTACGTGATCGATCTAGGGCCGCTTCTAAGTTCATACAAAAGTTTTTTTCTCCGATAAATTCAATAAACTTCGCACGTTTCATGAGTGATCTATTGATTGTATTAATGCCACAGAGAATGAAGACGCCTCCGTTTTGATGTATGTTTTTAGAAATAATTTCAATCACATTGAGTGCTGTAGCATCCATAATACTGACCAAGTCCAATTTTAAAATGAAGACGGTTGGTAGTGGGGTTTGAGCCTTGAATGTCTGTTCTAATTTCTCGGCAACCCCAAAGAGCAGTGGTCCCTTAATGCTACAGATAAGGACTCCTTCGGGAATAGCTTTAATTTTTTGATGAAAAAAATCACTTTTAGGCGACTTCGATAAGTCGTGCGTGGTCATATAGGATATTTCTGTGGCCTCTGTAATACGTTTAATAAAGACCATTGCGGCAAAAAGCATCGAGACCTCGAGTGCAACGACAATATTAAAAAAAATCGTGAGTAGTAAGGCTGTAAGTAGAATACAGCGTTCACTTAATGGAATTTGAAAGAGGCGTCTTAGGTCTCTCCATTCCCCAATGTTGAGCGCAACGGCGGTGAGAATCGCAGCCATTACTCCCATAGGGATGCGAGTGACATAAGTAGAGAATAGGAGAACAACGAGTAGGAGTGTCAGAGAATAAACGAGTGCTGCTACAGGTGTTCGAGCTCCACTTCTCACGTTTAAAGAAGTTTGTACAATAATTCCCGTCGAGGGCAATCCGCCAAAAAAAGGAATTGTCATATTAGAAAGTCCTTGGGCAATAAGTTCCGTATTCCTATTATGGTTGGTGCCTGTTAAGCGATCTGAAATAACTCCAGCAAGGAGTGATTCAACCGCACAGGGAATAACAATGGTTAAGGAAGCAATGAAGAGACTGGGAATTTCGTGAAGTTTGATGCTTGGAAGAGAGAACGATGGCAAATGAGAGGGAATTGTTGAGAAACCAAATTTTGAACCAATTGTTATGATCGGACCTGTGAGTTGAGAGGGGATTAAAGAGACAAGGAGAGTCACCAAAAAGAGTGCAACAATCGATGATGGGATTTGTTTGAATCCTTTTTTACTCCAGAAATAGATGATGATTAGGGTAGCCGAGGCAATCAAGATGGATGAGCTCGTAGAGGTGTGTGTATTTTTATAAAGCCAACTGAGTTTATCAAAAAATTCAGATGGTTGTTGCCTGGAGGTTCTAATACCTAAGAAATCTCCTATTTCATCAATAATAATGGAGATAGCAATTCCCGTTGTAAATCCACTCACAACAGACCAAGGCAGGTATTTCATCAAACTTCCGATCTTAAAAAACCCAAATGTTGCAAGAATGATGCCAGCAATAAAAGTCGCGACAAGTATTCCACTAAAGCCATAGCGCTCGATCATCAAAATCGAAATAGGGATCATCGTTGCCGAAGGGCCAGAAATTTGAAAGCGTGTCCCCCCAAAAATGCCAATCAAAATGCCAGCAATGATGGCAGTAAAGATTCCAGCCGTAGGTGCTTCGTAAGGGGTAATTGTGCCCGAAGGAATCGAAGCAACGCTAAAACCTATTGTTAGTGGTAATGCTACCAATCCTACTGTCAGACCTGCAATGACGTCCTCACGAAGCTCTTTGTAGGTATACGGTTTAGTAAAAAGCTCTAGCAGTATGGGACGAAAAGAATAGTTGCTAGGAAGATTCATGAATCTCTTTATAGGTTGTTTTCTATTCTTGGATCTAAGAAGCGGTAGGCCAAGTCAACCATGAAATTAAATACAATAAGCAGTGTGCAGTAAACCATCACTACTCCGCAAAGTAAAAAGCCATCACGGTTTAAAATAGCATTCACAAAAAACACACCAGTTCCAGGAATATGAAAAATCGTTTCTACCACAATCGAGCCTGTGAGAAGATTTGCTGCAAGAGGACCAGTGTAAGAGACAACAGGTAGGATGGCAATGCGCAGTGCATGGTTGTAGAGCAGCGAGTATTCTGAGAGACCCTTAGCACGGGCCGTGGTGATAAAACTTGCCTGTAATGTTTCCCGCAAGCTATCACGCAACAGATTTGCAATAACTGCTACAAAGGGAATAGCCAAGGTGATAGCTGGAAGTACAACCTGAAGGAATGAACCCCAGCCTCCGACAGGGAACCAATGTAAGTAAATGGCAAAAATTAAAATTAAAAGAGGTCCTAGAATAAACGCTGGAAGGGAAAGAGCTAATAGGACAAATAGAAAGACTATAGTTTGAATAATTGACTGAGGATTTATAGCCCAGAGAGAACCTAGAATGATTCCAAAGCTTAAGGCTAATAAGAGAGCAAGAGAACCTAGAGCCAGTGTCACTGGAAGTGTCTGCGCTAAAATCTCCAAAACACTTCTATTTCGATATTTGGTAGAAATTCTTAAATCACCATGCAGTAGGTCATTCCAGTATGCCGTGTATTGTTGCCAGAGTGATCCATCTAATCGGTATTTACACAAGAGTTGATGCTCGATAGCTGGTGATATTTTTCGTTCCCCATCAAAAGGTCCGCCAGGAGAGATTCGAATCAAAAGAAAAGTGATTGAAATCACACAAAAGAGAACAAAGAACATGGAAACCAAGCGACGCAGAAGCATAGGAGAAGGTAATGGATAGTGGGTAATGGGTCAAAATCTAAGGCAAATAAAACTCCTGCGTAAAAAAATCCTAAAATTCATTTGGAAAAAGGTATCATTTATTCTTTTTTCACGTTGCCTGGTGTTTGATAACAAGATAACAATCTCCGAATGAAGCCTTCCTCTTCAATCTTTTCTTTGCTCCCTGTTCTTTCATTATTAGCATGTGCGCTCTTCTTTCTCAGTAGTTGTGCCACGAGTCCTATGGTAGATCCTCAAGTGACTTCTGCCCTTACTCTCCATCACGTGCCATCAGTGACCAATAATAAAATTAATCATGCTCAACGTTTGGATTATACTGATATCACTAATTTGGTGCAAAGTAAGGTGCCCACTCATATCATTGTTGGCTATTTAAGAAGTACCGAAGCCATTTACCACTTTACCTATTCGCAACTCCGTTCCTTGCGATCTATGGGGGCTAGTCGAGAGTTAGTAAATTACTTGACGGAAACCCAGGGATTTTATGGTAATAATATGCCCATTTCTTCAGGCTTTAAGGTTCCAAAATATATTCGTGCAAATTCTATGTTGCATCAGGATGAGCAACCCTTCTTTGACAATGAACCTATTGTTGATGATTGGTATGATTCTGTTTATGAAGAGTCGTGCTATAGTCCCTTTTATTTTAACGATTAGGATGGGAGTAGTCCTTTGACATCTAAACAACAAGTGCTTTGCAAGCTTGATTGGTGATTTTTTCCACTTATACAAAAAGCGCTTTCCCTTTCTAGGGCTTGTTCTAGCAGCTATTTCAGGCATTCTTATACAAGAATTTTTTTCTTTTCCTAGTTGGGCGATTTTTTTGACGAGCTTGTTGCTTGGACTCTTTCTTTTGTTTTTTCTTTGGAAGAATCAATTGCCTAGAAATAGAGAGCAATTTTTATTCTTTCTTTTTGTCTTGCTTTGCTTTGCAACGCTTCATGCTTGGCAATCACGTGAATTAAAAGCTCGTGCAATAGCTCTCTATGCCAAGACGTGTAGCCAGGAGGTTGTTGTTGAGGGCAGGATTACGAGCGAGCCAAAAATTTCTTTACACAAAAACATTTCCTTTTTTCTAAAAGTCGATCGCATAGATAATTCTTCTCTAGAGATATACTGCCCAATCACGATGTTTGTTCGTTGGGAAGGGCCCATGATCGCATGCGGCGATCGAGTAACTTTAAGGGGGATGATACGCTTGCCACAAGCGCCACGTAATCCAGGTGAATTTAACACGGTAGCCTGGTTGGCACAAAAAGACGTTTGCACTGAATTAGAAATGGATCCCGCAGATCCAGGACATATTGTTTCTCGCGGATTGTTCTCTTGTGCTATGGACTCGCTAGCGAGAATAAAAAGAAAAATAGAACATTTGATCACTCTTGGTATTACTGATGATAAGAGTGTGTGCAAGCTTATGACAGCTCTTGTGCTTGGTGCTCAAGAGCAGGAGCTTGCTGATTTTATAGCTGATTTTAAACTCACAGGGACCATGCATCTTTTTGCTGTGAGCGGACTGCATGTCGGGATGTTAGCCATGATCATTTGGTTTGCCTTCAACACGCTTCGATTGCCCCGTTTTTTGTCTGTGGTGCTTACAATGCCTCTTCTTTTTTTCTATGTGGCCATTACTGGTTTTCGTATTGGTAGTCTGCGAGCTGTTCTCATGACATCTCTTGTGTTAAGTGGTCTTCTTCTTTATCGACGAACAGAGATGATCAATAGCCTTGCTGCTGCAGCATTTTTATTGCTGCTCTGGCAAACAAATATTCTTTTTTCAATGGGATGGCAGTTTTCATTTTGTGTGGTTTTTTCGATTTTTTTGTTAGCGACTCCATGTCAAAAGATCCTTAATAGACTCTACAGGCTTGATCCCTTTCTTCCAAAAAAACTCATCTCTCCGTCTCTAAGGTGGGGAGAGTATTGTTGGAAGCATATTACACAGCTTATTGCGGTTTCCCTTGCCGCCTGGATGGGGACTTTGGTTCCTTGTATTTTCTACTTCCATCTCATCTCTTTTTCATCCTTGGTGGCTAATGTTGTCGCTGTTCCAATAGCTTTTTGCATTCTTTCTCTAGCAGCTATTTCAGGAGCTCTTGGGTCTCTGTTTCCGTGGGTTGCATCTGTTTTTAATAATTGTAATTGGCTCTTTGCAAAACTTCTTTTGCTTGTGATTCACGCTTTCACATTTCTTCCTTTCAGTGTCTTGCCCATTAGCTTGTCTAAAGTATCCAATCCTAAGCTGACCATTTTTGATTTTCCCTCTGCTAGAGTTGTAGCTTTGCAAACAGAAGGTCGCACCTGGCTCATCAACACTGGACGCGCCAAAAACGCAACTCAAAGTCTCCTTCCTTTTTGTGCACAAGAGGGCATTACATCCTTACAAGGAGTGATTCTCACGGATCAAAAAAGTGCTGAAGTTGGTGGTCTCCTGCCACTATCTCATCATCTTGAGATGCCTGCTTTCTATGCGGCACTAGAGACTGAGCATAATTTTATAGCCCGATTTGTAAAAAACAAATCAGCTGCTGCACATCAAACTGTCTTGGCTGAAACTTTTCAAAGTTCTAAAAGAACACTTCTTCATACAGGAGATTCTATATCACTCTCGTCGCACTGCTCGGCAGAGGTGCTCTATCCGCCGGCAGATTCATCTGACACAGTGCTTGTCTTAAAATTATATTTAGGTCAGGCAACAGTGCTTCTCATGCCCTCCTACTCTCCGGCACTCCAAGCATGGTTATTAGACCCTGCTAACTTGGAAAAATTACACGCCAGCATTCTTATTGCCCCGGTGATGGACACATGGAACGTCCAAGAAACAGAGTCCTTCTTACAAGTTCTAGCTCGGATATTTTATGCTGATTGTGGAGAGAAGGCACCTCGTCTCCTTGTTCTAGGAAGTCCCTCATGGAGCATGCATCATCATGGTCACACAATTACTCCAAGACTTGCCTCAGACCTCAAGGAGTATGGCGTCACATTGTTTGATCAAACACAAACAGGTGCAGTTATTCTTGATGTGCTTCCCGAAAAAATCAAACTCCATGGATTTTTCAATCATGAAGATTATGTCTTTCCATAACCCGCTACGGTATACTCTCATCTGCTTTTGGAAGGGGGAGGAGATTGATGCTCCCGGTGTGATGGAGGCGAGGGTCGGAATCGAACCGACGAATGGGGCTTTTGCAGAGCCCAGCCTTACCACTTGGCTACCTCGCCATCATTGAAAAATGTTGTAAATATGGGCAGTGAGGGATTTGAACCCCCGACCAACTCGGTGTAAACGAGCCGCTCTACCCCTGAGCTAACTGCCCTTTAAAAAATTTTACTGATATTTTATGGGAAAAAATCAGAGCCGACAACCATTGATGTCTTTTCAAAAAGAGGCAAGCTTTTTTTGAATTTTTTGAAAATATTTACTAGAAAGTGATCTCTTGATGAAATCTACTTGGATGCTTACGGAAAATCTGAGCTCTGTTCTTACTTCGCCACTCATCTGCTGATTCTTCTTGCTCTCCGCCTCAAAATTCAGCTAATGGTCTTAGCTTGCCCGAAAATTTCCTACTCAATCTATTATGGCTTGTGGAAAGTTCTATTATTACTGTGTTGGTCTTGCATTGTGATTGTGGCGGTATGTACGCATACAGTCCGGCATCACAATCCTGCTCCTCCTTGTACTAAGCAAACTTTGCACAGCGCCCCTCATGACACGAGGGCGCTTCATGGCACTTTAGCACGAAATATCCGGGCTCGATCGAAGGATAGAAGTCATCACGGGCGATCTCTCATGAGAGAGTAGTGCTTGTGGTAAGCGTAAGATATACGGGAACTTTTTTATAGGAACTATTTTTCTGCGGGCCGTAGCTTAGCTTGGTAGAGCGCTTGGATGGGGTCCAAGAGGTCGTGGGTTCAAATCCCGCCGGCCCGACCAGATAAATCTGGGGTATATGATATAGTTTATTAAATTGAGACGGGCACGCCTTAAGCTTGCTCTTTTTCCTTGGTCCGGATATTTTACAATCATCTACTGCGGAGCTCAGGAAGACAAATAGATGCTGCCCCACTATGACAAAGCATCAGTATCTCATGGTTGGACTAAGAGCTCATGATGCGAACCGCGGACGAGCAAGATGATTTTCTTTTTTACGACAAAAGCTTCACAAAATTTGAGTAGAGGTTAAGTTTTTTAAATGCTTGCGACATTTTCAAAATATTTTCTGCGCCTCGTACTCGTTGTAATTTGTCTTCTTTTTGTCATCATTGGTGGAATCAATAGTTATCTTACCTTCTCTGGAAGCAAAGAAAAGATAGCCCTCAGGGCTCAGGAAATCGTTGGCAAGCCACTACAGTTAGGTTCTCTTTATTTCCTTCCCTGGTCAGGCCTGCATCTCAAAAGTCTTACTATTATTGATCCAACGTATCCTTGTGTCTTACATGCCTCATCACTTTCTGTGAATGTTTGGAGTATTTTGCACGTGCTGCAAAATCCTACCTATTGGAGGAGTGAAGTGCGCATAAAGAAAATCTTTCTTAACAATCATCTTGTTTTTAGGAAAACGGTGATCAACATTATCAGAAAAAATGAGGTTTTTGCCATTGATCCTTTGATCACGAAATTACTTGATGGAACGTTGCAAGGATCCCTGATCATAGAACCGAGTAGTGAGGGCGTGTATTCGTATCAAGGCAATCTTTCCTGCGTGAATATATCGCTTCAGCAATTACTTCTTGGGACTACTTTTCAACAGAGAGTAAGCTCTGGTTTTCTTGCAGGTACGGTACATCTTTCTGGAATCGTAGGTCGTGGAGAATCACTCGCTGGCTCAGGAGCCTTTCAATTATTGAGTGCACAGCTTAAAACTGCTGATTTTTTTGGCCCTTTGAGCCGTTTATTTCCCATTGAAGAACTCCGACTCTTAAAGCTTCAGGAAGCAAAAACGAGTGTGACCTTTTCTTCTGACGGACTTCATGTCGATTCCGCATATTTTAAATCAGATAATATGGCATTGACTAGTCATGGAAATATTTCTTTTCAAGGTAAGGTGGATTTAGTGGCTCATTTAGTGCTTGCTGGAAAACTGGTCACCTCTCTTCAAAGCGTCCTCCCTTCTGAGTTGGTTTCTATGATTTCACAAACAGGTTATTGTGATATTCCTTTTCAAATCTATGGTTCACTTGCAAATCTCAAAACCAATTTTTTAGAAAAAATTTTCAATCAGCAGATACCCAGTAATATGGGAGGCGTTTTACAACAATTCCTTCATGATGCGATGAGTACTCATTGAAGCAATGCATCTTGACGAGTCTATTAACACTCACAGTCTTTTTTTATGCGTATTATTGCAGGAACTGCTAAAGGAATCCTTCTTAACAAGCCAACATCTCTTCTTAGGCCCACCATGGACCGAGTGCGTGCTGCCATTTTTTCTATTCTTGGTGAACGTGTTCCTTATGCCTGTGTCCTGGATCTTTTTGCAGGAACAGGTGCTATGGGGATTGAGGCGTTAAGTCGTGGAGCAGTTGATGCGACGTTGATTGATCATCACTCTTCATGCATTGAAGCCATTAAAAAAAACCTGATCACCACACGTTTGCGAGCACAAGTTGAGCAGATGGATGCACTTGCCTATTTAGCACGTATCTCAGGAGCCTTTGCCTTTGATCTCATTTTTGCAGATCCTCCCTACGCTGATGAGCAGGGAAATAATCTCGCCTCCTCTTTGCTCCAAACTCCTTGTCTTTTGCATGCCATGAAGCCTGAAGCTCTCTTGATTCTAGAATGTGATCGGAAACAATTTCTTCCAGGGCTTGTTGGATTAGAAGTCCTTGTTGATCGTACTTACGGTACAACGCGAGTGTTAATTATGAAAAAAACAAACATGGCCGTTGTCTAAAAAATGATTTTCTTCCAATTTTTATACAATTTATGTTTCCCGTTGGTTTTTGTTGTTCTCTTGCCCTTGTATCTCCCCCGGATGTTTCGAAGGGGAGGGTATCGCGCGACTTTTTTTCAAAGGTTGGGATATTTTGATCGCATAACAGCAGAGAGAATAGGGTGTGGTCGCCTCTGGGTGCATGCTGTGAGTGTGGGGGAGATTTTTATTGCTCTGAAATTTATCAACAACTTTCGCAAGCATCACCCTGATTCCCGCTTCATCCTTTCTGTCACGACGACAACAGCCCTTAACATTGGATTTGAGCACGCGTGTCTCTCTTTAGAGGTGATTGCCAGTCCGCTTGATTTCTTTTTTGTCACGAATCACTTTCTTAAGCGTTTTCAACCTGCCGCTCTCATTATGGTGGAAGGAGATCTCTGGCCTCAACGATTATGGCGTTGCAAAAAAATGGGTATTCCAACAGCGCTCATTTCAGCGCGCTTATCACGACGCTCGGAAAAAAGATTCAAGATATTTCGCCCTCTAGTATCTAGGTTATGGAATCTGCTTAATTTTATAGGTTTTCCTTCAAAATATGATCAAGAGCGTTGGTCTTCTCTCGGTGTTTATGGTGAATGCTCCCAAGTCACCGGTAATTTGAAATTTGACCAAGTCTCATCAACTTCCATGATCCGGCTAGAGGATGATAAAGGGGTTCTTGCCGCACTGGGATGGAAGGAACAAGAGCCGATTTTTCTCGCTGGCAGCACGGCTGGTCTTGCCGAGGAGGAAGAGATTTTAAAAGCCTGGCTTTCTTTAAAAAGTGATATTCCTTCTCTAAGACTTGTCCTGGTACCACGACATGCTGAGAGGCGTCATGAACTTATAGCTCTTTTTGAAAAATATAACGTTGCACTCTCTCTGCGTTCGCGAATTCCTCTCTCCTTTGCAGACGCTCTTCTCTTAGATACAACGGGCGAACTGCAAGCATGGTATCATTTGGCCAGCGTTGTGTTTATTGGTAAAAGTCTTGGTATTGGCGGAGCACGTGGTGGTCAAAATTTAGTAGAGCCTCTGTTGTTAGGTCGTCCTGTTTTAGTGGGTCCTTTTATGGATAATTTTGAGCCATTAACTTCCTCTCTCCTTGATGCCAATGCGATCAAGCTTGTGCATGGCGAGCTGGAAATAGCTGCCGTTATCAAGTGGGTTCTGAGTCATCCTAAAGAAGCTGCTAAGATGAGGCAACGGGCCTATGCGCTTTTAGAGCAGGATCAAGGTTCGGTAGAAAGGACCTCTGAGTATGTCAAAAAAACTATTTTGCAACAAACTTCTCGCGCGACTTTTTTGTTGTGAATGTGTCGTCAGATACATTTTGGAATTCACTTTTTTCAATCACCTCTCTAAATTATCTCAATGATTGCTCCTGCTGACTTACTCTATGCCAAGACCCACGAATGGATCCGCCGTGATCCTGCTGACGACTCGCTTGTGAGTGTTGGCATTACAGATCATGCTCAAAGAGAACTCACTGATATTGTCTATGTGGAACTTCCCAAAATAGGTGCGCACCTTTTTATTGCAGCTCCTGCTGCAGTTGTTGAGTCAGTCAAAGCGGCAAGTGATATTTACTCACCTCTTTCAGGCGTGGTTACTGACATTAATTCTGCTCTTTCAAAGAACCCATCCTTAGTCAATAGCGATCCTTTTCATGAAGGGTGGCTTTTTAAAATGCACATCAGCAACCCGGGTGAAATAGAGCTCTTACTCACTCCAGAGGGATACACAGCACAAATTGCCTCTTAATGACACCTTTTCCCCAGCATGATGACGCCTTTGGATCGTTTGCCAAACGGCATTTTGGACTAGACGAGACTACAAGGAGCTCAATGCTTTCTGCGCTCGGGTGTGAGACACTCGAAGAACTCATTGCCCAAACAATTCCCCAAGAACTTCGTTATAATCATGCACTTGATCTTCCTGAGCCCATCAGTGAGGAAGAGGCACTCCGAGAGTTAAAACAACTTGCATCACGTAATGAGCTCCGTCCTACCTATCTCGGTATGGGTTACCATGGAACGTATCTTCCATCAGTAATTCGTCGTAATATTCTTGAAAATCCTGGCTGGTACACCGCCTATACTCCGTATCAAGCAGAAATTGCCCAGGGGCGACTCGAAGCACTTTTAAATTTTCAAACACTCATTGCCGATCTCACCGGCTTGCCTATTGCCAATGCGTCGCTCTTAGATGAGGCCACAGCAGCTGCCGAGGCTATGGCAATGTGTTTTGATCTTAAAAAACATGCTCTTTTTTTTGTCGACAATCAGGCGCATCCACAGACCTTAGCCGTTTTAAAAACACGTTCTCAACCCCTTGGTGTTAAGTTGCTCGTTGGTTCCATTGAAGAAATGCCAGAGGAAGGACTCTGTGGATCCTTCTTTCAATATCCCGCAACCACGGGAGCTCTTATTGATCCTCGCACTTTTATTAACAAGACACATGCTGCAGGAGGTCTTTCTGTAGTAGCTTGTGATCCTCTGGCGATGGTATTATTCACGCCACCAGGTGAAATGGGAGCCGATATTGCGATTGGATCAACACAACGTTTTGGCATTCCTCTTGGTTATGGAGGTCCTCATGCTGGTTTTATGGCAGTTGAGGATTCCTTAAAACGTCGTATGCCAGGTCGTCTTGTCGGCATTTCTCGTGATGCTGAGGGAAAGAAAGCATTGCGTCTTTCCTTGCAAACCCGAGAGCAACATATCCGTCGTGAAAACGCCACAAGCAACATTTGTACAGCTCAAGTATTGCTTGCTGTCATGGCTTCGATGTACGCCGTCTATCACGGTCCTGTCGGGCTTAAGAGAATAGCAAAAAAAATACATAAACAAGCATGTTTCCTTGCTCAGACTCTTGCCCACGCTGGCTGGAAAGTTGCATCTCATCGTTTCTTTGACACCATTCAAATTCATCTTAAGCACGAGGAGCTTTCTTCCCTCAAGATCAAGATGCATGAGCATAAGATCAATCTTCGTATTATTGAAGGCTCCGAGGCTTCTGTACTCATCACACTTGATGAGACCACATTATCGCTGGAACCATTATTAAAACTTTTTCAAACGCCCGAAATCAGCCCGTCATGCATCTTAGCCGGGACATTTCATGCTGATCATAACCAGGAGACAGCGAAGGCTGATGGGGTACCACCGGCGGTCCAAGAGACTGCGGGAGAGACTGCCCAGAATTTGCAAGCTCTTTTAGGAAGCCCTGAAAGGGCGGGACAAGCCTCGCCACGCAACTCAATGCAGACGAGTATTTTGACACCGAGCTATATGTGTACATCTTTCCCCGAGTCACAAAGTGATTTTGAGCGAAGCATCCACGCTCACTTCCCGGTCTCCTCAGTAGATCGGTGTGAAATATCCGGGCTAGAATCCTGCAGCCTTGATGCGGGATCTCTTAGAGAATGGGAAGAAAGCCATGGAAATGAAGTATTCAGGTTAATCCGAGTCACGCCCTTTCTTACACACCCTGTTTTTAATTCCTATCATAGCGAAACGGAAATGCTCCGTTATATACGACGTCTTGAAGCCAAGGATCTCTCGTTAACAACATCGATGATTCCTCTTGGATCCTGCACGATGAAACTCAATGCAACCTCCGAGATGCTTCCACTGAGCTGGGATAGCATTGGAGGACTTCATCCCTTTGTTCCTATAGACCAGGCACAAGGCTATCTTGAAATCTTTCGTCAATTAGAACAGTGGCTTGCAGAAATTACTGGCTTTTATGCTGTGTCCTTGCAGCCTAATGCTGGCTCTCAGGGAGAATATGCCGGTTTGCTCGCCATTCGTGCCTACCATGATGCTCGAGGAGACCGTGATCGTAGAGTGTGTCTTATTCCGCGTTCCGCTCATGGAACTAATCCCGCTAGTGCCGCCATGGTCGGGATGGAAATTGTTGGAGTCGAGTGTGACTCACAAGGAAATATTGATCTTACTGATTTTGACAAAAAAATCACACTCTACGGTGATCGCCTTGCAGCGCTCATGGTAACCTATCCTTCGACACATGGTGTGTTTGAAGCCTCGATAAAACAACTCTGTGCTCTCGTTCATCATGCCGGAGGACAGGTCTACATGGATGGCGCTAATATGAACGCACTCGTAGGACTCTGTCGTCCCTATGAACTGGGAGCTGATGTTTGCCATCTTAATCTTCATAAGACATTTTCTATTCCGCATGGAGGAGGTGGTCCAGGCGTAGGGCCAATTGCAGTTGCCAAGCATCTGGCTCCTTATTTACCAACACACTCAGTCGTTCCGATGCGACAGGATCACGCAGCTTCCAGTCAGCTCAATAGAACCAGTAAGCATACAGTTGCTTTATGTGCTTCTTTAGGAGAGCCTTCCTTAACTTCTCAGGTTAGTGCTGCTCCATGGGGTAGTGCGAGTATTTGTGTGATTAGTTGGATGTATATCCGCATGATGGGAGCTAAGGGTTTAACTACTGCAACACAGCTTGCTATTCTCAGCGCCAATTATATTGCCAAACGTCTTGAGCCCTATTACGGGATTCTCTATCGTGGAGAACAAGGCCGTATTGCTCATGAATGTATTCTCGACTTAAGAGAATGGAAAAAGCGCGCCGGGGTCGAAGTGGAAGATGTGGCTAAGCGTTTGATGGATTATGGATTTCATGCCCCAACAATGAGCTGGCCAGTACCAGGAACATTAATGGTCGAGCCCACGGAGAGTGAATCGAAGGAGGAAATTGACCGTTTTTGTGATGCCATGATTGCGATTTATCAAGAACTCCTTGCTATTGAAGAGGGGAGAATGGACCGCTCTAATAACCCACTCAAACGGGCTCCTCACACGGCTTTTTGCTTGATATCAGAACATTGGGACCGTCCCTACTCTCGTGAGGTTGCTGCTTATCCAGCTTCCTGGCTCTTTGAGCATAAATTTTGGCCAAGTGTCGCACGTATTGATAATGTCTATGGAGATCGTAATCTCTTCTGTTCGTGTCAGAGTATCTAGCCCGGATATTTCATACCGATCTACTACAGAAGCAGGGAGTGCTTTAATACACGATATCACTCATGGATGATTTTAATGATAATCTAAATTTCCATGGATAAGCCTTAGGTTTTTCGTCGCTTAAGGCATCATATGAAGTGATTTTTTCTTGAGGGTTTACCTCAAAGAGGTTTGATTTTGCGAGTGCTTGAATGAATCTATGAACGGCATCGACTTCCTGTGGGCTTTCTAAAGAGATTCCTTCAAGCTCCAGAGCGGTAATAGAATCACCTCTGGAGTCTTCGTTGGTGATAGGAGATAATTTTGTAATAAAGAGAGCGTGTCCTGGGAGAGCCTTTTGGAGTTCGCTCAAGAGATGTGGCCATAACAGATGTTTTTCTAAAAGGTTATTAATGGCCGATTGCGTGTCTTCGATTTTCGCAAGCTCCGCTTCCTTTTGTTGTAAAGAAAACATTTTTTCTTCTTCATGGAATAAGCTCGCTTGAGTCTTGGCAGAGAGAGTTATCAGGTTGCCTGATTCATGCTGAAAATAGAGCGACCATGCTAGCAGTGTGCACATGATGCAGATCATTGCCCTGAACGTATAGGGACGCTCTTGATTCCTAGATCTTCTGGCAAGTAGTGATAGAGGTAAGAGATTTAAATGGATATGATTTTTTTTCTCACAAAATGTTATTACTCCTGCTAGAAAGCTCCTGGAGCAGACTGTATCTTGCTCTGAAAAAGTCATTATAGGGGGATGTAAAGCGAGCTTCTTATCAAGATCATCAATTTTTACTGTCAATTTTTTTTGTAAAAAGCAGAGGAGTTCTTGCTTCTCTCGACTTGTTCCAGTCACCAAAATTTCTTCTACTACGCATTTCTGTGAGGCCCTATGGTCGATCACTTGTTGGAGAAAGATCGAGATGTTTTCTTGCGAAGAAATGGTGTCTCCCTTCTCATAGAGCGTATAACTTGCCAGTATTTCATGAGATTGCGTAAAAATAATATTCGTGGTTGAAATTCTCAGATCAATCATAAGACTCCCTCCTGTCTTATTGGTGATGAAGGGTGCCTTAGGTCTTGTAGGCACATGATGGAGGCGAGATCGCAATGCTTCCTTGCTACAATCCCTATGTGCTATTTGTGTGAAAGCCTCGACAAGTGCATGGGAGCTTGAGGTCAGAGTGACTATTTCCAAGCGTGTCTGAGACAAAATTTCTAACAAAATATGCAGTATTGTTTTTTTAACCGCAGCCAAGAGAACGGAGATTGTTCCTTCTTCTTGTGATGGGAAAATGTGGTGATCCCAAATGAGTTCCTCAAGAGGGAATAAAAAGACTCGTTTGGCCTCCAACTTCACGAGCTTAGGAATAATTTCCTCAAGACCAGGGGGTATTTCAAGTTTGATTGTTTTTAAAAAAACGCTTTCTGCAGGCAAGAAACAGTGGAGATCGGCTTGAAAGACGTGCCAAGATTTCAGGGTTTGCTCAATTTGCTGAAGTCTTTTTTTGATACAATCAGAAGCGTTTTCTTCTTGAGAGTCGTAGTGAGTCAAGATTTCTTGAAGCACCCAGTTTCTTTTTTTATTGCTAGAAACCTCGGCGAGAGTGAAGGAATTTTTTCCCCAATCCAAAAGTAGTTGTCTTGCCACAAAACAAGGAGGCTTATCTTTTTAGATCTTGGACTTAAAATAATCGATTGTCCTTGCAATGCCTTCCTCAAAGTCAACTTGAGGTTCCCAGTCTAAGATGGTTCGTGCACGCGTGATGTCAGGTTGGCGAACTTTGGGATCATCGATGGGAAGGGATTTGAATTCAAGCGTGGAGGAGGTAGGAATGAGTTTTAAAATTTCTTTTCCAAATTCTTGAATCGTCATCTCACGAGGGTTGCCAATATTAACGGGGGAATGATACTGACTCATCATGAGACGATAGATTCCCTCAATAAGGTCTGAAACATAACAGAAGCTCCGTGTCTGACTGCCATCTCCAAAAATAGTGAGGGGTTGGTTCGTAAGAGCCTGGCTGATAAATGCTGGCACAACACGTCCATCCCGCAAGCGCATGCGTGGGCCATAGGTGTTAAAAATACGAACGATCTTCGTATTCATCCCGTGAAACGTGTGATAGGCCATAGTCATGGCTTCGGCAAAACGTTTGGCTTCATCGTAGACACCACGAGGACCTACTGGGTTGACATTTCCCCAATAATCTTCTGTCTGTGGATGAATGAGAGGATCACCGTATGTTTCTGAAGTCGAAGCAAGAAGGAAAGCTGCTTGCTTTTCGCGTGCAAGACCGAGTGCATTGTGCGTTCCCAGGGAGCCGACTTTTAATGTTGGAATGGGAAGCTCTAAATAATCAATAGGACTTGCTGGGCTCGCAAAATGCCAGACATAGTCCACATGACCTGGTACAAAAATATATTCTGTGACATCGTGTCGGATAAATTTGAAATGGATATTTTCTGCAAGATGTTCCAAATTCTGCGGACTTCCAGTAATAAAATTATCAATCACAATCACATCATGTCCTGCACTTAAGAGTCGATCTGTTAAGTGAGAACCAAGGAAGCCGGCACCTCCTGTAACAACGCTAATGGGTCTAGAAGATTTTTGAGTCATGAAATTTTAGGTCAAAGCAAGAATGGAATGCTACTTTAATAGTCTCTAATAGGCCAGACCTAATATTGTAAAATGCTACTTTTTCTCTCACAGAAAATATATTTATCACGAATAAAACCCTTATGTTCATTCGTGATGACTATAGTATCAAGAAATGGTGTTGTACTAGCTCTGCTTACTTCGGTAAGCTCGCCGCCTATTTGATTTTTTATGAGTAGCAGGAAAATAATATTCTTCTTAGGTAGTGTGACCGCGGCGTTTGTGTTTCTCGCTGTTATAGAAGGATGGTTGGCTCCACTCAGAGCATTGTGGAAAGGGGTGCTGCCACTCACATCCTTGTTAATAGGACTTATCGAGATTCCTCCCATCATCCAAGTAGTACTCGTTTGCCTGATGGCATGGATTGCTGTGGGTGTTGGCCTGGAAGTTCGCAGGCACAAGGATCGTTTTTTTTTATTTGTTTTTACCTCTTTGTTAATTCTTTCGGCGAGTTACGTGTTGGCTCTGTACCGTTTTTTTTGGAATCCCTTTCCTGTAGAAATGGCCTTATTTCTAGGCTACCTCATGGTTCTTGTGTTTCTTCGTACTGCTCTTGGAGCAAGAAGGCTGGAGTTGCAAAAAATTTTTAACAATCGTTTGCATCGTCGTGCCATGAGAGCTCTTGACCACAAAGAGATCTTTGCACAGTTTTCAGGAACATTAAAACAGGGTAGCATTCTCGTCTGTACTCTTAATAATCACCCAGAGCTCATCGAAGTCCTCAAGCCTGAGGCGTACGTCGCAATGACGAATCTCTATCTACAAGTTGCTTCAAATTTTCTAGTTGATGTTGGTGCGTACCTGGAAGAGTGTTCTGGTGAGAGTTTGCGTGTGCTCTTTGGAATCCCAGTATCTCTTTTAGGGTCCACGAATCATGCTGTTAAAGCCATACGTGCCGCGCTCGATCTCACTAAACGTCTTGATGAACTCAATACCGAGTGTGATGCCCGCTGGCAACAACGTCTTGATTTTCGTATTGGGATTGATTCTGGAGAGATGATGGCAGGACTCTATGGTGGTTCTGCTCTAAGGCAGTATAGCGTTGCGGGGCCAGTTGTGGAGTTTGCACATTATTTGTGTGCTGCGTGTATGAACTATGGCTGCCGTATTTTAGTAGGCCCCAACACGTATGAAATGGCAGAAACAACTGCGGAATTTCGTTCGGTTGATCTCTTAGAGCGTCAAAGTAGCAGGCGTCGTGTAGAGCTCTATGAAGTCCTTAGTCTAAAAAATAATCTCTCACTGGAACGAGAACGAAGTCGTGATTTATTTTGGCAAGGAGTTCTTTTCTTTCGCTCAGAAGAATGGGATAAGGCGGTAGAAGCCTTCACTGCAGCGCGTATTTTTGGCATTCCTGACAAGGCACTGGATCTTTATTTAGAAAGAATTGAGCGGGCTCGTCGAGGAGATGAGCAACTCATGCCTGAACAATCTCTTTTGACAAAGATGATTTAACACGCTTCTATTTTACTTACTTGAATGTGCTAGGGCTCTTAATTTTCCTTCACAGGAACGCTCCTTTTGCATTCTCCTTTTTGTTTTTTTAACCCGGATATTTCATACTGATCGTAACGAAGAGTCTTCGAAGGTAGGATGGGGCAAGACAGACGAACATTTTGATGCAAGGCTGCATGAGTAGAGCCTTCTTTAAGTCACAATGTGAGTTTGAGTGAAACATCCACCTTGCCTATCTTAGTAGTAGCTTTGGTGACTCCGCAGTAGATGAGTGTGCAGCATCCGGGTTAGGCTTCTAATTTTGTGCCTCTTCTTGACTACCCTGAATCTTTCCGTGAGTTAATCAGCCAGCTGCGTCGCCTGCCAGGTATCGGGCCGCGTGGGGCTGAGAGAATTGCACTTTGGATGTTCTCTTCTCCACGTGCGCATCCACAGAATTTGGCACAAGCCATTAGTAATGCTTCATCTGCTTTGCAATCATGCGAGCGCTGTGGTTTTTTTGCAGAACAGAGACTCTGTTCTCTCTGCACAGAGGAGCGTCGATCGGGGAAAGAAGTCTGCGTTGTGGAAAAAGCAACTGACATCTTGCCCTTAGAGCGCACGGGAGCATTTCATGGAAGATATCATGCACTCGGAGGTAAGCTCTCTCCCCTTGATGGCATTGGGCCCGAAGAGCTCCGTATTGCTGAGCTTGTAGACCGTCTTGTGATAGAGCAACCCTCAGAAATTATTTTAGCACTCAGTGGTGATGTGGAAGGAGAGGCTACAGCGCATTATCTTGCAGAAGTGATGGCTCCATCTGGAATAAAAATCACGCGACTCGCTCAAGGTCTCTCTGCTGGAAGTGCCATCGAACACGCTGATGCCATTACCTTACAACGAGCTCTCATGAATCGAAGAGATTATTCTCTATAAATCAGGTTCTTTGATCGAGGCTTTTGCTTCTTTCGTGTTTGGTACTCGGAAAAGTTCAGCCTCAACTTCGGTAGTGGAACTTATTTTCTGTTCCTTGATGGGTGTTTTCTTGGAGCCAGAGTAGCAGTGAACACAGACTCGATATGCTTCTTGTTGGCACGGGGCATGCTATTAAATCCGAGAGAACGGGTGATTTTCTTCTTGCTCTCATCGAAGTGTTTATTGTGCGAGCGCGGGTAGGATATTTCATCCATGTAATTATCAAGCGGTGTTTGATGATATCCTCCTGCGGAGGAATGATCCCTGTCATAGACTCGATCTTCGTAGTAACGAGCGAACATGATATTGCTATGCTCTCTTTATTGAAGCGCTTGAATGCGTTTGGCAATGGCTTTTAGCTCTTTTTAATATTCAGGTCTGTTGTCTCGCATCGTGTTTTCAAGACCTCTTTGATATTTAGCATCTCTTGGGTAAGCGGCTTCTAATTGCTCATGAAGAGCAGTTTTTTAAGTTGCTATTTTTGATACTTTCAAACTTTGCGGCTATTTTTTTGGCCTTGAGGTCTTCCTGGCTATCATCAGCAAGAATCTTATTCGCTGTTATTCTTCCCTCTAGCACTCTGATCTTATGAGATAACATTCTTGGGTTGCTTGTGATAGCGTTTGCCTGATGTGTAGCGTTCGCTTTTAGTCCGAAAAGCTCGCTTTCCGAGTTAAGCAATACTGCTACATACTCGCGTGAAGTTCCCGTAGAGCAATGTGGAGGATGAAGTGGTTACTCGCCCAGTGGATTAGAATGATAACTAGAAGAAGAGCCTTGGGCAGATAATGAATGCCTTAGATCGTTACTGAGGATAGGATATTTTTGTGGATAAAGACGCATTGGTTTAAAAATTTTCCACTACATCATTGCGGGCTCTTTCTAGTTGAAAGGTTTTTTCAGGTGGATCCTGATATATCCTTGTGCTAGTATTTGGTTTTTTCATTGTCTGCTTTTTTTATCCATGCCGCTGAATTTTTCTTTTAATAGCACCCATCGCGTATGGATTTTGGGATTCTTAGTGCTTCTCGTAACACTCTTTAGATTTTGGTACGCCACTCATTTAGAATTAATCGGAGATGAAGCCTACTATTGGTACTGTTCGCATCATTTAGATTGGAGTTTTTTTGACAAAGGACCAGGAGCCGCAGCGATCATATTTCTTAGCAGACATCTTTTTGGCGACACGGTGCTTGGGGTTCGTTTTTTTGCTATTTTGCTTTCTGCAGGAACAGGTATGGGGCTTTTTGTATTAGCAAGAATGCTCTACGAGGAAAAAGTAGCTTTTTGGACATTAATAGTTGCCTTAGTCATGCCGCTCTATGCGGTGGGTAGTATTTTAATGACCATTGACCCATTAAGCATTTTCTTTTGGACGATGGCCGCCATTGCCTTTTGGCGAGCCAAAGAGAGCCAGAATCCTTTATTATGGATTCTCGCGGGTAGTTTTGTGGGGTTAGGTATGTTAGCTAAATATACCAATATGGTAGAGCTTGTATGTTTTGCGCTTTTTTGTCTTTGGAGTCCAAAACAGCGCTATCAGCTTAGAAAAGCTCCTTTTTTCATCATGGTGAGTACCGCTGTTGTATTTTCCTTGCCAATGATTCTTTGGAATTATCACCATCACTGGATTGGTGTGATGCATCTTTTGCAACGTGGTGACCTCAATAAATCATGGCATATCACGCCAAGTGAATTACTTGTTTTTATTGGGGCGCAGGCTGGTGTGATTTCGCCATTGATTTTTCTTGGAGTGATGATTTCAGTCTTTTGGGGACAAACTCGAGTGGAGAAACAAGAAGAAACACGTTTTTTGCAATCACTTTTTCTCCCGCTTTTTGGATTGTATACTGTATTAAGTTTAAATAAAGCAGCAGAGCCTAACTGGCCTGCGCCATGTTACCTAGCCGGCATCATACTCCTTGTGGGGAATTGGGATGTCTTGAAAAACAAGATTCCCTGGGTGAAAAAATGTATCCTAGCGGCCTTTTTGCTTGCTGCTCTAGAAACCATCATGCTGCACGATACCTTTTGGCTGCACCTTCCTACGCCTGCTTTTTGCAAAAATTGCGAAGTAAGTTGGGTAGAAAAAATGATAAGTGCCTATCACGATCTTGGTGCTCTTGATCCTCTGGATCGTGCTCATGGGGCTGAGTCAATAGCACGTCATGCAGAAAAGCTCGCTTACGAACAGAAAGTTGATTTTTTTATCTCTGATAATTATCAAACAGCAAGCCTCCTCTCCTTTTATTTGAAAGGGCATCCTGATACCTATGAACCTGCTTTTGATCACGTGAAGGATCAATTTTCCTTTTGGCCTAATTACCGCGATCAATTCCCTGTTGGGAGTAAGGCGCTTTTCATTTATCTCTGGCGCTATCCTCCACATGAACTGAGTGATGATTTTCTAACGATCCAACCACTTGATGAGGCTTATTCTACGTGTGGTGATCGTCTTTTAAAAAAATATTATTATTCCATTTGTGAGGGATTAAAAGAACACTAAAAATTTCAATACACAAATTCCTTCAATCATGAAAATTACCTATTTCGGTCACTCTTGCTTTCAAGTCGAAGTTGCAGGGAAATGCCTCTTATTTGACCCCTTTATTACTCCCAATCCCTTAGCTGCAGGGATTGATATCAGGACATTAAAACCTGATTATATTTTCCTCTCTCATGGTCATTTTGATCATGTTGCCGATGCTCAATCCATTGCTCGCACCTCCCAAGCAACCCTTGTAGGATGCTTTGAAGTCATGGAATGGTTTGCCAAAAAAGGTTTGCAAAAACATCAAGCCATGAATATTGGAGGCTCTTTTGCCTTTGATTTTGGAAGCGTCACCTTCACAAGTGCGGTGCATTCTAGTTCCATGCCTGATGGCTCTTACGGTGGTCAACCTGGTGGTTTCTTAGTAAAAACACAAGAAGGAAATTTTTATTATTCCGGTGATACTGGACTCACGCATGATATGAAACTGATCCAGACTCCGCTTAAATTTGCCGTCCTCTGTATAGGCGATTGTGTGACCATGGGTATTGAGGATGCTCTTAGAGCTGCGAGCTGGATGGGGTGCCAAGAGATTTTAGGAGTTCATTATAACACCTTTCCATTCATTGAGATTAATACCAGCGCTGCGATAGAAACCTTTCAACAGGCCGGCGTTCGTCTGCGTTTGCCTTCGATAGGTTCCTATTGGGATATTGCTTAACCCGGTATTTCATACTCATCTACTGCGGAGACCGGGAAGCTAGGGGTGGATACTGCGCCCCATCAGCCTTCGCGGCCTCCTTGTCACGATCAGTATGAAATATCCTGGTTAAAAACCTTCCATCTCACAGACTCCAATCACCAAAGAGCAAAAATAAAGAATCATATTTTAAAAAAAATAAGTTGACTCTTCTTCCGTTCTCATCGACTCTATAGCGAGTATTGCAAAAAGTATTTGACAAAAAGCTTGAGACAAGGCTTGAGAAATCAGGTTCGATTAGTATTAATCAACAAGACCACTGCTACGTTTTACAAAATATTTTGTAAACTATTTTTTAATAGGCTCCTTCCTTAAGAGTATCGTGTTCTAGTTCTAGATGAGTTACTGATTTTTTGTAGTCCCATCACTCTTAAGCAAGATAAGCGTTCGTTTTTTTAAAACAACGAGAACAAAAATCATTACTGTTTCTGCATGAAATTTGTCCGTCTTTATTTCGTCTTCTTACGGTAGTGGTTTGTTTTCATGTCAAGTTTCTTCAAGTGTTCGTTCAAATATACTTTCCTTAGTCGCCTTGCTTTAAACATTACATGAGAGAACAGAAGTCTCACGCAGCTCTCCTATAGCTCTTTTTAAAAAGAGCACAGTGGATGACCGAATCTTAGCAGACGACCGAATCTTTTTTTCATCATACCCTCACGCAATACAAACGCAGCTTTTTCCTCAAAAGATCCCATCCATCTAATGCATGATGAGTGCTTAGACTGCGCAGTTTTAAAAAACAATTTTAAGATACAGTTCTAACACACTATTTGCCATGTTGATTTACGACTTTCCATTCGTAGATCACTTGAGTTTCTCAAGCACTAGCCACATTACTATTTCTCGATAACACACATTTTTACTATGCAACAAGACGACACTTCTTCATCATCACCCAATAATCCATCCAGCTCGGACAATAGAGCATTTCACCAGCCCAGCCATGATGCTTCTCCAGGTAATAAAAACCCTCAAAACTCCGAGCGTTCTTACCGAGGTGGTTCAGGACAACAACGCTCTCGACATTTTTATCGTAAAAATCCCCGTCCTAACAACCGCTCTTCTCACAATAACCCTAATCGCAAGGCCCATCGTCCTGCACGTCCTCAAGGTCCCTATAACAATACTTCTCAGATCGAGCGTCAATACGAACCTATAGGGGAACTCGATCCCAATGCAGAACCCATTTTTGCCGAAGGAATGCTCGAACTCTCTGGACAAGGCTATGGTTTTCTTCGTGAATTAAAGCGCTCGTATAATATTTCCTCTCAAGATGTTTTTGTGACTTCTGATGTGATCAAAACCCATCATCTTCGTGACGGTATCTATATCAAAGGACAGATACGACAAGGTCAGCGTGGTTGGCAGCTCTTTAAACTTACAGAAATTGAGGGACTTGATCCTGAGCAATGTGCCCATCTCCCGCTTTTTGAAGAACTCACCACCATCAGTCCTAATGAGCGCATTTTTCTAGAGACTGTGACAGATCGTTATACAACACGCATTATCGATCTCATGACTCCTATTGGCAAAGGTCAGCGTGGTCTCATTGTGGCTCCTCCAAGAACGGGTAAAACAACCCTTTTGCAGCATATTGCAGATGCCATCATTAAAAACCATCCTGCCATGAAGCTCTTGATTCTTCTTGTCGATGAACGCCCCGAAGAATTAACCGAGATGCGTCGTATGTTCCCACAAGCAGAACTTTTTGGTAGTTCCAATGACAGCGATCTCAAAAGTCACACACGCATCGCCCAGCTTGCTATTGAGCGTGCGAAGCGTCTTGTAGAACAAGGAAAAGATGTTTTCGTGTTAATGGATTCCTTAACACGCATTGGACGTGCCTTCAACAATGCCATGTCCGGCGGAGGTCGTACCATGAGTGGAGGTATGGATGCGAGAGCCATGGAAATTCCACGTAAGATCTTTGCTGCTGCTCGCAATACTGAGGAAGCAGGTTCCTTGACCATTATTGCTTCAGCACTCATAGAGACCAATAGCCGTATGGATGATCTGATTTTTCAAGAATTCAAAGGAACAGGAAATATGGAAATCGTCCTTGATCGTAAAATTAGTGATCAACGCATCTATCCAGCCATGGATATTTTTCTCTCAGGGACACGTCGTGAAGAATTGCTCATCCCTGCAGAGGACCTCCATAAGATTAATATTATTCGTCGTGGGCTAGCCGGACACAAACCACTAGAGGCCATTGACCGCATTCTCTTTTTCATTCGCAAACATCCCACCAATGCTCAGGTGCTCAAAAACATCCCGGGCTAGAGTTGATGATAGGCTTCAAGCGCCTTATCCCGTGAGCTTGTAAGCTCGACGATAGGATGAGGATAGGTCGTGCCTAATGTTACATTTGCTTGTGCAAGCACCTCACTGGGAGCCTCCCATGGTCGAAAAAGGAATTTTTTCGGAATGGCTGTAAGCTCAGGCACAAAGCGACGGGTATAGTCACCTTCAGGATCAAACTTTTCTCCCTGAAGGATCGGATTGAAAATCCTAAAATACGGTGCGGCATCTGCTCCGCACCCTGCGACCCATTGCCAGCTGGCACTATTATTTGCTGCATCAGCATCTAGAAGCGTATCCCAAAACCACGCTGCCCCGTGATGCCAGTGAATAAGGAGATTTTTTACGAGAAAAGAGGCCACAATCATCCGAACACGATTATGCATTGTTCCAGTTTGCCAGAGCTCTCGCATGCCTGCATCGACGATCGGGTAACCCGTTTGCCCTTGCTCCCAGGCACGGAGCAAAACGTTATTTTCCTTCCAAGGAAAATGATCAAACTTTGGTTGAAAGTTCTTCCAGGGAAGCTCCGGGAAGTGATAGAGCAGCGAATAGGAAAATTCCCGCCAGCCAAGTTCACTTAAAAAGTGTGCACGATCGGCTAGTGGGACGTGCTCTTGCTGATGAACCGCATACCAGACTTGTTGCGGGGAAATTTCCCCAAAGTGAAGGTGAGGGGAGAGATGAGAGACATTTTTTTTTCCAGGAAAATTACGCCCCTCCTTATAACCCGTAAGCTCATGTTCTAGAAAATGCTGAAGTTTTTTTTGAGCGCCACTCTCTCCTGCTTCCCATGCAGTTTCAAAACCACGATACCATGGGATCTGTGGGATTAATTTCAAGTCGGCAAGCGTTGTCTTATTGTTGGGATCTTTGAGAAAGCACGCGCCTGAGAGCCGAGGCAGGGGCGATCTTGGCTTCTGTAACGAGGCCTGACGGTAAAAAGGAGTAAAGACCCGGTAAGGAGTTTGATCGTTTTTGACGGCCTCCCACGGCTCCCAGAGCAATGATGCATTGTAACTTTTACAAGTAACCCCTAATGCATGGAGATGCTTTTTGAGCACAGCATCATTTTTGATACGCCACGGCTCATAGCAACGATTCCAGTAAACGCCCTCGATTGGTTGAGCTTCAATGAGCCCGGTGATGATCTTCTCTGCATTCCCTGAGTAAATATTGAGCTTGCCATTTAAGGCAGCATTTAATTTTTCCAATGATTGATGCAGCCACCACCTACTGGCCGAGCCCATGCTCAAAGCACCTGGATCCTCCTCCTCAAAAATATAAATAGCCATCAGAGGCCCTGCTCGCTGCGCCTCTAGAAGACCAGGATTATCGGCAAGACGTAAGTCCTGGCGAAACCAAAAAAGACTAGGGAGAACATGATGCGTCGGTTGCATAATCATAATGCGTAACAAACTAGCCTCATGCCTCACGAATGCAACTAAGAAACGGTCCTTGACGCTACATCGACTGAGGTTCGCGCTAACACCGCCATGGGTGAGCGCGAGTACCATAGAAAGAGTACCTTTTTAGAAAGAAATTCCATCAACTTTTTTTTCTCCTTTTTTCTACTTGTGGGAGTGCTGTGATTTGATAGAGTGAAACATTGCTGATACCGTCCGTTCTCATTCCTTCTCATCTCATGAGACGCCCACGCTATGAAAGTTTTAAAACCAAGCCACCAAGCCACCACAAGAGAGGTCCTACAACATTCTCTAGGACTTTCTTTAGGGACTTGCCGAGCTCATCAACATTACCGCGTCTCCCCGTCCCAACGAGCGCTTCTTATCTCACCACTCGAGTTAACCCGCATATTTCATACTGATTCTGCTGCGGCTTGCGAACACCTAATGGATACTGTGTCAGCTTCGAATTGCTCCTCGGGCAACACCAGTGCTCGTCTCGCCCTTTCAGGGCTGCCTAAAGGCAGTCTCCACCGCGGTCTCTTGGGCCGCCGGTGGTGTCTAGATCAGGATTCGCGGCGCCTCGCGACGAATCAGTATGAAATATGCGAGTTAAAAACCTCCTCCTATCTATTCACTCTTAGCATTGCTAATGAAATGAGCCTGTTACAAACCAAGTTTGGGCATTTATTCTTCAGCCGGCGCTCTGCTAGCTGGCTTGATACTAGCGGTATTAGCTTACTTTACTTGTTATGAATCCAGTAGGTGATTTCCCTATAGAGTCTACTCCTCATGCTTGGACTGGGGAACATACCACTTCTAATAAAGCAGTATCTCATGATAGCGATACGCATGCAAAACTCGGTCCAGTTGGCGTAAAGTCTACATTTTCATCATCCGTAAAACACAAACTGACTACTGATCAAAATAAGGATATTGTAAAAGCTATACAAGATGATAGCCATGCAAATCAGGGATCCATACTCAAGGATAACTGTCAGGCAATCGAGCATTTGCTTGGTCAAAAGCTTGATAGTTCAATTAAGAGCACCGAGGAGAGCACCGAGGAGAGCACCGAGGAGAGCACCGAGGAGAGCACCGAGGAGAGCACCGAGGAGAGCACCGAGGAGAGCACCGAGGAGAGCAACAACAGAGAGAGTGCCGAGATAGCAGATAAGGGTTTTTTAGAAGAGAACGATCCATTGCAAAAGCTCAGTAACGCTGAGACTGCTATTAATACTCACATGAGTAATATTGACCGATATCAAAAAGTTCTAAATTCTTTGAAAGAAGCAGATTATCATAATTTAGAGACAACGGATTTGCTGAAACAAATTAAGAATGAAAAAGCAGGTTTGAGGAAGGCACGCGGAGAAATGGAAAGTGCAAAAGCCCAGCTGGGTACTTTACATGAGAACAGCATGTCAAGTGTGGAGGACATTTATAGTCCAAAGAATCAACAATATCGTGCACAAGAAGAACTATACGAGACGAATCCCTTATTTAATAATAAAACGAGCACAACTAAAACAGTAGAGGTTCACGGAAGTGCCGTGGCTGCTCCTAATATTCAAAAAAATGAAAACCTCCAAATGGTTGCTGAAGAAGCTAATACAAAGCTTTTTGAATTACAATCTAAGATAATAGCACTAGACCAAGATGCAACAAGTGTAAATGAGGTACTTGAACAAGCTTTTGTAGAGATTGAGGCATCACAATTTAAGATAGAAGAACTAGAAGGTAAGAATAAAAAACTAAATATTCAAATCACAGACCTTCAAAACCAGCTTAAAGAAGAAGGTAAAACAAACACAATGCTAGGGAGTGCCAAGGATGCTGCAGAACAAACTAATGCTAAACTATCTCAAAAAATAGACGGCTTAAACGCTCAAGTAGCTGATAATAATTTACAAATACAACAATTAACGAAAGAAAAGTATGAGCTCACAGAGCGGGTAGCAACAACGCTTAGTGACATGGGAACGATTAAGCTTGAAAAAAAAGACGTCGAGCAAAAGCTAACCTTGACGCAAAAAGAGTTAAAACAAACTAAAGAAGAATTTGAGCAGGCAGTATCTGCAACTAAAGATGTT
>Ga0364867_10045_pt2 | contig 67378 bp, 51 predicted proteins | sample ExccelAu500001D4_3_FD_206915 | JGI IMG/M metagenome (GOLD analysis project Ga0364867, IMG submission 206915) | Enriched cells from Trout Bog Lake Hypolimnion, Wisconsin, USA - BchlTB.Aug13.5000.01.D4 | ecosystem: Environmental > Aquatic > Freshwater > Lake > Hypolimnion/Profundal zone | place... | reverse complement strand
GGGCTGGGTATTATATTTTTTTCCCTTGCTTTTCATTACCGCTGCTGCTTTTGGGGTAACAAACTTAAAGTTTTTCTTCATCAGTTTGAAGATGTTCGGTAAATTTACATGTTCAAATAAAAAATAAATATACCTGGTATGAAAACCGGCAATCTCCGGAACCCGGAGTACATCCTCCTGTTAGCAGTCTTCATTCTCCTGCTTATACTGTCATTTCTTTCGCAGGGTTATTACGGAGGAGCCGACAACATCAATCATTATTTTCTTTCCAGGTATTCTTTTACTTATCCCAATCTGTTCCTGAATCCCTGGGGCAGGCCACTTTACACTATACTCGCTTCCCCGTTTGCCCAGTTTGGTTTCAGAGGCATCAAGGTGTTCAATGTCATCCTGGGGATTCTCAGCGCCTGGTGCCTTCTGAAAACTGCAAAGGAGCTGAAGCTCAGCCCGGCATGGATGGCTGTCATCATACTTTGTTTTTCTCCCCTGTATATGATCATGCTGTTCACTGCCATGACCGAGATCCTGTTCAGTTTTGTTTTTATCCTTGCACTTTACCTGTTTTTTTCAAAGCGTTACATCGCAGCAGCCATCGCAATCTCTTTTCTTCCATTCGCCCGTTCCGAAGGGTATTTCATGATCCCTTTGATATTCCTGGGTTTGCTGATGAGGAAGCAGTGGAAAGCCATCCCTTTTCTCGGTTTTGGCTTTGTATTTTTCTCTGTCGTCGGGGCTTATCAGTTTAAGGACCTTCTTTGGGTCATCCGCAATAATCCTTACCCCCTTATCCATCCGGTATATCATACGCCGGGTCCGTTCTGGTCCTTCATACGGCAGACCGATATTACCTTCGGCGTCCCTAACCTCATGCTGATCTGCCTGGGTATCATCATGCTCCTGCTCAGCCTGCTCACCGGCAACCGTGAAAAACGCATCAAGGCAGCCGAGATCCTTTTGATGTTCCTGCTGCCTGTGCTGGGGTACTACCTGTTCCATTCGTACATGTATTCTAAAGGATGGGCCGGTTCGCTTGGGTTTATCAGGGTGATGGCAGCTGTAATTCCCCCTGCTTCCATGATCGCAATGTATGGATTTTCGCTTTTTCCCATGATCGCCGGGAACCGCAAATGGCTGCGTATCCTGTTCAACGTACTGATTATAGTGCTGATCCTGTTTTTCAATTTCAAAACATATAAATTTCCAGTTCCCCTGGGCGAAGAGGAAAAAATGATCAAAAAAGCATGCGGTTTTGTGAGAGCAGGCTTTAATCCATTACCACTGGTGTTCTATAATGATTTCAACGTTCCTTATTTTCTCGACACCGATCCCTACAGCATTAAACAAAGTGTGCAGTTATGGGAAGCCTCGTCGGTGAAGAACCTGCCGATAGGTGCTCTGTATATCTGGGATTCGCACTTCGGGCCAAACGAATGCAAGATACCTCTCGATACCGTGATGCAGGATCCTTATATGAGGCTGATCAGGATGTTCAGGCCCGAAAAAGAGATCCTCACTTTCGGAGGTCATCCTTACGAGGTATACGTTTTCAGGAAAAACCCGGTGGCCAATGAATTCGACAACTACTTTCTCACCCAGTCTTTTATCGACGAGGAAGACAGCGCCTTCACCCCTGTCATCCGCAAGGTGTTTGATTTTGAAAAGCCTTCTCCGGATGTGGATTCCCGAATAATCAACACGAATGCAGCGTCAGGCCATCAGGCTTTCCTTATGGATAAGACCACCGATTTCGGTCCGGGTTTTGTGTTCAATTGCAGCGACCTGCCTGATCAGGAAAATATGCTGCGTGTGAAGGCCAGGGTCAGGGTGTATTCAGATGTCCCCTTTGCAGAAAATCCTGCAATGCTGGTGATATCCCTGGAGGACAGGAAAGCTCCATATTGTTACAAGGCTCTGTATATGGATAAAACAAACTTTGTCAAAGGTAAATGGAACCAGGCTTTCCTGAATGCCGACCTGCCGAAGGTCAGATCTAAGGACGATGTGATTAAAGTGTACGTATGGCATACCGGCAAACAGGATCTTGTTATTGATGATCTTATTATAGATATTGTAGCAGCCGGCAAGAATCCGAAGTAAACCAACAATTACAATATGGTAGCAGTTGTTATTCCCAGCTTCAGGGTCAAGGATCATATCCTTCAGGTACTTGCAGGCATTGGTCCTGAAGTCGGTCTTATCTATGTTGTGGATGATCATTGCCCGGAACATTCCGGTGATTTCGTGAGATCGAACTGCACCGACAGCCGGGTGAAGATAATTTACCATGCCGTGAACCAGGGTGTGGGAGGAGCAACGATCACGGGATACAGGCAGGCCCTGGCCGACAAAGCAACAATTATTGTAAAGCTTGACGGTGACGGGCAGATGGACGCTTCACTGATCCCCAGGCTTATTGAACCTTTACGGACTGCCCAGGCAGATTATGTAAAGGGAAACCGTTTTTATGATCTTGCCTTCCTGCGGCAGATGCCTTTCCTGCGAAAGCTTGGAAATTCAGGGATTTCATTTATGAACAAGGCCGCCAGCGGATACTGGAACATCATGGATCCCAGTAACGGGTTTACGGCCATTCACCGCAAAGCTTTGGAAAACCTGCCCCTAGACCGCATCGACAAAAGGTTTTTCTTTGAGAGCGATATGCTTTTCAGACTGAATACCATCAGGGCTCTTGTCACTGAAATGCCGATGCGTGCAATGTACGGTGACGAAAAGAGCAACCTGAAGATACACCGGGTTGCCTTGCAGTTCCCCTTCAAATACTCAGGCCGTATGCTCAAACGGATATTTTATAATTATTACCTCCGCGATTTTAACATAGGCTCCCTTGAGCTGATACTTGCCTTTATATTTATCTTTTTCGGTGTCTTCTTCGGTATCTATAAATGGTCTGAAAGTATAATCACTTCCCATCCCGCAACAGCAGGAACCGTTATCCTTGCAGGTCTGCCGGTAATCCTCGGATTCCAGTCCCTGATCGCATTCCTGCATTTTGACGTTTCCAATCTTCCCCAGAAACCCCTGTCGGGAATGGGGGACTGGTAAGCAGTATATGGGCTGTAAGTGAATCTTTAACCAGACACTTTAAATAAATGGCCTGGAATTCAGGAGCGAAATGAAACGTAAAATTTGTATACTCTTTGCCCTGCTTGGCACCTTTACAAATCTCCATGCACAGGTCGTCGCCAACTTCAGCCTCCCTGATACCGTATGCATCGGTAATCTTATCAGTATCACGAACCTCACTACCGGGGGATCGACATATTACTGGAACTTTTGTTCGGGAAATGCAGCTTCTGACCCTGTATGCTCTGTGATGAGCAACACTTCCGGCTATCTTGCAGACCCATCATACATCACACTGGCCATGGATGGACAGAAATGCTACAGCTTTGTCACCAACCAGGCAACAAAATCCATTACCCGTTTTTACCATGGTTTAAGTTACAGCAAGGATCCTTCCCCTTTATCTATCAGTAATATCACATACAACCTGTTCACCGACAGCATCGAAGGCATACAGGTAAAAAATGACAACGGCCACTGGTTCGGTTTTACCGTTGATAATGCAAAGCTGATCAGGCTCGATTTTAACACTTCTCTTGCCACTTACCCTGTTCTCAGCGCTTATCTTCCGGGAGCAATGATCAACGGACTTCACGGGCTGGCTATTTACCAGATGCCAGGCCTGGATTGGGTGGGGTTTACAAGCAGCTACCTTGGCAACAAAGTATACAGGTTGGATTTCGGGAGCAGTCTTGCAAACACACCTTCCTTTACCGACATAACCGCCGGAGCTGTATTCAGTAACCCCGGCCCTCTTTGCCTGGTCTCGGATGCAAGCGGTTTTTACTGTTATGTGGTCAATCTTACCACAAGCACCCTGTTCCGCGGTTCTTTCGGGGCTTCATTTACGAATATCCCTTCCTGGCAGGATCTCGGGCTGCAGTGCGGTTCGGATGCCATGGGGATCATGGTAACCCATGATTGCCTGCATTCAAACGGTCTTATGTCAAAGTATGAATCCACAGGCGACCTGCTTTTCAAACTCCTTCTTCCCCAGGGACTTTCAGGACCCGCTTCCACCTCCCCTGTTCTGAATACAGGGAACCTAAGCACGCCCAGGCAATTCGCAGAGATCACACGCTTCAGGGATACCCTGTACACTTTCATCTGCAACCATGATGCAAATACAGTATCACGACTGAACTTTATCACCTGCACGAATTCTTCCATACCCTCATCCACACAATTCAATCCTCCTCCTTTCAGTTATAACTCCACAGGTCTTTATAATGTAAGCCTGACTGTGAACGAAGGGCTGCCCGAAGAGCAGAATGTCTGTAAAAATATTGTCATTGTGGATAAGCCCACTATCAATCTTGGCCCCGACCGCGGCATCTGCCCCGACACCGGCATTATCCTCGACGCCGGCGCCAATTGCGACTTTATCCAGTGGTCAACCGGGGCTGCAACACGTACTATCACTGTGACTCAGCCGGGTAAATACTGGGTCACCATCAGCAAATACGGTTGCCTGGGGAGTGACACTGTAAACATCTTTGTTTTCCCTCCTAACCAGACAAAGCTGAAACCTGACACAACGATCTGTTATGGTATAAAATACATTCTCAATCCAGGGTCAGGTTTTAAATCACAGGTATGGAACACCGGTGATACCAGTAAAACAATTGCCGTTGATAAGAGCGGAACATACTGGGTTCACACTGTCGACACTAATAACTGCAGGGGCGCCGACACTGTTACAATCACTGTAAAACCTGAGATTGCCGTACATCTGGCCCGCGACACTGCAATATGTTCACAGGCTTCAATTACCCTGAATGCCACTGTCCCCGGCGCCACTTATCAATGGCAGGATGGCAGCCGGGATTCAATCCTTACAGTTACAGAACCGGGGCTTTATTGGGTTATGGTGAGCAAAGACGGATGTTCGGTTAAGGACACCTCCTTTGTGCGCGACTGCTCCACATCGGTCTACTTCCCTGAAGCATTCACCCCCAATGGCGACGGCCTGAATGATTACTTCCGCCCCATCGGGCCCCTGCTCTCTAAATTTACGCTGACCATTTTCAACCGCTGGGGGCAGCAGGTATTTAATACAAACAACCAGGAAACAAGCTGGGACGGGACCTTCAAAGGCAGCCCCTGCCCTGCAGGAGTGTATACCTATATCGCCACTTATGAATTGCTTTACGAACCCGGCAACACCGGGAAAGTTCACGGAAATGTAACTCTCATCAGGTAATTATGACAACTTTGAGATTTATTCTTATTCTCTTGCTTTGCGTTCCGGGACTTCAGGAAAGCAGGGCCCAAAGCAGTGTTTCCCCGGTTTACTCCGGGAAACCGCCGGTGTTCATTCCATACATTGAGAATAAGGTGATAAGGATCCCCGAACTGAAACTCCCCGAACGATGCCTCAATACAATTCTGCCCCCGGCAGTCGACAATTCTTCCAATACCTGTTTTGCCGGTATCTATTCCCAGGGCGAATTCTGGAGCTGCGAGCAGCATCATTGTGTTGCCTATGTATTTGGCTATGAGATAAACCGTTTGCGGGGCCTGGATGGCAAACTGCAGGAGAATTTCTACCCCTCTCATTACACCTATAACTTTTTCAATAATGCCACCGATATAACCGGCGTGAGTTACTTTTACAGCCTGGATGTTTTAAGCTCCCAGGGGCAGATGACCGGAATTGACTATGGTCCCGACCTGGCTTCGGGAGCGCTGGGATGGCCTTCGGGATATGAAAAGTATTATAACGGGATGCATAACCGCCTGGGAGGCATTTATACCATCCCGATGAATACAGTTGAAGGGCAAACTACACTCAAACATTACCTGTATGACCACCTTGAAGGTTCTCAGGTTGGCGGCGTTGCTCTCTTCGCTGCCGAGCCACCCGCAGGCACCTACTTCAGGGTACTTCCCGGAGGAACACCTGAGGCAGGCAAACCGGTCATGATCTATTTTAACTGGTATGCCACGCACGGAGGAACGGTAATAGGATACAATGACTCGATCCGTTACGATATCAATAATGACGGCAAATACACAAACGACATAGATATTAACGGCGACGGGATTGTTGATATCCGTGACTGGGAGATCGGTGGCTTCAGGATCGCCAACAGCTATGGAACCTCCTGGGGTGACCAGGGATTTTATTACATACTTTACAGTGCAATGGCATTACCTTACGGTGCCGGAGGCATACAGAACAGCAATGTGGTGATCCTGCAACCCCTGGCAAATTACCAGCCCCTGATGACCATGAAAGCATCTTTCAGGACTGCCTGCCGCGATCATTTCAGCATCAAAGCAGGGGTAAGCTCCGATACTTCAATTGGAATTCCCCAGCATGAAATTGATTTCCCTGTCTTTAACTTCCAGGGAGGCTTTAACACTATGCAGGGTCTGGATACTATAGTCGGTGCCGACACGCTTGAATTTGGGCTGGATGTCACGCCCTTGTTAAGCTATATAGATCCCGGTAAACCGGCACGTTTTTTTATGATCGTCGACAATCGGGATTCTGCAATGAAGCTTGGAGGTGAGATCCTTCACCTTTCGTTCATCAGCTATAATAACGGAGAAACAGTTTACAACTGCCTGCAACATAATATTCAATGTAACCTGGATGCCAGGACCTATGCATCGGTAATGGCTTCGCCCGAATTTGACAAGCTCAGTATTACGACATCCGATATACCTTCATTCTCTCCAGGGCAGCCATACCAGCAGCAACTGCAGTCTTCCGGGGGAATTGCGCCTTATTACTGGTCGTCGGATTATTCGTTCAGCAAACTTAAAACCGATTCGGTATTCACGCTCTATCCCGGCACTTTCCCGTCACTGCCGAATATTTATAAACCGCTTATCCCCCTTGCCCTCCCGTTCAGCTTCCCGTTTTCGGGGAAACAATATGATTCGGTATGGGTTAACACCCTCGGCCTGGTTTCATTTAACAATACGGTAATTCCTTACCAGTTTACGATTGATGATGCTGAGATGCTGAAAACCGTTCCGGGAATATTCCCTGCTTTTTCCAGGGAATATTTTTCAGGATCGGCCCCGCTTGACAGTGTTTGCCTTTCACTTTCTTCAGCAAAAGCTATATTCCGATGGTTTATGCGTGTGAACCTGGCAATAGGAAGTGCCGATAATAATATGGAACTCGTGCTTTATCCCGACGGCAGATACGAGGTTCGCTACGGTGAAATGACTAATTCTTTAGTGCCTTTGATCTGTTATTCAGGATGGTCTTCAGGCGATGGCCAGTCCTATGAAATTAATCAGGTCAGCGACAGGAATTCTTTACAATCACAGTCTTTAACTTTTCTCCCGTCGGCAGGCGATAATGTTTTCCACATTAGCGGGAGCGGTCTTCTTACAGCAGAACATCCCGATTCATCAAGAATATATGACTTGAATATCAGGGTTGATGACGGCAGCCATCTCCATGACAATAAAATGTTCCAGATTTCAAGCGGACTTGGGATTTCATACTCTTTCGCGGATGGCTGGGACGGGAACCTGAATTTTAATGTTCCCGCATCCCTGAACCTTACCGTTGTAAATAAAACAGCCCTTGATATGCAAAACCTTAGCCTCAGACTGGTTTGCTCCGACACTGCAATCCGCTTCCAGGACAGCGCAGTCAATATCAACCTGCTCCAGGCAGGGAAATCACAGCAAATTAATCATGCGTTTAATTTCAGGCTTGCAAGCCTGATGCCGGACCTTGTTGTTGAAACTTTTACATTGATGGCTGTAGCCGGTACACGCAACTGGGATGAAAACATACTATTACCAGTTATCGCACCTGCCATATCAGTTGTTCAGCCCGATATTATCGACGGGGATAACCATCACCTTGATCCAGGCGAAGTTGCAGAGTTTGAGGTCAACCTGTTGAATTCAGGCCACACTCCTGCACAAAACCTGGATCTTAACCTGATTCCCGGAGATACCCTTATAAGGGTTCTGTCTGCTCCTTTGGTCCGGGTAGGGAATTATCCTCCTCCCGGAAATATAAAATACCGCTTCCTGGTCAGGGCATCGCAATATGCCGTCTCCGACACCAGCAGCACGCTTTCAGTAAAGGTAACAGGCGATAACATCCCTGAACAGGTATTTCAGTTCCGCATTCCATTAGGCAGGCAGCCTCTTGCTCTGGCTTGCCTTTCCCCTGGTTCTGTTTCTCTCTGGTCGATGCAGACTGCGCTTGATAGCCTTCAAGTACCATATGATATCTTTTCATCCTGTCAATTTGACCCCGGAAAATACAATGCTGTATTCCTGCTGAACGGGACCGGAAACAATGAACACATACTGACCACACTCGAATCCAATACTTTTACAAACTATCTTGACAAAGGAGGTAAATTATACATGGAAGGATATTCTATATGGTCAGGGAATGTATCCCTTAGCATTTTACCTTATTTTAAATACACTTCCGACAGAGTTCCGGCTTTCTTTTATACAAGGTTCAAAGGCTGTTCCGGGAGTTTTGCCGATGGGATGTACTTCAGCTATGAGAATGACGTAAACGGGAGCATTTATGACCTTAAGCCTCAGGACAGTTCAATCTGCACTTTCGAGAACTATGACTACAACCCGCATTGCATCCAGGTTGCTTTTGATCAAGGAGGATATAAAACCATAGCCTCACTTTTTGAATTCGGCGGACTTTCCGACAGTGTTTATCCCTCTACCGGGAAGAACCTGATGCAGGCTTACCTGGATTTCTTTAATGTAAACCTGACCGGCCCCTTCGCATTTTTCCACGCAAGCAAAACAAATACCCGGGTAAACGATACACTAACAATCATCGATGATTCATATCCCAACATCGTTTCATGGCAATGGGAATTCCCCGGAGCGACTCCGGCCACTTCAACCGAAAAAAATCCTGTGATCAGTTATACAGGCAGCGGATCATACGACATAACACTAAGGGTTTCAGACGGGAAATCGGTAAAATCCCTTACCAGGAAAAACTTCATCAACGTTGAATTTGGTACAGGGATATCAGAAGAGGAACCTCTGAGCTTTCAATTCTATCCCAATCCTGCAAAAGAACTCGTTACCATCAGGTTTGGCCAGGTCATTCATGGCCTCATAAAAATTGAGATCATAGATATATACGGCAACACATTAATCTCAAAGACCACCGAAAACTCAGGATCAGAACTGAGTGTGAATACGAATTCCCTGAAAAAGGGTTTGTACCTGCTTAAAGCCGGCAACGAAAAAAAGCTGTGTGTGGGGAAGTTGCTGATTCAATAAGACAATTGGATTTGCGTGCTCATTTCGGCGCGCCAAACACCATTTATTCGCACCAATCTTTTATTTCTTTTGCATGCTCATTTCGGCTGCGCCGAACACCATTTCACCATTTCGTTTTACCATCCATACCGCTTCATCATGCAGCTGCAATTCGAGCGGCCTGCCATGCTTTGCGGCCTTGTAGACTACTTTCCTGAACCAATCGCGAAGATTTCTGATCGAATTCTCCCAACCATATACCGGGGATTCACTGTACCCGGGATGAAATGCAGCATAAGCTTCATCCATGAAATTCCAGAAGAAGGAGTGCAGGTTGATACCGGAACTCATCAGAAGTATCACTTTGAACTTTCTGTACCTGTTTAGGAGGTCCCGTTTATCAACCAGTAAGGAATTATGAGTGTCGTAAATGTAGGGATACAGCATCGAATTGTAATACCAGAATTCAGATCCCGGAAACAAAGGTTCACGCACATCCCTCATAATGGTTTCATAATAACTGTCGGCAATTACCAGGACTTTCACCGAAGTGTCGACTCCTTTCCTGTCAATGCTGATTTCAGGATAAGGCAGCTTTACTTTTGGAAGATCATAAACCAGGTTAAGCAGCTGGCCTATGTCGTTATCTGTTCGGTAAAGGGAATCGCTCCAGTGCACTCCCGTGATCCTGATATGCGGCATTTTAACTCCTGATATCATTTCGAGTGAACGCATGATGGTGTCAAGCGACAGATGCTCTCCGTATACGCTCCAATGCATACCATAAGGAGGGAAAAGGGGATAATGCGTGGTGTCCTTCATAAGCCTGAACCAACGGTTCAGGTCAACATTATGAATGCCATACGAATCGATCCTCCCTGCAATGAACTGGTAATTAGACTCTTTGCCAGTGCGTTTCATCAGCCGGGCAGGAAAAGATTCAGGAAAATAAGTTGCTTTGTCAGGCTCTGTAACAAGCAGCATATGGATGCCATTTGATTCAAGACTGTCCTGCACATTCTTCAACTTCCACAATTTCTTCTGAAGCGCTCCCCTGCCGATAAAGAAGGTTCCATTTGATTCCAGTATGTAATCGTCCTCGAAGAAATTCCGGTCCTTTCCTTTAACGAAGCCTTCGGAATGGGTCAATCCGAATAAAGAAAAATCCACCTGATTGTTGATCCGTATAAGGGATGGGCGAAAACCCAGATGGCTATTTACCTTTCTGGTGATTCCATCCTGAAAGATTCCTTTTTTCCACGAAACCAGGGTTAACGAATCCAGAGAAGGCAACTCAACCAGCCTGAAATTTCCTTCCATTTTTCTCTCTTCCGCAAATCCGAATTCTGACTGCAGGTAAGGAAGGCAAAGGAGCAGCAGGATCAAGGCCAGAAGTATTTTTTTACACCGCATTTCAAGGATATGGTGAGATTATACTTTCCTTTTCAGGTTTTCGCCCCTTTTCAATCTAGAACCTGAAATAGATGAACGGGCTGAATCCCGTTGAAGTGATGGAGGCGAGTGAAAGCACGAACAGCAGCATTGCAATTAAAGAAAAGCCGATGATAATTGCATTGCCGGGTTTATCGAAAATCCTGCCCTGCCAGCCTTCAACCTTTTTACTGTAACCTATGAATGAGAAAACCATGGCGATCGCAAGAATGGTCCAGAACTTCGGGTTGAGCCAGAGATCATTGTCGCCTCCCCTGAAAGCAAACATCCGGCGGAGGTAAAATTTAAAAGAATCCAGGCTTTCGCTGCGGAACAGCACCCATCCGAAGACAGTAATAAAAAAAGTAACAACCACACTGGTCACACGGCCCGCCTTTTTAAAGTATTTCAGCAGGAACAGGCGGTCGAGGATCATGAAAATCCCCTGGTAAATGCCCCAGAGGATGAAGGTCCACGCAGCTCCGTGCCAGAATCCGCACAAAATGAATGTCACCGAGGTGGCGATGAGGTAGATCACTTTATCGGCCCGGATACCAAGGTATTTTTCTTTTGGCAGTTTTCGTGAAGTGGCATACGCCAGGGGCAGGAATACATAATCGCGGAACCAGCTTCCCAGGGTCATATGCCAGCGTTTCCAGAATTCGGTGATGCTGCCCGAAACATAGGGGCTGTTGAAATTCTCGGGCAGCCTGAAACCCATCATTCGGGCAATTCCTATAGCCATATCGGTATACCCGCTGAAATCGAAATAGATCTGGAAGGTGTAGGCAATCGCTCCCACCCAGGCAAGGCCACTTGAAAGCTGTACAGAGTTCATCGCAAAGATCAGGTTTACCTGCTCTCCCAGCACATCGGCTATCAGTACTTTTTTGGCAAGGCCGATGGCAAATCGCATAAATCCTGTAAGCCTGTCATCAGTGCTTTCATTCCCTCTACTGTCAATGATCTGCGCAGCGATTTGCTTCGGCCTCACTATAGGCCCCGAAAGCAGCTGGGGGAACATAAGGATATACATGGCATAGTATTCAAGCTTTTCAAAAGGCTTAAACTGCTTTTTATATACATCCAGTGCATACGACAGTTTCTGGAAGGTGATAAACGAGATCCCCAGTGGCAGTATGATCTTTACCCAGGGCGAAGGATTGGCGCCGAAATGTGAGAACAGAATATCGAGCTGCCCTACGAAAAAGTTCATATACTTGAAGTAAAGCAGCAACCCCAGGTTCAGCAGCAACGAGAGCCGGAAAAGCAGCTGCCTCGCGTCACCCTCCCGCGAACTCATCCACCGTAACAAATAATAATCAAGCATTACCGACAAGAGCAGCACGAACACGAAGGTGGGCGATCCCCAGGCATAGAAAAATATACTTGCAATAAGTATCCAGTAATTTTTAAACTTCCTGTCGAGAAGGAACAGGGGTATGAGGAAGGCCGGAAGGAAATAAACAAGGAATAAACTGCTGCTGAATGCCATATTATTTCGTTTTGCCGTTCATTAATTCCTGGTTTGCCATGTAAACCGCATCGCTGTGAACCTGCTCATCAACAGTTACATGATTCTGCACCGCTTTCTGCTTCACCTTTTCAAGCCATTCGGGCGAATTGCGGATCCGGCTCTCGAATTCCTTCACACGTCCGCTTCCTTCACTGAGTTCCTGCAGGGTTTGCTGTATAAAACCGTAACCCACATTTCCGTAACCTGCATTGGTCTGGATCAAAACCACGAGGTTCTGGCTCAGCACATCCCCGATGTAATTGAGCTGGCTGGTCAATTTCGGTGCGTTGAAAGTTTCTGGATAAACATCTTTATTATAATACCAGAATTCCTTGTTGCTGAACATATGATCTATAAATCCCGGGTAATATAGCTGCCAGTAAAAGCTGTCGCCCACGAACAGGGCCCTGGGCCTGGGTTTTGTGGTGTCGGCAATAAAATGAAAGGAGGGATAAGCAAGGGGCGGATAAGAAACCGGGCGGATCAGGTTCAGAGTCCGGCCTATATCGTCATCTTCATATTTTGCCTTTTTACTCATGCTAATGCTGTCGATACTGAGCTTCGGGATATTCATGCCGAATTTCAGCCTCAGGTACCTCATCAGTGAATCAATGGCAAGTGTTGAACCGTATGTGCTCCAGTGAATGCCTGTCTTCGGGTAAAGTATGTATCTCGAAGTATCCTTCATCTTCAGGAACCAGGCATTGTAATCGATAAAATTCACGCCGGCGGCCTTGCAGCGCTCAACGTAATAAGCATAATTGGTGAGTGGCTGTTTCTTTTTCAGAAATCTACCGGGAATAACCTCGGGGTAAAAAGTTCCTTTATCAGGCACGAACAAGACCAGGAAATGAACGTTCGCCGTTTGCTCCAGCTTGTCCTGCAAGGCTTTCATTAGGTTCACAGACCGGTCTACAGAAGCCTTCCCAACAAAATCGTATCCCAGCGAAGCTTCTATATACTGCTGTGCGATAAGGTAATTATTTTTACCAACTACGATCTTGTTTGCATGAGGTATCCTGAACAGCGAAAAATCGATCTGGTTGTAAAGCCTAACCAGGTCGCTCCTGAATCCAAGGGTGTTATTGAGATGATTGCTGTATGTGGATTGGTAGGTCCCGTTCATCCAGCTTTCGTGAGTGAACAAGGGCAGCGAATCTTTTGGCACAAAACCTTCAAGCCCCTTGCTGTGGATCAAGCCGGTCCTGGTCTGGACGGCAAATGCGACCAGAAGCGTCAACATCATAATGAAAAGACGGTTCTTTGCGATCATCTATTCAGTTTTGAGTTCAAGGTCGTCAATGTAAAATGTGCTTTTATCCTTGTTCCATACATATACTTTGATCTCAGCCCAGGGATCCAGGTCTTTCGGTATGTCAAACTTCACCGGTACTGCATACCATTCTCTGGTCCTGGCCATTGGAATATCGATGGGTCGTGAATCCCATTTCAGGGTTTTTCCATCTTTCCCGGTTTCGCATACCAGCAAGGCGCCGGTCGGAGCAGCTGAAGTTTTAAAGACCCACAACCTTGCATGAAGAGACGTCAGTGCTGAATCCCTGCTCATAGCTGTCTGATAATCTACAAAATAACCATTAAATTCATGATTGTGATCAAACAGCAGGCTGTGGTTACCTGAGCGTGCTACCAGGGTCGTGATCTCAGCACTGCCACAGATGGCTTGATTTTCATAATCGTTGATATACGAAAAACCCGGCTTGAAGGGCAGTATCCTGGCCTTATGAAGAAGCTGCCCGTACCGGTTCCAGTCCCAGGCTGACCCGAAAAAGCATTCCTCGTAAACATAGGAAAGACTTATATTGTACCACGAGAACAGCAGCATGATCAGTATTATGAATCCCTGCATGGCTTTCTTCTTATGGGCGATGGCTTGTTCGGTAAGAAAGGCGAAAGGTATGGCAAACACCGGGAACACGTCGATAAAAGAACGTTGCCCGAAAGAACAGCCGAAGTACCAGCAGGTCCATGATGCAAAAGCATATGAAAGGACAAGGAACAGGATGATACTTATCCAGGCATTGACTGCTTTTTTCCTCACCATTATGATCATCCCTACGATAACCAGGATCATCATGGGCGTATAGATGAACAAGCCGTTCATCGTCGAAAACCATATCTCCACTATCCTGGGTGACAACATGTTGGCGAAGCTGTCGTCGTACAGGTAATATATGAATTGACCACTCACATACCTGTTGTAAAGCAGCTGGGGAATATACCCAATTAAAATGAACAATCCCATCAGTGGGAGGTGCTTTAACCTGAACAGCATTTGTATCCTTGCCTTCAGTTCATCCGGGGTCCTTGTGTCGAGCAGGAATACTACGATGATAAGAACGATGGATGTGGGGCGTATGAGGGTAAGCATCGCAAGTGCAGCCGAGGCAATGAGGAAAAACCGGTATTTGCCTTTACCGTCGAGGTATTTTTTATATGAAAGCAGGTAGGCCGCAACCAACGCGAAATTATATACATGTGTCATCAGTGTGTCATAGAGCGAGTAGTAAAGCAGGTTGGTCCCGGCAAGAAGAAAGATCAAGGTAAGGTAAGATGCGGCCAGGCTGAAATATTTCCTGAGGAACCTGAACAGGAGGAACATCCCGAGAACAAGATAAAAGGCAGCTGCTACATCAGCCATCCTGTGAAACACCGGTGCAAATCCGTCTTCGCGGGGTATGCCGAGGATCCTGGCTATGTATTGTGTGGCTATGAAAAACGGGGCGATCGGAAAGGCAAGACCGCAGGAATATTTCGTGCGGATCTTCCCGTTCTGATAATCATAAACAAAGCCGAAACCTGTTTTCTCATCCATCTTTAGCGGGGCTTTTTTGGGATCCCACTGATAATAAAAGGTAGCCGGTAAAAAAATATAATACCCAGCCCTGTCGGCATAGATCTCGCTTTTCCAGTTGAGATACCCCCTGCCGGAATGATATTTAAGGCTTGGTATGAGTATTACGCAAAACATCGTTGCGAAAAACATTCGCTCGATCCATGATTGTTTTAAATATTTCAATCCCATGTCATTCGAATTTGATCGTCATGTCATCAAAATAAAACTCATGTCCCCTGGGATTCCAGATAAAAAGGTCAATATCCGAATTCTGGTCCACCCATTCAGGTATCTCGAACGAGGCAGTAAACCGGGCGTAAATATCACGCTTATTTACCATTTCATCAAGCTGAAAACTTTTAAAGAAAAGCAGTGTGCCCCCGTTTTCAACACGGCAGATCCATTGTGCGTGAGTTGAATCCGCATCAGCGGGGTATACCCATAATGACAGGCTCACCTTGCGGACATTATGATCAAGTATTTTGGATAAAATGCGTTTGTAATGAACATTATCGGCGATATCCTTGTTGCAATATGATGCCATGAGGCGTGAATGGGCGTGCTGCCTGGTTTGGATCACAGGTTCATATCTAAAGGTATTTGAAAAGTCAGTTTTAAATTCATAGGTTTTCTGCGGGTAATCGATGATCTCGTAATCCCTGAGCTTGATAAAGTAATCGTCCCACGACCACATCCCTCCGGTAAAGATCTGGTAATGGTAAAACTGCATAAGGTTAATATAGGTGAGCAAAAGGAAAACAGTGACCATGGAGGCTTTCAGGAACAGGTTTTTCCACCGGGCAATTGCCAGGATGAGGTATCCCAGCGGAAGAGCCATGAACACAGTGAATTCGGCCAGAGGCCTGAAACCGAAACTGCCTCCGTAATACCAGCAATGCCAGCATGAGAAAACATAAGATATCAGCAGGAAAAAGAACAACGAGAAAATGCCGTTCAGTTTTCTTAGTCTGACCATAATGAATATACCTGCCAAAAATAAAAACCAGATGGGATGATACGGGAACAGCCCGTTGAATGGTGAGAACCATACCTGCAGCAGCATGGGATGCGCCCAAAAGAACTCCTCACCCGGGTAGGAAAAATAAATGTAATGCCCCGAAAGATAATGCCAGTAAATGAACTGAGGGACCAGGATAATGAACTGGATGACAATATAAACCAGGCTGCGTTTGGGATTCAGAAAGAAGAGCAGCCTTTGCCATAACTCACGGGCCGATTTCAGGTCGAGGAATGCCAGCCACAGTATGATCAGCACATTTGTTGGTCTTAAAAGCACGGCCAGTGCAAGGCAAAGACTGATCAGAACAAAGAGGGTATTGGATTTTTTGCCTCCGTCAAAATACTTTTTCAGGAGGTATATAAACGTGCTGAACAGGAAAAATGAATAAATATGCGACATCAGCACAGCTTCAAAAATATAATAATAGAGCTGTGTAGCCAGGGTCATCAGCAGGATTACGATAAGCGAGACCGGATGCCTGAAGTAAAAGTCCAGGAATTTCTTCAGAAAAAATAAACCCAGGACGGCATAAAATAAACAGCCCATGATCATAAAAACCTGGTAAAACGATGAAAATCCGTCCATGGGCAGGTTAAAAATATATGCCGATGCATGCGCTGCCAGGAAAAAAGGTGTGAGCAGTATGGCTTCACCGCAGGTGGTCTTTATCTCGACTTTACCTGTTTTATCGTTTAAAAGAAAACCTTCGAATTTTTTTTCAATCTTATAAGGGAACTCGAATGCATTCCAATTGTAAATGAAGGTGGCGGGCATATATACGTAGTAATGCGCGGCATCGGACCAGACCTTTCCCGGGTGCTTTACAAGCCCTCCCCGTATGTTTGAATTCACGGTGAGGAAAAGCCCTGACCCGAAAATTAGAATGAAGATAATAAGGTCCCTGATTGAACCCGAACCCCGGTTAAGGAATCCTGAACCCCGTTTATGGAACCCTGAACCCTGCTCCGGTCCCCCGGGTTTAAGTTCCCCGGTAATTTGATTGTTTACTAAATTTCCCATTTCTTATTCACTCATCGCTCATCACTCATCACTCATCACTCATCACTCGTCACTCATCGCTCATCACTCATCACTCATCACTCATCACTCGTCACTCATCACTCATCACTCATCACTCATCACTCATCACTACTTCTTTTCAAACAATTCCACCTTAAGATCATCCACATATATTGCCGAATTCCCCGTATACCAGATACAGGGGATCAGCACATCCGCAGGATCATACTGCCTGGGTATAACATAATCAAGCATGATATTGTTCCACTTCAGTTTTTCAGGATGCAGTTCTTTCAGTGAAACGGTTTTATAGCGGTAAAACTGCCCCTGGTGACTTAGCGTGATGATTATGTTTGCAGGATTATCGCTGAAATCTGTTTCCGAATACACAGATGCCGACAAGCGGATACCCAAAGGGTAAGCTGATGGCAGCCTGGAGAGTGCCAAGCTGACATCGGGGGTGAACCTGAGGCCGGTATCGAGCCTCATCGCTCCGTTGCCATGGCATACAAGCTTATCCTGGATATGTCCTCCAAAACCGCCGGCTCCGTTTTCAAACCCGGTATAAACGATCGTCGATATTCTGAAGTCATTCTCATTTGACAGGAATGTCGACATATCCATATTATAAAACTCCTGCAACATCCTTGTTTCCTGGCTAATTTTTGTTTTCAGGAATATTGCCCTGTAATATTCGGGAGTAACAAACCAGGGGTCCAGGATTTTAGCCCGGTATTGCCAGGTCTGGAAAAGGTTAAGCCCTGCCAGGGCTGCCAGTATCAGACCGAACAGGGTCATCCTCAGCCATCTTCCTTCAAGAATCCAGCTTACGAAATATCCGAAGGGAATTAACAGTACCGCGAAGATCTCAGTCAGATGTACCTGTGAAAAATTATATGGGGCTTCGACTTCGGGAGTGGAAGCAATCAAAAGAAGAAAGGTAAGGGAATACAGAAATGTTGCGTAGAAGATCTTTTTGTTCCTTTCGGCCAGTATATAAAAACCAGGGATCGCGATAAGCACTATGGGAGTGTAAACAATCCATCCGTTCTTAATTGAAAATAAAACCTGCCATAACCAGGGAGCAACAAGATATAAGGCTCTTTTTTGCTGCACATAATCACTGAGCCAGGTGCCTTCAAATGCATTTGGAAATAAAAGCCTTAAAAAAAGCCCCGCAAAAAAAAGGATGAAGACCAGTATAAGCCGGAACAGGTTTTCTTTAAAAAGCTTCCATTTTTTGGCGAAAGTATCCTTGTTATAAGCCCCCCAGAAAAAGAACAACAGGATTGCAGCAAAACCTGCCGGCTTGATAAAAATAAGGCAGCCCATTGCAAGGCCTGCAATCATGGACTCGATCCAGCCGGGCTTTTCGTACCATCTCTGTGTCATCCATACCACAAGGACCATCAGGGCCAGAAGAATGCTTGCCTGTAAAGCGCCGCTATAGACCATCATTAAGAAGAAGTTTGTTCCAAGGAACAGCAGTAGCAGGGACAAAAAGGTCGATCCTGCATTTAAGTATTTTCGCAGCACAAGCCACAAGCCGGCCAGGGTGATCAAACTGGATATTGCTACAATCATTTAATCAACATTTTCGCCATTTCACTTTTCGCTTTTCGCCATTTATTGTATCAGTACATCCTTTATCCTCGCCTCTTCCTGGTACTCTACATCAGTATTGATCTTCCAGAGATCAGTGTCGAGCCCCTGGGTGATCTTATCGGCAGCCAGGATTCCCATAAGAATGGAATGATCCTGGTTGTTATACTTGAATGCCCCGTACCTGCCGATCGGCAAAAGATTTTCAACAGTATCCAGGTAATTCTCTACTTTCTTCAAATTTACCTGGTAGCCTGTTTCATAAACCGGGTAGCACCTCGGAACCCTCAGAATATAGGTATTCAGGATTTTCGCCTGGGGAGGCACCAGCCTTACGGCATGAATTTCCTTTACAGCAAGTGCTGCAATATTCTCATCTTTCTCCTTCCATATGGGATCCTGATCAAAAGCCCAGAATTCCATGCAAAGAATGGTGGTCTTTTTGCCGCGGTTAAGCTCCTTGCTCCAGTTCCTGAAATTCGTGATACGCCCATGCTTTACCTCGGGGGAATGAACGTAGATCCAGTTGTCCCTGAACAGTTCCAGTGAATCCACTTCCAGGTAAGCCAGTATGGTATTACGGAAATAAAGTTTCTCAGCCGATGAGATGACATCCGAAGGCACATTTTTTAAACCCTTTACCATTAATGTAAGAGGCATTGTTGATACCACACGATCAGCCATTACTACCCTGCCGTCTTTCAGTTCAACTCCCCTTACTCTGCCGTTCGCATCCTGTATCACTCCTTTCACAGGGGTTTGTAAATTCACTTTGCCCCCATGTGCGATAATAAATTCAGCTGCCCTTTCATACAGTGTGCCGGTACCATTATTGGGGTATGCGAACTGGTCGAGCAGGGTCTTATGCTTGTCGCCTTTATTACCGAAGATGGCGGCGATCACTGCTTCCCAGAGTGAAAGCGATTTAATTCTTTGTGCGGCCCAGTCGGCATCGATCTTTGAAGTGGGAATACCCCAGAGCTTCTCGGAATAATGTTTGAAGAAGATCTCAAAAAGCTTGCGCCCGAAGCGGTTCGAAACCCATTCTTCGAAAGTCTTCGGGTCTTTATACGGGAATATCTGTATCCGAAGGTATTCCCAGAGAATCATGAAAATCGTTGCAGGCGGAAGGTTCCTGAGAACATTGAACAGCTTGATCGGATAATGAAAGAAGCGGTTACGGTAATAGATACGTGTAAGGCGGTTCACGAGGGTATAATCTTCTTTCACCAGAGTAGTGAAAAAATCATTGATATGTTTCTCTTTCGAGAAAAAGCGATGAGGCCCCATATCTACCCTTTGTCCCCAAAGGTCAAAACTCCTGGCCATCCCGCCGAGATAAGGTGATGCTTCAAAAATTTTTACATCAACTCCGGCCTTCACCAGTTCGTAACCGCAGCTCAAACCTGCCGGTCCGGCGCCGATAATAATTACTTTCATAAAGTCCTCTCCAACTACTTTTATTACTCGTGGTAATATACCCGTTTAACTCTTCTCGATATCCCTGTCATCACTTCATAAGGAATTGTATCGCTTGCCCTGGCCATTTCGGTCACAGGATGGGAATCGTCGAAGATCACCGCTTCGTCTCCTTCCCTTGTGTTCAGTCCCGTAACATCAGCCATGCAGAGGTCCATGCATACATTCCCAATAACAGGCACAACTTTCCCGCCGATATATACTTTACCTTTCCCGTTGCCCAGCCTGCGATCGAGTCCGTCGGCATAACCGATCGGAATCACTGCAATAATACTGTCCTTCTTCGCTCTGCCTTTCCTGTTATACCCGATGGTTTCTCCTTTTTTAATTTTTTTAAGCTGGATGACTGTTGTGCGTAGCGAACTTACATTCCGCATCTTTTGCTGTTCGCTTTCGTTCGCCCCGACTCCGTAAAGCCCTATCCCCAGGCGCACCATATCGAACCTGGCATCAGGGAAGCGGCTTATACCTGCGGAATTCAGTATATGTCGCAATACGGGATAGCCTATGGCGCTTATGATACGAGAGCTCATGGCCTCGAACCGCCTGATCTGTTCCCTGCTGAATTCATCCTCCGCAGGATCTTCGCTGGCGGCGAGATGAGAGAATATCGACACAACCTGGATGCCAATGTTTCGCTTTTCGCTTTTCACCTTTCGCTTTTCGCTATTTGGCTTTAGCAACTCTATCAACTCCTCCACCTCATCCTCCTGGAAACCCAGCCTGTGCATGCCCGTATCAAGCTTGATATGCACCCGTATCGCCTCCTGGCCTGAGGTCTGGTTTCGTTTTACTGCTTCTTCAAGAAGTGAAAGTATATGAATATTGTATATTTCCGGCTCAAGATTGTATTTAAGAAGGGTGTCGAGGCTTTGTTCTTCGGGGCTCATCACCATGATAGGCAGATGAATCCCCGATTTCCTCAGTTCCACGCCTTCATCGGCATAAGCCACGGCCAGGTAATCGGCGTGGTGGAACTGAAGCAGGTTGGCTATCTCAAAACTCCCGCTTCCATATGAAAAAGCTTTGACCATCGCCATCACTTTCACCCCCGGCTTCAGCAACGAACGGTAATAATTGAGGTTGTGAACCATCGCATCGAGGTTGATCTCAAGCACAGTCTCATGCGCTTTCTGCTGAAGTGCATTGCTGATCCTCTCAAACTCGAAGATTCTCGCGCCTTTCAGAAGGATAGCCTCGTCATGGAACGAGGAAACCGGGTAATGCATCAGGAAATCATCTGTAGTGTAAAAGAAGTTTTTCTGCATCCTGAACTTATCGGAATACTTGTTTATATCCCTTCCGATGCCAACGAGTTTGCCGATCCCTTTGCTCTCCAGCATGGCGGCAATCTCATTGTATAACTCGTTCTTGTCCCTCCCGCTCTGCAGGATGTCGCTGAGGATCACGGATTTTTTCTTATGCTGGTTCTGCTGGATAAGGAAGTCCAGGGCGATGCTCAGTGAGTTGATATCGTTGTTGTATGAATCGTTGATGATACAACAGCGGTTGATGGCGTCTTTCAGCTCCAGCCGCATGGCGATGGGAGCAAGCGATGAAAAACGTGAAGCTGTTTCTTTAATGCCTGCATCATCTCTTTCGATTCCTCCTTTTCGCTTTTCGCTTCCGTTTTGCATCGCGACGATAAGAGCAAAACAATGTATCGCGTTTTCAATGGATGCTTCGTCAGTGAATGGTATGCTGAAGCTTAATTCCTCCCCGGCTTTGGTGACGGCCGTCACTGTCGTGAAGATCTCTTTCACGCCCTCCTGCAAGTCCTTGCCAGGGCTTTTCTTCACCTCTTTTATCACCAGGTCCGCTGGTTTGCTCCGGCTCCAGGAAAAAGGAGTGTAGGTCCGGTTGGGATCGCAGAGTTTGACACAACGGTCGATCAGTTCATGATCGGAACAATAAACTACCAGTCCGGAATGTTTGAAAAGCCTGAGTTTTTCGTCAGTTTTCTGTATGGCGCTTGCAAAGTACACATCATGTGCATGACCTATATTGGTAATGATCCCGTAATCGGGCCGGATGATCTCCTCTAACTTTTCCATCTCTCCCTGTTGAGATATGCCAGCTTCAAATATGGCCAGCTGGTTTTCCTTTTCCATCTTCCATACCGAGAGCGGCACTCCTATCTGGGAATTATATGACTTCGGACTGCGTATAATGTTAAAATCAGGACTTAACAATTGGAACAGCCACTCCTTGACTATGGTTTTTCCATTGCTCCCGGTAATACCGATAACCGGTATGTCAAACTGCCGGCGGTTCCATGCAGCCAGACGCTGCAAAGCAGCAAGCGTATCTTTAACCAGGATGAAAGTATGGTGTTCGCTTTTCGCTTTTCGCTTTTCGCTGGTTGTATTTTCGCCATCTGAAAAATATGCCTGATCCCCGGAAACCAGAAATACCCTTACCCCCTTCTCAAACAGCTCACCTATATATTGGTGCCCGTCGTTCCTGGAAGTGACAATAGCCACAAACATTGTGCCTTCTGGACGAATCAGCCGGCGGCTGTCAATTAACAGGTCCCTGATCTCAATTCCAGGATCCCCTCCCTGCAAGATCTCACCGGAGATGATTTCTGCTATTTTTCCGACAGAGTACCCCAAGTGCTATTCTTTACTGAATGTTCCGAGATTTCTTTGAATTTGTATATCGAACATGGTACATAGTACATTAAAATCATACGTTGTCCTTGGCCGGTTCCGCCGGTTTGAGCGGGTTGGCAACAAGTTCGTCGTACCTCTGCCTGTTCTCAAAAATATCACAGGCCAGATGAACAGCAGTCCTGAATCCTTCCGACGATGCCACGTTCTTCCCTGCCAGCTCATAGGCCGTTCCATGACCAGGAGATGTCCTGATAACGGGTAAACCTGCAGTGAAATTCACTCCCTCGTCAAAAGAAAGCAATTTAAAAGGTATCATTCCCTGGTCATGGTACATTGCAAGGATGCCGTCGAAATGACTGAACTGGGCAGCGCCGAAAAATCCGTCGGCAGGATAAGGCCCGAAAACAAGTATATTCTGGTCGTACGACTTTGCAATCGCAGAGCGGATAAAGGTAGTATCCTCATCACCCAGCAATCCGTCGTCACCGGCATGGGGATTAAGCGCCAAAACCGCTATTTTGGGTTTTACAATCCCGAAATCCCTGATCAGTGAATGATTCATGATATTGATCTTTTTTATGATCAGCTCTTCATTTAACACTTCTTTAATGCGGTTCACTGCAACATGGCCGGTGATCATACCGATGCGGATCTCACGGCTCACCATCAGCATCAGGTGGTCGGGACAGTTGAATTTATGAGCCATGTATTCCGAATGCCCGGGAAAGCGGAAAGCGTCTGATTGTATATTTTTTTTGTTGATGGGGGCAGTCACCAGAACGTCGATCTCGTTCTTTGCCAGGTCGGCAGTGGCCGCTTCAAGCGAAAGCAGCGCAAGCTCTCCCGCAATTGGCGTGGATTGCCCGATATCGATCTTCACTTCTTCATCATGAATATTGAGTATGTTCGGCCTGCGGGGATGTGCCTGGTCAGCCTTGTGGATCATGTTGAAATTGAACTCGGCTATATTCAATGTTTTACGGTAATAGCTCGCGATCTTCGAAGAACCGTAAACGATAATGGTGTTATTCTCCATCAACCGCTGATCCTGCAACGTTTTGATGATGATCTCATAGCTGATCCCGTTAATATCGCCATGGGTGATCCCAACGCGGATCCTTTTTTCTTTTTCAGGAATTGGTTCCATCATTTATTATTACTTATTCTGCTTAACATATATTCAAACAACAGCCTCACCCCGAACCCGGTGCCACCGGCGCCGCGGTATGAATCTGCTTTATCAAGAAAAGCAGGACCGGCAATGTCGAGATGGATATAAGGATAATCGGTGAATTTTTCAAGGAATTTACCTGCAGTGATGGTGCCTGCATCCCCCGGACCCAGGTTTTTCAGATCGGCCAGCTCGGATTTCATCAGGTCTCCGTATTCATCCCACATCGGGAGCTCCACGATGCGTTCACAGGTGTTGAACCCGCTCTCGGTCAGTTCCAGGAACTCCTCCGTTGCCCTGCTCTGCATCCCGGCACAGGCAAACTTCCCGATAGCACGCACGGCAGCACCCGTCAGTGTAGCCATATCGATGACCAGCTCAGGTTTGTACCTGAGAGCATACGACAGTGCATCAGCCAGTATCAACCGGCCCTCAGCATCAGTATTGAGGACTTCTACAGTCATCCCGTTATGCATTTTCAGTATGTCACCAGGAACCATGGCTTTGGTCCCGGGACGGTTGTCGGTCGCAGGCATCAGCCCCACCACGTATACAGGCAGCTTCGCTTTAGCTATGGCATACACTGCAAGAGCCGCAGCTGCAGCCCCGCTCATATCACCCTTCATGTTCAGCATCGAATCCCCCGGTTTCAGGTTCATCCCTCCGCTATCGAACACAATTCCCTTGCCTACAAAAACAAGCGGTTTTTTATTCACGGCATCCCCGGGTCTCCACTCCATCACGGTAAACGTGGGAGGCTCATGGCTGCCTTTGTTCACCCCGAGTATCCCCCCCATTTGCAAAGCCTCGAGCTTCTTTTTATTCATCACCTCAACCTTCGCCCCGCATTCTTTTCCGAATTTTTCGATCTCCTTCGAAAATACCGTCGCTGTAAGGAAAGATGCTGGCTCGTTGATCAGGTCACGGCATTTGTAGACGGCATCGAGGAGGATATTCATTATTTCGATATGACGTGATGGCGTTATGGCGTTATCCGTTTTATCCATGACACCCCTCGGGGGCATATCGCCATATCGCCATATCGCTTTATCATCAAGGTTTTCCGAATAAACCTCAATCTTTCTCAGCGTATTCTCCTTCTCCCTGTCTTTTTTGTACTTCAGGAACTGGTAATTTCCCAGGGCCATGCCTTCGGTAAAAGCAAGGGTTTCGGCCAACTGTTCATCCTGGTCGAAGATCACTGCTTTCTCTGCTTTTTGAGCATTGAGCATAGCTCCCACCTTATCGCCGGCCTTACGGCATTCTTCAAGACGCTTGTAAAGTACCTTCTCATCTTTGATCACATACACATAAGTCCAGCTCTCAAGCCGGTTATAAGGAATGATGTCTTTTTTAAGCTCTTTATGCTGTCTGCGGATGTACGAGAGTTCGGGTTCAGTAAATACCCCCTCTGGCAAGGTTTTCAGAGAACTCACCACCAGCACGAGGTTTTCAACCTCCTGCGAGCGGTCAGTAAGTATAATTTTCGGAAGCATGGTTTTCTTAACTTTGAAGCGATTTTTAACATGCAAAGGTAAGAAATTCCGTGATCAGTGAATCGTTGGAGGGGACCCGGAATAAGCATACAAAACAAATCGTAACATCCAAATCGATGACCCTTACCAATAAAGCTCTCGCTCTTGAGTTTCTCACCATAGATGAAGGAGCGCAACTTTTCCGTAATCTTCCGCTTTCCAGCCTCATGTGGATAGCCAATGAACTCAGGAAACAACATCATCCCCATGGCAGGGTCACCTGGATCATCGACCGTAATGTAAATATAACCAATGCCTGCGTTTCCGGATGCAAGTTCTGCAACTTTTACAAACCTGTGAACAATGCAGACTGTTACATCACCAGCATGGATGAATACATTAAGAAGATAGATGAAATGCACAAACTGGGCGGGAACCAGCTGCTGCTCCAGGGTGGCATGCATCCCAACCTCGGCCTTGAATTCTATACGAACCTGTTTTCGGGTTTAAAACAACGGTATCCTACATTGAGGCTCCATGCACTTGGCCCTCCGGAGATCGTCCATCTGTCAAGGATGGAAAAACTTTCCTGCCGTGAAGTGCTTGAAAAACTTGTGGAAGCCGGGATGGACAGCCTCCCGGGAGCAGGAGCCGAGATCCTTGTCGACAGGGTCAGGCGCGAAATTTCACCGGTAAAATGCACTGCGGCGGAATGGCTGGAAGTAATGAAACAGGCTCATATTATGGACCTCACCACTTCTGCCACGATGATGTTCGGGCATATCGAAACCCTGGAAGAAAGGCTGGAGCATTTAGTGGGCATCCGTGATCTTCAATCCCGGAAACCCCCGGGGCATAAAGGATTTCTTTCATTTATACCCTGGACATTCCAGGGAGAAGGAACTGTGCTTGAAAGAAAACTGAAAGTAAAAGGTAATGTCACTACCGAAGAATATATACGGATGATCGCCATAAGCCGGATCATGCTCCCTAACATCAGTAACATACAGGCATCCTGGCTCACAGTCGGGATTGAAACAGCTCAGCTATGCCTTCACGCCGGAGCTAATGACTTCGGCAGCATCATGATCGAAGAAAATGTGGTTTCCTCGGCAGGAGCGCATAATTCCATGGATGCCGGAGGCATGCGGCAGGCCATCCTGCAGGCAGGATTCATCCCTCAGTTAAGAAACCAGGATTTTAAATGGCTGTAGCTTATGCAAAATGCTTCGCTACATACTAAGCCGATCGGGTAAATTCGTTCATTATTATGCATTTTTCAGGATCATGCGAAATTATTTACCTTTATAGGGCAAATTCACTTCTATGACTCGCTTGTCAAATTGCTCTGTCAGCCGGGTAATCACATTTCTCATCATTCTGACGGCACTGATCCTTCATCCTTACTTAATGGGCCAGGGCCCTGCCGACCTGGAAAAGATCATGGCTGCCACGAATCGCACTGGGCTTGCAGAACTGGGTAAAAAGCTGTCGCAAAAAGCTGACGCCTCCAGGCAACAGGCGTTGCAACTGGCCAAGAGTAAAGGATGGATCACGAAAAAGATTCTCGGGAGCGGAACAGTCTTTGAACTCAAAGGGCTTGATTTTTCGGGTAGGCCTGTATATTTCTCCACAGCAAACCTGAATGCCGCGAAAACGGTTTCCACCAATAAAACCTGGCCCGGGGGTTCATTGGGTCTTAATCTCAGCGGGAGCGGGATCGTTCTGAGAGAATGGGATGCGGGTGAAGTCAGGCCCACGCACCAGGAGCTTGCCGGCAGGATAGTGATCGGCGACGGGGTCAACACCCTTGCAGACCACTCCACTCATGTGGCAGGGACCATGCTGGCTACAGGGATAGACCAGGCTGCTCACGGGATGGCGAACCTTGCTAACCTCAGGGATTTCGACTGGTACAACGACTATGCTGAAATGAGTGCAGAAGCTGCAGCCGGGGCTTTGCTTTCGAACCACAGTTATATTTTTGCCACAGGCTGGATGTGGGGGGGCTCGATATGGTACTGGTACGGAGATCCCTCTGTAAGCCAGACCACCGATTATCTTTTCGGATTTTATATGGCCGATGCCGCAACTGTTGACTCCATCGCGTATTTTGCACCATACTACCTGATTTGCAAGGCAGCCGGGAACGACCACCTGGCTGGTCCTGCTACACAACCTGTAACACATTATGTATTTGACGGCACCAACTGGGTCCTTTCAAATACGGTGAGGAACCTCAACGGGGGTCCCAACGGCTGGGACTGCATTTCGGCAGGTTTCGGCGTAAGCAAGAATGTTATAACCGTTGGTGCGGTCAACCCGATACCTAACGGCTATTCAGGGCCTTCTGACGTTGTTTTCGCTTCGTTCAGCAGCACCGGGCCTACCGACGACGGCCGCATTAAACCCGATATTGTTGCGGATGGCGTTGGACTGTATTCAACATTTTCGGGAAGCAATACCTCCTACGGATCAATGAGCGGAACTTCCTGCTCCACCCCGAATGTAACCGGTTCCCTCGCTCTTCTCCAGCAACATTACCATAACCTCCACGGCACTTATATGCGTGCTTCAACCCTTAAAGGTCTGGTGATCCATACTGCCGATGAAGCCGGGGCAAACCCCGGACCGGATTACCAGTTCGGCTGGGGTTTGCTAAATACCGCCACCGCAGCCAATACCCTAACCCAATACTGTTCAAACCTGGTAACCGAAGACACTCTTATCAACGGTGATACCTGGACCATGAACCTTACTGTTACAGGTACACATCCTCTTACAGCCACGCTATGCTGGACTGATCCCCCCGGAACTCCGCCAGCTCCGGCACTGAATCCTCCGAACCTGATGCTGGTCAATGACCTGGATATGCGCATCGACGGGAATACTTATAAACCATGGGTGCTCGATCCGCAGAATATTACAGCAGCTGCAACCACCGGCGACAATTTCAGGGATAATGTTGAAAAGATCGTGATCCAGAATCCGCCGGCAGGCGTACATACACTCACCATAACTCATAAATACAGCCTTACAGGTGGCTCGCAAATATTCTCCCTGATCGTCTCAGGCCTCGACGCCCCACTTGTACCAGGTTCGATAGGAAGCAACCAGACGGTCTGCAGCGGAACAACACCGGGCCAGCTTTACGGGATCCCTCCAACAGGCTCCGTCCCGCCTTATACCTACCAGTGGCAGGTTTCGGACGACAATGTAACCTTCAGCAATATCCAGGGTGCTAATTCCCTGAACTACCAGCCTGGAATTCTCTCATCAACAACATATTACAGGCAAATCCAGGGCACAGCTGGTGGTTGCGGAAATGTTACGACAAATACCTTAACCATCTTAGTGATACCCCTGCCTGTTCCTTCCATAAACGGTATGGATACTGCCTGTGCAGGTACCACGGACCTTGCTTATACTACTGAAAATGGCATGAACTCTTATACCTGGAATGTCTCCACACAGGGAACCATCGAATCCGGCCAGGGAACCAACCAGATTCTGGTGAACTGGAACAGCGCAGGCAGTGCATGGGTGAACGTAAACTATTCTGATATTTACGGATGCAGCGCTTCTTCCCCAACAGTGAAAAATGTTACGGTAAATCCCCAACCCCCGGCTCCTTTAGTCACCGTCAATGGATACCTGCTCACGAGTGACGCCCCTGCCGGGAATCAATGGTACTTCAACAACCTGGCCATAACCGGAGCCACTTCTCAAACATACTATGCCTCCAGCGAGGGCTGGTACTGGGATATCGTGACCCTGAACGGATGCTCTTCAGATACTTCGAATAACCTGATCATCATACTCGGGGCAGATGAACAGCAGGCAAAGAAATACCATATTCACCCTGTCCCCTCAAATGGTGTTTTCACGATTTCCGGCCCTGCAGGTCAGGGGAAAGCCTGCAAAATAAAAATATGCAACAGCCTCGGGCAGGTGATCTTTGATATAATAATGATGACTGCCGAAAACACATTCAGCAAAACCATTGATCTCGGTCAGGCTCCGGCAGGGATCTATACTATGCTAATAGAAACTGCGGAAGGAACAGCAACCGGGAAATTGCTTATAAACAGGTAAGTAAGGCCTTTAAAGGCTGATTTCCCTGAAGTTCATTGCAACAGCTATTTCCTGGTCTTCTCCGGGAATTTCAGCAAACCATTCCTCACCCAGTCGGCATACACCGACCCTATGATCTCGTACGATGCCTGGTCGATATACGAAGGGTCATCCACCGAAATATCCCCGGTCCAGAGTAAGGCATTATCGGAATTGGCATAAAGGTTTGCCGTGAGGTTCACCGTTGAAGTCGTTACCCAGTAACCGCCTGTTGTTACTACCGAAGCCCCGGGTGCATAATATGGATATCCCCAGGCGTAATAATTATAATAATTGTAGTAAAAATCGGGGTATACCGTTGTGGACGGAGGCACATAATTCTGTTGTTTATCGGTTCCCTTATAAGTCACGATGAGTATGCCGTCGGCTCCCACGCTGTCGAATTTTGATTCAAGTTCGGCAAACTGGTGTTTGGAACCGGGAGGAATGAACGAAAGGGCTTCAACAGCTTTCAGCCCTTTACCGTTCAGGTAATTGACCAACGTTTGTTCAAACGGTTTCTGGTATTCGAGCTTGTCGAACATACCCCATACAGCAATTTTCGACACCTGCTGGTGTTCCTTCGGGTTCACCCAGCTGGTAAGGCTAACGGGAGAAACACATCCGCCGGTAATAATAAGAAGAAGTGCAAAGCCAAGAGAAGCAGGGCAAAGTAATTTTCTTTTCATAGGTTTATGATTTGGTTAAAGAATTTCCTAATCCAAATATAGAAAGATCCGGGCAATAGTCAACGTCATGAATTTAAAAGTGCTGCAGTACCTTCCATGATCAATGCCGTAGCCCCGCGGTTTTCAGTAATGAATTCTGAACATGCGGCAGAAACCTGTTTGTATTTTCCGGGGTCCGATAACAGGCCAAGAGCAATACAGGAAAACTCATCCGCAGTCTTTACAACAAAAGCCCCACCCTTACTGATCAAAGCCGCTGCCTCCCAGAATTTCTCATGCCTGGGACCAAAAAAAACAGGCACACCGAACACCACAGCTTCCAGTATGTTATGCAGTCCGGAGCCAAAAGCCCCCCCGATAAATGCCAGATGGGCATACTGGTAGATCTGCGAAAGTATGCCGATGGTATCTATGATGAGAACTCGCGACGATGTTGTATTTTCCTCGTTAAGATCCGAATATCGGACGGATTTCATTCCCAGCGAAAGTTCGAGAGAATGAATCCTTGAAGGACTTATGTCATGCGTCGCAATGATAAACCTGATCGTTTCGTTGCCGCTCCTGATCAGGGGTATCATAACAGCCTCGTCTCCCGGCCAGGTGCTGCCTCCCATGATGATCCTGGCATCTCCGCAGAATTTTTTCACCAGCGGGAATTGCCCGGCATCGGTGGCAGTTGCCGAAACCCTGTCGAAACGGGTATCGCCGGAAATCGTGACATTCTCGAAACCAATCGATTGTATCAGCTTCCCCGAATTCTCATTCTGAACGAAAAACCAGTGGATGTTCTCAAGCTGTGCCCTGAACCACCCTCCGTACCACTCGAAAAACAAGGATTCCTGCCTGAACACCGCCGAGGCAAATACCGCAGGGATCCCGCGTTGTTTCATTTCTCTGAGGAAGTTGTACCAGTATTCATATTTGATGAAGAAGGCTGCGCGGGGTTTCACGGTATCAAGCCAGAACCTGGCATTTGCGGGGGTATCAAGAGGAAGGTAAACAACCGCATCGGCATGCTTATAATTACTGCGGATCGCATATCCCGAAGGACTAAAGAAACTGACGATGATCTTATACCGCGGGTAGCGCTTCAGGAGTTCTTCGATAAGTGGCCGGCCCTGTTCAAATTCACCAAGGCTGGCGCAGTGGAACCAGATGATTTCCAAACCGTTTGCATGGATCTTCCCGATCTTTTCCCTCAGGTCATCCTTCCATCCTTTCCGTCCCTGTATCCAGGCTTTCGCTCTGGAATTGAATCCTGATACAATCCACAAGGCCAGGTAATACATCCGGAGAGAAAAAGTATAAAGGGAGGACATGATTAATAATAGTAAAAATCCTTGGGTTTGCGTGGGTAGATCGGGATAAACCAGCTTGCCTTGAAACCATAGAACTGGCTTGAATATTTTGAATTGTCATAAGCCATGCGGTCGAAATCATACTGCCTGATGCTTTTGGTCCAGGATTGGGTAAACTCGAAACCAAGGTAAAAATTGAACAGCCGGGTATTGCTCATGAAAAGGTAACCCAAAGAGGCATTTACTGCAATTCCGTTGTTCAGACGGTCGTAACCCTTGCCGTAATCACCGTTGATCTGGGGTGTTGTGCCATCGGGGTTGTTTATCCTTATCTTATTCTGTATGTATCCTGCACCAATCATCACGGTGATCCCGCAGTTCCTGTTCGGTGCCAGGGTTGGATATACAGGAAACATCTTCCCGAATTTACCGTAAATGCTGTATCCCCTCTCATAGTATTGAATCCCGGCCATATAACCGTTCTCGTCGATAATGAGCCCGTCCTTATCAGCGATCATCTTGATCAGTGAATCGGCATTTTTTACAGTACCCCCGAACAGGAAATTACCTTCAACTCCTAACATCCAGTTCGACCGGAATTTATAAAGAAAACCTCCGCCGATGCTGGAGTTTCCTCCGAATAATTTCGCCAGGTCACCACCCGGAAGCTGGTAGGAATAAGTAGCATAAAACATCCCCATCCTTATGGTAGTGTCTTTAAGGTTGACCTGGGCGGATGCGGCGCTGCCCAGCAGAATCAGGGGGATTATAAGACAGAGTAATTTTTTAAACATTGTGAGCAATTTAAAGAATGTACAATGTACCATGTACAATATACAAATGGGAATTATCAGGGATTTACAATTTTTACCGGCATGCTGTCAGCTATCAGGTATGAATTTGCGATTGGCTTAAGGCTTATGCCTGTTTTTTCAAAAATTCATCTTTTTTCCTGCTAAGCTCCTCGACTTTCCTGTTAAAATCCCCGACCAGCTCGGCAAAGATCTCTTTCACACTCGTTATTTTTGTTGCCCTGAATGCATTGGTCCCGGCAAATGCAAATCCACCGTCAAAATTACCTTTGACAGCGTTGATCAAAGCCGTGATGATGCAATAAGGGCTGCTTGAAATGTCGCAGGTTTTAATGCATTTGAAAGGGCATGAGAACGGGTGTTTTTTACCAGCCCGCACTTTCTCGATAAAAGCATTCACGATAGCCCGGCCCGGCATACCCACCGGACTTTTAATGATATCGATATCCTTTTCTATGGCATCGATATATGTTTGCTTGAAGGCATCGGATGCATCGCATTCACTGGTCGTAACAAAGCGCGTGGCCATCTGAACCCCATCGGCCCCGCATTCCATGATATCATAAATGTCGCTCCCGGTGTAGATCCCTCCTGCTGCTATAACCGGGATACTGCAATGATGTTCCTTCTCGATTACCCTGACTTCCTGCTGAACATCATTTACCAGCTTGCAAAGCCTGTAATCCTCATCATCTATCTGTTCCTGTCTGAAACCAAGGTGCCCCCCGGCTTTCGGGCCTTCCACCACGAATGCATCAGGCACATAATTATATGTGCTTATCCATTTTGAACAAAGAAGTTTTGCAGCTCTGCCGGATGACACGATAGGGACAAGCTTTGTCTTGCTGTCCCTGGTAAGGAACGAGGGAAGGTCAAGAGGCAATCCCGCCCCACAGAAGATAATATCGGCCTTTTCTTTCACAGCGGTTTTGACCATGTCGGCAAAATTGGTCATGGCAACCATCACGTTCACACCGATAATGCCCCGGGTTTTTTCCCGAGCTATCCTCAGTTCCTCCTTAAGTCCCAATATGCTGGCCTCAAGGAAATTCTTTGACAGATTGCGATAAAGCAATCCCAGACCGGCGCTGGAGATCACACCCACCCCGCCTTCGTTTGCCACAGCTACTGCAAGCCCCGAAAGCGATACACCAACTCCCATTCCTCCTTGTATTATCGGGACCTGGATGGTGAGATTCCCTATCTGTAACTGCTTCATGTTTTTCTGTCGTTATGTCGTTATGTCGTTACATCGTTATGACGTTATGGCGCTACGGCGTTATGCACTTCGTGGATTTTGCCCCGCAGGGCATATCGTTTTAACGTTATAACGTCGTCTCGTCTTTAAAAATGATAAATCACCCCCACCCCGCCGTTAAAAGTAGAAACGATCCGTTTGATCTCATATTTTGTGGCCGCTGAATAATAGGGAAGAGAAACCGAATCGCCTGTAAGTGTATCCTTAACCTGGCGGTATCCGAGAAATTCAGATCCGTAAGTCTTTGTAGCCTTGGGAGTTCCGCCCAGGTATCCAAGCTGAAGGTTCACCCCCCAATGCTTGTCTATACGGTACCCCACTCCAACATTGACCGCATATCCGAAACCGGTGGCCGTGACCGAAACATTGGTTTTGTCAACAGGGCTCTCTATATTAAAATTTGAAGATGTGGCGACAATAACACCAAGAAGCGCTTTTACATTTAACTCCACCTTCCCGAAATCCCTGATGAACACAGGCCCGGCCAGCAGGTAATTATTATACCATCCTGAAGTTCCAAGGGGATATTTAGTACCGTTTGGAATGGTTGTTGCAGCAGTATCCTTATACCCGTTATGCTGGAGGTCATACTGAAAACCAAGTCCTAAACCGTTCTTCCCCAGCCAGTTCAAAGTAAGAGCAGCCACCCAGCCGTTTTTTGCATACCCCGATTTATCCGTTTCCTTATCCGTTTGCCCGTAACTCCCAAGCACCATCGAATAATTCATATTGAATTCTACTGATAAAAGATCTTTTTCTTTCTGCTTTTTCTCCTGTTTCTGTTTTTCCTGGCAGTTAAGGGGGATGGGCATAAGCAGTAAGGCCAACAGGAGCAGTGGCAGTAAAAAGCATAATCGTTTCATGGCTCTTTGAAAGTCTATGTGCAAAGATAGGTTATTTTCGGTGTAGTTGTTCCTTTCCCTTGCCGGTTTGGGACAAATGTGTACTTTTGCCTTTGCTAAATAAGTTAAAATGATATGACGATAAGACGATAAGACGATAAGACGATATGGCGATAAGGCGATACGCCCTGACGGGATAAAAACACGAAGTGCATAACGACATAACGACATAACGACATATCGATATCACGACTTAACGACATAACGACCTAACGACTTAACGACTTAACGACTTAACGACTTAACGACTTAACGACATAACGACTTAACGACTTAACGACTTAACGACATAACGACTTAACGACATAACGACATAACGACATAACGACTTAACGACTTAACGACTTAACGACATAACGACATAACGACATAACGACATAACGACATAACGAAAAAAAAACCTAACTCACAACCCCTAACCATGAAACAATACCTTTTAATCCTCATGCTCGGCCTGTTCATTTCACACCAGTCCCAGGCCTGCACCAACTTCATCGTCACCAAAGGCGCATCGGTCGACGGTTCGACAATGATATCGTACTCTGCTGATTCACACCAGCTTTACGGAGAATTATATTTCTGGCCGGCCAAAGACTGGCCCTCCGGTGCCATGCTGGAAGTCGTTGAATGGGACACCCACAAACCCCTGGGCAAGATCCCTCAGATCAGACATACCTACCAGGTCATCGGAAATATGAACGAACACCAGGTCTCCATTGGTGAAACCACGTTTGGTGGCCGTGAAGAGCTTCAGCATCAGAAAGATGCGATTGTCGACTACGGCTTCCTGATCTATGGTGGACTGCAGCGCTCCAAAACCGCCCGCGAAGCCATCAAGGTCTTTGGCGAGCTCACCGCTGCATATGGCTATGCTTCCGAAGGCGAATCCTTCAGCATTTCCGATGCAAACGAAGCCTGGATCCTCGAGATGATTGGCAAGGGAGAAGGCCAGAAAGGCGCAGTTTGGGTAGCCGTCAGGATCCCCGACGGGTACATATCAGGCCACGCCAACCAGGCAAGAATCACGCAGTTCCCCCTCAACGATCCCGAAAACTGTATCTATTCAAAGGATGTCATCACTTTTGCCCGTGAGAAAAAATACTTCGACGGCAAGGATGAAGAGTTCAGCTTTTCCGACGCTTATGCACCTGTGACTTTTGGAGGAGCCCGTTTCTGCGAGGCACGTGTATGGGCGATGTTCAACCGTTGCAACAAGGATATGGGCAAATACGAAGACTATGCCATGGGGAAGGTGCAATATGGCCGCTGGGGTTTTGCAACCAACCGCATGCCACTTTATATCAAGCCCGACCGCAAGATCTCGGCACAGGATATGCAGAACCTGATGCGCGACCATTACGAAGGCACCAAGATGGATATGAACAACGACATCGGCGGAGGTCCGTTTGCCTGCCCGATCCGCTGGAGACCCATGACCTGGAAAGTCGATTCGGTAAATTACGTTCACGAACGTGCCACTTCAACCATGCAGACCGGCTTCGTATTCGTCGCCCAAAGCCGTTCCTGGCTGCCCGATCCCATTGGCGGGATCTTCTGGTTCGGTGTTGACGATACTTACACCACTGTTTTTAATCCTATTTACTGCGGAAGTAACAAGGTGCCGAAATCTTACGCGGTAGGCAACGGCGACATGCTGCACTGGTCCAGCACTTCAGGTTTCTGGACCTTCAACTGGGTGGCCAACTGGGTTTACACCCGCTGGAGCTATATGATCAAGGACCTGCAGAAAGTGCAGAGCGAACTGGAATCAGGCTTTGCCAAAGAAACACCGAAGATCGACGCCGATGCTGCAAAACTTTATAAAACCGACAAAGCCAAGGCTATTGCAATGGTAACCAATTACAGTGTGAAGACTGCCGATAACACGGTGGCCCGCTGGAAAGAGCTGGGCGAATACCTTTTCGTGAAATATAAGGACGGTAACATCATGAAGGAAAAAGACGGCAAGTTCCAGGATAATGGTTACGGAGTACCTGTTATGCCATCCCAGCCGGGTTATCCCGATTGGTGGCTGAAGGAAATTGTGCGAGAGCATGGGGATGTGGTTAAAGCTCCCGCTGACAAGCATTAATGTCGATATGTCGTAATGACGATATGCCCTGCGGGTCAAACACACGAAATGCGTAACGACTTACCCACTTTACGTCTTAACGTCATATCGTCTTAACGTCATATCGTCTTAACGACAATTTACTATCTTTGAAACATTAACCAACATCCTAGGACCATGGAAGAGCAAAGTTCCGGCGTAAGAAAATACAAAATGTACCTCGCCATCCTCGGGATATTCATCCTTGTGCTGGCGTTCTGGTTGTTTATCCAGCGGTCGCAGCTTCTTAAGCTGGTTCATGAAAAAGAAACCGAGCGGAGTGAATTGCAGCATGAACTCGATTCGGTGATCGTGGAGCACAACAAGATCAAGGTCGAATATGGCGCCTTAAGTGACAGCCTCAAGGCCAAAGATAGCGTGATCCAGGCTAATGCCGTCGAGATCAGGAAACTGCTCGACACCCAATGGGAGTACAACAAGATCAGGAAAAAACTTGCCATGCTCCAGGTAGTAGCCCAGGGTTATGTAAGGCAGATGGATTCCCTCTACACCGTTAACCGTGAGCTGCAAGCCGAGAACGAAAAGGTGAAAGCCCAGGTGGTAACCGAAAGGAATAGAAACCAAAGCCTTATGAAAGATAAGGAAGACCTGAAAGAAAAGATGAACGAGGCAGCCTTTATCAAAGCGTATGACGTATCGGCCTCGGCATGGAAAGTCAAGGGAGGCGGAAAAGAAACCCAAACCGACAAAGCCGCCCGTACCGAACGTCTTAAAGTCTGTTTTACCCTTGGTGAAAATCCGCTTGTCCCGTCCGGCAAACGCCCGATCTATGTAAGGATACAGCGCCCCGACAACGTGGTCATCCAGAAAACAAAATATGACGTATTCACTTTCAATGGCCAGACTCTTCCTTACTCTGTACGCGAAGATGTGAATTATGTAGGCAAAGCCCAGAACCTTTGCGTAGTCTGGAATAAAAAAGACAACGACGTCCCGGCTATGAAAGGGAAATATATTATTTCTGTGTTTGCTGATGACAAGGAAATAGGCGAAGGTTCTTTTGAATTGAAATAGCGATAAGACGATATGGCGATATGCCCTGCGGGTCCAACCCACGAATTGCATCGCGTCAAATCGTCATAACGACATAACGTCTTATCGTCTTAACGAAATAAACATGAAAATCGGGATATTAACCGCCGGCGGCGATTGCCCCGGCATCAATGCAGCGATCCGCGGCGTCGGAAAAACGGCCATCCTTGAATACGGCATGGAAGTAATCGGCATCTCTGCAGGTTTCCTGGGACTCATCAACCAGGAATATACCACACTCGACGAGAACCAGTTATCAGGTATCCTTACTGTAGGTGGAACGATACTCGGGACCTCGCGTGAGAACCCGTTCAAAAAGTCATCCACATTCAATACCATTGACAAACCGAAGCTCATTAAAAAACATTATAATGAACTCGGTCTCGATGCACTCGTATGCATAGGCGGGAACGGAACCCAGCGTACTGCAGCCCTGCTTGCCGAGGAAGGGCTTAACGTGATAGGTATACCCAAAACCATTGATAATGATGTTTTCGGGACTGACGTCACCTTTGGTTTTGATTCGGCAGTCTGGATCGCCACTGAGGCTATCGACAGGCTTCACAGCACCGCCAACAGCCATAAAAGGATCATGGTGATCGAGGTCATGGGGCACCATGCAGGATGGCTTGCATTGTATTCAGGGATTGCAGGCGGGGGAGATGTCATCCTCATACCTGAAATTGAATATAAAATCGAGACAGTTGCCAAATGCCTGAAAAAACGGGCCATCAACAAGAAGCCTTACAGCATTGTGGTCATAGCTGAAGGCATCCCAAAGCCCAAGGATCAGACTGCCGCTCAATACATTGGCAACGGAATTAAAGAACTCACCGGTCTTGAGACCCGCGAAACCATACTCGGCTACATCCAGAGAGGCGGTACCCCCTCCCCAATGGACCGAGTGCTTGCCACACGTTACGGAGCTTTTGCTGTCGAACTGATCAACGCCGGAAAATTCGGTCGCATGGTTTCGCTCAAAGGAAGTGAGATCACTTCGGTCCCGCTTAAAGACGTCGGGGGCAAACTCCGCCTCGTCCCAAACAACGATCCCCTCGTTGAAAAAGCCCGCAAAATGGATATCTGCTTCGGGAGCGGCGGATAATGTGTCAGGATGTTATGGCGTTATGGCGTTATGACGTTATGACGTTATGGCGATATGGCGTTATGGCGTTATGGCGTTATGACGTTATGGCGATATGGCGTTATGGCGTTATGACGTTATGACGTTATGACGTTATGACGTTATGACGTTATGACGTTATGCACTTCGTGTTTTTATCCCGTCATGGCATATCGCCTTATCGTCTTATCGTCTTATCGTCTTATCGACATATCGCCTTATAGATTTTCCCACAATATCATATCACTTTTTCTATTTTCTGGCATTAAGTAGAAAAAATCTCCATGACACATAAAGACACTGACCTTTGGAAGCTTTCAATGGGTTTTGTTACAGATGTTTATATGCTCACTAAAAATTTCCCATCTGAAGAGAAGTTCGGTCTGAGTTCACAATTGAGAAGAGCATCCATTTCAATACCATCAAATATTGCCGAGGGTGCAGCCAGGCGTAATGCCAAGGAAATGATACAATTCGTTTATATTTCTCTGGGCTCCCTGTCCGAAGTTGAAACTCAGCTTGAAATTGCGATGAATCTGAATTATATTGATAATTGTGATGAAGAAAATAAAAAAATCCAACGCATGCGCTGTATGATGGTAAACCTTATTAAGTACCTGAAGAACAAAGCTCCGAAAAGAAAGTAATGGGGGATAACGTTATGTCTGTATGACGATATAACGTAATGCACTTTGTTATTTTAGCCCGACAGGGCATATCGCCTTATCGTCATATCGCCCTATCGTCATATCGTCTTATCGCCATATCGTCTTATCGTCTTATCGCCTTATCGTTATAACGCGAAGCGAATATCCTTAACATTCAGCTGAAGCGACAGCTGCCCGTTCCATTCGTTCTCTTCTATATGGTAGCAAATGTCGAAAGGAATACCTTTATCGATAAGACCGAAATGTTCCCCTTGCTGAAAAGCGATTGCGGAGCAAGGCCCGCCTGAGATCTCAGGGTGAACCACGGTAAGGCGGATATGATTTTTCCCAACAAGACGTGAGCCACCGGCATTCACCACACCGTCAGTTTCAAAGAGCGGAGCCATATTGCCCGGACCGTAGGGTGCAAACTGTTTTAGTATATTGTAGAACCTTGAATTTATAGCGCTCAGGGGCAGCACGGCATCCACTTCCAGCTCGGGTTGAAGGTCCAAACCTTTCAGCTTTTCGCTGACAAATTCCTCGAACTTCTCCCTGAAAGGCTCCAGGTTTTCAGGTTTCAGTGAAAGCCCGGCGGCATATTTATGTCCGCCGAAATGCGCCAGCAGACCACTGCATGCATCCACGGCTTCGTAGATGTCAAAATCCTTGACTGAGCGTGCCGATCCGGTGATCAGGTCGGGCGAAGAAGAGGTAAGCACTATGGTAGGACGGTAAAAAGTCTCGGTAAGCCTAGAAGCAACGATCCCTATCACCCCCTTATGCCATCCCTGGTGATAAATCACAGTGGACTTTGCATTTCTCAGCTTCTCATCCCTGCTGATCATTCCGATCGCCTCGTCAGTTACAATTTTATCGAGGCTCTTTCTTTCAGTATTATAATTATTGATCTGAACAGCAATAGTGCGCGCTTCCTCAAGAGTTTCAGCGATCAGCAGCCGAACCGAATTCTTCCCGCTCTCAATCCTCCCCGCTGCATTGATCCTTGGCCCCAATGTGAACACCAGATCAGTGATAGTGAGCTCCTTGTCATAGCAATTCTTATCGTTATCATGATTTGACGAGATGCCCTTATGCCTTCCGGTCGTAGTCTCATAATTTGAGTTGCTTCCTCTTGACTTAGGGTCGTATCGCCTTAACGTTATATCGTCTTCACGAACCTTAGTGTGAACACCTGCATAATGCAGCAAAGCCTCGATCCCCGGCCGGGGTGATGAATTGATAAGCTTCAGCCCGTAAAATGCAAGCACCCTGTTCTCCTCGGTTATATCAACTATATCGGAGGCAATGCTGATCACAACCAGGTCAAGGTACTTATGAAGATCTTCGAAAGGGATATTTCTCTTCATGGCCATCGCCTGGATGAGCTTAAACCCGATTCCGCAACCCGAAAGCTCTTTATATGGATAAGGACAATCGGCCCGCTTCGGGTCCAGCACTGCGCAGGCAGTAGGCAGCTCCGGGCCGGGACGATGATGGTCGCAAATGATGAAGTCAATCCCCTTTTGTAAGGCATAACCGACTTTCTCCACAGCCTTGATCCCGCAATCAAGGGCAATGATCAGGCTGAATCCATTTTCGGCAGCAAAATCGATCCCTGCCACCGAAACCCCGTACCCTTCGGTATAACGGTCGGGAATGTAAAAATCGGCCTGATCATGGATGCGTTTGATGAAACTGTACACCAACGCTACCGCCGATGTGCCGTCCACGTCATAATCCCCGTAAACCAGGATCTTCTCCTTGCCGGAAATCGCCCGTTCGATCCTGTCAACAGCCTTGTCCATATCCTTCATTAAAAAAGGATCATGAAGCTGCCTGAGGTCGGGCCTGAAAAACGTCTTTGCAGCCTCGAATGTTTTTATTCCCCTCTGGACCAGCAACGTCGACAAGTAGCGGTCGATACCCAGCAATTCCGACATTTTCCTGACACTTTCAGCATCCCCTTCACTTTTGTTGACCCAGCGTTTTTGCATAGTACAAATGTATGAAAAAATCGTGACCCGCAACCGTAAACCATAGTAAGGATTCAGGCTCAGATCGGGAGTTCACTGCTTGTCTGTCATCAGAGATTTTCAACCAGTTTCAGATCCGTCTTATAATTTTAACATTTTTTAACACTATTTACATATCACTTTTAGCCACTTGCCGGATTAAGTGTTGAAGAACCCGGGGATTGTGGGGTTGTATGAAGGGTTATCTGGGTTAATGCCCCGGGTTCTTTTAGCCGGACAACAGTCAAAAACACCTTAATTATTAACCTAAAACCTGTCATTATGGAAAACACAAAACAATCAATGACCATGCATGAATGCCGGATGAGTCATTTTTTTGAAGAACTGGGTAAGGATCCAGTACTCTACAGTATTTTGATAAAATTAAAACTCAAATCATTCAGGAAGAAATCAAGTCTGGAACAACCCGACAATTTCAGGGAATTCGTATCCTGCTGGATATTTGTTCATTGCTGCATTATCAATGCATTTTCAGAATCAATTGAACAACCTGAACTAAAAAATCAAGTTCAACAAAAAGTCTTTGAAAAACTAAGCATGGTTTGCTGGGACAAAGAATCAATTACCGGCATTCTCAAAGAATTCGTGAAGGAATTCCAAACCGGTGAAGAATTGAGTGATCCCGACTTCAGTTTCAGTACCGGAGCTATGCTCTCATGGTGCTATTACAAACGCCTGCTGGTACTCTTCCGGCTGAAACACTATAAGCCATCTCTCTCCGAACTCCCCTCCAGGGCCGAACTTGCCATGATCGCCCGGATTACTGATAACCAAATCCAAATGAAACTTCAATTATTAAACGATATGCTTAACGTGTGAGAGTATGAGTGATGCGTGAGGAAGAACCCGCTTCCTCACGCATTTTTCTGCCCATACACCAAAAAACTAGTGTATTTTATACTATATCTGTATTGTAACCATAAAAAGTCAGAACAATGATAAGGCGGGATTTATATTTGAACCAGATCCTCGAATTCCTTAATAAGTCTTTTATTAAGGTCATATACGGCATCCGCAGAAGCGGCAAATCGGCCATCCTGTGTTTATTAAAAGAAGAGTTAAGAAAAAAAGATATTACCGAAGAATTTATTCTTCACCTTAATTTTGGAAGCTTTGAATTTTCGGAAATTGACCAGTCCGTCAAATTAAATGATTATATTAAAACGAAGTTCACAAAGAATAAGCGGTACCATATCCAGACTCTCAGGTAGTCAGGCTCTCCTCAGCAGCGCTGCAACCATCAGGTTCATCACTACTTCCTTTCCGTAAGGCTTTTGTATCCAGTAATCTACCCCCATCACACCTTTCTGGCTGCTTATATAATTTAATGGATATGCAGTAATCCCGATTACAACAATATAATTGTTCTGTGATTTGATAGCCGATGACAAATCCCTTCCATCAGGGCCGGGAAGACTGATATCCAGCAGTATGAGGTCAATATCGGGATTATGCATCAGTGAATCAAGCGCTTCCTCACCGGTTCTTGCAAAGAATACCAGGCAATTCATATCTTTCAGATACCACTTTATGAGTTCAAGGTCAATAGCATCGCGGCAGGCTGCCATAAGTTTAATCCGGGCCATAGATTTGGTTTTATATTTTATTAATCCGCCGGAAAAGAAAAAGTGATAGATTATTCCTGAAAATATCATTAATGTTCTTGAACTGTTTAACTGATTCAACTCATGAAATTCCTCCATTTTGATTATATTTGTTTCATTAATTCAGTAATCTGAGAGCATTATGGCAAAAGAAACAGTAAGCAAGACAAGCACGAAAAATGAAATCTTCGATGCATATGAGAACATGCGTAAGAAAGTGTCGGAACTTGAAAACCTGAAACCACAGGAGGTCAGGGACCGGGAAGAAAAACAAACCATTGTTAAAAAAGCCTCAGATACAACCTCCGAAACCATAGTGAAAGGACTTGCAGACCTGAAGCTTAAAGTTTCAAACTACCTTGACCAGGTTGGCGATGCTTTACAGGCAGAACAGAAGAAACTCAGCGATATCCGCCAGGCTATTAGCATTCAGGAAGGACAGATTGAAGAACTTTATGAGATCAAGGTCAATGCCGATTCCCTGGCTGCCATGCTTCTGGCGCATAAAGAAAAAAAACAGGAAATAATTGCACGTGAAAATGAACTGAAGCTGGAACTGGAACATCTTCGCGAGGATTTTGAGACTGAAATGGCGCAAAAGAAGGCAGACTGGGATAAAGAAAAAGCAAGGATCCAGGTTGAATTGAAAGAGGAAAAGGAACGTTCGAAAAAGGAACATCAACGCGAAGAAGAAGAGTTTAATTATATCCTTCAGCAGAAACGTCGTAAGGAGCAGGACGAATACAATGATAAAAAGAAAAAGGCCGAACAGGAATTAACAATAAAAATCTCGGAAACTCAAAAAGCCTTACTTGAACGGGAAGAAGCCATTAAACTGAAAGAGAATGAATTCAAGCAATTCCAGGATGACGTTGCCAAATTTGAAGAAAGGCTGGCAAAAGCAGTTAAAGAAACTGAAAAAGCCGTCACTGAAAAAATGAAAACTCAGTTCGGATTTGAGAACGAACTGCTTCAGAAAGAGACTGAAGGTATCATTAAACTAAAGGATCAGACTATACAAACCCTTGAAGCGAGAATAAAAGAGCAGGAAGCTTTCATCAGGCAACTGACTCAGAAAACAGAACTCGCCGATAAAAGTGTGAAAGACATTGCGATCAAAGCTATAGAAAGTTCCGCCAAGGTACAGTTGTTTGAATCTCCGGCGACCAAGAAGGGAGATTGATCAACATCCTTTGACTTTCGCAAGGAAAACTGAATGAAATTCCTAACAAACGATTATTTATCATTCATTTCCTGTAATTTATATGCTATATCGTTATGCATAATAACACTACCTGATTCCATATTTCATAATTTATTAACAAGCTTTGCGGTTCTTTTTATTAAGAATGAGTAAATTTGTTATCCAAGCAGAGCTGATGGAATGAATAAAACAATTCACCCATGCGACTTTCAGTGAAAAACAACTCCAAGTGAAATCGTTGAGTATTTGTTAGGGAACCCGTTTTTTACAATCCAGGTTTTCCTATGTAACAGCTTTTCTGCTTCTGATCTGATTAATCAACAACGGGGTTTAAAATCTTAACACCGTCAAGCTTTTTTTAACTTCCGCCAGGTCATAAAATTGTGACCGAAAGGGCGGAGCAATAAAAACCAAATCCCACCATTATTAAGCTATGATCGAGACCTTAATCACCAACAAAACACGGATCAAACTGTTGTTCCGTTTGTTTTTAAATCCCGGCTCCACAGGGTATCTCAGGGGGTTGGAAGAAGAATTCAATGAATCTTCCAATGCGATCCGGGTTGAATTAAACCGGTTTGAAGCGGCCGGGATGCTTGAGTCGTACCAGGAAAAAAACAAGAAAATTTACCGGGCTAACAAAAAGCATCCGCTGTATGCAGGGATTAATGAAATCCTTCTAAAGCATCTCGGAATAGACCAGATCCTTGAAAAGATTGTTAGTGAACCAGGGAACATTCAGAAGGTCTATATTACCGGGCCCCTTGCTCAGGGGCAATATCAGGGGCCCCTGGAATTACTTATTGTTGGAGATGATTTAGATACTGAAAATCTGAACCGGCTTATAGATAAAGCTGAAAAAAGGATTGGGCGAAATATAGTTTATACTATTTATAACCAACTGAAACAGAAAACTGAGAAAACCAGGAAGAATGAATGGATGCTTATCTGGAACAGACATCAATAATGAACGGCAGGGGAATTTACAGGAAGTAAATCAATGGTATGAACTCTGGGACAAGATCCGGTCCCGCGATCCTCAGCATGCGAGGAAAATACCGGGAGCAATTAGAAACAACCTGAATCCTCTGCATTCACCAGAACACATTAATGCATTATCTTTATACTGTTGAACCGTTGTTTTGCGATAAAGGAACTGTTTATCAAACCGGTGATTAAAGGCCATTAACTGACTTCTTTTTTAGATTATTATTCAATGGAACGCTTCAAAGAAATAACTGAATTTATTCATAATCTTTATGGGACTGATTCATATATCCCTTTGCATGAGCCTAAATTTCTTGGGAATGAAAAAAAATACCTTGAAGAATGCATAGACTCAACGTTTGTCTCAAGCGTGGGGAAATTTGTTACCCAGTTTGAAGAAATGACAGCGGCATATTGCGGTGCCAGGCGGGCAGTCGTTTGTGCCAACGGTACTTCTGCTTTACATCTTTCATTGCTTCTTGCAGGTGTTATTGCCGGCGATGAAGTCATTACACAACCGGTTACGTTCATTGCAACAGTTAATTCAATTTGTTATACAGGGGCTTATCCTGTATTTCTTGATGTGGATCTTGATACACTGGGACTTTCCCCAGTAAAAATGAACGATTTTCTTGAAATGAACGCCTTACAGGCCAGCGACGGTTTTACTTATAACAAGTTCACCGGCCGGCGAATATCTGCATGCATACCTATGCATACCTTCGGGCATCCTGCAAAAATTGATGATATCCTGCAGCTCTGCGTCAAATGGAATATTGCCCTTATTGAGGATGCAGCGGAAAGTATTGGTTCAAAATATAAGGGCAAACATACCGGGACATTCGGAAAATTAGGGATCCTTAGTTTCAACGGGAATAAAATAATTACAACCGGAGGAGGAGGTATGATCCTGACAAATGATGAAACACTGGGCGCCAGAGCGAAACATTTTACAACCCAGGCAAAAATTTCCCACCCCTGGGAGTATAATCATGATGCTATCGGGTATAATTACCGTATGCCTAATATTAATGCTGCCCTGGGAGTTGCACAGATGGAAAACCTTGTTTTTTTGATTAAAAGGAAAAGGGAACTTGCAGAACAATACAAGAAATTCTTCTCCAATATCGGGATAAATTTTATTTGTGAACCAGATAATGCATTTTCAAATTACTGGCTGAATGCAATCAGGTTAAACAACAGGGAGGAACGGGACCAATTCCTTGAATACTCAAACACACATAAAATAATGACACGTCCGATATGGAATCTCATGAATACTTTACCCATGTTCAGTAAATTTCAGACTGGCAACCTGGAAAATTCTGAATGGCTTTCAGATCGTTGTGTTAATTTACCAAGCAGCGTAATACCATGAAAGACATAGTACTTATTGGTGGTGGCGGGCATTGCAGTTCATGTATTGATGTAATCGAGAATGAAGGAAAGTTTCGCATTATAGGACTCCTTGATCTGCCTGAAAACATCGGGAATACAGTTTCAGGGTACCCGGTAATCGGAACGGATGATGCTTTAGCTGAAATTTCCAAAACTGTTAAGCATTTCCTTGTTACCATCGGGCATATAAAAAGTGTGGTACAAAGAATCGATGCTTTTAACGCAGTTATTTCCTCAGGCGGACGGCTTCCAGTAATTATTTCTCCAATTGCATATGTTTCAAAAAGCGCCAGTATTGGACCGGGAACAATAGTCATGCACCATGCAATTATCAACACAGAAGCCAAAATAGGCGTGAATTGTATCATAAATACAAAATCTTTAGTGGAGCATAATGCCGAAGTGGGTGATCATTGTCATATATCAACAGCTTCGGTTATTAATGGAGGGGTTAAAATAGGGCAATGTAGTTTCTTTGGGAGCGGATCAATTTCAAAACAGTATATCACCATTCCTCCAAACAGTTTCATTAAGGCACAGTCTTTGGTTGTATGAGCAACTCAGTTATAATAATAGCAGAAGCCGGTGTCAATCATAACGGATCAGTTGAACTGGCTAAAAAAATGATTGACGCGGCCGCTGTTTCAGGTGCTGACTTTGTAAAGTTCCAGACATTCAAAGCTGAAAAATTGGCAAGTAAGACAGCATTGAAAGCATCGTACCAGGTCATGAACACCGAAAGCGGGGATAACTCCCAGTTTAATATGCTTAAGAAGCTTGAATTATCCGATTTTGCACACAAGGAATTACTTGCATACGCTAATCAGAAAGGGATTAATTTCCTTTCAACAGGGTTTGATGAAGAAAGCATTGATTACCTTGACAAACTTGGTTTGCCCATATTCAAAATACCCTCAGGCGAAATCACAAACAAACCATTTTTGCAGCATATTGCGGGGAAAGGCAAGCCAGTCATTATGAGCACAGGGATGGCTGATATGATAGAGATTAAAGAAGCATTAAATGTTCTGACAGGCGGTGGACTGTGCACTGATAAGATAACTGTGCTGCATTGCACTACTGAATACCCTGCCCCGCTTAAAGAAGTTAATTTAAGAGCAATGGCTGCCATTTCCAGCGAATTCAATGTGAAAGTCGGCTACAGCGACCATACTGAAGGAATTGAAGTCTCATTGGCTGCAGCGGCGTTAGGCGCAACCGTTATTGAAAAACATTTTACCCTTGATAAAAAAATGGAAGGTCCTGATCATAAGGCCTCGTTGGAGCCAACTGAACTTAAGAATTTGGTTGAGGGAATAAGGAAAATAGAGTTGGCTCTGGGCACGGGAATAAAATCACCCTCAACAGGGGAAATTTCGAACAGGACAGCAGCAAGGAAAAGCATTGTTGCATTAAAATCCATTAAAAAGGGAGAGCTTCTTTCATCACTGAACCTTACAACAAAAAGACCAGGAAGCGGGATTTCGCCCATGTTATGGGATACCGTCACAGGAACTGCGGCAGTAAAGGATTATCAACCTGATGACCTCATTGAATTATGAGAAAAATATGCGTAGTTACAGGTAACAGGGCTGAGTATGGATTACTTAGCCGCCTGATGTGGATCATGAAGCAAGATCCCGGGGTGAACTTGCAGATCATTGCGACCAATATGCACCTTTCTCCTGAATTCGGCCTAACTTTCCAGGAGATTGAAAAGGATGGATTTAGGATTGACAAGAAAGTTGAAATGCTGCTGTCCTCAGACACCGCTAACGGCACTGTAAAATCAACAGGACTGGCCTGCATAGGATTTGCAGATGCATTTGAAGATCTGAAACCCGATTTGCTATTGCTTGTTGGTGACCGCTTCGAGATCTTTGCCGCTGTAACTGCAGCTTTGTTCTTCAAAATACCGGTGGCGCATTTACACGGAGGTGAAATTACCGAAGGGGCCTATGATGATTCGATCCGTCATTCCATCACCAAAATGAGCCATTTGCATTTTACCTCCACCGAGGATTACCGGCAACGCGTTATCCAACTTGGAGAGAATCCCCTGAATGTGTTTAATGTTGGGGCAATCGGTCTCGACAATATCAAACACCTTGAACTTCTAACGAAAAACGAACTTCAAACCCAACTCAATTTTGAATTTGGAAAACAATGCATCCTGGTTACATTCCACCCGGTCACACTTGAGAACAATACTTCAGGGGAGCAAATGAAAAATCTGCTGGAAGTTCTGGATACATTAAAGGATTTAAGGATAATTTTCACCCTGCCGAATTCCGATGCAAACAGCCGGGTAATTATTCAGCATATCAACAGGTTCGTATCGCAAAATTCTGATCGTGCCGTAGTTTTCCCGTCACTGGGTCACCTGAAATATATCTCAACACTTCAGTTCGTAAATGCCGTGGTTGGCAATTCCTCAAGCGCGATCATTGAAGTTCCTTCATTCGGTATTCCAAGCCTGAATATAGGTAAAAGGCAGCAGGGAAGAATAAAGGCTTCAAGTGTCGTTGATTGCCTGCCCGAACAACACGATATCCGTGAAAAACTTGAGTTGATTTTAACTGATGGTTTCAGGCAAACCTGCATGGATGTTGTCAACCCCTATGCTCAGGACGGGACAGCAGAAAAAATTTTTAATACGATCACAAACAGGGATCTGGATGGATTAACCCAAAAAAGATTTTATAATATACATTATGTGTGACATTTCAAATCTCCTGATTTCTTCAAACCTCACACTTGGAGAGGGATTAGTGGCAATTGACCAGTTAAAGGATAATATCCTTTGCTTGTTTGTAATTGACAGTGATGGCTGCCTGGTGGGAACATTTTCAAATGGAGATGCCAGAAGGGCACTGATCCGCGGTGTAGGTCTTTCCGACTCAATTGAAAATGCAATGGAGAGGAATTTCAAATCCATTTCATCAAGCGAAATCTCCCCCCTCCAGATCAGAAAGTTTCGATCGGAAGGAATAAAAATACTACCCTGTCTTGATGAAAGTGGAAGAATATTAAAAATCTACAACCTTCTTGCAAAGCAGTCTGTTTTACCCATCAATGCTGTAATAATGGCAGGCGGAAAAGGAGAACGGTTAAGGCCCCTGACCGAAAACACACCTAAACCTTTGCTGAAAATCGGCGATAAAGCAATCATCGATTACAACATTGATCGTTTGATAAAGTATGGCATCGAACAGATCCATGTAACCGTAAATTATCTTGCAGACCAGGTTGAAGCACATTTCAAAGATGATAAAAGAGGAGTGAGCATTACTTGCGTACGTGAACCAAAATTCTTAGGTACTATGGGTGCGGTTAAAATGATTTCCCAATTTCAGCAGGATACTATCCTGGTCATGAATTCGGACCTCTTCACAAACATTGATCTGGAAGAATTCTATATGCATTTCGTTGAGAGCAGGGCTGATTTCTCTGTTGCAGCTATACCTTATTCAGTTTCTGTGCCATATGGCATTTTTGAACTTGACAATGACCGGATTATCGGTTTGCGTGAAAAACCCACTTATAATTATTATGCAAACGGAGGTGTTTATTTATTTAAACGTGAACATTTGAACCTTATCCCCGAAGAATCTTTCTTTGATGCAACTGACCTTATCGAAAAACTGATCGGGAAAAACCTGAAAGTAGTTCGGTTCCCAATAATTGGTTACTGGATTGATATCGGTAAACATGAAGATTATCAGAAAGTTCAGGAATTTGTAAAACATCTCAGGAATTGAAATTGTGATTGAAGGTCAAAAAATAATTGCAATAATCCCGGCCAGGGGGGGTAGCAAGGGCCTTCCCGGGAAAAACATTAAACCTCTGCTTGGAAAACCATTACTGGTATGGACTATTGAACAGGCCAAAAACAGCCGGTATATTGATGAAATCTTTGTAAGCACAGACAGCCCTGCAATAGCCTCCGTCGCTGAAGACTATGGCATAAGGGTTCCTGAATTACGACCACCTCACCTTTCATCTGATACCTCGTCTTCAATGGACGTTGTGGCTTATATTATAGAAAGGTTTGAATCGAAAAATAAGACATTTGATTATATCTTACTGCTTGAGCCAACGTCGCCGATGAGAAAAGGTTCAGATATTGATAACGCAATTGAACTGTTATCTCAAAATCAGTCTGCCGACGGTGTTATCAGCCTTGGAGAGGTCCATATGGAACATCCTTCCATTGTAAAAAAAGTTGACGAAAATAATAAAATTGTACCCTATATAACAAAGGTTCAGGAGATATACCAGCGACAGCAGGCTGACAAAGCTTATTTCCCTTACGGGGTTGTATATCTGATAAAAACCAGCGTGTTCATGGAGAAACATTCGTTTTACACTGATAACGTTTTGCCTTTCCACATCGAGCGATGGCAATGCTATGAACTGGATGATATTTTTGATTTTTATTGTATTGAATCAGTTTTTAAACATTATTTGGAAAAGAATTTATGAATTTTCTTGTTATTGGATTAGGTTCTATGGGTAAAAGAAGGATCAGGTGCCTGAAAGCTTTGGGATATAAAAACATTTCCGGGTTTGATCCCAGAGAAGACCGGCTTGCTGAATCCGTCCTGGCATTAGGGATCAACCCCATGAAGGAATTCAGGGAGGAACAATTGCAGGAATTTGATGCTGTCATAATCTCAACACCTCCCGACCTGCACAACTGTTATCTTAAAAAAGCCGTGGACTCAGGCATACCTGCATTTGTTGAAGCCAGTGTGTTATCGGAGCATGTATCTGAGATCATTCAATACAACAGCAGCAAGGTTTTCATTGCGCCCTCATGTACGCTCAGATTCCACCCGGTGATTAAAGACATTAAAAGGATAGTTCAATCAGGGCAATATGGGAAAGTTACAAATTTCTCATACCATTCGGGTCAGTTTCTGCCTGATTGGCACCCATGGGAAAATGTACGGGACTTTTATGTATCCAATCCTCAGACAGGTGCTGGGCGTGAAATTGTCCCTTTTGAATTAACCTGGATTATTGATGTCATGGGATGGCCCGTTGATGCGAAGGGTGTTTATGGCAGGACCCTGGACGTTGGCGCCGACATTGACGATACATATGCTTTCCTTCTCGATTACAGTATGTTTTTTGGCAGTGTGATTGTTGATGTGGCAGCAAGAGTTGCAACACGGAATTTAATCCTTAACCTTGAAAGAGCCCAGTTGTTATGGAACTGGGATGATGGGGCCTTGAAGCTGTACGAAGCGGATACCATGCGTTGGATCACTTTCTTCCAGCCTGAAAGCCCTGTGGCTGCAGGCTATAATAAGAACATAATCGAAAACATGTATATTGAAGAGATTAGCGCATTTATTAAAGGTATTGATCACCCGGATTTCTTTCCCAATACTTTACATGATGATCTTCAAATACTTCAGATTTTAAATAAGATTGAAAAAAGCTATGGAGGAGTTCACAATGAATTACAATGATAGGCTGAACCAGGTAATCCCCGGGGGTGCACACACCTATTCCAGGGGCGAAGATCAGTATCCCTCAAATGCCCCGCAGATCCTTTCTAAAGGGAACGGGTGTTATGTATGGGACGCTGATGGCAACAAATTTCTTGATTATGGTATGGCATTAAGGGCTGTTACCGTAGGTTATGCTTACAAAGACATTGGCGACGCTGCGATCCGCGAGATCTGGAACGGCAATAACCTTACCCGACCCTCAATGATCGAACTGGAAGCAGCAGAACTTATTACCAGCATTATCGAATCAGCCGATATGGTAAAATTCGGGAAGAACGGTTCCACGGTGACTACCGCCGCAATAAAGTTAGCCCGGGCATTTAACGGGAAAAAATATATTCTGAGATGCCTTGATCATCCGTTCTTTTCATACGATGACTGGTTTATTGGCGATACATCCCTTCAACGGGGTATTCCCGTTGAAATTTCAGCATTGACACTGAATTTCAGATATAATGACATCTCATCGCTTATTGCTCAGTTTGAGCAGCACCCGGGAGAGATCTCATGTGTGATCATGGAACCTGTGACTACAGCTCCACCTGTGGAAGGGTTCCTTCAAAAGGTGCAGGAACTTTGTAAAAAACATTCTGCAGTGTTCATCCTCGATGAAATGATCACCGGGTTCAGGTGGCATATTGGAGGCGCACAGCGCCTGTTTGGCCTTGACCCTGACATTTCTACTTTTGGTAAAGGAATGGCCAATGGGTTCTCAGTGGCAGCACTTACCGGGAAAAGGGAGATCATGGACCTTGGAGGAATACGTAAACCAGGCCAGGAACGGGTTTTTCTTATGTCGACCACGCACGGAGCTGAAATGTGCGGACTTGGCGCTTTTGTGAAAACAATGGAGGTCTACAGGGAACTGAATGTTATTGACAAGCTCTGGGATTACGGCAGGAAACTTATTGACGGAATGAATGCAATAGCAGCAAATACAGGTATTTCCGATTATTTTTGCGTGGAAGGATATCCCTGTTCCCCGAACTATGTGACCAGGGATAAAAACGGGCAGCCTTCCCTCTGGCTCAGGACGATTTTCTCGGAACAAATGATCAGCAATGGTGTTCTGATGCCCTGGATCGCACTTTCTTACGCCCATGGCGACGAAGAACTTGAAAAAACACTGCTCGCCACAGAAAAAGCGCTGCTAAGGTATCGCGAAGCGCTTGAGGAAAATAATCCAACCATGGTGAACCCTATCATAAAACCGGTTTTCCGGAAATTCAATTGAGATGCTGAAAAATAAAGTGGTACTCGTTATAGGAGGGAATGGCCTTCTTGGCCGCAGCGTAGCTGAAGCAGTGTCCCTGAACGGAGCCAGGGTCATTATTTCCGATATCTTGTCCGCTCAGGCTCCTTCATCAACAATTCCCGTGAGCCAAATATTACCTGGGGCAGAAGATTTTATAGCCAGCGACATCACCTCGGAACAATCCATAGACAATCTGATTTCATCTACTGTTGAAAAATACGGAAAAATCGATGGAGTGGTAAACACAGCTTATCCCAGGAACAGGAATTACGGAAGTGACCTTGAATCAGTGACCTACCCCGATTTTTGCGAGAATCTCGATCTGCACCTGGGCGGGTATTTTCTCGTGCTGAAGAAATTCACGGCCTATATGAAAACCCGGGGGAAAGGATCCATAATCAGTTTTTCTTCGATTTATGGTTCTCTTGCCCCAAGGTTCGAGATATACTCGGGAACACCAATGACCATGCCCGTTGAATATGCTGCGATAAAAGCCGGGATTATCCAGCTTACAAGGTATTTTGCCAAATATTACAAAGGATCCGGGTTCAGGGTTAATACGATCAGCCCAGGTGGAATATTAAACGGGCAACCCGAGGCATTCGTCGCAAAATACAGGCAATACAGCCTGAACAAAGGGATGCTTGATCCATCAGATATTTCAGGCTCCGTAATATTTCTTCTGTCTGACCAGTCTGAGTTTATCAATGGACAGGAGATCATTGTTGATGATGGCTTCACATTATGATGGCTGAAAAGATCAATGGTCCCAAATGCCTTTGTGGCAGTAATGAATACAGAATTAAACAGAAAGGACATTATACTTTGCAAGGCAAGCAAATTGATTTTTCCCTGCTTGTTTGCACTATTTGCGGGTTAAAAAGGACTTATCCTTTGCCAATCAGTCATAATAACCGTTATGAAGAAGAACAAAATGCCGAAGGGGTTATTAGAAATGAGACCGAAGTCAACCGGGCCGTTTTTTCCTTACTGGCTTCAGACCTGATCTCGGTCTTTAAACATTACAAAAAGAGCGGAAACCTTTTGGATTTTGGATGTGGTAGCGGAGTTCTCCTGAGAGAGGCTTCTCCCGGTTTTACTCCTTATGGGATCGAATTATCTGAAAGACTGAAAGATTTTTGTAAAAACTCAGGGATCAACACCCTTGAAGAGCAGAATCTTTTATCTGATAGTTTTGAGAACTTCTTCGACGTTATCGTCATGAGCCAGGTTATGGAACATTTATATGACCCGCAATCGACCTTGAAACTATTAATGCGAACCCTGAAAAAGGACGGCGTCTTTGTAATATCAGTCCCAAATAATAATACTATTCTTTCTAAGATACAAGGAGTTAATTATTTCCCCTTGCAGCCTGAATGCCATTTATGGCATTTTACCTCGAAAACTTTTTACCGGAATTTAACCATTCCGGGCCTGGTTTTTTCAAGGTCAATAATATCTTCCAGGGATTTTTATTTTACCAAATTTCTGACAATTATTCAGGCAGGTTCAGTGAAAGAGCATACAATCCGTGGCAACTCTATATCAGCAAAATTTTCTTCCTTTTTTATGAAAATACATAAAATCTCCGGCGGCAGTTTCAATAGCTTTTTTGCATTGATTATTAAGGTGGTCTTTAAACTGCTTTGCCAGGCAAGAATCTTCGGAGATAATCTGATAATAGTCGCCAGAAAATCCTGATCCTTCAATGAGCATAAAAAAACAAGTCATTATAATCTGCAGCAATTACTCAGTATCCTTTCAGCCTGCAAGCGACGGCATCAATAACCTGTTTAACCTTGATTTCAAAAAGAATATCCTTGGAGCAATTAAAAGTTACAGTGCCCGGTGTTATACGATAAAATTGATCGCATGGGATATCAGAAGCGAGAAGGTACTCTCGTCGCTTAATCTTGATTACGTAGCCGTTAAAGATTACTGTAGCCACCGGATGCTTGATGAATCTGCTTTAGAGGCAATTAATCAGGTCAGGGAATTTTATACAATGAATGCCCTTAATGACAGGGTTTCTTTATTCGGAAATAAACTTTTCCAACTATCCGAATTATACTATTACTCTTTTGTTCAACAGCTTTTCCAGGATATAAGTCAACTACAGCAGATAATAAGTCTTGAATCTCCCGATATTGTCCATTTCTCAGATCCTAACAATGTCCTATATAAAATTGCACCTATCCTTGAGGGCGATATTAGATTTTTTCGCAGTCCGGTTGGTTTCTGTTCCGCATTCAGGTGGTTCTTCAACAAGTATATAAAATTCATCGTTAAGATAATTTTCGAACAAGCAAGGGATTCTAATAAACTGAAGGATCAGCTCAAAGAAAACAAATGCACGGTTTATAAAAAACGTCAGTTAGCCGAAAAAGGGCAGGTTTGTATTTTCACCGACGAACTGAGGCATTTCCCGATGATTATGCCATGGGCTTCGGCCCTGCTGGAAAGAAATAAAAGTAATACTGCAAATCTGAATATTATCGGATTTTTTCCATGGGCCGATCAGCAAATCCCTCCAAAGACCAATTTCCATTATTTTTACGGCTTCTACGGGGTTTCCCTCAGGTTTCGGTTCCTGTTTAATTACATCAGGTATTGTTCAAGGTGGATTGGTATCCAGAAAGGACTTGTCCGGGAAAATTTTCTGAGGTTCAGAGGTAAGGAGGTATATCCCTATGTCAGGCATGAATTCCGCTTCCTGTTCTTCTCATATTCATATTTCATTATACGTGAAATTTTAATCTTTAACCGGATTTCAGAGAAAATTCGTCCAGGCGCTATTATAGTTATGGACGACAGGAGCTGGCCAGGTAAAACTGCACTTAGTGTTGCAAAAAATAATGGTATCCCATCTGTTATTATCCAGCATGGATTGCATAACGATTCAGCCTTTTATGGACCTTCCCTGGCCTCAAAACTAACTGTTTTCGGAAATTACACCAGGGAAATATTATTGAAACATGGTATAACCGCCTCCCAGGTCGAAATAACAGGTGCTCCCCAGTGGGATCCTATCTTTTCAATTACCAGGAACACTGAGGATTTTTGCCGAAAGTATCATCTTGATAAAAATAAAAAAATCGTTCTTCTTGCAACCGATATTATCTTTGAAAGAACGATAGGGGAAAAAGTCCTGAGGTCAGTACTTTCAGCAGTTAGGGAAAATCATGATACCCAGCTGCTAATTCGGGCACATCCGGTGGAACCATTAGGTATTTACTCAGAAATAGCTGAGAAAAACGGGTTTCCGGAGATCAGGATATTCAAAAAACAACAGGATTATGAATCAATCGTAAATTCCGATCTGATCATAACACAATTTTCAAGCGTGGCTCTTGAAGGAATGCTGATCGGGAAGCCGGTTATTACCATAAATCTTTCCAATCTTCCCGACAGATTTCCGTTTGCCTCTGAAGGTGCTGCAATGGGAGTATATGATGAAGACTCCTTGCCCGGTGCCATTAAAAAGGTTTTACATAATCCATCTGCACGAATGCTTCTTGAGTCTAACATGAAAAAATTCGTCGAAAAACATGCTTATAAACCTGACGGAAATGCCTCAGGCAGAGTTGCAGATGTGATACTGAGTCTTATTAAGGAATAAATGGTATTAACCCCGGGGCAAGCCCCGGCCCCTGGTTCCGCAGCAGGCTGCGGGGAATTGACCGGGAGAAATTAAACCGGGAGGAACTTGCTTTCAAAGAAAATTGCCTTCGTTTTTTTTACCAATATAATTATCTCAGGATTGAACTTCCTTGGGTTTATCATTATTGCCCGGTCACTTGGACCAAAAGACCTGGGCACGTTCACTATTTCACTGTCATTCGTAAGCCTTTTCATGTTCTTCTCGGACCTGGGATTCAATGCTTCCCATGTAAAGCGGATTTCAGAGGAAGGGAACGTAAGCGATGCCTTCAGCACTTTCCTTGCAATCAAGATCAGCATAATTGCCATTTTTATTCTTTTTTGTGCAGGCGGATTGTTGCTGCAGAATAAATTTTCATTTTATCATGTTGATAATGCGAGGGAATTTATACTCATTTCTTCGATATTCCTGGGTTACCTGGTGCTTCAGCGTTTAGGGGAAGTTTCCCAGCTAACATTCCAGGCCCTGAGGGAGACAGGCCGTCAGCAGGGGCCACTTGTAGCGGGAAGTATTGTCAGGTTCACAATAATCCTGGCATGCTATCTGACGGCTGCAAAATTAGCAGTATATGTTTCGTCATATGTAATTGGAAGCCTGGTCACGTTATTAATAAGTGCCCGGCAGGTCTCCAGGTACTTCAAATGGAAATTCGACATTAAAATCCTCAAGAAATATATCAGCTTTGCCATTCCTGTTTCCATTTATACAATCTTCGTCAGCATAAATTCGAATTATGATAAACTTCTGCTGGGACATAAATTTGGAGGTAAAAGCGCCGCAATACTTTACAGCGGGCAGCAAATCATCCTGGTAATCGTCACAATAGTAAGTGCGTTCGAGAGCGTTCTTTTCCCAACATTCTCTTCCCTGTATAAAAAAGAAAGCCATCAGGAGATCAATTCAGTCTTAAACTCCGCTGAAAGATACATCTCCCTGCTCATCGTTCCCCTGATTTTATTCCTGCTGTTCAATGCAAGGGACGTTGTTTTCTTCCTTCTCGGCAAGCAATACGATCAGACAATTTTTCTTTTCCAGGTTCTTCTTTGCGGAACCCTGCTCACTACCCTGAATTCTCCGTTTGAACAGTTGTTGATCGGAACGCGATATATTTATTCAAACATCAGGTTCGGGCTCGTGAATCTCCTTCTGAATATTATTTTCTGCAGCCTTCTCATACCTGATGAACTTTTTGGCATCCGTTTATTTGGGCTTGGTCCGGCAGGTGCTGTCCTGGCCAGTGTGCTTTCATATATTCCCAGGTTTGTAATGGCCCGGTATTTTGTTTACAGCAGATTCGTGACAAAGCTGTCTATGTCAAATATTTATATTTTTGCATGGGCTGTTGGGATTCTCATCCTTGAGTACCTTGCTTTCTCGGTTGTTAAATCTTCATTCCTTATTCTGATCGTCAAGGTGATTGTTTTCTATGTTACATTCGCTTCATCCTTGTTTCTTACCGGCTTATTTACTGCTTTCGAACTTAAAAACTTTTTATCTGTGATCCGGTGGAGATCCTGATAACTACACTATAATTAATGGAAATTATTAACTACAATAAATATTTCAGATCCCTTCTTATTCATGGGATTTTATTCATCGCCCTTTTATTCCCGATAAGTATCAAGATGGGCTCCGTGGTTTATCTTCAGATCATCCTGGGGATAATTGTTTTCTACTATACCATACGCACATTTATGGATGTTAAATGGGGGATTCTTATTTTCCTGATGCTGATGCCTCTTCTGCCTTTCACGTGGACTTTTTATCTTGGGCCTGCACTACCGTACCTGACTATCAGAAGACTGCTTTTTATCATCCTGATCATTGCATATATTTTCAGGGATAAAAGCAAATTCATTGCTGCAGAACCTTTGCCAAAAATTTTAAATATTCTGTTCATCCTCCTTTTTATTTCGTACCTGTTTTCAACACTTTTTGCAGAATACACCGGCGTTTCACTGAATAACTTGTTTCATTTTATTGTCGAGCAGGTTCTGTTGATGTATGTTATCTCCAGAATTCTAACAACCAATGTCGATTGCAAACTGGGGTTGCTTTCACTGATTTTTGCCGGTATTGTACTTTCGGTTTTTGCCATCTCAGAGTTCATTACAAAAGAAAACTATTTTACCGCCATTAAACTCAGCAAAGACATTAGCACGGATCTGTGGACAACTTATGCAAATACTACGACAAGAATCGGGTTTAAATGGAGGATATCATCACTTTCTACCCATCCTATGATTTTAGGTGGCTTCCTCGCAATAATAATTCCATTGACTTTTGGATTTCTGCTTCGTGAAGAGAAGAAAATGATGTCATTTTTTTTCCTGATCTGTCTTATTATATTCTCCGGTTCCCTGTTCTTAACGATTTCACGCTCCCCTATCCTGGCAACCCTTGTAAGCCTCATTCTGTTTTTCTGGCTTATCAGAAAAAATATAAGGTTGTGGACACTTTTTATAATAATTTCAGTGGTTGCAATATTGATTACTGTAATGTTGATTGTCGACGAGAAATTCCAAACGTTATTCTTTTCGGCCTTGATATTCTGGCAGGATTTTGAAGGAGTTGAAAATACCGGAAGTTCCTTTGCCGACCGCATGGTCATTTTCAGTAATGTTCTTTTTTACGTCAAGGCTAACCCTGTTTTCGGTTATGGATTGGGGAACAGCACTATTCTGATTGGTAAGGGCTTTTTTAAAAATATTGGCATGCTTGAAAATTACTGGTTATCAAAGCTTCTTGAATCCGGGATAATCGGGTTTTCAATCCTTGTAGCGATCTTATACAACATGCTCAAATATCTTGGACAATTGTACCAAAAAAACAGGATCTTAAGGGATGTTTTTCTGATATCCGGGATAATTGCAGGGTTTATTTCATTCCTGGTTTTTGCAACCGCAACGGGTGAAATGACATTATCGGATTATTGCTTCATCCTTTTCCCTCTGGCTTACAATTTAGTCAATGATAGCCAGAGCCAGGTAGATGCCACTATGACGTCTCAAGAAAATGATGCCTTACTGCCTAATTGAAAATAGTTTTATCTGATAAGCTTAATTCTGCTTTGATAAACTGAATTCATATTATCCTCTAAAATCATGACTGTAAGGTATTGTAAAATTTGTAATTCAGTAATGACGGATAAATTCGTTGTAAAGGAAAATATGTTTCAGACATTGAAATCCTTCGAGTATTATGCCTGTGATAATTGTGAATGCCTGCAGATCGGGACAATCCCTGAAAACATGCCGGAGTATTATCCTAAGGAAATAAAGGAATTCAGGCAACAGGCAAAAAAACTGAACCTCAGCTCACAAGGTGACCAGGCTTCTTTTATCCTTTCACATAATCAATGATTTATACTGGGATCCTTAGATTCCTGGTTCCCGGACAACTATTTATTAAAAACGATGTCATGATGATTTAGCTGCATTAGCTGACAAATTTTAACCTGGAATGCTATTTAACAACTCGAAACGACTGATCGTTATTACTGGGGCTCATAGGGCAGGAACAACATGGACCGCGAAAATCCTCGGAAGTTCTAACAACATCAAATATATTTATGAACCTTTTTTTGTTGGGCTCCACAGGTCCAATTCGCCATTATCATTCAATTATGAATATATTTCGCCCGGCGATACCTCTGAAAAGGTAATACAGATAAAAGAATACCTTGATAAATTCATTAACATTCCTTTCTATTCTTTAGCCGACAGGATTTATATCAGCAGAAGAATTGTCACGGTTGGAATGGTTAAACGGCTTGTAGCTAAACGATATAATTGGGTTAATAATGGAAGACCACTGATAAAAGATCCATTCGCCATTTTTTCAAGTGAATGGATTTATCAGAATTATCCGTCGGATATCCTGGTCATTATACGTCACCCTGCAGCATTGATTTCCAGTTATATGTTTCAGCATTGGAATTTTGACTTCAACAGTTTCAAAAATCAGCCGAGTTTAATTGAAAAATATTTTCCCGAATACGGCGATTTAATCGATGCTTATTCATTGCTTCCGCATCATACAACCAATATCATTGACCAGGGAATATTGCTTTATAATATAATCTATTCCACTGTTCTAAAATACCAGGAAAAATACAGGAATGAATGGAGTTTTCTAAGAAATGAGGATCTATCGAGAGATCCGATGGCGGAATATCAGAAAATATTTGCAAAATTCGAATTGCCTTTCACCGAAAACTCGCGGCGAAATATTCTTCTTACAACTAACGGGAAAAAGTCAGGGGAATGGATCAGGAATTCCAGGGAAAATATCAATATATGGAAACAACGGCTGACTAAGCAGGAAGTTCATAAAATCCGGTCCGGTACAGAGAATGTGGCCGGGAAATTTTATACTTCCGTAGATTGGTAATATACCGGTGTCAGGTTTTTCTTTAATGATTTTCTGAATCACTATTCCCGGCAGTTAAATCACTGATGGCAACTTACATTTCTTTGTGGCTCCTCTTGTTTGTATAATCATTGTCAATTATAATAATCTCAGCGACACTCTTGAATGCGTTGAGTCTCTCAAAAAGGTGAATTATACCAATAAAAAGATCATCATTATTGATAATAATTCAACAGAGAAGATAACCGATGCCCAAATAGATCCGGATTCGGGGATAACCATCATCAACAATGAAACTAATCTCGGTTTCACAGGAGGCAATAATACAGGAATAAAAATTGCGGCAGGATTCAACCCAAAATATTTATTGCTTCTGAATAATGACACAACCGTCAGTAAGGATTTTCTGGGGCACATGGTTCGTGTTATGGAGAATAATGCGGAAATTGAAATTGCCGGGGCTGTTAATTGCTATTATTCCCGGCCCGGGACTATCTGGCAAACAGGAGGACATCTCAGAAAATTCAGTGGATCGCTGAAAATGTTTTACTGGGGGCAAAAACTTGAAAGCCTGCCCCCTGAATTAATCCAATGTGATTATGTTCCCGGGTCATCGCTGATGGTTCGTGCGGAAACAATAAAAATCATTGGGTTACTGAACGATGACTTCTTTTTCCAGTGCGAAGATCTGGACTGGGGTATGAAAATTCGGCAGCGAAACAAAAAAATTGTCTGCATCCCCGATTCAATTATCTTTCATAAAGTATCAAGTTCTACGCAATCATTCATCTCCTTTTATTTTTATCACCGCAATATGCTTAAAATTCTCAGGGAATACAGCCCTTTACCCTTTATCAGTTGTTCGTCATTCATTCTTTATTCCCTTCTGAAAAGCGGAAAATTGTTTCTTGAAGGAAATTCAGTTTCCGCCATTTCGATTTTCTATTCAATAAATGATTTCTTTGCCGGGAAATTCGGACGCGGATCAATGGATTTTCTTCTAAATAAATACGGTAATTCCGTATGAAAAAGGTCCTGATTATTGACCCCTTTGGCGTGGGTGGTGTGTCCTATTATACTTATTCACTTTTTACAACTTTGCTCAGTAAGGGATATCCTGCAGAATTGCTGGTGCCAGGAACATATGATGCAGTACCTGGTCCTGAGAAGCATATACTGAAAGTCCTTTTCGGAATGGACAGGAGAATGCCGAAAATGCTCAGAGTACTTGTGGTCTTTCTCAATCCATTTATTATCAATTATCATGCCTTGTCGGGGAAAATCAGTATTCTCCATTTTCAGAGTTCCCTGGTTCCGGTTGCCGATCTCCTTTGCATAATCATTGCTAAAATGTTTCGGAAAAAGATCGTATATACTGTACATGAAGTTTCCTATACCCAAAGTCTGAACCTCCAAAACAATTTATTATCGAAAGTTATTGATGCCTCCCTCAAACAAATTTATCATTTGGCCGACTTCCTTTTTATACATTCGGAAATTGCTGAAAAAGAGCTGGTCGCAAGGTTTCATGTGAATACTGGAAAAATCGGCCAGGTAGAGCATGGCTTGCAGGACTTTCATAACCAATTGCCAGCATTGACAAAGGAACAGGCCAGGAAAGAATTAAACCTGCAGGAAAATTGTATGATCGGGCTTTATTTCGGTGATCTGAGGCATTCAAAAGGTATCGACCTAATGCTTAATGCAATGCCAGCCGCATTTAAGGAATTGCCTGATTTCTTTCTCCTGGTTGCTGGTAAATTGCATTCAACTTTTTCGGCCTCTGACCTTGAAAGTTTTACGGGTAATCTCAAAAATTACCGGGATCGTTTCATAATCCATTCTGAATTCATCCCTTCAAATAAAGTGGCCTGTTATTTTTCAGCCTGCGATTTCGTAATATTGCCTTACCGGTTTATTTACCAGAGCGGGGTTCTGGCAACAGCCTATGCCTTCGGCAAACCGGTTATAGCAAGCCGTATTCCAGGCTTGGAAAACCATGTTGTTGAGGGCTTAACTGGTATCTTAATAAATGATCCTGAAAAACCTCAGGAAATTGTTACATCAATTATCAGAATGTCACATTCAGGACTGATGAGCAACGTGGCCCGTCAAAGAATACTTGAGTATGGGTTGTCAAGGTATTCCTGGGAAACAGTTTCTAATAAAACTATTGAATGTTATAATAAATTTAAATGATGGCAGAAAACAAACAAGGTTACCTTTCAAGTGAAAAATACTGGGGAGATACATGGAAAGCAAACCGCAGGCGGAAATCAGCCTACCGCCGTTACCTCCCCTGGGTTGATGACTGGTTCAAATATCAGAAAAGAGTATTTCCTGCAGGGGCTGACATTAAACTTCTTGAAGTTGGTTGCGCCGCTTCACGTGTTATACCAATATACATCAGTGAATTTTCATATCAGGTTACAGGTGTTGATTATGATCAATTCGGATGCGAACTTGCGCAAAACAATCTTCGGGAGCACGAACTGAGCGCTGAAATCATACGGGATGATTTTTTTACTTATTCAACAATAAATTCAGGAAAATTCGATATTGTCGTTTCTTATGGTTTTATTGAGCATTTTGATGGAGAACTCGTGATCAATGCAATGAAAAACTGCCTTAAGAAAGGCGGTGTCTTGTTTGCTGAAGTTCCTAATCTGCAAGGTTTGCAAGGATTACTTTTCAGAACGGTTTTTAATTTCCACAAAAATCACATAGTGTACTCTCCTGTCATGCTTGAGGATCTTTTCAAGAAGTGTGGGATGAGTTCAATAACTTCATCTTATGCAGGAGGACTTGGTGTACCCATACCTAAAGGGGTACAGGGCTTGCATTACCTTTTTACACCTCTGCACATTCTGATGTGGATGTACCTTTCTGCCACTCTTTTACTTTCAAAATATACAGGTTTCAGGTTAAGGGGAAAAAACTTTTCCCACTCAATCATGGTTTCCGGGTTAAGGTGATCATCCTGGTCAACGGGACAATGTAAATTCAGAAATATTCTAATCAGGGGATTAGATATGAAGCAATAACCCAGTTTATGAAAATCGCATTTGCAGGAACCAAAGGATACCATCATCCGGGTGGCATTGAAAATGTTGTCAAGGCTTTGGCACATGAGTACTCAGCCCTTGGGCATGATGTCATAATCTTTGGGCGGAAGAAGTATTCGAACGAAGAAAATCCACATCCACAGATAGTCCTTAAAAATACTTTCACTGTGGAAACAAAACGCCTTGGCCAGATCATGGCTACATTCACATCGCTTATTTACTGCATATTCAAAAAGATCGATATCATTCATATACATTCGTTTGTTAATGTTTCTCTGGCCTGGATACCAAGGCTGTCGGGCAAAAAGATCGTTCTTACCATCCACAATTTCGAGTGGAACTATGGAAAATGGAACCTGATTGACAAAACCATTCTGCGTTCTTTCCTTTACCTGCTGAAGTTCCTTCCTCATGTTCTCAGTTCCGCCTCCTGGGAGGAAGTTGACTTTTTGAGGAAAAAACTAAGGAGGGAAGTGTTTTACATCCCGCACGGGATCCCTGTTAAAATTCGGCAACCTGAATCTCGTCTCGACGGGCTTGGATTGAAAAAAGACAACTATTTTCTTTATGTAGGCAGGATAACCTATGGTAAAGGTATAGAATACCTTGTGCCCGCCTTTAATTCGGTAAAATCAGGCAAAAAACTGGTGATTGTGGGATACCAGTTTCATGCTGATGATTACCAGAACAGGATTGTTGAACTTGCAAATAATAACCCGGATATACTCTTCCTTGGTTACCTTGAACAAGATGTGCTCGATGCTCTCTATTCGAATGCTTATGTTGTGGTTCATCCATCTGAATCCGAGTCAAATTCCCTGGTTGTACTGGAAGCACTCGCTTTCGGCAATTGCCTTCTTGCATCCGACATTCCGAATATTACGTATATTGCAGGTGAGAATGCACTTTATTTCACAAAGAAAAACACCCAGGAATTATGCAACAGGATTGAACAACTTGTCAATGAACCATCACTGGTCGCTGACATGAAAAAAAAGGCTGAAATATTCAGCAGTAAATTCCCGACATGGAGAAACGTTTCGCAACAATATATTTCTTTATATAATAAAACACTGAGCCGGTAATAGGATAAACTATTGCAGATAGTGTGATACGAAACTAAAGATAAAGCAGAAATCAATGAACTGGAGACCATATTATCATAAACTGATTGCACAGTTAGCAGACCTGCTGACAGTAATGTTCAGTTTTTTTGTTTCATACAGAATCTGGGAACTTATCTATAAATTCATTCCGACGAGATTTATTTCACCCCCGGTCGATTATAGTTACAATCCATATCTGATCCTTCCATTTTACGGGATTTTATTCGTTTGGATCCTTTCTTATCAGGGAGCCTATAGCTTTCAGAGATTTACCGCCATAAGCAAGGAGATCGAAATGGTTCTCGATGCTTCTTTTATCTGGGCTTTACTCGGTTCTGTGATCTTTTACCTCGTTACCCATGTTTTTATCCAGCGGTCTTTCCTTGTTATCGAGTTCGGGATGATCATAGGTTTGATGATCCTTCAGAAACTTTGTATGTTTTTCGTTGCCCAGTATATGCGTACTAAAGGGTATAACCGGCGAAGGGTTTTAATTGCTGGTAATGATAAACACGCAAGGAATTTCATAGAGCTTGTGAAAAACAGGTTTCACTGGGGACTTGATATTATCGGAGTCCTTTCTGAAAACGAGGAAGAACCCGGGGCGTTTTTTTCGGGAATCCCTGTTCTGGGTGTCTATAGTGATATTGAAAAGGTATTGAAAGAATATAATCCTGAGGAAGTAATGATCACTATTTCAACTTTTAATTACGCAAGGATCTCAGAGGTGTTTAACGCCTGCATGAAAGAAGGCGTACAGGTGAGGATCAATTCCGATTTTCTGAGCCCTTACAATAAAAACCTGACATATTCACAGATATACGGACAGAACATAATCAGTCTTAAAAATATTGATCAGAATGAATTTCAGATAATTGTAAAAAGGATTATAGATATCGCCGGGTCCCTGATCGCTCTTGCCTTGTTCCTTCCCCTGATGCTTGTTGCCGCGTTTGGCATTCTCATAACCGACGGTGCTCCGGTTTTTTACAATTGGAACGTTGTCGGCCTGAATAAAAAACCTTTCAGGTCATGGAAATTCAGGACAATGATAAGAAATGCCGATCAGATGAAAATACAGCTTCTCAAGGAGAATGAAATGCAGGGACCTGTTTTTAAAATCGAAAACGATCCGCGCATTATTCCTTTCGGAAAATGGCTCAGAAAATGGAGTATCGACGAAACTCCCCAGTTCTTCAGTGTTCTGATCGGCGACATGAGCCTTGTTGGCCCGCGTCCTGCAGGTCCTCACGAACTCATTAATTATGATTCCTGGCACAGGAGAAAATTAAGCATTAAGCCTGGTATAACCTGTTTATGGCAGGTAAGCGGACGCAACGCAATCCGTAACTTTGATGAATGGGTAAGGCTCGATCTTGAATATATTGATAATTGGTCGATTAAACTTGACTTTGTTATTATTCTTAAAACAATTGTAACTGTTTTTAAAGGTAATGGTAGATAAAATAAATAAAAATGATTATCGTTAGAGCACCTTTCAGGTTACCCCTTGGAGGAGGTGGCACTGATTTACCTTCTTATTACAAGGATTATGAAGGTTTTTTAATTACAGCTGCCATTAATAAATATATGTTTGTTAATGTAAATGAACCCGCAGTAGTCGATAAAATAAAAATTAGCTATACCTCGGTTGAAATC